>Ga0169931_10014955_pt1 | contig 10440 bp, 6 predicted proteins | sample Kivu_15m_20L_FD_129675 | JGI IMG/M metagenome (GOLD analysis project Ga0169931, IMG submission 129675) | Freshwater microbial communities from Lake Kivu, Western Province, Rwanda to study Microbial Dark Matter (Phase II) - Kivu_15m_20L... | ecosystem: Environmental > Aquatic > Freshwater > Lake ... | reverse complement strand
CGTGCAGAACGCTGTCGGCGGCGCCGAGAGCGACAACTTGCCGAAGGACTGGCAGCCCGACGAGCTGTACACGGTCGTCGTCGCGAGCGTGTTGCGGTCGAGGATCTTCACCGCTCCGCTGTCCGAGAACATGATGTTCCCGTTGCCCAACTCGCACACGCCGCGCAGGAACGCCGTGTTGGCGTAGAAGTTGATCTGGGCGCCGGTCGAGTCGTACTCGTACACGCCGATCGGCGCGCCGAAGCCGCTCACCAGCACGGTGTTGGCGGCGGTGACCCAGAACTGCTCCGGCAAGTCGATTCCGCTCGTGCCGTTGGAGCTGTGGAATTCCGGCGTCAGCGGATTTCCGGCGTAGTCGTAGCGACCGATGCGATTGACGCTAGTGAAGTGGCATACGAGCAACTCGCCGTTGTAGCCCACCACATCGAAGGGGCTCGCGCCGGAGTCGGCGACCGAGAAAGCCCCCGTGCGGACGCCATTGGTGTCGAACGTGACCACGGTGTCCCCGCTCGCGCCGTTGCCCGTGCCGTCGTTCGTGACGTACACGACGCCGTTGACGTATTCACCGCCGCGGCAGTTGTCGAGCGTGCCAGCCACGCCATTCGTCGTGCCGAGCCAGACTCCGTTCAGATCGAAGCTGAAGACCGAGTCAGCGTTCTGGTCGATGACCCAGATCTGGTTGTCGACCTGGAACACATCCTTGGGCAGGTTGAAGTCGTAGGTCAGCGCACTCGCAGCGTCGAGGATGAAGTTGGCGTCGACCACGGCGCCTGTCTGGAAGTCGAACTTGACGATCTTTTCGGCCGTCGAGTCGGGCATGAGGATGAATTGCTGGGCCAGCGCCGAGCCGTTCGCCGTGGCCCGCACCCGGATGTTGCTCGCTTCGGCGCGCCGCCTGGCCAAGCGAGGCGAGTACCTGCCGTTGCTGCGCGAGGCGCACGCGGCGTTCGAAGCCGCTGGCGCGAAGAGCGTCGAACCCGCACTGAACTGCGAGGCGCTGCTGGCGCTGAGCCTGATCAACGCGGGCGAGGAGAGCGAAGCCGCGGCGCGCATCGAGCAGCTCGAGCAGCGGCTGCGCGAGCAGTCCACGCTGCCGCGCGCGACGCGCTGGAGCGTCCAGAGGATGGTCGCAAGCGCCGCCAACCAGCTCGGTCGCCACGCGGCGGCCGAGCGCCTGGCGCGCGGCGCGCTCGAGTTGGACGGCGAGCCGGAGACCAGCGTGCGGCCCCACCCGCACCGCGCCGCCGCGCTCGAGACACTGACCAAGGCGCTGGGCGCACAAGGGCGCTTCGACGAGGCCGCGGAGGTGTCCGTCGAGCTGCTCGCGCTCTCGCGCAAGCTCGACGAACCGGGCAATCCGATCTGCGGCTCGCAGACGATCTCCTGCGCCCGCGCCCTGGGCGAGGCCGGCCGCGTCGACGAGGCGGCGGCGCAGCTGCGGGCGACGCTGGCCGAGTTCGAACCGCGGGTCGGCATCCAGGACGCCAACGTGCTCGGCATGCACTTGCTCCTGTGCAACTTGTTGCTCCTCAACGGGCGCGTGGACGAGGTCGAGATCGACCTGGTCGCCGCTCGCGAACGCTTGACCGACCGGGTCGGAGCGGCGCACCCCGGACAGGCGCTGCTCACGCTCGGCGTCGCGCGGGTGCTGCTGGCCCGTGGCCAGCCCCAGGCGGCGCTCGAGGAGTTGGAGGGCGTGCTGGCCGTCGCCGACGCGACGACGCGGCGCCAGGTGAGCGGCCTAGCGGCGTACGCGGCCGCCGGGGCGTCCGCCGCGCCCGAGCGCGTCGAGGCCCTGGCCCGCGCGTGCCTCGACGCCCCGGCGCCGACCGTGCAGAGCGAGGCTCGCCTCGCGCTGGCCCTGAACGCCCGCGCGCGCGGTGACGACGCGACGGCCCGCGACCTCGCCCGGCAGGCGTGCCAAGGCGACACGCCCTGGATTCGACTGCACTGGAGCGTGGCGCGAGCCGAGTTGTTGCTGGCCGAGTTGGAGGCCGAAGCCGGCGACGCGGCGGCCTGTGCGCGTGCGGCTGCGGCCTTCGGTCAACTCGCCCGCCAGCTCCACCCGACGCACGCCGAGGTCCTGCGGCAAGCCGCGCACTGGGAAGCGCGGCGGGGCCAGTGCGCCGAGTTGGACGCCGCGCTCACGCGGGTCGGCGCAGCGCGCTAGCGCGCCGCGGGCAGGGACGCGCTTAGAATCCCGGGGCCTAGGCAGTCCGGTGAAGACGTGCTGCGAGCACGGAAGTCCTCCGGTTGCGTCGGATCTAGGAGCGAGACCGCAGCCGAATCCGTGGATTCAGCGCGGAGCTCGCGACCTCGAGCTGGCGCGATCCGGGCGAGTTCCGCGGCCAGCGCTGTCTTCGACGGGCCGCTAGTCCCTCAGGTCCCCAACGCTTCGCACGCGAAGCCACTCTCGTCCCCCACCGATGGGCCTCCAACAGATCAGCGAAGGCGCCGACAAGTCCGAAATGCGGCTCTTCGTGAAGTCGCTTCTCGCCGACGTCCACGCGCTCGAGATCATGCTCGAGCAGGGCAAGATCGAATCCAACATCCGCCGCATCGGCGCCGAGCAGGAGATGTTCCTGGTCGACCGCGCGCTGCAGCCGGCCAAGCTCGCGCAGGTGATGCTGAACCGCCTGACGGGCGAGAACTTCACCACCGAGCTGGGGCTGTTCAACCTCGAGGCGAACCTGAGCCCGCAGGTGCTCGGCGGCGACTGCTTCACGCGCATGGAGGTCGAGCTGCGGCGCATGCTCGAGCTGGCGCGCAACGCCGCGGCCGCGGAGAACGCCGCGATCGTGCTGTGCGGCATCTTGCCCACGCTCGAGAAGCAGCACCTGACGCTCGACTACATGACGCCGAGCCCGCGCTACCTGGCGATGAATCGCCTGCTGACCGAGATGCGCGGCGGCAAGTTCGAGTTCCTGATCAAGGGCGTCGACGAGTTCCACACGCACCACGAGAACGTGATGCTGGAAGCCTGCACCACGAGCTTCCAGGTGCACTACCAGGTCTCGGCGCCGGAGTTCGCGCGCGCCTACAACCTGGCGCAGGCGATCACCGCGCCGGCGCTGGCCGTGGCCGTGAACTCGCCGACCTTGTTGCAGCACCGGCTGTGGCACGAAACGCGCATCGCGCTGTTCCAGCAGTCGCTTGACACGCGCAGCGAGCTGATGACCGAACGCGGCCAGCGCCAGCGCGTGAACTTCGGCGAACGTTGGGTCGACGAGTCGATCCTCGAGATCTACCGCGAGGACGTGGCGCGCTTCCGCTCGCTGATCGCCATCGCGAGCGACGAGGATCCGCTGGCAGTGCTCGAGGCCGGCGGCGTGCCGCTGCTGCGCGCGCTGCGCCTGCACAACGGCACGGTGTACCGCTGGAACCGCCCGTGCTACGGCATCTCGGACGGCAAGCCGCACCTGCGCATCGAAAACCGCGTGATTCCCGCCGGTCCCTCGGTGGCCGACGAGATCGCCAACGCGGCCTTCTTCGTGGGCCTGATGAGCGCCGGCGAGCACATCGGCAACATCCCCGACCTGCTCAGCTTCGACGATGCGAAGGCGAACTTCGTCGCCGCCGCGCGCTACGGCCTGCACGCGCGCTTCCGCTGGTTCAAGGGCCGCGCCTGGAGCGCGGATGATCTCATCACGCAGCAGATGCTGCCGCTGGCGCGCACGGGCCTGAAGCAGGCCGGCGTCAACTCGAGCGACATCGACAAGCACCTGGGGCTGATCGAGGAACGCGTGCGGCGCGACCGCACCGGCTCGCAGTGGGCCTTCGATTCGCTGGCGAGCATCGGCGACCGCGGCCGCCCAGCGGAGCGCTACCGCGCGCTGACGGCGGCGATGATCGCGCGCCAAAAGGGCGACCAGCCCGTGCACGAGTGGGAGCTGGCGACGCTCGAGGAGCGCGACAACGCGCGCGAGAACTACCGCCTCGTGCAGCAGATCATGAACCGCGACATGTTCACCGTGCGGCCCGACGACGCGGCCGAACTCGCGGCGAACCTGATGGAGTGGCAGAAGATCCGCTACGTGCTGGTCGAGGACGAAGACGGCCGCCTGACGGGCATGGTGTCGCACCGCGCGGTGCTGCGCATGCTGCTGCGCCGCCGCGAGCAGGGCGCGCCGACGATGGCCGTGCGCGACATCATGCGCAGCGACGTCGTGACCGTCGGCCCCGACACGCCGACGCAGCTCGCGATCGACCTGATGCGCCGCAACAAGGTCGGCTGCCTGCCGGTTGTCAAGGACGGGCGCCTGGTCGGCGTGCTCACCGAGCACGATTTCCTCGAGCTCTCGAGCGTGCTGCTCGACCGCTGGCTCAAGGAAGGCTGAGCCCTGCGTTCGCGCCTGCGCACCCGCGCCCGAGTTCGCGGAAGCCTGTTCCGGCTTCTGCTCCCGGGCCGAAGTGCGCAGCGCGAAACGGCGTTCCCGCGGGTTACATCGAACGCTCGTCAAGCCCCGCACCGAACCCGGCCGATCCCGCCGGGGTAGAATTCTCGGCTCGCTGCCACGAGCAGTACGCGCGCAAGCGCCCCTCTTGGGAACCGCACGCACCGGATGAACGCCCACCCTCAGCCCCAAGCCTGCCCGTCCACCTTCGCGGCCGGGCGCGAGATCGGCCGCTACGGCTCGGCCGAAGCGGGGCCGACGCTGGTCGCCACGGGCGGCCTGCACGGCAACGAACCGGGCGGCGTGGTCGCCTTGGGACGCGTGCTCCGCGAGCTCGCCGAGCGCAAGCCGGCGATGAAGGGCCAGTTGCTGGGCCTGGTCGGCAACTCCTGCGCCCTGGCGCGCAGCACGCGCTTTGTCGACGAGGACATGAACCGCGTGTGGACCAAGGCCGGCGTCGAGACCTTGCGGCGCCAGGACCCCAGCCAGGACCACTCCGAACAACGCGAGCAGCGCGAGCTGCTGGCGATCCTCGACCCGCTGCTCGAGGCGGCCGCCGCCAACCCGCGCCGGCGCGCGATGCTGCTCGACCTGCACTCGACCTCCGGGGGCGGCCCGCCGTTCATCGTGATGGGCGACACGCTGCAGAACCGCGAGCTCGCCTTCGCGCTCAAGGCGCCGGTGCTGCTGGGCCTGGAAGAGAACATCGAAGGCACGTTGATCGAGTACTTCGCCGCGGGCGGCAACGTCGCCGTGGTGCTCGAAGGCGGCCAGAACGAGGACCCGCGCACGGCCGACAACCACGAGTCGGCGATCTGGATCGCGCTCGTCGCCTGCGGGCTGCTCGACGCCGCGCAGGTCCCCGACCTCGCGCGCCATCGCGCGCGCCTGGCCGCCGCGGCCTCGGGCGTGCCGGGCGTGATCGAGGTCGTGCACCGCCACGACATCGCGCCGGAGAACGAGACCAACTTCCGCATGCTGCCCGGGCTAAAGGGCTTCATGCAGATCGAGAAGGGCCGCCTGCTCGCGCACGACGGGCCGCACGCCCAAGCGCAGGTCACCGCGCCCTTCAGCGGCGTGCTCTTGATGCCGCGCTACCAGCCCAAGGGCCTCGACGGCTTCTTCATGGGCAAGACGATCGAGCCCTTCTGGCTGCGCGTCTCAGCGGTGCTGCGCAAGCTGCGCACGGAGCGCGTGATCTCGCTGCTCCCCGGCGTGCACCAAAACCACCACGGCCCCAACACGCTGGCCGTCGACCCCAAAATCGCGCGCTTCTTCACGCTCGAGTTCTTCCACCTGCTCGGCTACCGCAAGCACGTCGAGCACGAGCAGCGTTTGGTCTTCTCGCGGCGCAACGATCGGCTTTAGCGGGCGGCGGCGCGGTATCGCGGATGGCTCAGCTCGACGAGCTCCTGCGCCGCAGTCGTGCAGCTGAGTCTGTCGCGGACGCGTGGCGTGCGCTGCTGGCGCAAAGCGCGCGGGATATGCAGGTCGTGGGTCTCGGCAGGGACTTCTTCGCGCTGTACCGAAACGCGAAGCAGACCTTCATCCGGACGATGCACGGCTACAGCCGGGCCGACGCCGAGTTGAAGGCAGCGAACGACGCTCGCGCTGTCGCAGTGTTGCGCGCAGCGCTCTCCGAACTCGCGGTGGATTCGAACTCGGCCGACACGGCCTTCGACAGCTGGCATAGACGAACCTGCGGCCGGCTTCGCGAAGCTTGGAACGGCCCGTGCGCACTCACGGTCGGACAAGCCCAGAAACTGGTCAACGTCCTGCTCAAATCGATCCTGACGCTCCCCGACTCCGAACACGGCCTGGCTGCAGCGCGCTGGACTCGTCAGCTGCACGTGCCGATCGACAACCAGACGCGCAGGTTGCTTGCGGAAATCGATCGCAGCGCGACTCGCGTGCGGCGCCCGAATGAGTACGCGCCCAACTGGCCCGCGACGTCTTGGAGTCGCCTCGCGGACTACGACCGCGAATACCTTCCGCTTCAGTTCGCGCTCCGCGACTGGGCGCGGAGCGAGCACGTGTCGCCCATCAGCGTGGACTTGGTCGGCTGGCGTCCGGGCGAGTGAGGGCTCGCACGAGACGTGCTACGCGCCGCTGAGCGTCGGCGCGCTTGAGGCACGCGCTAGTATCCGCCCGTGCTCTCGCCGTTCGCAGTCCATCTCGGTGACGTGATCGCGCTGGGAAAAGTCAGCGTTCACGTGCTGGCGCTCGGAGTGCGCGCCCACGTCGGCAACGACGACAGCGCTGACATGCTCTTGCTAAGCGGCCTGTGTGAGCTCAGCGGACGCGCGATGCTTCGCTGGGAAGAGTGGGACGCCTACGGCGATGGCAAGCCGCGGCCTGCGGTGGTCGGGGATGGCGAGGCGCTGGTCGAAACCTGGCGACGCGTGTTCGGCGACGCTGGGCCGCGTGGCGAGGATCCTGGCGAGCCCACGCTGTGCTTCGAGATCACCGACGCGGGCAATGTGGAGCTCGCGAGCGAACGCTACCACGTTTACGTCGCGCGTTTGGAGCGTTGGTGGCGCGCTGCGGGCCGTTGACCGCAGCGGCCAGCGCGCACGCAGTTCACGGCACGCGTTCGAACGCCCCCAAGTCGAGCGCCGGCGCAACGGCCGGTCCCGAGTCCGGCGTCAGCGGGTCGTCGATGCGGCGGGGCGCGCCGGCGAGGTCGCGCGGCAGGGTTTCGAGCAGGTCGCCGTCGCCATCGCGGTCAGCGAGGTCGGCCCACAGCAAGCTCGCGTCGCCCGCGTCGACGCAGGGCGAGAGCGGCGGCAGGCGGTAGTCGTTGTCCGCGAAGGTCGCGGGGTTGCCGTCGGGCCCCGCGGGCGCGAGGAAGAGCGGATCGAGGTCGAAGTTGTTGGGGTCGTAGAACTGTATGCCGCCTTGGAAGGCCGCAGCGCCGCCCTGGACGCAGTTGCGGTTCATGTAGACCTCGAGCGGGCCGAAGACCGGAGCGATGCGGTTGACGGCGCCCGAACCGCTCGCGTTGCCGCGCTGGATACTGTTCTCGAGCACGAAGAATCCGCGGCCGATGACGTAGGTGCAGCCGCCCTGCTGCGTGGCGACGTTGCGGACGAAGGTCGAGTTCTGCACGCGCACCGTGGAGTACGGGAACGAGGTCGATTGGAAGAACAACGCGCCGCCGGTGGTCGCCACATTGCCTGCGAACAGACAGTTGAAAGCGTTCAGTTCGAGCGCCGTGTTCGACGAGCCCTGGAAATTGACGGCCCCTCCGCTCGACGCGGTGTTCTCGATGAAGCGGCAACCATCGAGGACGGTCGCCGTGGCGATGACGTGCAGCGCGCCCCCGCTCGCCCCGGCCTGATTGCCGCGGAAATCGCTCTCGAGCACCGCCAAGTGCACCGCGCCGCTCGCGGGCCCGAAGCAGTTGACCGCACCGCCAACGCTGTTCGCCGGAACGCTGTTGCCGACGAACGAACAGCGCTCAATGCGGCCGCTGCGCAGGGCGAGCGCTCCGCCGCTGAGGGCAGTGTTGTTCTCGAACACGCAGTTGCGCGCGACGAGCCGGCCGCCGTCGGAGTAGATCGCGCCGCCACTGGGGTGCACCAACGGCTCGCTCGGGAGCGCGAGCGCCGCGCCGCTGCGGAACGTCAACCCTTCGACGGTCACGTCGCCGCCGCCGAACGCGCGCAGCGCACGTCCAGCGCCGCTCGGATCGACGATGCAGCCCGCCGCGCCGCCGCTCGAACGCAGTGTGAGCGACTTGCCGCGCGTGTCGACCTCGCGGTCCGCCGAACTCGAGTACACGCCGTCGCTCACGAGCACCACGGCGCCGGGCAACGCCGCCGCGATGGCCGGTCGCAGCGCGCGGAACGGCGCGAGCAAGGAGCCATCGCCGCCCGCGGGCGCATTCACGTCGACGTAGACAGTTGCAACCGTTTCGCACGCGTCGGGCACGAGGTTGTCGTTGCGATCGAGGCTCAGCCCCGTGAGCACGTCGAGCACATCGCTCTGCGCGTTGTTGTTGCAGTCGCGCGCGCAGGCATCGGGCGCGAGGTCGCCGTCCGCGTCGGGCACGAGCCCGCGCACGACATCGAGCGCGTCGTTGCGACCGTTCGAATCGCAGTCGGCGCCGCGCCCGCGCGAGAGTTCCGCCCGCAAAAGCGGCGTCGACGGCCAGCTCTGGCCGGACGCATCGAGCACCAGGCCCTGCACGAAGCGCACACGCGCGGGAGCACCTGAGCCCAGGCCCTGGATCGGCGCCTGCACGTTGAGCACGCCGCTCGCTGGGATCACGCCCAACTGCGCCAAGGCGCCCGGCGGCGGCGGGACAAGCGTGACTCCGAGCACCGGCTGCGACGCCGTGAGCGTGGGCCGATCGTTGTCGACGAGGAACACGCGATCGCCGGGCACGCCGCTGACCGAAACGCTCCACATCTCGCGGTCGCCCGTGATGCGCTCCGCCGTGAACACCCGCGCGCTTCCCGCGTAGGAGATCACGAGTCCGGCGCCAGCCGTCGGGGATCCATCGACGCCGGCGACGCTGCACGCCGGACAAGAGCCTGCAAGCCCGCCCTGCAGCGCCGAGTCGACGATGCGCGTCTGCGAGGCCGCGTCGCCGTCGACTCCGTGCCCGCCGTTCGCTCCGTCCCAGACGAGGAAATCGAGCGTCGCACCACCTTTGCCGCCGCGCGCGGTGCAGGCGCCGATGTACACGCCGCTCGCAACCAGCGAGAGCCCGTCACCACCGTCGCCGCCGCGCGTCCCTGCGCGCCCGCCGATGCCGCCAAGCGACGTGGTCGAGTAAAGCGCCAAGGTCGAGTTTTGCGCGTCCACCCCCGCTCCGCCGCGGCCTCCGTTGCCGTCCTCGGCGTTTTGCGACGGATGGTTGCCGCCGTCGCCGCCGACCAGCATGCAACGCGCCAGCGCGACGCGGCCGCTCGAGCGCACAGAGAGCGCGGCTGCGCCGTCTCCAAGCTGCGGAAAGGCCCCAAAACCCGCCGAGCCGTCTCCCCCATTCAGCGTGCAGTTCAGTAGCCACACGCCGCCGCTGCAGGCCTCGATCTCCAGGGCGGGCGTCCCCGCCACGACGAACTGGCCTTGAAAACTGAGTCCGCGGAACTCCAAGCCAGCGAGCACGACCGAGCTTTGAGTCCCAACGTTCTCGACGCGCGACGTCCCGGTCACCACCGGCGTGGCGCCCGGCGCCGCGACCAGCGCGAGTTTGCGCCCGTCGATGCGGATCGCGCGGTAGTCGCCCTCCCCGACGAGCAAGGTCTCGCCGTCGAGCGCGACGTCGATCGCCTGCTGCAGCGAACCGAAGGCCGGCAAGCGCGGGCGCTCGAGGATGCGGACCACCCCTTCACCGGCCCGGGCCGAGCCCGCCAGCAGCACCGCCCAGAACCCGCCCAACGCCGCTTTCCGTACGAGCTTCGCATACATTGTGGTTTCTCCTCCGTCCGCTTCATGCACACACGCGGTGCGCCGTTGGCGCGGATCGACAAAGTTCGGAGACGCCCAGCGTAACCACGCCCGCTGAGCGCGCGCTGCGGCCCCCCGCCTTCGCCGGGCGCTTGCGTTGCCGCCGCGACCGCCTAACCTGCCGGGCCCATGGAAGAGTGGAACGACAAGATCGTGGCCTGGCGCCGGGACCTCGAGACGTGGCAAACACGTTTCGAAAATGAGTACCAGCAACTGGCCCGCAAGCGCCGCGGCTGGTTCGGCAAGCTCGCGCAGGGCGAGCTCGACGAGATCGCGGCGTTGGCGCGGCGGGCGGCCGGCGAACAGCAGGCCGTCGACTCGTTCCGGCTCGTCACCGAGCTGTGCGACGCCTACCTGGGCGACGCGTTGTCGCAGAACCGCGCCAAGGCGCGCGCCTGGGTCGGTGCGGAGGCGCTCACGACCAACGCGGTGTGGAGCTACGCGCTGCAGAGCATCGAGTTGCTCGCGCGGCAGTCGAGCGAGAGCACGCTGCGCCACGCGCTCGCCGCGATTTCGCTCGTCGACCTGCGCGTGGACTACAACGCCTTCCTCGACGCGCTCGGCCGCCTGTGGATCGCCGCGCGCAAGG
>Ga0169931_10014954_pt1 | contig 10440 bp, 10 predicted proteins | sample Kivu_15m_20L_FD_129675 | JGI IMG/M metagenome (GOLD analysis project Ga0169931, IMG submission 129675) | Freshwater microbial communities from Lake Kivu, Western Province, Rwanda to study Microbial Dark Matter (Phase II) - Kivu_15m_20L... | ecosystem: Environmental > Aquatic > Freshwater > Lake... | reverse complement strand
TTAAGTAAGGTGGGGGTCTTTATGGCATCAGCCCCTGCCCTATCTGCCTTAATAGCGATTAAATTACTAAAGCAGCGCCCATCCATATCCAACTGGTTAGGGATTGCTGCCACCTCATCGGCGTTGGCGTTGAATGCGGTGAGTTAGGGTGGACAAAGAGGATTTAATTAGCATAAAACGTGTAATTCAATCAAAAATTAATAGATATAAACCATGAAAAGTATCAAAAACTAGTTAAACCAAATAAGTTATTCCAGTGAGTAATCGTAAAAGCGCATATGAAGAAGTTATTTCACTCTTTGATCAACTGTTAAGAGTGCTACCAAGATATGTTGACGGTAAAAAAGCGATCCTAGAAATGAGAGATGGCGGTAGTACAAACTGGCGACAAATGGAGTGGATTGGTTTTTGGTTTGAATTTTTTCTGGAAAAAAATCTCATTCCAATTCTCGGTGGAGCCAGGGGACCAACTTTTGGAACGACTCAATTTGATTTCAAGAAAATATTTGTTTGGGACCTAAAGGCACATCCATCGGGATCTAAATATTTAATTTTAAATGATCAAGTCGCAATAAGAAATTGCATTGAATCAGAGAATGGTCTTGGTTTCATAATAATTTCTGGCATTGCAAAATATGATAGTAACGGCAGTTTTAAAAAATGGCATGATACTTTAAAGGGTGGAACTAGTGCTTACGAAAAAAGAAGAGTTGCGAGGGGTGCATCCTCAAGGCGCCGCAAAATATCTTTTGAACCAGAGGATCTAAATGCACTTTGGTTTGATAACATCGGTGAAATAAACTCTGCAGTCAAAAATGGATGGTTAAAATCTTTCCAGACTGGCATGAAAAATTCGAATGGACAGCTGAGACCCGCTAAATTTCAATTCAATTTAGAGGCAGTTCCAAAAAATAACATGATTGCTAAAGTACAAATCCACTAAAAAAGTTTGTCTCCTGAATTCCAAATATATGGAACTTTTGAAGGAACTCCTACTAAGTCTGATTTTAACGAAAGCTTTTTCCTACCATCAATTTTAGAAATTTCACTTCCGGATACAAAAATAAAATCCTCATCTTGCCATGTTAAAAGAGATGAAAATCTCGAAATTAATCGGTCGATTAGATTTTCCTCATTCAAGTGCCAAACATTATTCGCAACATCTCGGGTGAAAACAGGATCTTTTACTGGAACGGTATTTTGCTTTATTCTTGATATAGAAAATTCATTTCGGCGTTTATAGGGTTTATCACCAATTTTTTTTAAAATATTCCAGTGAAGAGTTCTACTTAATTTTAAAGTTTTTCCTTTGTAACATCTGATGGCACCATTTCCAAAGTACTCCCATTCCAAATTCCGACTTTCTATATTTCCTAATGTGCCTGAAACTACAAGTGCCTCTATAGGAGCTCTGGATTCCCAATTCGTGGGTGTATCAAACACTGAGATTAAATATCTCCCACCCGATACATAAGTTTTAGAAATCTGAACTTGTCGAATGATTGCCTCTACGTCTAATTTATTAGAATCGTTAAATATACTTAGTACAGTTTTATGTGTCATTTCTTGTTGTTGCCTAATCCTGCACCTTGGCGGGTTTTTCCTCTTGACGGTCCAGGAACAAAATTAGATGCCAGCACTGGAACAATTTTTAATTGATTATCTCTAATTGAACTTGGATCCTTTAGTCTTGTCTTAGCTAAAGCTACGTACTTTTTCTCAATATCAAAACCGAGAGTGGATCTACCTAAATCGAAAGCTGCTTTAGATGTTGCACCAGCGCCATTAAATGGATCTAGCACCCAATCTCCTGGGTTTGTAAACATTCGGATAAGCCTATGTGGAATTTCCTCTGGAAACGGTGCAGGATGATTAATTCTTCTAGGAGGTACTGGAGCTAAGTCCCAAACGGATTCCAACCATTCCTTTGGTAAATCTAGATTTGGATTACGCACTGGACCGGGTTTTCTTACAATTATTATGTGTTCAGTCATTATGTTTGGATGCCAGTAGCCTGGATATGGATGTTGTATCACCGAGCCAGCTCTTTTTACACCTGCTGTCACTTTATGCCAAAATATAGACCGTACAAATTCCCACTTTAGATTACGTGTAAGTTCATTCAGAATATCTTCGGCTAAAGGATAGTGATAACCATTATCCAAAACTGACCCTACATTAACTGCTAAATATCCGCCGCTATGCAACATTTCAAAAGTAGAGTTCCAAACTGAATTGAGCATTGACATGTAATCGTTTGCATAGTCTAAGGAATAGCGATTTCTATAATTTTTGTTGGAATCTTTTGCATGACTTTCATAGGAAATCGCATTATGGTACGGCGGAGAAGTAACAGTTAACGATACTTTCCCAACTAAGTCGGGAGCAAGGCTGGGAGCGTCAATACTTGATCCATTGATTATGCGGATCAGATCTTCCTTCATATCCAACCTTTCTTGATTTTAGAGACATCAGATTAGTACCTAAGTCGGGAAATTATCCTAAATTATCTAATACTCATTCAATTTTGTGTAAAATCTCATCAATTCCTTATCAGATTGGTAGATAAAAATTATACAACCAGAAAATCAGCAGAATCATTGAAAAGAAAGTGGTTTGAAACCGCACAAAATCCAGAACATTTCCTTTGAGCAAGAGGGACATTTCAATCTACCTTGAATTAAATGCGTTAAGATAGCATTTAATCAGCAAAAAATCATAGCTACTCTTTATAAAGCATGGTTCTTTCAATACAATCAAACAGTGGAAAACTTGCCGAAACTGAGGCCGTGGCAAAAAACTGCTTACGAAAAATGGATACAAAACAATTTTAAAGGAATTGCGGAAGTTGCAACAGCCGGCGGAAAAACTAGATTTGCTTTAGAGTGTTTAAAACATTACCGATCACTTGTCTCAAATCAATGTGTAGTCATTATTACACCGACAACGGCTTTGGCAGACCAATGGAACCTTTCACTTACTTCCGATTTAGGTATTTTAGAATCTGACATAGCAATTTGGCCTGAATCTAGTGATTTTAGTAAGACATTTCATATTATGGTTATCAATACAGCAAGGGCCAAACTTCCCAAGATAATTGCAAAAAACTCAGATGCACTTGTAATCGGAGACGAAGTTCATAGGTACGCAAGTGAAGAAAACTCAAAGGCTTTTGCAAATGAATTCAAATACAGTCTTGGCTTGACCGCAACAGCAAAAAGAGACTTTGACGATGGTCTACAATCGATATTAATTCCCGCATTTGGTAAAATAATTTATGAATACACAATTATCGATGCTCGTAAAGACGACATAATCGCTCCATTTGAGCTGATTAATATTGAAGTACCGTTATTAGAAAATGAGCAGGAAGAATATGACAAAATATCAAAATCAATTGCTCGCGCACTCGGTGAAGGCAATGAGGAAAAAGCTAAACTCTTAAGCATGAGACGAGCCAATGTGGCAAAAAATTCAGAAATGAGAGTTCCTTCTGCAGTAGAAGTTGCAAAAACTGAGAGAGAGCAAAAAATTCTGATTTTTCATGAAAGCATTGAGAAAGCAGAGGAGATCTACTCAATTCTCTCTAGTGAAGGTTTATCAGTTGGTATTTATCATTCTGAAATTTATGGGCCAATTAGAAGGGAAACTTTATATCGCTATAAAAAAGGTATGATAAGGATATTAATATCTTGTAGAGCATTAGATGAAGGCGTGGACATACCAGATGCGAATGTTGCAATTATCGCTGCTTACACAAGCAGCTTGCGGCAACGAGTTCAGAGGCTTGGCAGAGTTCTAAGGAAACACAGTGGAAAAGACTACGCAATAATTTATACTTTTTATTCCACTGATAAGGAACGATCTCAATTATTGGATGAGATGGATAGGTTAGATGGAATTGCAAAAACTTCTTGGAAAAAAGTAAGTAGCCAATGACAAAGATATTTGCTAATGGTAGATGGTATGTAACGAAGTACTCAACCTCCATGTATGAAGAGCACTATACTCAAAGAATTTTGTTTAATGCTGCAACTTTATTTCCAACATATTTTTGTTGTAAATTCAAAGAAAATATAGTCTCAAATGATTATGGTGGGCCAAACCAAGCTGATTTAGTTCTTATAGATAAAAATTATAGATATTGGTATGTAGTTGAGGTTGAACTAGATACTGATAATTTCAGTCATGTTGTTGAACAGGTTAAAGTCTTTACATCAGGAACCTACAATCAATCTCACGTTGATTACTTGGTAAAGCGAAATAATTTTTTAGATGCAGAAAAGATTGGAAGGCTAATCACCACAAGCCAGCCCCAGGTTATTGTGTTGATTCCAAAGATTAAGCCCTCCTGGGCCAATACGTTATCTCAGTATGGCTGTAAGTTTGTAGTTATAGAAATATTCAGGAGTTCTGATGATTATGAAGTTTTAAGAAAAAATGGAGATGAGATACGTGATGAAAATGAATCACTTGTGACTAAATTGAAGTACGGTCACTTAAAAGCATTAGAAATTGAAAGCCCGGCCAATCTTGATCCAGAGATTTCAATCTTGTCAATTGAGTATCAAGGACAATTAACTAAATGGCGTTTAACTAGATGGGGTAATAAATACAGTTTACTGCCTCACGGGGCAACACCAATTGAAATCAAGCCTGGTATAGAATTGTCAATTGTTAAATCCTCCGATGGTTTGTTACGCTTTGAGTGAGGGGGCATGGATGAGTAATAGAATCAAATTTTCAGTTGGTCCAAACATAATTCTTAGCTATAAGCGTCTTGACTATAAAATTTGGTTTGCCCTTGCTGAATACATTGACAACTCAACACAATCTTATTTTGCAAATCAAAAAGAATTAGACAAAGCGCATAAAGAGCGTGGGGAGAAATTCTCGGTTCGAATCAGCGGGGACCGTAAAAAAACTATTTCCATATCTGATAATGCCATGGGAATGTCCCTAGAAGAGCTAACAAAAGCGCTTTCAATCGGAGTACCACCCGAGGATACATCTGGAAGATCAGAGTATGGACTTGGCCTGAAAACAGCATCTTGCTGGTTAGGAGATGTTTGGAAATTAACTACAAAAAAACTCAACTCATTAGAAGAGTATGAAGTGATTTTTGATGTAAATAAAATGGCGCTAGGTGGAGATCTAGAGATAACTACCCGCAAACATCCTGAGGCAGCCAGAAATCTTTCCTTTACTACAATCGAAATATCAGACTTGCATAAACCAATTAATTCGAGAACAGAAACTAAAATTAAAGACTATCTAACAAATATTTATAGAGTTGATTTGCGAGATAAAGTTATGGAGTTAGTTTGGTCGCAAATTCCATTAACTTATGAATCAAATTTAGTTTTGTTCAAAGGGCACGACGGTACTCCCTACAAGCAGGATGTAAAGGAGTTTGAAGTAAACGGCAAAAAAGTTACAGGATGGATGGGAATCTATGACGAAGATCATGGTGGAAGAAATCGCGCTGGACTAGCAATTATTAGAAGAGGGCGATGTATTGTTTCGCAGCCTGAAGCATGGATGCCGCAAGGACTTTATGGAGAAGCTTATCAAGGTACTAACTCCTTGGTGTCACAACGTTTAGTTGGAGAAATATATTTGAATGACTTCGAAGTATCCCATACTAAAAATGCAATTCTATTCACTGGTGACGAGGAAGAAAAGATTGAATCAGAATTAGAAAAACAATTTTCCGTTTTCAAAAAAATTGCTGGAATTCCATATAAAAAACTTAAGCAAAATCCTGCAATTCAAGGCTTGCAAAAACAACAGGCCGGCGCTCGAATGGGCGCAACTGCTGTTCGTAATGCGGTCTTATTTGAAGACGTACCAACTGATAAAGTCGTTCAGGATAACAAAAATTCAACACTTGCTGATTTATCCGAAGTAAATCCAGATTTGGTGCTTAATTACGGCGATTCATTGAAAGTACAGATTTATACAGATGTAACGAAAACATCTAACGATGCTTATGTAATTTTTGAATATCCAAATGCAGAAATCATTAATGTAGTTGTTAACAATAAACATCCATATTACCAGCAGGCCATTGGAGATGACCCTGTAGTTAACCATTTAGTTTCAGTGGCCACTGACGCCTTAGCTGAATGGAAGTGTATGCAACGTGAGGGTGAAATAAAGCCTGACACAATCCGATTATTGAAAGACAATATCTTACGCGCGGTCACTAAAGCTGAAAATTAAAAGTCTCTTAATGCTTTATCTTTGATTTCAATAATTGAAATAAAGCTATTTGTTTTATCCACAACCATAAGCCGCCACTCACAATACGCGTCGATGGAAATAAATCTCAAAAATTCTCGGAGTATTCCATCACTTGATACCAAACTTTTTATGTATGGATGATTAGGATTAAGAGCTATGAAAATTCGGTCGTCAAGCCAATCGCAGCTCATATATAAATCGTTTTGAGTTGCAGACTCATTTAAAGCAATTTGTACAAGTTTGCCTTGAATTTGTTGGCGATAATCTTTGATTTCTACTAAAGGAATGAATTCTGATTTATCAGATCTATTTTCTGCGAGTGTAATTTGCTGTTTCTGATCAGGTTTTGGCAAAACAGAGGACAAAATCCAATGTGGCCTAGGTCCTTCTATCAACTCTTTTCTAACTAGACCCTGTGCAAGCATTCTGTACAAAATGCTATTTACGGTTCCTTTATCCCAAGTTACCTTTCTTATTTGAGAATCAGCGATTTTGAATGTTATAATATTCTTAACGATGTCTCTCGCAGTTGAATTGGGATATTTCTTCAATACATGAGCAATTACCTCAAAATCAGACTCCATATCGCCTTTCACTATTTCACTTATTAAGATTTTCTACTCTAGTCAAAGATACCTGTTGATAGTGCTCGAGTACACTCAGCAAAAACTTTTCAACTCCTGAATTTTGAACCGCATCTAGCACAACAGTTGTGGAGCATCTGGATCGACTAAGTGCAATGTAAGTCAAATTAACTAGAGGCGGTTTAATTCCAGCAGTTTCAATTTGTAGCCAAGTCTCTAATTGTGGTAAATCAAAAATAATTGTATGTGATGCACTTAGACCTCGTATACTCTGTAATGTTACGAGCCTAATTGCACCATTTTTTGGAACGATATCGCGAGCATCATCTGGTACTAAATCAACAAAATCCATATGTAGGCTATTTGCAACGTCTTCGAGTACTGTCTTAACTAATTCATACTCACTATGGATTAGAAAAGCTCCATTTTCATTCTTTTTAGAATTCGGCTTTATGACCGCTACCAATAAATCACCACCTCGATTTACGCTCTTAGCCTCTTCCAAGGCAGTAAGCACTAAATGTTTAATAAACATCTCTCTTTTACTCCCAACTGGGAGGATTTCAATACGAAGGTTATTAATACTTTTTGGTAAGGATAAGTTTAGTTCGAGTTGCTCATCGCCTAGAGTTTTTCTTAATAACTTATCTGAAACCCAGTCTTTGGCTTCTGTAATGTCGGGATATTTTTCCCAAATAGCCTGTGCTATCAAGAACAATCTGGTTGAATTACGAAACGATCGTTTGCGGTGAATTACTTCGGATTTTTCAAGATAATCTTTGAGCCACTTGCAAGGATGAGATTCTCTGTGTGAGAAATTGTAGGTTTCCTGCCCTTTTCCATAGGCAATGAACCATGAAGCAGAAGGTCTGGAAATAAGTTCGACAACCTCGAAAAAAAATTCTGGTAAATCCTGAGATTCATCAATAAGAATTACATCATATTTTATCAACGTTTTTCCCTCTTCGCTATTAAGATAATTAGTCACATTGTTTTTAACATCTGCCCATTTATCGAAGCCCCCAAAATGTCCAAGTTCTTTGAATAGTGCCCAAAAGCTAAAAACATCTATAAAACCATATTCTTCTTTTTTTTCTCTCAATATTTGAAATTCGCGTTTCTGATCAGCTGCCAAAACTTTATTAAAACAAACGTGGAGGATTTTTGCGCCAGCAGATAAGTTCTTTAGCGCAATTTGCCTGAGTAACGTGGTTTTCCCTGTTCCAGGCGCTCCTTGTATAGATACTCGATAAGTTTTCGCTACTTCATATTTATCTGCTATTTTTGTGGATTCTGGAGATGGCCTTACAATCTCATTTTCTAATGATTTTGAGATTTTGATCTTATGCTGACTCGGAAGAAGTGCTTTTCTAAATGCTTCCATATCACCATGTTCGGTTCTGGCATGTATTGGAGTGGCAATACCGAGCACTGGATATTCCCACAACCTTTTAAGTGAGCTAATTAGTGTTTGGTAAGAATTTAAGTCTTCCTTGAAAATACACATGTCTCCTAGTGAGTTAATATTGGGATCAGTAAATCTAGTTTTCCATTGACTTCGAGAAATCTCCGACCAACAAATGGTTGTCTGTATGAATGGAATTTTTAATCTATTAGAGGCACCTTGAGAACGTTTCAAATGTTCTCTGAGTTTTATAGATCCGGTTCGAATCTGTGATATCGGGTGAGATTTAGTTTGACTGCCCACCATAAAAGAACTTTGTGAAAAATCTGTAATCGAATCAATACTCATTGATTTAATTTCAACCAGATACAAACCTGCTTGTTTGTCAAATAAAATTAAGTCAAGTTCAGGAACTCCAGCAATATAATCAATTCCAAACCAAATCTCTAGTCCTGGATTTGAAAAATTCTTAAGAATTTGACCGACCTTATACTCGCCATAGTGGCCAGGATGATCTATTGGTAATTCAGTATGAATAATTGTCATATCTGATTTCCTTTGTAGTACTCATTACGGGTTTGTGTTTATACCGTCCTAATCTATCTTTAATTCTAGTTTCTTACTAGACTCGATGAATAATGGAAATTCACTTGGATGACTGCTCTGGAATTTGGGAAGAATACGTTCAAGGAGCTACTGAGTCAATCGTGGTTTTTACACCCTACTTTGATTGGCTACTTGTTAATCTTTTTTCGTCGTGCAAATTGCCTTATTCTGAAATTTACTTGATAACTCAATTGGATCGCATTGACTCACGATCAGAGAATATAACTAGAATTAATAGAATTGTGGAGTTAGTGAATTTAGGTGTCAACGTACGAATATTAGATAGGCTTCACGCCAAGGTTTTACTGGTAGATAATGAACATGCCTTTTTTGGTTCTCAGAATTTTACAAATTACAGTACAGAAAGCATTGAAATAACTACACAAATTTCTAGATTTGAGGATGATGTTGAAGAATTTTTTGATTATTTTGAAAATCTCCTTCTCGAGGCTCGTGAGGTTACGCAACTTGAGATTGCAGTTGCATCTGGAGATTTAAGTTCGCTATTTGAGGATGAAGTTGTGACCAGCGATTTTATTGAAAGTGAGGTAGAAGATGACTAACCAAAATACTAGGTGTAAACATGATTTGTTAATTGGTCAATGTACCTTCTGCATTAAACCACCTTGGGGTATAAACCCGATTGTTTACTTAACGAAGGGTGGAAATAGCTTTCATAATTGGAATGAATGTACTTACTTAGCGTCAGGACAAGATTACGCATACAGCCAAGGAAAGGATAATCATCCAATTAATCCAGTGCAATGGTCTGCCGTAAAAGATCATAAAGATCCTTGTCAGTGGTGTTGCGCTATTTTTTTAGCCGGTAAAGATAAATTGACGAAATGTAAGGCAAATATTGATGATAATTGGATAGATGCTTTATTTGTTAAATCAACTTATGATGGACCTAAGCAAAGGATTTGTCAGGTGCTTGATCCGCGAACTAACTTAGTTTATTTCCTTTCACATAATGAAATAAAATTCTCAAAATAAATTTTGCCTAATTCTCCACCCTCCAAAACACATCTCCTTCACAATCCATAATCTTCACGCAGAGCGCATTTAAGGACATTGCCCCGTTGTATTGCTCATCTATTTGGCCAAAGGTGTTTGTGCCAACCACATTTCCTTCATTATCAACTAGTGGTCCACCGCTATTACCGTGAGATAAAGGTGCGGTCATAAGGATCTCTAGATTTGTGCCATTTAAAACATTACCGAATGCAACAGAGCCTTCATAACCATCGGCACTTCCAATTGCTGCCACCCAGTAACCTGCATATGGTTCATACGCAGATAGTTTTAATGGAGTTACCTCAAGGGCTGAGGCAATGGATGCTAAATCATTCTCCTCATCCCAATTATAAACTATGGCCTGATACTCCTTGCCATAAAGAGCTGCTACTGTGAGTTTTCCTTTGCCATCTAAGCACTCATCAATTACATGGTAATTAGTAATTAAGGTTGTTGGAAATCTCTTACCTTGATTATTTTCTAGATCAATTGCCCAACCAGAGCCAAAGCCAGCCTTGTTTTTAGGATCATTTGGGCGACAAAAAATTGTGACTGTGGAGTCTTGGACTTGAGTGATTAATT
>Ga0169931_10014953_pt1 | contig 10440 bp, 9 predicted proteins | sample Kivu_15m_20L_FD_129675 | JGI IMG/M metagenome (GOLD analysis project Ga0169931, IMG submission 129675) | Freshwater microbial communities from Lake Kivu, Western Province, Rwanda to study Microbial Dark Matter (Phase II) - Kivu_15m_20L... | ecosystem: Environmental > Aquatic > Freshwater > Lake ... | reverse complement strand
TGCCCTCCCTCCCCCATGCAAGTGACCAAAGAAGACGGCGGACGGCTCAACGCCTTCGCCCGCGAACCCCGCATGGTGGTGATGGCGCAAGGCGAAGCCAACACAGCCAGCTCCCGGGTGCTGCTGATCGGCGGCGCCGTGCTGGTGGGAGCGCTGGTGCTGCTAGCCGCCCAGATCAGCTGAGCTCCCTGCCGGAAGCCTGTAGTAGCTTGCGAGGCAGAGCATCCGCTTGTCCTGCAGGGGTCTGGGGTTTTTCGGAATGAGGTCGGAATGGGGGTTGGGATGAAGGTCTTCGTTCTCGGTGGCGATGGCTTCTGTGGGTGGCCCTGCGCGGTGAACCTGGCCGATGCGGGCCACGAGGTGGTGATCATCGACAACCTCAGCCGCCGCAAGATCGACGTCGACCTGGAGGTCGACTCGCTCACCCCAATCGCCACCATGGGCGATCGCCTCAGGGCCTGGGAGCAGGTGGGAGGGAAGCCGATGCGCTTCGTGCACCTCGACCTGGCCCACGAATACCAGCGGCTGGTGGATCTGCTGCTGGCGGAGCGCCCGGATGCAGTCGTGCACTTCGCCGAGCAGCGGGCCGCGCCCTACTCGATGAAGAGCAGCGCCTCCAAGCGCTACACCGTCGACAACAACGTCAACGGCACCCACAACCTGCTAGCCGCGATTGTGGAGAGCGGCCTCGACATTCACATCGTGCACCTGGGCACGATGGGCGTGTACGGCTACGGCTCCCACCGCGGCGCCACCATCCCCGAGGGCTACCTCAAGGTGGAGGTGCCCCAGCCCGATGGCAGCCGCTTTGAGGAGGAGATCCTGCACCCGGCCAGCCCGGGCAGCGTCTATCACATGACCAAGACGCTGGATCAGCTGCTCTTCCTCTACTACAACAAAAACGACCAGATCCGCATCACCGACCTGCACCAGGGGATCGTCTGGGGCACCAACACCGAAGCCACCGAGCGGGATCCGCGCCTCACCAACCGCTTCGACTACGACGGCGACTACGGCACCGTGCTCAACCGCTTCCTGATGCAGGCGGCCATCGGCTACCCGCTCACGGTGCATGGCACCGGCGGCCAGACCCGCGCCTTCATCCACATCCGCGACTCGGTCAAATGTGTGCAGCTGGCGCTGGAGAACCCGCCGAGCCGGGGCGAACGGGTGAAGATCTTCAACCAGATGACCGAGAGCCACCAGGTGGGTGAACTGGCCCGCAAGGTGGCGGGTCTGACCGGGGCCGAGATCAACTACCTGCCCAACCCCCGCAACGAGGCCGTCGAAAACGACCTGATCGTCGACAACCGCTGCTTCATTGAGCTGGGCCTCAACCCCACCACCCTCGACGACGGCCTGCTCGCGGAGGTGGTCGACGTGGCCCGTCGCTGGGCCGACCGCTGCGACCGCAGCCGCATCCCCTGCCAGTCCGCCTGGACCCGCACCCAGGCCCAGGCCATCCAAACGGTCTGACGCCGGCCCCCCTCCCTTGAAGATCGCCTTTTTCACCGAGACCTTCCTGCCCAAGGTGGACGGCATCGTCACGCGGCTCACCAAGACGGTGCAGCACCTCGTGACCGCCGGCGATGAGGTGTTGATCTTCTGCCCCGAAGGCGCGCCGGACATTTACATGGGAGCGCAGGTGGTGGGGGTGCCGGCCATGCCGCTGCCCCTCTACCCCGAACTGAAACTGGCCCTGCCGCGGCCAGCGGTGGCCGAAGCCCTGGATCGCTTCCAGCCCGACCTGGTGCACGTGGTGAATCCGGCGGTGCTGGGCCTGGGCGGCATCTGGCTGGCGAAAACCAAGGCCTACCCCCTGGTGGCCAGCTACCACACCCACCTGCCCAAGTACCTCGAGCACTACGGCATGGGCATGCTCGAGCCCCTGCTGTGGGAGCTGCTCAAGGCCGCCCACAACCAGGCCCGCCTCAACCTCTGCACCTCCACGGCGATGGTGCAGGAGCTCAGCGAGAAGGGCATCCAGCACACCGACCTGTGGCAACGCGGTGTCGACACCGAGCTGTTCCAGCCCGCGCTGCGCTCCGAGACCATGCGGGCGCGGCTGCTCAACGGCCAGAGCGACACCGGCAAGCTGCTGCTCTACATCGGCCGCCTCTCCGCCGAAAAGCAGATCGAGCGGATTCGGCCGGTGCTCGAGGCCATGCCCGATGCCCGCCTGGCCCTGGTGGGCGATGGTCCCTACCGCCAGCAACTGGAAAAGATCTTTGCCGGCACCCCCACCCATTTCGTGGGCTACCTGGCCGGCCAAGACCTGGCGGCTGCCTATGCCAGCGGCGACGCCTTCCTATTCCCGTCCAGCACCGAAACCCTGGGGCTCGTGCTGCTCGAAGCCATGGCTGCAGGCTGCCCGGTGGTGGGCGCCAACCGGGGCGGCATTCCCGACATCGTCAGTGACGGAGTGAACGGTTGTCTGTACGAGCCCAACCAGGAGGGCAGCCTGGCCGCCGCCGTGGAACGCCTGCTCGGGGATGCGAGCCAGCGGGCCCAATTGCGCCAAAACGCCCGCGAGGAAGCCGAACGCTGGGGCTGGGCCGGAGCCACCGAGCAGCTGCGCGGCTACTACCGCACCCTGTTGGAGAAACCAAACCTGCAGCTGGTGGCCTGAATCAGGTTCGGGCGGCCGCGCTGGGCAGGCTGCCTCGGAACCAGGTCGTCATCAGGGCCTTCACCATCGGCGCCGCCACGGTGCCGCCATAGCCGCCGGAATTCTCCCCAAAGGCAATGATCACCAAGGTGGGTTTGTCGGACGGCGCATAGCCGCCAAACCAGGCATGGTCGGGCCGGGGCGGATCCTCGCCCGTGCCGGTCTTGCCCGCCACCGGCGGCAGGCTGGGATCGTTGAGCAGGGTGGCGGTGCCGTTGGTGACCACCTGGCGCAACCCATCGCGCAGCACCTGCAGGGTGGCTGGCTTGAGGCCGATCCAGGTGCGTTCGGTGGGGCGCTCCACCAGGTGGGGCGTCACCAGCCAGCCGCCATTAGCCACCGCGGCGTAGAGCCGGGCCATCTGGATCGGGGTCACCTGCAGGGCCCCCTGGCCAATCGCCGAGGTGATGGTGTCGACCGGCGTCCAGCCCTCACCCAGCACCTCCCGTTTCCAGGCCTGATCCCCCAACAGGCCGGGCGTCTCCTCCTCCACCAGCTCAATGCCGGTGACCCGGCCGTAGCCCATGCGGCGCGCCGCCTTGAACAGCTCATCGGGGCCCACCTTCAGCCCCACTTGGTAATAGAAGGTGTTGCTGCTCACCGCCAGGGCGAAGGGAAAGCCGATGGCCCCATGGGCGCCATGGTCGCCATAGCAGAGGCCGGCGTAGCAGAACGAATTCATCGTCATCACCTTGGAATCGGCCGCATAGCGGCCCGATTCCAGCCCCGCCACGGAGGTGACGATCTTGAAGGTGCTGGCGGGGGGGAAGCCCTGGAAGGCGCGGTTGAGCAGGGGCGCGTGCGGGGCGTTGAGGTTGGCCCACTCGCGGCTGCTGGGAGCGGGTGAAAAGACGTTGGGGTCAAAGCTGGGGCGGCTGGCCAGGGCCCGGATCGCCCCGGTCTGGGGGTCGAGCGCCACGATCGCTCCCTTGCGCACCCCATCGAGGGCCCGCTCCGCCGCTTGCTGCAAGGCCAGATCGAGGGTGAGGCGCAGGTCCTGGCCGGCCCGGGCGGGTTTCTCCCCGAGGATCCGCTGCACCTGGCCCGCCGCATTCACCTCCACCTGCTGGCCACCCCACTCGCCACGCAGGTGGCTTTCAAACTGCTTCTCCAGCCCACTGCGGCCGACCCGATCGCGGATCCGGTAGCCCTTGGCCTGCAGCTGGTCGTATTCCTCCTCGGTGATGCCGCTGGTGTAACCCAGCACGTGGGCGGCCAGCCGGCCATGGGGATAGCTGCGCAGGATGTCCACATCCACCTCGGCGCCCGTCAGCCCGGCGGCCTGCTCGCGGAAGCGCAGCACCTGCTCGGGCTTGAGGCCACTGGCCAGGGCGATGCGAAACCCTTCCGCATTGGCACCGCTGCGGCGCTTCTGCTCCAGCTGGGACGTCGGCACGCCGATCACCGCCGCCAGCCGCTCGCGCAGGGCCGGCCACTGGGCATCGTCCACCTCCCGGGGCTGGATGTAGAGGTTGTAGGTGAGACGGCTGGTGGCCAGCACCTGGCCATGGCGATCCAACAGCCGGCCCCGGATCGGATTGCGGGGCATCAACCGGATCCGGTTTTCATCGGCCCGGGCGCGGTTCTCAGCGCCGTGGGCCAGCTGCAGCCAGGCCAGGCGCGCCACCATGGCGCTGCTGAACAGCAACACCACCGCCAGCAACACGGCCGGTTGACGGCCCATGCCGGAGTGGCGCGACGCTGCTGGACCAAACGCCATGGTCAGTTGCTGCCGAGCCGCTGGTCCAGCTGCTCCAGCCGCTCCGCAATACGGGCCAACCCCTGCTGGAGCTCCAGGGCGTCCTGGGGATCAGCGGCCGGAACGTCCGCAGCCTCGGCGGCCACGTCGTGCACCTCCACCTTCATCACTGGATTGCCCAGGCCAGGACTGACGCGATCCAAGCCCTGGCGCAGCTCGCTGGCGGCGGGCTCCCCTTCCTGACGCAAGGTGCCGAGGGGATCGGCGGAGCGGCCATCGAAGGCCGCCATCACCTCCTGGGCCCCGCCCTTGCGAGCCCGCTCCACCACGGCCAGCCCCACGGGCAGCACGTCCTGCATGAGGGTGAGCCGGAGGGCGTCGAGAGGGTCGGTGGCCATGGCGGCGATCCAGGCGCAGGAACTCCAGTCTGACGCGCGCCCGGCCGCCCTTAGGAAGCCGGGCGCTCCATACCGGGATTGATGATCCGCAGCGGGGGATTCTGCTGGCTGCCCCACCACCAGCCCGCCCCCACCGCAATCACCAGCAGCGAGGCCAGCGGCACCAGGGCCTGGCGGGTCACATCCAAGGCCAGCCACTCGCTCCAGGCCCGCAGGGTGCGCTCCCGATCGAAGCGGCGCCGGGCCTTGTCCTCCTCCTGCTGGCGCCGGCGCAGAGAGCGGGCCACCCAGCGCTCAAACGACTTCTTCTTGGTGACCGCCATCTTGCGCTCCACCTCGAGCAACTGGCCGGCCGTGAGCTCGGGGTTGAAGGTGCTGATCAGCTCCAGGCTCTTGAGAAACATCTCCACGGCGCCATCCTTGGCGGCCCGTTCGGCGTCATCCAGCAACTCCCAGTCGATCTCGGGGTAGAAGCGGGCCCGATTGCTGGCGATCTGATCCTCCATCAACTGGCCGGGCTCCCGCAGCCACCGGTCGGTGTTGGCGTCGAAGCGGCGCCAGTAGAGAAAGGGGTTGAGGTAAACCGTCTTCCCGCCCAGCACGATGCTGTCTTGCTGCAGCCGGCGCTGCATGTCGGGATCCGGAGGTGTCGAGCTGGGGGGCGCGGAGGCGGCAGTCACGACGGCTGGGCTGGGAGCCGATGGTATCGAAGGTCGACCGCCGGGGCTACTCCCACCCCCCTACTCCCACTCGATCGTGCCAGGGGGCTTGCTGGTGATGTCGAGCACCACCCGGTTCACGCCCTTCACCTCATTGACGATGCGGTTGGAGATCGTCTCCAGCAGGTCGTAAGGCAGGCGCGACCAGTCGGCGGTCATGCCGTCTTCCGACGACACGCAGCGCAGCACGATCGGGAAGGCATAGGTGCGCTTGTCGCCCATCACGCCCACGCTGCGCACCGGCAGCAGCACGGCGAAGGCCTGCCAGATCTCGTTGTAGAGGCCGGCCTCCTTCACCTCCTCGCGCACGATCAGGTCGGCATCGCGCAGGATGTTGAGCTTATCGCTGGTGACCTCGCCCAGGATGCGGATCGCCAGACCCGGCCCCGGGAAGGGGTGCCGCCCAACGATCTCCTCAGGCAGGCCCAGGCTGCGGCCCACCTTGCGCACCTCATCTTTGAAGAGCTTGCGCAGCGGCTCCACCAACTTGAACTGCAGATCCTTGGGCAAGCCGCCCACGTTGTGGTGGCTCTTGATCTTCACCGCCACCCGCTCACCGGTTTTCGGGTCGATGCCGGTGCCCGCGCTCTCGATCACATCGGGGTAGAGGGTGCCCTGGGCCAGGTAGTCGAAGGGTCCGAGGCGCTTGCTCTCCTCCTCAAACACGCGAATGAATTCGGTGCCGATCAGCTTGCGCTTCTCCTCCGGATCGGTCACGCCATCAAGCTTGTTGATGAAGCGGTCGCGGGCGTTGATGTATTCGACATTGATGTGGAAGCGCTTGTCGAAGAACTCCACCAGAAACTCGGGCTCGCCTTTGCGCATGAAGCCCTGGTCGATGAACATGCAGGTGAGCTGATCCCCAATCGCCTTGTGCAGCAGAAAGGCGAGGGTGGAGGAGTCGACGCCGCCCGACAGGGCGAGCAGCACCCGCTTGTCGCCCACCTGGGCGCGCACATCGGCCACCGCTTCGTCGATGAAGGCGGTGGTGGTCCAGTCGGCTTCGCAACCACAGATGTGGTACACGAAATTGCGCAACATCGCCATGCCGCAGGTGGAGTGCACGACCTCGGGGTGAAACTGCACGCCATACAGCCGGCGCTGGTGATCGGCCACTGCCGCTTCGGGCGTGTTGTCGGTGTGGGCCAGGCGCGCAAACCCCTCAGGCAGGCGCTCCACCGAGTCGCCATGGCTCATCCACATCGTCGAGCCGTCGTCGACGTTGGTGAGCAGATCCACCGGATCGTCCACATGCAACGGCGCCTTGCCGTATTCGGCGCGGCCGGCGGCCACCACCGAACCACCCAGCTGCTGCACCATCAGCTGCATGCCATAGCAAACCCCCAGCACCGGGATGCCCAGCTCCCAGATGCCGGGGTCGCACACCGGAGCACCCGCCTCGTAAACCGAGCTGGGGCCGCCGCTGAGGATGATTCCCTTCGGCGCAATCGTCCGCAGCTCCTCGGCCGTGGTGGTGTACGCCATCACCAGGGAAAACACTTCCGTTTCCCGCACCCGCCGGGCGATCAGCTCGGAATACTGGGAGCCGAAATCCAGGATCACAATCGCCGGATGGCGTGTCGACTGGGAAGCGGCGTCGAGCCGGGGAGACGCGGTTTGAGACATCGACAACGCTGGGCCCAAGGGCATTCGAACCACCCTAGGCGGCGCCCTCAAGCACCCCGCCGCAGCGCCGTGAGCAGATCCAGACCGACCGGGCCCTGGCCGCAGATCTGGCGGGACCGATCAAACAGCACCGCCCCCACCGCCATCGACTCCTGGCCGTAGCGCGCCAGGTAGCGCTGGCTGCGCTGCTCCACCGCCGCGGCGATGCGCTGGCGGAGCTGGTCGGCCCGGGGGCGATCGCGCTGGGCCAGCTCGGCCAGGGCCGCCTCCACCGTCGGGGCGTCGTGCAAGGCCTGCAGCGCCTCACCGCCCAGGCCCGCCAGGGCCGCCAGGGCCGTGAGCACCTCAGCGCGGCCATCGGCGAGGTGGTGATGGGTATGGAAGATACCCCCGGCCAGCTTGATCAGCTTGCCCTGGTAGCCCAGCAGCAGCAGCTGTTGCACCCTCGCTTCCGCCGCCGCCACCAGCAACGGGCCGAGCCAGTTGCCCGCCTTCACCACCAGCTCGGGCGGCAAGCCCAGGCGTGGGGCCAGATCGAGGCCGTTCTCGCCGATCACCAGCACCAGATCACCGCCGAAGCCCGGCGCCCCGCAGCGCTGGCGCAGGTCGTTCAGGGCCTGATCCAATTGATCCGGGGCGGCACTGCGCTGCACCTCGGCCTGGGTGCCGATCAGGGCGAGGCCCTCCACCACCCCGAAGGCGGCGTTGCTGGTGCGCTCCGCCAGCCGGCGTCCCTCGGGGATCACCACCTGCAGCTCCAACCGACGCCCCGGCGGCAGCAGGGGACGCAGATTGGCCTCCAGCAACTGGCGGGCATAGGTCGACAGACAGGGCTCGCCGCTGGCCTGCAGCACCCCAACGCCTGCGCCGGCCCTCAAGATGAGCCAGTCGCCTGGCCCCTCCTGCCAACGCAGCAGCACCCACAGGGCCAGGTCGCGGGTGAGATCGAGCACGCCAGGGCCGGGATCGCAGCGGGCGATGGCCAGCACCCAGCCATCCGCCAGGGGGGCGGCCGCCTCCACCAGCACGCGCCGGGGCTCGCTACCAGGTGCACCAGGGGCGGCTGCGGGATCGAGCCAGAGCGGCTGCAGCCGCTCCCAGGGTTCACCCCGCAGGGTCAGCAGGGCGGCCCGCGCCGCCGCCGTGAGCCACACCGGCACGGTGTAGCCCCCGGTGAAAGCCCCGGCGGTGTTCTGGGGTTGGATCGACTCGGCCAAGGGCCTGGGGAGCTCTTTTTTTATGGTGGTCGATTGTGCGGTCCGCCGCCGCCCGCCGCAGCACCCCCGACCCCATGCAGGACAAACTCACCCTGATGATCCCCGGCCCCACCCCGGTGCCGGAAACCGTCCTGCAGGCGATGGGGCGCCACCCAATCGGCCACCGCAGCGCCGACTTTCAGAAGATCGTCAAGCGCACCACCGAGCAGCTGCAGTGGCTACACCAAACCAGCAATGACGTGCTGGTGATCACCGGCAGCGGCACCGCCGCCATGGAAGCCGGGATCATCAACGTGCTGAGCAAGGGCGACCGCGTGCTCTGCGGCGACAACGGGAAATTCGGTGAGCGCTGGGTGAAGGTGGCCCAGGCCTACGGCCTGGATGTGCAGGTGATCAAGGCGGAGTGGGGCCAGCCACTCGACCCCGAGGCCTTCCGCGCCGCCCTGGAAGCCGACACGGCCAGGGCGATCAAGGCCGTGATCCTCACCCACTCGGAAACCTCCACCGGCGTGATCAACGACCTGGAGACCATCGCCAAGCACGTGCGTGCCCACGGCACCGCCCTCACGATTGCCGACTGCGTCACCAGCCTCGGCGCCTGCAACGTGCCAATGGATGCCTGGGGCCTCGATGTGATCGGCTCCGGCTCCCAGAAGGGCTACATGATGCCGCCGGGCCTAGCCTTCGTGGCCATGAGCGAGCGCGCCTGGGAGGCCTACGGCCACTCCGACCTGCCGAAGTTCTATCTGGATCTGGGCAAGTACCGCAAATCGGCCAAGGCCGACAGCAACCCCTTCACCCCAGCCATCAACCTCTACTTCGCCCTCGAGGCGGCCCTGGAGATGATGCAGAAGGAGGGCCTGGAGGCGATCTTTGCCCGCCACAGCCGCCACCGCGCCGCCGTCCAGGCCGGCATGGAGGCCATCGGTCTGCCCCTCTATGCAGCCGAGGGCACCGGCAGCCCCGCCATCACCGCCGTGGCCCCCGAGGGCATCGACGCCGAGGCTCTGCGCAAGGCCGTGAAGGAGAAGTTCGACATCCTGCTGGCCGGCGGCCAGGACCACCTCAAGGGGCACGTTTTCCGCATCGGCCACCTGGGCTTTGTGTGCGACCGCGACGTGCTGACCGCCGTGGCCGCCATCGAGGCCACCCTCGCCGATCTGGGCCTGCACAAGGGCACCCCGGGTGCCGGCGTCGCCGCCTGCGCCGCCGCCCTGGCCGGCTAACCTGATCACCAACAGAGAACTGGGCATCCAGTTCTCTGCACCTTGCGGGTGTAATTCAGTGGTAGAATGTCAGCTTCCCAAGCTGAACGTCGCCGGTTCGAGTCCGGTCACCCGCTTATCAGTTCAGAGATCAGATTTGTTGCGCCTCAAGCAATCATCTCGCTTGGCACTTGCTGGCAGCACGCCATGTCGTGACTGCGGATGACAGCTGATTCCCGCGATTGGCGAAACCTTCTCACAGGGTTTCTCACCGCTGGGTCGTTTCATGGCCTGGTTTGACCGTCTTTGGTCGATCCGAGCCTCCGCCGTGCATTGACCGGTCCAAGACCTGTCACGCGACCGATGATGTGCTCCTGAGCTGACTTGGTCCCCCTCATGGCGCACCGCGTGCTGACCGAGACTGCCGTCAGCATCCCGGAACACAAAAAGAACCCGATGGCCACCGTGGCAGCCGGTGAGGGGATGGCTGTCGCGGTGCTCAACCGCAGCGTGCGCATCATCGACTGGCTCGATCTCTGCCACCCAGTGCCGCAACGCATGTGGGAGCGGCGACTGCGGGGCTATCGGGCGATGGGGTGTGCGCTGATTTCCGATCCGTGATCCACCAGGACGCCATGGCACATGAGCACCAGCAGCATCAACGCATTCAACCCTGGTGCACGGCTGCGGGCCCTATGCTGCTGTACAGGGAGTTGGACAGTGTAATGCAGGTCGTCAGTTTCTCCGAGGCCCGCGAGAGTTTCAAAGCAGTGCTGGATCGCGTTGAAGCCGATGCCGATGTGACCCTCATCACACGGCGCCACGCCCAGGGCGCTGTGGTGATGTCGCTCGACACCTACAACAGCCTGATGGAAACGGTGCACCTACTCCGCTCTCCTGCAAACGCC
>Ga0169931_10014952_pt1 | contig 10440 bp, 7 predicted proteins | sample Kivu_15m_20L_FD_129675 | JGI IMG/M metagenome (GOLD analysis project Ga0169931, IMG submission 129675) | Freshwater microbial communities from Lake Kivu, Western Province, Rwanda to study Microbial Dark Matter (Phase II) - Kivu_15m_20L... | ecosystem: Environmental > Aquatic > Freshwater > Lake ... | reverse complement strand
TCCGCTTGCGACGAGTTGACCTTTACGACTTCGGCTGCGCAGTTCACTGCCACCACCGGCGCCGTGAAGATTTCGTTCGGTACGTCGAGCGGTAGCACCACCCCGACCAACGGCAGCATCATCGATGCGCCGCAGGAGTTCTCGGTCGACAGCTTGGTTTACTCGTACGCCGGTGCGAACGCCGGAACCACTGGGTCGAAAGATGTGGGCTTCTCGGCCACGAAGGAAGCCGGTGAATGGGATCTCAATGGCTTGAGCGCTAAGATCTCCTACATCCCGTACGGAGAGGGCATCTCGCGCATCGTCTACATCACGAACCGTTCGTCCCAGACCGGCGGCGTGTCGGCCACGGCGATCAACGACAAGGGTGAAGAGTGTGAAATCGCCTCCGTCGCAACGTCGGCGAAGGGCTCGGTCACGCTCCTGTCCGCGGGCCTGGATGCGGGTGTCAGAGCGTGCTGGGGCGAGACCTACAGCGGGCGTGTCGCCTTCGACATCACCGCGAACGTTCCGGCGACGGCGGCAGAGGTTTACTCGGCCTACAACGTCAACGGAAACCGCGTCAGCGTCATCAACAACACGAACGGCAAGTAATCGCTGTTTGTCATCAGACTGCTTGACGTTAGTCAGGCAAAGCGGCGGGGTCGAAAGACCCCGCCGTTTTTTTTGCGTTTTAATCTAAGATCCCGATATGACCCTTAGATTCTTCGGTTTTCTGTGTCTGATCATGGCGCTTGTTTCGGCATGTGGAGGTGGGAGTGGCTCGCCGGCAACGGGGAGCGTTCGGGCGTATGACTATCTGCCTGCGACGGTTGACCGATTAATGGAAAACTGTCTCGCTTCAGGAGAATCCGTGACCGGTTGCGCGTGCCTTATCGAGTCCTTTCGGCGCAGTCTCGATGACGGCGCCGTACTGGAGGACGACGCGGCACGAGAACGAATTCGGGCTGCGAGCACGGACAAGTGCCAGCTTCAAGGAGTTTCTGCGGCGGCGCCTCGCGCCAGCGCTAACCAAGGCCGCCCGCCGAGCTCCTCTCAGCCCGAGGGAACGACTCGGCCCCTGACAGCCAACTCGCCCGAGGTCTGTTTGCAGGACAAGATCACCGAGGCCAGCAAGAAAGGCGACGTGCCCATCGAAACCTTCGAGAGATTTCAACGAGAATGCGGACTGTAGATTTGGTGGGCGGTACTGGGATCGAACCAGTGACCCCTGCCGTGTGAAGGCAGTGCTCTACCGCTGAGCTAACCGCCCGACCGAGAGGGGCAGCATTGTATCGGCCCCCCATTCGCCGGCGCAACAGTCAAGAGCGGTGGTAGCATTCGCGCCGCATGATCGTCACCCGTTTTGCCCCCAGTCCTACCGGCCTTCTTCATATCGGAGGAGTGCGGACCGCCCTTTTCAGTTGGCTTCATGCCCGGCGGCATGGTGGTAAGTTCATTCTGCGTATCGAGGACACGGATCGCGAGCGGTCAACGGATGATGCGGTTCAGATCATTCTAGACGGGCTCAAATGGCTCGGCCTTGGGGGCGATGCGCCACCCATTTTTCAGACCGCGCGATTCGATCGTTATCGAGCGGTGCTTTCGCAGCTGTTGGCGGAAGGTCATGCGTATCGCTGTTACTGCACGAAAGAAGAACTCGAGGCGCTACGCGCCGAGCAAATGGCGAATAAGCAAAAGCCGCGCTACGACGGACGGTGGCGCGATCGAACGGACTCTCGAGCGGGCGTGGAGCCGGTAATCCGTTTTAAAAATCCGCTCGCGGGGGATGTCGTCGTGGATGATCTCGTCCACGGAAAAGTGATTTTTCAAAACGCGGAGCTCGACGATCTCATCATCGCGCGCTCCGATGGTACGCCGACCTACAATTTTTGCGTGGTCGTCGATGATATGGATATGGGAATCACCCATGTCATTCGCGGCGATGATCATCTCAACAACACGCCTCGCCAAATCAATTTGTTGAAGGCGCTCGGTGCAACGCCGCCTGTTTATGCGCATGTGCCAATGATTCTGGGGGCCGATGGCGCAAAGCTCTCGAAACGACACGGTGCTGTAAGTGTATTGCATTATCAGGAGGAGGGGTTTTTGCCCGACGCCCTTTTAAACTACCTCGTTCGCCTCGGTTGGTCGCATGGCGATCAAGAGGTGTTCACGCGCGAAGAGATGATCGCAGCGTTTGATATTGCCGATGTCAACAAGGCTGCCTCAGCGTTCAATCCCGACAAGCTGTTGTGGCTTAACCAGCAACATCTGATGCATGCGCAGACGAGCGCCGTTCTGCCGCACTTTCTGTGGCACTTGAATCGTATCGGGTTGGCGAAGGTGGATGAGACGCTTGCGACTCGGGTCATCCTCGCTCAGCGAGAGCGCGTAAAAACCTTGCGCGAGATGGCAGATCGGAGCCGTTATTTTTTTGAAGAGACTGTGACGTTTGATCAGGCGGCGGTCTCCAAACACCTCGTGCCCGAGGCGCGTGAGTTACTCTCGGCGCTTCGTGAGCGATTGAAGGGGTTGAGCGAGTGGCGCTCGGAGGCGCTTCATCAATGTGTACACGACTTTGCGACCGAGCGCGGGATAGGTCTTGGCAAGATTGCACAGCCCCTGCGCGTGGCCTTGACGGGCTCCACAGTGTCGCCGCCCATCGACGCCACGTTGGAGTTGTTGGGCCGAGACCGCGTCTTTGAGCGCCTTGAAAATCTTCCGGTAACTTGACATCACCCGGGTGCTTCCCGTACCGTCCGCGACCTTTCTTGGGGCTATAGCTCAGCTGGGAGAGCGCTTGCATGGCATGCAAGAGGTCGGCGGTTCGATCCCGCCTAGCTCCACCAAGTTTTGGTTTCGGTGTCCCCATCGTCTAGAGGCCTAGGACATTGCCCTTTCACGGCAGTAACAGGGGTTCGAATCCCCTTGGGGACGCCAATTAAGAGAGCCGTTTTTTGAGCTTTTCGACGATCCGGTTGATGGGGCTCTGCCAATCGCCCAAAGTAGGTTGACGAAACAGCCTCACACTCGGATACCAGAGACAATCTTCCCTGTCATCCAGCCAGCGCCAGTCGGCCGCGTAAGGCAAGATTATCCAAGTCTCTGCGCCGAGGGCGCCGGCCAGATGCGCGACGCTGGTGTCGATCGTCACGACAAGGTCGCAGTTTTTGATTATTCCTGCGGCATCCGCAAAGTCTTGTTGTTCGTTGCCGAAGTGAGTGATGCCTCGACGAGTCGCCTCTTCAAGGTGGCGAAGCTCCAAGTCTTTTTGCAAGCTGATGAACTCGCAAGGCAACGAGAGCAACGGTTCTAGCGATGCGAGCGTGATGCTGCGCTCTGGGAGATTCGGATTCTGGAAGCCGTGCCACATCAACCCGATACGTAGAGGTTTGCGTCGGGGGCCGATCCGAGCCCGCCATGACTCAACGACGTGGGTCGCAACCGACAAGTAAGGCTCATGAGCGCTCGGGATGGTGTCTGTCGTCGTCCCCAAGATTCCGGGCAGACTCATGAGCGGGCAATAAAAGTCGAAGCTCTTGAGCTCGCTCGGGTTTTCTAGATTGACGATACCGGCAATACCTGGGAGGTTGCTGAGGACGCGCGTCAAAGTCTTTGGGAGCCACAACCATACCTCAGCGCCTCGTTTCGCGATCTCGGTCGCGTAGCGCACGAATTGCAGGGTGTCGCCAAGGCCCTGCTCATGGGTGAGTAATATTTTTTTTCCGTTAATCGGTGAAGAGCCATCCCAGCGCGGCAGGCCTTGGGGCTGCGTGCGCGGATCGGGGGCTTGCGAATATCTCCAGCGCCACTCGTATTGCGGCCAGGCCTCTAACCAACGACCGGTTCTGAGTAACACGATGGATCGGTTGAAGTGTGCCGACGAAAAATCTGGGTCTAGGTCAATCACTTTTTCAAAATCGGCCAGCGCGCCAGGGTAGTCGCGGAGTTCTCGACGGGCGTTACCACGGTTGAGAAGCGAGCTCGTAAGCTTTGGAACAAGTTTCAGTGTGCGATCAGCACAGTCAGACGCTTCCTCGTATCGATCAAGCCTGTAAAAAACGGCGCCCATGCCTTCGATCGCCCACGGGTTATCCGGAAAAATATCAAGAGATTCCTTGTAGGCGCTCAAGGCGTCTTGGTAGCGGGCAAGCCCCTGCAAGGCATGCCCTTTCCAGGTGAGCCAGTCGGGGTTTCTGGGCACCAGCGATAACGCTCGCTCGAGCGACTCGAGTCCTTTCTCAAACTTTTTGAGTTGAATCAGGGCGTTCGCCCGTCGCGCATGAGCCTCCGCATGCTGCGGAAAAAGAGAAATAAGTCGATCGAAATGTCCGACCGCTTCAACATATCGCTTCAGGTTGATGAGTGTCGTGCCACGATTAAGCAGCGCTTCGACATGGAGAGGCTTCAAGGCGAGGGTTCGCGCATAAGCCTTGGCGGCATTTTCGTACTCGCGCGACTCAAAGTAGGCATCGCCCAAGCCAAACCACGCGTCGACGAAGTTTGGCCGAACTTTGACAGCCATCTCGAATTGGGTGACTGCTGCCGAAACATCGCCGAGCCTTCGCTCTGCCTGACCGAGATTTGAATAGACCTCGGCTTGGGAGGGGTTGAGGCGCATCGCGCGTAGGTAAGCTTGCTTTGCCTCGGCTACATGGCCTTGCATCATAAGTACGTTGCCACGATCCATGTGCATGGGGCCGCTGTTGGGGACGAGCGTTAGGGCTTGGTCGAAGAGTGCGAGCGCTTGATCGAGATGACCTTCCTGCGCGTCTACAGTGGCCAGCAGATGCAGGGCGCCCGTGTGTGAGGGCTCTTGATGCAGGATGGCGTTCAGCGCCTGCCGCGCTTCGACCAGCCGGTTGCTTTGGATAAGCTGAAGAGCGTGATCAAGTGGTGCGGAGTTCATGGTCTCTCAAGATCGACAGATAAGCGCTTTCGATACTGCGTGTGAAACGAGGCAGGTCAAAGAGCGGGGCGGAGTCTCGCGCCATCAAAAGCGCGTCGCGAATTTTACCGCGTCGAGCGGGATCTCGCGCGAGCTCAATGGCCAACTGCTCGTAGCGGGTCATATCTTCGGTGATCCACTCCGGGAGGCCGACGGCCGTCAGCAGGCTCGCGGCGACTCGGCTCGCAAATGACGCGCCCACGCGCGTGATCACGGGAAGGCCCATCCACAGCGCATCGCTTGCGGTGGTGTGGGCGTTGTACGGAAAGGTATCGAGAAAAACATCGGCGTGAACGTGCCGGGCCAGATGCTCGGCCGTTGCCACCCGCGGCGCGAACACCACGCGCTCGGGGTTGATTCCGGCCTGTTGCGCCGCGAGACGCAGGTTGCACACGGCTATGGGCTGATCGACCAGCAGCCACAGCACGCTGCGATCGACGCTGCGCAAAATGCGCATCCAGCTCGCAAACACGTCGGGCAAAATTTTATAGGTATGGTTGAAGCACGCGAACACGACCGCGTTCTCAGGCAAGCCATAGTCGACGCGAGAGCGGAGACTCGGGTCGCGCGCCCGCGCCGGATCATTCACTTGATAACTATCGGGCAGGCGGATGATCGTTTCGGAATAGGCCTGCTCGGCACCTTGCGGAACCGCGACGGGATCAGCGAGCAGATAATCCATGCAAGGCGAACCCATCGTGCCGGGGTAGCCGAGATACGCCACCTGAATGGGCGCGGCGCGCAGAGCAAAGATATTGGCACGCGAATCTTGCGTATAGCCTTTGAGATCAACCGCGATATCCATGCCGAGTTCTCGTGAGCGCGCAACAATTTGTGCATCGCTCAGCGAGCCGACCTCATAAAACTGATCGAACGCTCGGCGCAGTCGATCGGTCATCGCATCGTCTTTAGGCGGGCCGAATGAAAACCCGATGATCTCGAAGCGCGCCCGATCGTGCATCTCGATCAGTCCCGTCAGCAGATGGGCGGTGGCATGATGATAAAAATCACCGGAGAAATATCCGATCCGGACTCGGCCGTCGGACGCCCGCGCCGAGCGCGTCAAGGCAATCGACGATTGATCACGCGGCGCGAGTTTGCGTGCGGCCCAGCGTTCCGCGAGCGCGCGGTGGCGCATCGGATCGTCAAAGAGTGATAGCGCCGCGAACGGAGCGGCTGGCGATTGACCGAGATCGATGCGTGCCATGAGATCCGCGATCCGTTCGTCGAAGTTCCGCCAGTCACAGAGCTTCATGCGCAGATGCTGGGCGAGTCCCGGCAGGTCTTCGGCCGTGGGGTCGAGGGTGAGTGCCTGTTCCAGATCGGCGAGCGCTGCGGCCGGGTCACCGAGTTCGTGTCGAAGCACGCCACGGTTGCTGAGTGCGCGCGCGTAGTGAAGGCGTTGACCGATGGCGAGCTCGTAGTGCGTCAGTGCGCCGAGTTTGTCGCCGAGACCATAGAGCGCCACCCCCAAGTTGTTGAGGGCCTCGGGGTAGTTGGCTCGGATGCGCAGGGCTTCCCGAGCGCTCTCGGCCGAGCCGGCAAAGTCGCCGAGTTCGCTCAAGATCAGGCTCCGATTGTTCCACGCTTCGGCAAGACTTGAATCGAGCATCAAGGCGCGCTCGTAGCAGGCCAAGGCCTCGCGTCGTTCGCGCTGTGCCTGGAGTACCGCGCCCAAGTTGACCCAGGTGGCGACATCGCCCGGTTCGCGACGGACCGCTTCCTCGAGCAAGCGCTGCGCGTGGGCGAACTCGCCCCTGCGCGCCGCAGCGAGGCCCTCTCGACGCAGTGCTTGAACGCTTTCCAAGGGTGGCGAGCGAGGTATCATGTGCGCGACATGATATCTCGCTCGAAATTAACCTATTCGCTGATTGGAGGCTTCATCCTCGCCGCGGTATCCGTCTATCTGCTCGCGAGCGGCGTCGGGGGGTCGGTACTTCGGTTCGACAGCACCCGCTTCCAGATCGCGAGCGGTCAAGGGTTATTGACTCAAAATGGTTTTGAGATCACCGCCGCTGCACCCGAGACCAATCAGGCCATGGTGGTCGTCTCGCTCGATCAGCCGGTTGAAGCCGAGGACTTTCCCAACGTGTCGTTCAAAGTGCCCGGGCTCGATCAGGCCGTGGGTGCCGGGATGTTCTGGATTACGGCCGTAGAGCCCACCAAAGGCCACCCGATGCCACTCACAATGGAGCAGGTCCGCAGCGGGCGCGTGTCGCTCGAGACTGCGCCTGAGTGGCGCGGGAAGATCCTCAGAATAGGGTTCGTCGTCCAGGGCCCCTGGTCAGCGCCCGTGACGTTTCGTGAGCTCGGCGTGCTTCCGCGGGAGGTTGCCTTTTCAGAGTTGGCCGCGCGCTGGGCGCGACAATGGACCCATTGGACGCCGTGGGACGGAAGGGCGATCAATTTCTATATGGGTGCCGAACTTACGGAGCGACAGATCACGCCCGTTGTTTTCACCGCGCTCTGGGTGCTGTGGGCGGCGCTGATTTTTTTTGCTTGGCGGGGAGAGCAGCTCCGCACCACATTGGCCGTGCTGGTGCTCGGTGGTTGGGCGCTGCTCGATACTCGGTGGCAGATCGATCTCTGGCAGCGTCATGGGCGCGAGCTTGACGAGGCGGTCTTTTTAGAAGATCAGCGCCGCCAGATGATGTTGTCGGAGCTCAAGGCGCGGCAGTTCGATTCACGGCCCGACGCCCGCATCTTCATCATTTCAGCGGATCCGACGGGCTATGCGGCCTATCGAACGCGGTACCACCTCGCGGCAGCCAACACGTCGTTTGGGCTCGATCGCCTGCCGTCGGCCGCCGAGCGACGGGAAGGGGACTACCTCATCGTCTTTGGGCTCCGCGATCGGCTGGAATACAGCCGGTCCAGCGGCATTCTCGAGAGCTCGAGCGAGCGTATCTCGGCGGATCTCATCGCCAACGCCCCCGAGATCGGGGGAGTCTTTCGCGTTCGGGCGGAGCGCTGACCATGGGGGGTCTTGGTGCATTGCTCGCCTTGCTTGCCCCGGCAGCGGCCGGGGCGATGTTCATCAAGGGGTGGCTCCCCGGGCGAGGCGCGGGGCTCTGGGCGCTGTCGGTCGGAGTCGGGTATCCGCTCGGGTTGCTGGCCGCGGCGGCGCTGCTTGGCGTGCAGGGCCGGGTATTCGGCTCGCTCGCCCCTTGGCTGTTGCTCGGGGGTTGGTTGGCTGCGGCGGTCGTCCTCGGGGTCCGGCTCGAGCGACGGGGGGATCTCGCCCTGGGTGAGCTGCCCTGGGCGGAGGCTCGTGTGCCGCAAGCGTGGCGCTCGCCGTCCGTCTGGTTGCCCGCGGCGATCCTGACCCTTCTCGGGCTGCGCTTGGTATCGCTCGCGATCGAACAATGGAGCCTGGGTCTTTTCGCCTGGGACGCCTTCTCGACCTGGAGCTATCGGGCGAGGGTATGGGTCGAAGCCGGGCAGTGGGTGCCCTTTGTTTTCCCCGAGGCCTGGCTCGCCGACCGCGAGAGCGGCGCCCGAGCGCTTGGTGCCGCGCACTACCCCACCTTGATTTCTTTGGTGTCGGCTTGGCCGGCGCTCGCCGCGGGTCGCTGGCATGAGAGCCTCGCCAACCTGCCTTGGCTCGGGCTATTCGTCGCGCTCGGGGCGGGCGTCTACGGCTTTAGTCGACGATGGGGGCTCGGTGTCGTCCCGGCGCTGATCGGCCCCTGGGCCTTACTCTCGCTGCCACTCGTCGGCGGGCAGATTGCGCTGGCGGGCTATGCGGATATCTGGCTCGCCACGGTGCTCGGCTTCGCCTTCGCTGCGGCGCTGATCGCCCAGCGCGATGGCGATCGTCGGTTTCTGCTGCTCTCGGTGGCGCTGGCGCTGACCGGGGTGTTCATCAAGGCCGAGGGCCTGGTGTGGCTCGCCTTCTTCATCCCGATGGCGATCGTGTACCGCTGGGGTCTAAAAGGCTGGATCGCGATCGGCGGGCTTGCCGTGGCCGTCGTGGGGCTGCTCGCGGTGACGGGCGGTCTTAACTTTTCGGTGCCCGGACTCGGGGCGGTCTCGCTCTCGCTCGATCGAGTCGCGACCGCGCGAACCGGCGTGTTCGAGTTCGTGTCGCAAGAGGGGGTGCTGACGCCACTGCTCGTACATTTGTTGGTGTTCGGCTCATGGCATCTACTCGTGCCCGTGCTCGCACTCGCGATCGCAGGGTCGGTCGGTTCGCTTGCGCGCGAGGAAAGCGGCCTGCTGGCTGAGCGTTGGCAGCAGGGTGCCTTTGTGTGGGTGCTCTCGGCCATCGCCGCGTTTTATCTACTCTTTTTCTGGACGCCCGCGGCCGAGTGGGTGCGCCTCGGCACAAGCGTCAACCGTATCATGCTGCACTTTGCGCCCGCGCTCGTTTTTTGGTTGATGACGCTCTGGCACAGCATCGAGCGCCGATCCGCAAGCTGACCGATGAACGCGTTCCACGTGGCGCTGGTGCAGCCCTCGGGCTACCTGCACTCGTTGGCCTTTCAGGAGCTGGCGGAACTTCTCGTTTTCTCGCTCAAAGATTTGGGCGTACCGTGCGAGTTTGCGATCAATCGGTTCGATCGGCAGCGTCGTAACCTCGTTCTGGGGGCGCAGTTGCTGCCGCCCGAGTGGCAGGCGCAGCTGCCCGCGGACACCATCATCGTCAACACCGAGCAACTCGGCAGCCAGCAGCACACCTGGACCGATGCCATCGTCGCGCTCTCTGAGCGGCTCACAGTCTGGGATTACAACACCCGCAACATCGAGTTCTTGCGGTGCCGTGGAGCGCGAGACGTTCGGCGACTCGAGCTCGGATTTCATCCCAAGCTTGCTCGATTGAATCTGTCGGCGACGCCCGATGTGGATGTGTTGTTTTACGGCTCGCTTGGCGAGCGACGGAAGCAGCTTCTTGAGCGCATCCAGGCGCAAGGGCTCGCCGTCAAAACCCTCGTAGGGGTCTACGGCGCCGAACGCGATCGCTGGATCGAGCGCTCGAAACTGGTCCTCAATTGCCACCACTACGAGACCCATATCTTCGAAGTGGTTCGGGTGTTCTACTTGCTGACCAACGGCGTGGCCGTGGTAGGAGAGGTGGGTGCCGACACGCTCATCGAACCGCCCTTCGACTCATGCATCGCGGCAGGGGCCTACGAGGCGCTGCCCGCACTGTGTGCCGAGCTCTGCGCCAATGATTCCGCCCGGCGCCAGCGTGCCGAGACGGGGGCCGAGATCTTTCGGGGGCGGCCGCAGACGAGCCTGTTGCAGCCCCTGCTGTAGTTGACGGTGATTCTGGGGTGTTTTGGGATCGTTGATGAGCCGCTTCGGCTATACTTCCCCCTCCTTGCTGGACGGGTTTCGGGGTCGGTTGAACGTGTCGCACAGTGAGTCCGTGTGGGTCATCATCCCCGCCCAGAACGAGGCCGCGAGCATCGCCGAGGTGGTGCGGCGCGCCAAGCTCTATGCCGAGCAGGTGGTGGTGGTGGACGACGCCAGCACCGACGATACGGCTTCTTTGGCCCGCGCGGCAG
>Ga0169931_10014951_pt1 | contig 10440 bp, 7 predicted proteins | sample Kivu_15m_20L_FD_129675 | JGI IMG/M metagenome (GOLD analysis project Ga0169931, IMG submission 129675) | Freshwater microbial communities from Lake Kivu, Western Province, Rwanda to study Microbial Dark Matter (Phase II) - Kivu_15m_20L... | ecosystem: Environmental > Aquatic > Freshwater > Lake ... | reverse complement strand
CGTATTAATAAAGTATGAGTGTTAGAGTCTATCTAGACCTCGAGGGCATTGCCTTTCCTTCGCTAAATCCAACCTCTAAACCACAACGGTCAATCAATCACAACGTTCCCCGTTCTACATACACACTCCGTACTTATTTCCGAGTATTTGGCACGACTGGGATCAAATCTGGCACGACCAAATCTTCACTTTCCTCAGCAATTTTCTTGACGCCATTTTGCAACGCCATCATTACAGTACTTTGCTTCTCTTACAACATCATTGAGACTTCAGCTTACCAGAAATGAATCATATGTACCCATATGATGCATATACTTATGATCCATACTATGCAGCAGCACCGCTTGAATGGGCAGCAACAGAGCCCCAGCTAGCAGGATCGTATCAAGCATGCAACACATGTTATGGCTATTCATACTATATTCCACAACTTGCACACAAACCGCCTATTTCAGCCTTGGCGATACATAATTCCGATGCACTTTTCGTCACTGGGCATTGCGTGCGAGAATCATCGAGGTCCAAGGCAGCTGGTTTATCATCTTCCTTTAGTTCGATGGCTGTGCATTCTTTTCCTGAAGGGAGTTTATATTCAGCATGTGCGGCTCATGTAGAAGCTCCATTGCCTATTTTAAATGCCTTGGCTTTATCCTTATTCGGTAACAATAGTTCGACTAATAACATTAATCAACGTCTTCAGTCCCAAAGTTCTAATATACGTATACCACCTGCACATGCATATCAACCTTGCTACAGTTTTGGTGAATATACGGGCGCAGCAACTTCTACCTTTGTTCCGTCATCAACTCATTTAGGTATCAATACCATTTTACCATTTTCATCCAATACATTCCTTGGAAATAACAATGTTCCTCATCAAGAGCATTTTGTATGCACTATATCACCGTCCTCAGTTCGATTACATACAATAGGAGGCTTACAAATTTCATCTTCATCTTTACGTGGAATGATAAGTGGAACTCTCAATCCTATACCCACATACACTCAAGCGTGGGACTGTTCCATGGCTACTCATGTCACTGTGGGTGGTATCTATATCAATCCTGAAGAGAGTTCATCGATATCATCTTCAACGGCAGGGCCTCATTTAAATTGTTTAGATTTGTATTCTCAAGGATTACGCATCGTCTCATCCTGTACCCTACGACAGTATGAAGATGAATCCAAGACGAAGAAAGCCTCTACTGCAATATGTGTGACCAAGTTAACAACCCTACACGATCGTAATACAATCGTAGGAGGATGTTCTGATGGAACTGTACGAATACTAGATGGAGGTTGGCGAAGTAAAAATATTGAAACGGCAAAAATGAAGGCTCACACTGGTGGGGTTACGGATGTCTCTGTTCAAGGGAATTTAATTTGTACATGTGGCTATACTTCTCGTGGGGGTATCATTTCATCGTTACCTTCTGCTACAGGTATTAATACTGTCCAAAATGGCAATAGTTATTTTGCGTTTCCCGATCCAAATATCTACATTTTTGATATTCGCTTTCTTGGCCGTGGAGGTGTAAGACATCCCTTTCGCGGGTATAAGGCCGGCCCACGTTTTCTTTCATTTATAGACGGCGATCCAGAGGATGATCATAATACTCGTTTCGGGGGTGATGGACGGATCCTAGTAGCAAGTGGACAAAGCGGTGGAGCCATAGAAATCATAACACCATTCAAGAATCTACAGGAAGATTACCAGTATTCCAGAAAAGACGATGTGGCTAATTTTCTTCAACCAGAATATGAGTCTACAAGTGAAGCAATCACCTGTATTGCCACGCAGGGTATCAATCTTGCTCTAGGTACATCCCTTGGAAATGTCTTACAATACAAGAGACTTTCCACCAAGTCCGACATACCATCTGTAAAGAGTCGCTTGTGCCTATCTATTCCACCACTCATACCAGAGCCTCCAATCCTCTCAATTGATCCCTACCTTTTGTTGAAGGATTATGAGGACAAAGATGAGCACCGCGATGTAAATATTCAATTACAATACCCGCCTTTGCGTTGTCGATCTATATTCAATACTTACATCACTGATAAGGATCAGCTTCAATTGAGCCGAGTTGGATATGACTCATACGATATGATGTCTCAGTACTATTCTTTAGGGCCGTTATCTGAAAGACCATTCGTAATCCAAGGAAGTAATGTTCTATCGAAGAAACTACAGCAATTACATTCACAACATATTTCCAACGGGAACGACTTTCTCTGCAGTATCCCTATGTCTCAAGCGGGTATTGAAGCATTTCCCATGAATATTACCGATTTCTCTAATAAAAAGGAGTCTATTTTAAACCCAAATAGATTCAGATATGGACATCAGTTTAAAAAATATTTTTACCATGATGCCGATCCACGTGAAGGAAAACATGGAAGGAACTCCTATGTAAGTTCGAGCTCTTTAGTTTTTTTCTTATCGGAAGCTGTTACCCACAATATATTATCTTTTCTGAAAGAAATCCAAGGAGTCATCTCATCGAGTAAAAGAAGAAAATGATGAAGAAATACCGCAACGTTACAAAATAAAAAATGCATTTCGCCCTTCCCAACTCATTTCATCGAACCAGGACTATGCTAGCGTTAACAAAAGTCTTTTTCCTGGTTGGGACTATGCTCCTTTCAGACCAAATGCATTCTTTCCTTCTGTGTTATGTCTTTTGTTTTTTACACCTGAAATTCGTCATGCATGTGAATCATTTCAACATGAATTACTTCATGGAGAGGCGAACAATAACAATTTACAAAAAGGTGTGTTTACCTCCTTGCTTCTCTTCACTTAACCATTCTCATACTATTTTTTATCTTAATTGTGCGCCAGCACCATTGCTTGCTGAGATGGGATTTCTATTTCATCAAATTGCCAGCATCTCCTCTTACGCGCATTCATATCCGACATTTCCCTCAGGCGTTCGTCCAGTTTTATCACCATTTGTTCCCACGAATTTTTTATCAACGTTATCGATATTATCGGAGGTCTCAGCTTTGGCTCTTTTAGACTCTTCGCCTGCAGCTGTCGAGCTGGCGAGACGTCCAGAAGCCTTTTATCGATTCCTTATTCATCATTTAGATAAAGAATTACCACCGCTTAGCGATAAATTAGTTACATACCCGGTATCTACAAGAACTTCCAACGATGGAAAAAGTACCATCGATAACCTCCAAGGAATAGATCTGATAACAGTGAGCGCCACTACTCAAGAATCAGCGCTTTCATCGGGCCGCTCCTTATTATCTACTACCACGCGTAAAAAAAGTGACGATGCATTACCCAAGATCGCTCAAGTTCGGTCCTTATTCGTTGAGTTAGCTTATGATCCGCTTACCCAAAGTAGAGATCGTGTAGGACCAGAGTTCGGAGAAATTTTAGCTTATTCACTTTGTAAGGTTGTAAAGCTTCGGGCTTGGAGCAACCCATCTAAATGCTTCGAAACAATTTCTCAAGGAAAAGCCATCACTTCATTGCCGAAATTATTGTGTCTAACTTGTGCTTGTTCGGTATTTGCAAATAACGATGGTTTAGAAATATGGAGAAAATCAACAGTTCAAGATCCCTGGCTACCGGAAATAATCGACCTCGAAATCTTCGGCTTTGGTAATATCCGTGTTCGGCAATTTTTTAATAATGAACTTTGGAGAGACTTTGGGAGTAATCTCTCTTCATTTGATACAAAGTTGGCTCGGATGCTTACGAATGTTAATGAACCAACTCAATCACCAGCAATACGAAAGCGATACAGATTGGATGCTGTACTCTCATTTGTTAGGGATGAGTCTGAAATGGAATTCGGAGGAGTATGTGGGCACCATGTTCTACATGTGCGAGTCTCTGATGATTACCGTAGGATGGCATTGACAAAACAGCTCGAAAAATCAAGGCAAACGTCCCTGATTACGTATGATGATGATTCTATAAGTTTTTTTCGTTCGTTGGGTGTGATAACTCAAGATGAATGGATACGAAGAGAAAATTTTATCCAAAGGCAGCTGATGGATTCGGAGACGGATGAATGGCTTTTATTCAACGGAATCATGGTATCATCAACATCTGCAATTGATGCAAGATCGTTCAACAACGAATTTAAAGAGCCTTGTATTTTGTATTTTCGTGAAATACCTTCGGAAGAATCTAGTGCGAATCCCTCAGCTCCCTCTTGCGATGAATATCATGACGGATCTAATGACCAGCTTAAACACATTGATTCGTCCATCTCTCCAATATGGTGCTTTCATCAATGCGAAGGCCTTCCTGGTCCAAATGATATGATAGCGTTTGATGCGGAATTCGTTCAAGTTCAACAAGAACTGTCAGCGCACACTGCATCTGGGCAGAAACGATTGATTCATGAAGGGCGTAACGCTTTAGCTCGTATATCATTAGTCGACTGTCGATCTGGACAGGTATTGTGCGATGAATATGTGATTCCTCTGGAGACAGTGACCGATTATTTAACTCGGTTCTCTGGCATCCGACCGGGTGATTTAAATCCTCAAACAAGCTCGTTTCCTTTGATCAGTCAACGAACTGCATATCTGAAGATACGAACGCTTGTAGAAAGGTAAACATGAATCTGAATCGTCATGATTTCATCTCATGTACTACTTTGCTATAGTTTAGGACACTCACATCAACTCGAATAACTACTCCTTCTGTCTTAGAGGATGTATTTTTGTAGGTCATGGACTGAATCAGGATTTCACGACGATAAATGTTTTTGTCCCTCCTGCACAAATCATAGATACATTATTGATTTATCATTTGGAAAATAGGCGATACATCTCCCTTCGGTTTCTAGTGAACTTTTTCTTTGAAAGAGATATGCAACAAGAAACACATGATTCGGTTGAAGACTCGAAAGCAGCGTGGGAGCTCTATCAACTCGCGGTGACAATGACTGAGCAGGGAATATTCAAACAAAAGTTACTAGCGCTCTATGATTACGGGGAAAGGGTCGATTGGAAGATTGGTCTACTTGGTAGATAGATGATTAGACGATTTTGTAAAAGATACAAACAAAAAATGAAATTTTCTTTAATGCATATGGGTATGCACTTCCATTGAAAACTCAACAAATCTTTAACATAAAGGAGGTGAACTAGTCTCATTCATCCATCATAAGCGTAAGCTGTTCCTTCAGTTCGTAAATACCTCCATCATTGCCATGCCTACAGCGTCATTGGGTACCACTACAACGCAGACAAACCATTCAGATTCGCTTCATTTTCGATCGCTGTTGTCACGAATTTCCGAACTTGATTCCCAGTGGAGCCACCAATCCAAAAGTTCCGGGGTCCTTTCGTATCTCGGTCGTCCATCCACTAATCCCTTCTACACTTTACAGTAGCACATCACAATCTTAAACAATCGTCTCTGTATATAGTGTTGAGCAGACGGTACGCGTTTAAAACAAAATACAATAAAAAAAAATAACATCCTTTTTTGTGCTGACGACGACGAGTGTCACGTGCGTTCGTGAACACCGAAGCGCTGCAAACAACAAGAACATCAACAAGAACATATCATCCATCAATCTATCTATTTCCATGTAAATATTGCTGAGGTTTAGGCCTTTGCCGACACATTTACGTACATCGATAGAATGACAAACGAGTCATTCTCTCTTCTCCCCTCTCCAGCTCCAACAGATCCATCACCATCGGACGACCAAACGAATGTAATTCATTCTCCAAAGGATACAATATCAAATACAGCTGATGAGGTTGTACCAATTATAAAAACGACAACGACGATGTGTCCTCCAACAACAGCCACTGTCCCTCCGGATACTTGTATTCACAATACACTAAAAGTTCATCTTCTCAACTGCAAAAATACAAATCAAACAGGTGACACCGCTTATGCATCTATTTGGTTTACATCGTCCATGTCTTGTGAAGAATTATCTCAATGTATTTTACATGCAGTCAGATACTCGGAATGTTATGACGATGAGGATTCCTTGTCCCCATCCAGGAATAAGAATAAAACACCAAGAACTAATAATAGGAAAAGAAGAAGGTGGATCTCTGAATCATTCAAGGAAAATTATGATAACGATGATGAGGATGTAGATTCACTGTCTCAACTTACTTTATCCGGTCTTTTTCGTCAAAGAGATGGTTTATTTATCCCCCTTAGTCAAATTTTAAGATATCCTCAGTTAACAACATCGGATACCTTTCGAATTACAACTATTTCAAAACTTGATAATCATCATACAATAGAAAGGAATATCACGAAATCGAATATCAAGAGGAGATGGATTCTACTTTGTCTCATAATACTGATTGTACTTTTTGTACAGTATATTTACTATTATTTTCGTATTGATTTCGAGTCTATTAGTATTTCTATTGCAATTTTTATAGAATCGATTATTGCATCTATATTACGTTTGCCTTTACAAATCTTAGAAACATGTATTGATCATCCCTTGAAAGAATTATATAGGTAAAAGCATTTGTTGTTGTTGTTGTTATTATTATTGAAAGAACAATAAAACGAACGACTTTCTTCTTTGTATACTCACACATGTGTATCTACATATATCAAAAAAAAAACAGATATGGTCCAGCATTTATAGGTTGGGAAGGTTTATCTTTTTCTCAAATATGTCAGCGTATCACACACATGGGAGATGAACATTTCTGGATTAGGAATATGGATGAATGTATGCGTATATATCATGAGAAAGAAAACATCGCGTTGCAAATACGTAAACCTATAGTCTATCTCCTTGTCCTGTATATGTTCTTTGTATTACTACGATCTTTGATTCAAGTATGGGTTATGACTTTAAGAAGTCGAAGAAGACAAGATCATATTGATCCAGATATGAAGGAAACATTTGAGGCCTTTAATATGTTATTGCGACAAATACGTAGAGGATTAAAACAAAACACAGCCATGACAACGATAAGGGGTAAACGTAGTGAACATGAAGATTAATATCATACATAATTATTCAAAATACAAACGGGGTATATGAGTGTTTTAGTAGATCATCTCCCATTGCTTATAGTGAATCTCATAAGTGGCAGATAAAAAATGATAACTCTACATGTTATTTCAAGATTATAATGTATATTTTTACTTAAGCAAAATGAATGAAAGAAAAAGGCATCTTCTTGTAAGAAAAAGAAAACAGTATTTTTCAGCTTTGAAAAGAGATACCAAAATAAACACTAGGTTAAGGTTTTATTCAAATCTCAAAAATTGAATTGATGTTCATTGGGTACATCTCTTCTCGATACAAAACTTCATAAAAATGTTTTTTAAAATGTAAAAATACGAGACTCCTTGTGTCCTAATTCAAATAGGGTTGGTAGACATGCTTTCTCAAGCATCAAGGGAGGACCACATAGTAGATTATGAACATGATCATCTGCATGGTATAAATGAGCTTCAAAAAGTTCTTTGTTCATGTATCCAATAGAATATTCCCAATTCGTTGGTTCATCATTAGAAAGAATGTAATGAACCTTGAATCGATCTGGATATTGCTGTGCCCACTCATCAAGAGTGGATCTCATTAGAATATCCGCTTCCGTTCGACATCCATAAATAATGGAAATCTTTGTCTTATCCTCTGGATGACGAAGTATTTCAGCAGCAATTTGCATAACAGGAGTAATACCAGTACCTCCAGCAAGCATATTGAAGCAAGAAGAGAAGTGCTCCTCGGAATGAATAAAGTATTTACCATCGGATAGATAATCAAACTCTCCGACTGGACCACGCATTTCAATAGTATCACCTATTTGAAGAGAATCAAGATACTGTGAAAATTTACCACCTTTGGGAAAAGCAGAACATGGCTTATAGGCCTTGATCACAAATTGAACCTTGCCAACATCATGATTTGATGAGATTGGAGTGTATGGTCTCATAACACTTTCACCATTCACTTTACCAGATAGGAAAACATGTTGTCCAGTGGGTAGACCCAAAATATGTTCAGAACTTTGAAGCGCAAAATCGAGTAAAAAGGAATCATGGGATAGAATCGCCTTCGCCTGAAGCTTGAAAGGTAGTTTTTTCTTTGGATCCAAGGCCAATGGTCTACCCGTTTTAGGATCTAACCTGACTTCGTCGTGTACCGTCTCTGACTTCTTTATGGAAGAGAGATCTAAATCTCCAACGTAGAATTTATCAAGCATCTTATTAGCTTTCGAAGAGTGAATTGCAAAGAAGTCATCCGTGGCATCGGCTCCACCATTGATGAGGATTGAGTTGACACCACCAGGATGAAGATCCAAATAATCTGTAGTGTCATAGACTTTGTTGTTGATAATTATCCAAATATCTTTGATCGTGTTGTGTTTTGCAACTTCATCCATGGTTATGAGCTTCACAGATCCTTTGGTAGTAGGTATTTCCTCCTCCTCTTCCTCAATGACAATACGTCCGTAGCCAGCGGATACGGGTTTACCTTCAGGCACTGTCATCCACCCTCCTGTTTCTTGTCCCTAAAATTAGAACAGATCAAGGTTGACACCATGAGTCCAAACCTTTGCCCTGTCAGTTTGGATAAATCCTGAATCATTGAGTAATTCCACTTACCGGCTGAGTAGGATGCTCGAAACGTAGAATGCGATGACCAACATCATTAATCATCGTGTTCACCTTTACGCGGAAAACTTGATTGTTTCCCATCCCCATTAGGGTCCAAGTTGGATTCAAAGGCTGAGTATTGTTCGACTCGTCCCATGCTCGGCACCATATTTCTTTGCAATCTGACAAATCAGACTTGTGAATTCTGTAAGTCCACCATATCCAACACCAGTACATACCATAGGGAGTGGGTCGCTCCTTTCGATCAATAGAAGATACTTCCCAGTTCAATCCCAAGTCCATTGAAACTTCCACACGAGTGATAGCTCTTCCTCCTCCTGTATAAGCATAACCCGCAATATCGAAATACTCATCCTCACCCTCCTCCTTTTTCTCTTCATCACTGACATTACGTAGGACAAGGCTTGTATTGTGATTGGGTTGGCTAATGGCTGAATTGATATTCAGCTCATTGAAAATGTACTCGGGTCGGTACCACCAACCATCGCGGATCGCAATTTCTGATGTAACATGAGGGGGGAAAATACGATTATCGTGGTAATGGTAATGATTTGTTGTCTCATGTTCGATGACGTTTATGTGCTTCAGCCATTTAATCATACGTCCTCCAATGTATCCAGGGATAATCAAACGAACTGGAAATCCATGATCGGGTTGTAGCAGTTCCCCGTTGGCCATGTATGCAATTATAACATCGTAGGCTGGGTTCATAGCGCGGGCCAGTGGAATTGAAGTGCCGTACTTGACCAATTTCGCCCAAGGATCATGTGGAAATGGCCCGGGTCCTACTTTGTTGGGCAAATCTTCGATACCAATAAACTCGACATGCTTTCCTTGGGTATTTTTGAATGAATCGCTGACTCCGGCCCTAATTAACAAGTCCCGTAGAAGCACTCCTCTCCAAACATTGGTTGCTACTCCAGAGGGTCCCCAGTTGAAGCCGATGGTCTGGCGGATCATATTCTGCTCCTTTCTTCGATTACCAGCACAGACTAAAGTGACAGGAAGTTCTCTGTAGCTCATACTGACCAACTGATCCATTGTAATTTCGAATGGCTTGCGTACGAACCCTCCAACGCAAACTGTATGCTCGTCCCACTTCAAGTCTGGAACTGCACCATGATTCCGGACGTAATGAAGCGACGAGGGGGTAATGAACTTATATTGATGAAGAACGGACAAGGGTGGTTCCACATTAAAGGGATGGCGACCAGTCAAACGAACTAAACGCCCATCTCGAGGTATCCATTCATCTGGAGTGCCGACGTCACGGTAATCTGAGACACCTCTTAGATCTTCCCAATCCTTGGCCTCGTCGATACGAATGGCTGGAGGCACTTGATGATCAGATGAGATGTAAGGAACAGGAATGGCGCGAGGATAAGGACCGTAAAGCTTCTCGCAGCTTTCCTCCTCGTCTAACTCAGTACCTTCATCCTCGCTTGAACTGACGACATCTGGAGTAGGAGCAGGATCGTCGACAATCATCATCCGGGAACCACAAATAAAGCTCATACGAAGTTCACTGAAGAAATCGTCAAGCAAATGATTTATGATCGATGTAACTAATCAAAGGGAAAAGAACAAATATAAAGTTGGTTTCTAAAGATCGAACCTTTTTCTTCCGGAAGTCTTTTTAAAAAGCGTGCGTGGTTCGTGGTTAATATACTCATAATTTATCGGGGCACTCATTCGTGCGAAATATATGTAACCTCAGTCTACATAGAATACAGTGAAGCATTTACTAGCTAAAATAGACATGATCATGATGTTCTAGTTCCTCGACTCATAACTTTATATTTCTTCATCATTGTGATCTACAGCATTCCATTACGTATTTG
>Ga0169931_10014949_pt1 | contig 10441 bp, 7 predicted proteins | sample Kivu_15m_20L_FD_129675 | JGI IMG/M metagenome (GOLD analysis project Ga0169931, IMG submission 129675) | Freshwater microbial communities from Lake Kivu, Western Province, Rwanda to study Microbial Dark Matter (Phase II) - Kivu_15m_20L... | ecosystem: Environmental > Aquatic > Freshwater > Lake ... | reverse complement strand
GCTGCACTGGCACCGCATTTCGAACCGCGAGCCAAGCGAGTGATATTTCTCTACATGCCGGGCGGCCCTTCGCATGTCGATCTGCTCGACCCGAAGCCAAGGTTGGAGATGGACAATGGCAAAGATGTCTGCGTGATCCGGTCGATGGTTGCGGACAATATCAATCATTCCGGCGCGGCCCTGCAGATGTGTATCGGCGAGCAAGCTTGCTGAAGCGGACAAAGCCGGTGCCGGACGACGTGCGGCTGCTCGTTACGCAAGTCAATGGCAAGACCGCCGCGACACTCTATCGGGCGGTCGTTCCCGGCACGGCCGCACAGAACCGCGTCCCCTTCTCATCCCCGTGGCGGACCATTCATTTCGACGTGGTCGAAGACGTGAGCGACATCGTGAAACTTGCCCAGGTAGACGGTGACTACGAGTTGTCGGTTCCACTGAAGCTGGTCGGCCTCGCGCCGACCTCCGGCCACCGGATCAAGGCCGACGTCGCGATCCTTCGGGGAGACGGCTTCCAGACGCGGCAGCGGGTTTATGGGTCGAACAAGGCGACCGGCCTGATGGCCGACGTACCCGGCGAGGCCGAGCTCACTCCGAGCCTGTGGGGCGAATGGGAGTGCGTTCCAGGCAAGTGATCCGCAATCTCTCAAGTTCGTTCCTGCTGCAAAATGATCCCAACTGAACAACGCCTTCTCCTCGCGGTGAAGGTATCATGATCCCTGAACAAAAGCCCTTGGCCACACCCACAATTATGAGTAATATTTAATTTTATAATGGTTTTGCAACGGCCGTCCCATCCATTTGTATGGCTCGGAAGTGAAGGAGGTTTTTGTATGAATAACAGGCTCGGCAACAGGCTCGGGGTCACAGTCGTGATGGCCGCTTACGCCTTGTTGCCGTCGGCTTCATTGCAGGCGGAGCAACCGCGGGACATAGAGCAGGTCATGCAGCCGTTCCTCAAAAAATACTGCGTGGAATGTCACAGCGCAGATGTGCAGAAGGGGGACTTTCGCGTCGATAATCTCTCGCCGAAAGTGGGCACCGAGAACACACCGCAGTGGCTGGAGATCATGGAGCGCATCAACTCCGGTGAGATGCCGCCGGAGGATGCGAAGTTGCGTCCTGCGGCCGACGAAAGTGGCAAGATTGTGGAGTGGATCGCCGCGCGGATGAAGGAAGGCGAAGCGGCTCGCATGGCCGCGCGCGGTCGAGTCAGTTTCAATCGCCTGACGCGTGACGAGTATGTCAACACCGTGCGTGATCTGATCGGCGTGGAGTATGACGCGAAGGACCCCGGCGCGCTGCTCGATGATCCGGAGTGGCACGGCTTTGAACGCATTGGCTCCGTGCTGACACTTTCGCCGTCGAACATCGAAAAGTATCTCACGGCAGCCGAGACCATTCTCGCCGAAGCGTATCCCGATCCGCTACCGGCGAACGCGAAACCCGCACCGCCTTTCGGTGGCTCGAAGCGTGCGATCGTCGAGGAACAGATCAACGAACGACATCGCGAACGGCTGCGGGAGATGGGACTGCTTGACAAGGTCCGGTTCGAAATGTGGCCGGGCGACATCTTCCGTTATTCGTCGATCGGCCAGCTTCCCGAGGCCGGTGTTTTTGAGATCAGCTACACGCTCAGCGGCTTGCGTCCGCCCGGTGGCCGCGCCCCGCGAATCAAGGTCTATCACGAAAGTCTGGACCGCGTTCTGTTCGAGCAGGATATCGTTGCGGACGAAGACAAGCCGACCACGGTGACGTTCCGCGCGCACCTTCCGAAAGGCCACCAAAGCATCTTCGTCTATAACGATGTGCCGGGACCATCGAATACTCCGCGCTCGGGTCGGCATGGCGAGGTGCCGTTCATCAGCACAAAGATCGGCCGCATCCCCTGGCAAATGAAGCTCACCGATGAAGCGGGCAACGCGCGCTATCCCTTCCTCATCATGGACTCGGTCTCGTGGAAGGGGCCGATCATTGAGGATTATGAGCAGCAACTCCGCGCCGACTACATGCCGCGCGAAGACGGTAACATGCAGCAGGTGCGCGAGTGCCTCTCCACTCTGGCCAGGCGTGCCTTTCGTCGTCCGGTCACCGACGAGGAGATCAGCCAGTACATGCGGATCGTGCAGAGCGAACTCGATGCGCAGGAGACGTTCCGCAATGCGGTGAAAGCCGGGATGCTCGCGATACTGAATTCGAAGAGCTTCCTGTTCATCGCCGAGGGGGAGGAAGACGCATCGCGGCAGACGCTTAACGACTGGGAGATCGCCTCGCGTTTGTCCTATCTGCTCTGGAATACGATGCCCGATGCCGAGTTATTCGCGCTTGCCGAGCAGGGCAAGCTGCGCGACAAGGGGGTGCTCGCGCAGCAGGTCGCACGTCTGCTGGCCGATGCGCGATCGCAGCGTTTCACGGACTCCTTCGCCACGGAATGGCTGCGTTTGAAAAAAGTCGGCATGTTCCAGCCCGACAAGAATCTGTACCCGGACTACGACCAGGCGCTGGAAAGCAGCATGGTCGGCGAGACGAAAGCCTTCTTCGGTGAAGTGCTCCGCAGCGGCCTGACACTGCGCGAGTTCCTGCACTCGGACTGGAGCATGTTGAATCTGCGGCTGGCGCAGTTCTACGGTCTGCCCGAGGGGCTGGTCAGCGACGATGAGTTCCAGCGTGTTTCATTACCCGCCGACAGCCATCGCGGCGGACTGCTGACGCAGGCGTCGATTCTTTCGCTCACCAGCGATGGCGTGCGGCATCGCCCCGTGCATCGCGGCGTGTGGGTCATGGAGTCGATCTTCGGCAAATCACCGCCGCCACCGCCAGCAAATGTGAATCCGATTCCCACGAACCCGACCGGCCCGAAAGCCACCTTGCGGCAGAAACTTGAAGCGCACATCCACGATGCCAACTGCGCTGTCTGCCACGCCAAGATCGATCCGCTTGGCCTGGCCTTCGAAAACTATGACGCCATTGGCCGCTGGCGCACCGAAGAAGACACCGACGGCATCGGCGAGAAGCCGCAGGTCACCGCCGCGGGAAAGCTCCCCGATGGTCGCACGTATCAGACCGCTGATGAATTCAAAAAGCTGCTCGTTGAGGACCTCGACGCCTTCAATCACACCTTCATCGAGAAGCTCGCCACATATGCCTTGCGCCGCAGCATGTCGTTCGACGACCGCGATGACCTGAAGGCCATCGCCGTGGCCAGCAAAGCGAAAGACTATCGAGTGACCGAAATCGTCACCGAACTCGTGACCTCCGATCTTTTTCAGAAACGATGAAAAAAAGCGATTAGCGATTAGCGATTAGTTCTCAGATCCAAGAAGCAAGAACCAAGGAAAAAGAACATGAGCAACCTGCATATGAAGCGCTGGCAACTTGGCCGTCGCGAAGTTCTGCGCGGACTCGGAGCTACGATCGCCCTGCCACTCCTCAACGCCATGCTGCCCGCTAATGCGCGTGCTGCCGAGGCGGCTGCGAATCCGAAACGCAGCGTGTTTCTTTACATCCCCAACGGAGTCAACACGCTGACTTGGCAGATCGAAAAGGCGGGCGCGGACTACGAGTTCACAAAGCCGCTGAAGTCGCTGGAAAAGCATCGGGCGGACATCACGCCGATCAGCGGCCTGCATCATCCGATGGTGCTGGGCAAGCATCACAACTGCGAAAAGGTCTGGCTGACGGGCGCCAACGTGCCGGGCGATGGCGGCGCCTTCCGCAACACCGTGTCCGCCGACCAGCTCATCGCCGAAGTGCAAGGGAACGCAACGCGGTTCTCGTCACTGGAGATGGCGATCGAGGGGACATCGCTGGCATGGTCAAAGGACGGCATTCAGATTCCGGCCGAGCGCAACACGCAGCAGATTTTTAACATGCTCTTTGGCGTCGATAGGGACAGCAAGGAGACGGTTCGACGCCGGCTCAGCCGCCGCGGCAGCATCCTCGATATTGTGGCCGATGACGCGAAACGCGTAAACAACAAGCTTGGCAGCGAGGATCGCAGCAAGCTGGACGAATATCTCACCGCCGTGCGGCAAGTCGAAGAACGCACCCGCCGCGCCGATGAATGGCTCAACGTCTCCAAGCCGGCCGTGCCTGCGAGTGAAGCCGCACGCCTCCAGCGTAAGCTCAGCATGGCTGAGGCGGGCGAGTACTACCGCCTGTTCTACGATCTCATGGTCATGGCGCTGCGCACCGATTCCACTCGCGTCATCACTTGCGGCATCGGCAGTGAAGGTAACACCAGCGGCATCCCGGAGATCGGCATCCTGCAGACACGCCACGGACTCAGTCATCACAACGGTGATCCCGAGCAGCTCCGCCGTCTCACCGCGACCGACACGTTTCTGGTCGAGCAACTGAGTTACTTCCTCGACCAGCTCAAGCAGCACAAAGAGGGCGATCAACGGTTGCTCGACACAACGCAGGTGCTGTGGGGCAGCGGCATGGCCTACGGTCACAGCCACGGCAACGCCAACCTGCCGACCATCCTCGCGGGAGGAAAGGCGCTCGGTTACAAGCACGGGACGCATCTCGATTTCAACCTGCCCAAGATCGGCCAATACAACGTCGCCGATGCGACGGCCCACTATCAAATCTGCTCTCGCCCCGTCGACACCGATGCACGCGTCAGCAACTTGCTGCTCACCATGCTGCAACGAGCAGACGTGAAGGTAGACACGTTCCAGGACAGCGTGGGCGCGATCGCGCAGATATGAAGACGTTCTTAGTTCTTGGTTCTTCGTTGAGGCACCAAGAACCAAGCACCAAGCACCAAGTACCAAGCACTAAGAACTAAGAACTAAGAACATGCAACATACCATTGGACTCTGCCTTCTCTGGTTGCTCCTCTCATCCGCTCAGCTTCAGGCTGAACCGCCCAGGTTCCGCACTGATGCCGATGGCCCGGTGAAGGCGGGCGAGAAACGCACAAACCCGAAAGACAGAAAGCCCGACGAGAAGCCGGACTGGTTTCAGCTCGTTGAAGGTCAGTTTCCTCCGGAGGGCTCCGCGCATGCTGTTACGGGTGAACTCATACAGGTTGATCACCTTGAACGGCGATTCCAGATGCGGGTGGATCGGAATGACAGCCAAGACCGCGGCATCATGGACTTGCCGTTGGATGCGGCGATGCTGCCGTTCGGCTCGATCTGGTATCAGGGAGCACCGGCTGCGTTACAGGATATCCCGCTCGGTGCACACCTGCACGGCTTGTTCTACCTGCGTGATCCCGACGATAAGACGCCCCTACCGGAAACCGCGAATAATCGCAAAACGCCCGAGTGGGAGTTTCGACGCTGCTTCCGTATTGAGGATGATTTTTCGTTCCACGCTCGGCAGAAGCAGCTCTGGAAAATCGACAGCGTGGACCTCGATGCGAGGAAGCTTACTGCCACACTTCAGGACAACGGTCTGTCCAGCGGGCAGCCGAAGATTTTTGATCTACTCACCAGCACGCGGGTGTTCATGGCCAACACCATCGCGGATCTCAATGCGATCCAGCCGGGACAGACCGTGCTGTTCAACATCACGTGGGCCACGCTTTACGGTCCGGGGCGCATCACTGACATCTGGCTCGACGAACCTGCGCGAACACTGGTCACCGCCAACCAACTCGAACGCCATCGTAACCACATTCGCGAGCGTGGCCTGCCCGGCTGGGTGAACGCGGTGGATGATGCGAAGCAAATCGTCACCATCACCTTCTTCGGTGGAGTCGATCCGAAGCTGTTCGACGAGCTGAATGGCATCAACGAAGAGCCACAGGGATGGCCGTTTTCGTATCCGGAAGATGATCCAAAAGCTCCGAAAGGCGGCATCGCCGTCGCGCGTGAGTGCCTCATGACCTACGACCCCGTCAACGACCGCAAGGGCGGGAACATCCTCGACATCAAAAAAGTGCCTCTCGAACCCGGCAGCAGCGGCGTACAGATTCGGGTCAAGTGCGGCATGTTGCTCGAAGGCTACCGCCCGCGCCGCATCGTTCGGTTCTATCCCGCCACCTGGAAAGTCGATGCGTTACCGCAGGAAGAACAATTCCACGGACGCGAGTAACGACCTTGTTTGTGGTTGTTGGTTCCTTGTTGCCCAGCGAAACCACCAACCACCAACCACCAACCAAGAACCACCAACCAAGAACCAAGAACCTCCATGCAACACACCTTAATCCTCCTCACCGCTCTTCTGCTCGCGCCGCTGGGCCTGTTGCCGAACGCCTCCGCCGCGGAGCCGAAGACGCCGTATGCATGGCCCTTTACGACAAAGAACGGGCTGGTTCATCTTTGGCTGCCGAAGGACACCCCGGCAATCAAAGGGCTGCTGGTGTTCCCCTATCACGGAACGGGAGAGCAATGGTCCGTAAGTCCGGAAATGCAGGATCTGGCAAAAGAATTGAGCTGTGGGATCGTGGCGTTCGACCAGTTGGGCAAACTGCCGGACGGGACGCAGTTGGGGTTCCCAGGCAACGAGAAGTCGCCCGATACGCGGCTGCTGGACGCACTGGCGGAATTGGCGAAGCTGAGCGGGCACATGGAGATCGTGAATGCGCCGTTGTGCCTGTTCGGGCATTCCAACGCAACGGCGTTCGTCAGCGGATTCGGCAGCAAGCATCCGGAAAGGGTCTTCGCCTGGATCGCATTCAAGTCAGCGTTCGGCAAGCAGTTTTCGGAGCCGGCGATCTACTCGATACCGGGACTCGTTCTCAGCGGAGAAAACGACAAGTCCTACTTCTCGGACCAACTGACGACAGTCAAAAAACTGCGCAAGGAGCACCACGCGCGGATGCACATCATCGTCGAGCCGGGCGGCGGGCATTGGCCGGAGGGACCGCGAGGAACCAAGACGCTGCCGATCGTGATGGCGTTCATTCGGACGGCGTATCACCTGCGCGTGCCGACTGATGCCGATCCGAGTCAGGGGGCAATCAAGCTGATCGACGCCGTGGAAGAGAAGGGGTGGCTGGGGAAGAACCTGGACGGTGTGCGCGTGCGGGACGAGAAGTTCCAATGGTCCTGGGAGGTGCCTGTGGTTGTTGGGCAATTGCTGGAGACCGCTTCGTATGCGGCGTTTGCTGGAGACAAGAGCGAGGCGTCGTGGCTGCCGACAGAAGAATACGCTCGGAAGTGGCAGGAGTTCTGCCATACCGGGGTGTTGAGAAGCCCTTAACTTGCAACCAGCGTCGAGGAACCAAGAACGAAAAACGAGAAACGAAAAACGAGAAACGAAAAAGATGAAACCCAAACACACTTTCAGAACCGGCCTGCGGCTGAAGCCGATTGGCCTGATCACCGCCCTGCTTGGCTTCGGCATGTCCGCCGCGAGCCTCGCCGATGAACCGTTTCGCGTTTATGCGCCTGCCAGCAAGACGCAAACGCTTTGGATTGTGGACGCGGTTCCCAAGGAGGAAGGAGGATTGGAACTTACGCTGGCCGAAAAGCGGGACCTGGGTTTTAATGGTCGGGTCATCGCCGCGCACCCGAAGAAAACGCTGCTCTACATCGCGGGCGGAGGCGGAGAACGGGGCAAGGTGCCCGGTGCGGTGGTGACGTTGGCGCGAAACGGCGATTATGCGAGCCATCAGCGTGTGGACCTGAACGACGATGCCGCCTACCTCAGTCTCGATCGCAGCGGTGCGTTTCTCTTCGGCGTCAGCTACGGAAACGGGCGTCTGAATGTCTATCGCCTGGATAAAGACGGACTGCCAGGAAAGGCCGTGGCGACGGTCGATGAAGGAAAGAAGGAAGCTCACTGCGTCCTGATTTCGCCGGACAACCAGTTTCTTTACATCCCCTATGTGAAAGGCAACCTGGCTCTCTTCCAATACCGCTTCGATGCGACCTCGGGGACTGTCACGCCGCTCGCTCCGGCCAATGCGAATCCACCGGTCGGCACCGGCCCGCGCCACCTCGTCTATCACCCCAGGTTGCCGATGGTCTATTTCACGAACGAGCAAGGCATCGGCCTCTCCACCTACGAACGGCAAGCCGACGGCCAACTTCTGCTGAAGCAGGACATTCCGGTCCTGCCGGAAGGAATGTTGAAGGAGGGTCTCAGTGCTTCCGACCTCGAGATCACGCCGGACGGCAGGTTCATCTTCGCCGGACTGCGGGGACACAGCCAGGATTTTGATCGGATTGCCCGATACTGCGTGAAAGAAGACGGCCAGGCCGAGTTGCTCGGTCTGACACAGGCAGACAAGATTCCGTGGGGACTGGCGCTTTCTCCGGACGGCAAATATCTCCTCGTTTCCGCCTACACCGGGGCCACGCTCACCGCCTACGAGATCACAAGTGAGGGTGATTTGGAACAGGCAGCGAGCCTGTCGTGGGATGCGGAGATTTCCGACTTCCTGACCCTCAAGGCGCTTTCCGCCGCTGCGCCTGACCTTTCCAAAATCACGTCACGCACGGATCTCGATGCCGTCATCGCCGCCACGGCCGATACGGCTTTGAAACAAGCGCTCAGCGATCACGCCGACGCCATCATCGCTGCGGCCCACCGGCACCCGCATGTTGCGGCCGTTATCCGCACCATCGAAAACGCACCGGGCACCTTCACCAAGGTCAACACCACGCCTGAGGCCTTGAAAAAAGCAGCGGGCGGTGATCTCCCGCTCTTTGACACGTTGACACAGATCGACACCCGCATCGCGGGCGGGAAAGCTCACGACCATCGCAAGGAAAGCGAAGACCCCTACAACGCCGCCTTCATCGAACACCTCGGGCACGTTCTTTCACTGGAGTCGGTCAAGCTGGAGGCATCCGGAATCCAGGACTCCTGGGTCGCTCCGCTGCTCAAGCTTAAGAATTTGAAAAACCTGAGTGTAAGTGGCTTTGGCAGACTAGGGGATGCCAGCCTCGCACAATTCCAACGGCTCACCGAGTGTCCCGATCTCACCCATCTCGAGCTGGCTTATTTCGGTGCCGCCAGCGATGCGGGTTGGGAACAGCTTGCCAGTCTGAAAAACCTTGAATTTTTCTCTCCGCGGGGCGGTCGTTTCCCAGGCCATTTCTTCGCCAAGTTTCAGGGATGGACCAAACTCAAAAACATCAACTTCCATAGCAACAGCCTTGATGACGAAGGGTTCGGCTATGTTTGTGAAAACTTCCCCAACCTTGAGTTCATCAAGCTATGGCACTCCCAACTCATCACTGATGCCAGTGCCGATCACCTGAAAAAACTGAAAAAACTGAAAGGGATGGAGATCAGCTGCTCGAAGGCCACGGCGGGCCTGGTCAAACACCTCGGCCAACTGCCGATCGAGTATGTCGCGCTCGAATACGGCGTGAACTCCCCAGCCGCAGTCACCATCGCTTCGGTCAAATCCATCCCCACGTTGCGACGGTTGAAGTTGGCAGGTGTTCCACTCTCCGATGCTGATCTCACCGCGCTCGCCAGTGCGACTCAGCTTGAAGAACTCTCCGTTGGACTCGACGACCTGCCCGACGAGCGCTTACCGCAATTGCGGGGCTTCTCCTTCCTGAAATCTCTGTGGCTCGTTTCAACCAAAAAGAAACCGTTCAGCCCGGAGACCCAGACGAAAGTCAAAGCCTTGCTGCCGAAGGTCGAAGTCACGTTCAGCAACTGAGGCGAGTCTCGCTCATGCCACTTCAAACCAAGAACCAAGAACAAACAACGATGCGACCCTTGATCTTCTTCTGTTGTGTCGTCTCGTTTGCCATCCTCCACGCCGAGCGGTCGTTCCGGAGGGAGTGAAGCCTCCGTACATCCGCTTGGAAGCCTTGCCTGACGACGCATTCCCCGCCCGAGGACCAGGCCGCGCAAGGCTGCGAGTCGCGATGGAACAACAACACTCCGATCAGCACTCGCTGGGCAAGTTCCGTCTCTCGATTGCCGAGTCTCTGATTTTATCTCCGCCAGTAGAGACGCCGCAGCGGCAGAAACTCATCGCAGCGAAAGACGCCCTGCAAAAAGAGCTGGTGGTCCCGGTGCCGCTGGCGATGGCGGTCACCGACGGGGGGACTGCGGGGGGACTCTTTCCCGGTATTCAGGATGTGCCGATTCATATTCGCGGAAGCTACGCGAAACTCGGGCCTAAAGATTCAGCTCGTATTGAAAGAGCCTATCAAATGCTGTTCGGCCGACGCCCGAGCGAGGAGGAACTTGTCGTCGCGCAGACAATCGTCGCCGGTGGAGACCCAACTGTGCCAAACGGCGGCTGGATCGATCTCGCGCACTTGCTGCTCTGCAGCAACGAATTTATCTATGTTGACTGAGGCGGAGTGGGGAGTGCAGAATGTGGAGTGTGGAATTGGGAGTGAGACTATGAATGGTGGGCGAAGCACGCATGCGAATCCGCTCTTGGAGCGAACAAGGGCATTTGCGCTAAGGATTATCCGCCTTTGTCGAAGTCTCCCGGAGGGCCGCGTTGAGAACATGATTGCATCGCAGCTTATGCGATGTGGCACATCGGTCGGGGCAAACTATC
>Ga0169931_10014948_pt1 | contig 10442 bp, 7 predicted proteins | sample Kivu_15m_20L_FD_129675 | JGI IMG/M metagenome (GOLD analysis project Ga0169931, IMG submission 129675) | Freshwater microbial communities from Lake Kivu, Western Province, Rwanda to study Microbial Dark Matter (Phase II) - Kivu_15m_20L... | ecosystem: Environmental > Aquatic > Freshwater > Lake ... | reverse complement strand
GGCGGCGAAAAAGCTTTGGCCTGGAGAGAGTGTTGACGGGGGTTACAAATTGAATTGCTATCAATCAGACCAATTGTTGAGGTCGATTTCTTTGTTGACTTAATCTTGCTCGTAGTTGGTTTTATGAAACTGGAGTAGGCTCCCTGTCTTGATTTAGTGTGATTTGCTTTCTGAAATGAGGGGTACCGATTGAAACAATTGCAGTCAATTTTTGACGTTGCACCAATTGTTGATGACCCTTTTGTGGGCGAGCCACTCTATGGTGCAAAAAAGGAGGTGCTTTTGGTTGATCTCTTTGCAGGAATTGGGGGATTTCACTATGGCGTCGCCGCGGCCGCAGCTAAACATCAGAAGAGCGTCAGAACACTATTGGTTTCAGAGCTGGACCCTGAATGTCGCGCCACTTACGCCAAGAATCACCCTCTAGATAAAGATGTTTTGTGTGGCGACATAAACGCGATTAATCTGGCTTCTTTTTCGTCGAATCTTGAAGCTGACGTTGTAACGGCAGGATTTCCATGTCAGCCATTTTCAAACTCCGGTGCAAAGATGGGTTTATCAGACGAACGAGGGCAGTTTTATTTCAGAATTGAAGAGATCATAAAGTTTTTTAGTGCAAAGTCTTTCATTCTTGAGAACGTACCAGGAATTAGAACCAATGGTGGAGGCAGTTACAAAACACAGTTGTCAACTTCGCATTCTCACATGGGTAAAACCATGAGATTTTTTGAAAAGAATTTGTTGAAACTCACTGATCAATATGAAATCAAGTGGCACGAGATCAGTAGCAGTGATTTGGGGTCGCCTCAGGTGCGAAAGCGTGTATTCATCGTCGGCATTAGGAAGGACTTTATTCCTAAGGAAACAGAGTTGGACCTCAGAAAATTGCCCTCTTTTGAGCCCAATGCATTCATCAAGGTGCAAATTGAAGATGAAGCTGATAAAAGTTTAGTACTTAACAAACAACAGGAAGCAAATATTCGAAAGTTGATGCGGGACTCCATTCGCATAGGAGTGAAGCCATTCGGCCCAACTTTCCATGATGGAATGCGTCGAGTGGGCAAGGCTTATTCATGTGATGGTGGTAATGTCGGCCAGGCGTATCACGCCTATGGTTTGGTGCCGACCCTCACCAAGGTTTGGGCTCGTTTTATGCCGATTTATTTTCCGGCCCCCGGCGAAGTACCGCCCAGTGTGCACTCGCCAGTTATCGAAATCAGCGATCTATACGGCACTGGCAATTTGCGTAAGGTTTCCGTTGCAGAAGCCATGCTACTTCAGGGTTTCCCAAAGAGTTTTGTCTCGCATGAAAACAGGCAGCTGGCTTATCAGCACGCTGGGAATGCCGTGAATGCAAAAGTTGTGCGAGAAATAGCTTCACTGCTGTTCAATTTCATCGGAAATCCTTGATTCTCGCGGATATCTTGGCCTTCACAAGACTGCAACACCCGACAATTAACATTTGCGACGTGCTCCTAATCATGACTGCAACCGGGTCCTCGCGATGAACTTTGCCCGTGGCGAGGCAGTTTTAAACGTTGAACCTAACTCTCCTCATTTGAATCTAGGCGAGGGCCAAAAGTGGATTTGTAATCCGATGGCTAAGCCAAGCTCAAAGATCCGTGTTGGTACGTTGTTCAGTGGCATCGGGGCAGTCGAGCATGCTTTGCAGAGGTTAAACATCAACACAGACATAGTTTTTGCTGGTGACATTGACCCACATGTCAAGAAGAGCTACTTGGCGAATTATCCAATAGATGTTTCGCGATGGCACGACGACGTCACAGATTTCGACGCTCGCAAATATCGTGGAAAAGTTGACCTTGTGGTGGGGGGTAGCCCGTGTCAGTCCTTTTCGTTGGTAGGGAAGCGTGCTGGTCTTGAAGATACTAGGGGAACTTTGTTCTATCACTTTGCGAGGGTCATTGGTGAGTGCCAACCAAAAGTTTTCATATATGAGAACGTCCGCGGATTATTGAATCACGATGGTGGGCGTACATGGAAGACCGTACAGGAAGTGTTTGAGTCATTGGGTTACAAGTTTTTCAGCCAAACTATGAATAGCAAAAATTTTGGAATTCCGCAGAACCGAGAGAGAATTTTCGTCGTTGGCTTCAGAAATACAAGAACTAAATTTGAGTTTCCGGCACCAATTGAACTTCGCCTTTCGATGCAAGACCTGCTTGAGGATACGACCGAGTCCGAGTATTTCTTAAAACGCAAGGGCGTCAAGTTCGTGACGAGTTCAAAGAATCGACAAAAACGTTATACGCAGATTAATGGCGCAATTGCATTGTGTCAGAAAGCCAATCAGCAATTCAATTGGCATGGTGATTTTATATACGTGCCCGCTGCCGAAAACGAAGCATTGAATTTTGATGAGTTCATCTTCAACGTTGATGAAGTCGAAGAGAAGTACTTTTTGTCGCAAAAAGTAAAGAGATATGTTTTAAGCCCAGGTACGAAAAATTTCAAAACCAGTACGATTACGGATCTTTCGGTTGCGAGGCCCTTGCTCCAGTCAATGCACAAGATGCACAGGGCAGGTGTAGACAATTACGTTACCTACCCGCGAGGAAGGATTCGCAAACTCACCCCGAGAGAGTGTCTTCGACTTATGGGTTTCCGAGACAATTTTAAGGTCGTTGTGAGTAATACACAGATGTACAGACAAGCTGGTAACAGCATTGTGGTGGATGTGCTCGTTGCTTTGTTGAAACAAATGGATATAACCAAGTATGGGATTTCAAGTGCTAGTAGACGGTGAGACTTATAATCACGTCGACACATGGGGGCCGATTGAGATAGCTGATTCCTTTGTGGCACGCAGCAACAAACTGACTTCGACAAGCGGCAATGGTGAAGCCAAACTCTATGTCGGCGAACAAAGTGAACGGTTGCGGAAGTTTTTTGGAAGGCGAAGATTCAAGATTCGGGCTTTTCTCGATCGAGACGAATTGCTAACTTTCTTCGCGGCGATGAAAGAAAAATATACCAAGGACGCCTTGAAATATCGTTCAGGCCTTGATTTGCCGAAGTTGTGGGACGATCGTTTCGCACAGTTGAAGGGTCAGGTCAGCAGGTTCGTTTGGTTTGATGTAGCAGAACAAATTGCGGGAGGGCCTCGACGGTGTTACGTCAAAGGTTCTGGCCGGTATGACCTCCTTCGAGAATTACCGCTGCCGAACGCGGCCTATATAACAATTGAAAAATTACAGTCAACTAGCGGTGAGTTGGTCTATAAGTTTTCTTTAAATTTGTCGGAGACTGGAAACGTGCCAGCATCAAAGAGTCACGCAGATCTACTCACGCGAGACGAGGCTGAGCGGAGAATCGTTGTTGAAATTGAAACTGACCCAGACCTTACCGCAACTCAAAAAGAACAGCTCATTGCTGCCCGACGCGGGCAAGGCCATTACCGTTTGAATTTGCTTGAGTCTTGTGGCGGCTTTTGTCCGTTGAGCTTGGTTGACGACCCCGAGTTGCTAGTTGCCAGCCATATCAAGCCTTGGCGTTCAAGCAGCAATTTTGAACGACTAGATCCGTTCAATGGCCTTTTGTTGAGTCCGACCTTTGACCTTCTGTTTGACCACGGTCTGATCACTTTTGATGACGATTGTAGAATTCGTGTCTCCCGCCAGCTAGGTGATGCAAATTCGAGAAAGCTTGGCCTGATCAATGGCGCGTTGTTTTCGAAGTTGCCGCTCCTAGGTGATGGACAGGCAAATCGGAGGTCTTATATGAGATATCACCGAGAAAATATTTTTTTAGCTTCCTGATTCTACGAAGTTGGATTGACCTCATCAAAGATATCTGAAAGTGTCGGCAGTAGTTTTTCATGGAGTATGCCGAAGTGGGTAGTCGGAGTTCTGTGAAGCACTGCAGTTGCGAATCGGCGTACGGCGAACATGCGATTATCGGAAGTCGGTCGTTTAATGTAGATTGTTTGGACGATTGCTCTCAATAGGTCGCGGTTTCTTGCAAGAGTAGTTCTTTCAAACACATTCACTAGCTCATCTTCGTTGAGCACTTCTACTGTTCCAGAGAGGCCATCAGTGCCGAGATCTGGACCCAGCGCACTTGCCCTCATCCAGCATTTGCGAAGAACGTTCTTGTTTCCGCCCTCCCATCTCTTGGCGCTATAAATTATTTCACCATCGGACCCTTTGCCTTTTCGGCCGTGATATCGCCACGTGGGAAACTCCCAAAATACATACAGTGTCAAATAGGCCCACACGCCTTGGTCGTTCTCTTGCACGAGGGACATCTTCAAATTTTTTTTCAGAGATTCGCCTAAGGCTCGATCCCAATCGGTGACCGAAGAAATCTGAGCGTTGAGCTCGAAGCCTGCAGACTCTAGGTCCGCGATTACGTCGGTACGGAGTTTCATCAGTTTTTCTGGCGATACAAGTGCGCCCGGAGGTTTTGCAATAGGGCCCTTACCATAGCTAGTCGGGTTGGCTGCGTAGTCTGGGCGGGAGGTCAGCGGTCCCTCGTTTTTCGCGAAAATTCGGCTGACGACTTCTTTGGTTATCGCGGGTATCAGCAAGGACTTTTCGCCGATGTCAATTGTGAATAGTGGCTCAATTTGGCCTGTCACCACTTCCTCCGTAGGAAACTCTTTCTTAGGTCAACAATGACCCCGAGAGGGTTTGACTTGAATTCAGCGGCGACTTCAATGATTGATCGTCCCGCGCAGAAGTAATGCATCCAATTGTTGAGGGCAAATCCGATTGAATTGGCATTTCTTGCCCAATGAGTTGAGTCAAGTCTTTGGAAGTTGTCGGTTGCTTCTTGAAGTTGAGCTAAAACATCATCGTTTTCAAAAACTTTGATCAGACACTCGGTCTGAATCGCATGGAGAAGCGTTGCGGCTGCCGATTGCCACTCGTTTGCATTTCGGTCAGCGGCCAGACCTTTATAAAGCATTGATTCGTCTGAAATTTTGACTTGAAGCGCACTTGAAGCTGGGGCATTCAAGTCGGATTCAATATCAAGCTCAATTTGCCATGTTGGATCTTCATCCGAGTTGAAGTTGCAGTATTGGAGTGGAAAGAGAACTCCCTCTCCGCGTTCAGAGACGATCACTTCCTCTCGCAGCAGGATGCCACCATCAAAGTTGCAGGCCAGTTGTTCGTTGCGTTGTGCGACTGGATCTACGACGCAAACCAGGAACGTCAGCACTAGGCCATTATTAATTAGATCGTTATGAATTTGACCGAGTGTTTCCTCAAAGATCGTGGTCGGTTGTTCGAGATCAACTTTCCACGATTTGATCGTTTCACGTACACCTAGATACTCGCAGGTACCGTCGATAGAGAGATAAATCCTCGAAGGCTTCGTCAATCTTGATTCTTCCAAAATTTTGTTGACGTCAAGGTGACAAGAAATTGAGACATCGGATAGCCCTCCAAGCGGAATTTCGGTTTTCAATGGCACTTGTTGATCGCCGATCAACACCCGACTGATTTGAAGTGCCTCACTTGCCACCTCGAGATAACTTGATGCAGAAAGGGCTCTCATTTTCAGGCCAGATGCTTGACGTTTATCGTCGTCATCGTTCCTTTTTCAACCAACGCTGTGACAGAGAGCCTGTTGCCCGCAGACAATTGCTTGTGTCGGAGCACGCTCTTGGCTCGTGAGTAAGTAGTTCGGCCATCAAACTTGAGTTCAAAGCGAGGCATTTCAGCACTTTCATCAACCGGCTCAAAACTTTTGCCGTAGTCGGAGACCAACTCCAGTGCAATCTCCCAACTCAAATCGCTTTTGGCCTTGTCAAACTCAAGGTCCCACGTAATTGTGACTGCACCATCTCGGTTGGTGCCCAAACGTGGCCTTGATATCTTGCACCGTCCTCTTCTACCGCCACCGCCATCGCCACCGCCGCCGCCACCGCCGCCGCCATCGCCGCCGCCATCGCCGCCGCCACCGCCGCCTATCAGCCCTTTAGTCCTCTCAGCCCACAAATATCTTCCGATAGCCCGAGCAGTTTCTGCGGCTTGAGAGTTGTTTGCAGGCAAAGGTTCAAAAATAGTCTTGGCCGGTGGGTTGACATTTTTTGAAACGAAGTTTTGGATTCCCCTAAAAACCGCTTTGACCCGTTTCTGGACATCTTTGTTGGGATGGTCGGTATTCCAACTGTCATGTGATGGTGGCTCCGCACTTCTTAGATCTTCGTTCGCTGCGACACTTGATTTGAACACTCCCGCGGCACCCAATTCCGGATCGGTGTTCGCGTCAATGTCATCGAAATATGTCACGACCAAGTCTGGATCACGAACCAGGACTACGTTGTTGTGTAGTTCATTCACTTTTTTACGAATTTGTGAGAGCTCATCCTTCTCTTCGTCTTCTGGAAGGTCAGAAATTTTCGGAAATGGAACGACGCTGAGTTGGCCAAGAGGGTTACTTCGTGAGTCAGATCGAATGAATATTGCCGTGCTCTTCAAACCAGGGTCATCCAAATTTGGCTCAAGTGCGTCGACTTTGTGTCGTTTGAAAGAGCATTCAAATGCACGGGCATAATGCTTCAATGGGTTAATGTCCCAAGGCTGACGGATGGGGATGGATTCTCCGTTGCATTCGACGCCGAACTTCATTTGGGGTTGTCGGTCGGTGGTTCTTGGACTCAGATATTTTGGCCACAGGTGGAGCTCGATTGAGCTGGCAACTGAACTCATTGCATCTTCCATATCAACGCCGAAAGACGGGTCAATGATGATTATCGTCGTGCCGGATTCAAGTTTCCCATAAGGCTTTACGCCCAACCGTGAAGCAAGTTGATCGGCAGCCTCACCGGTGATGGGTTTGCCGGGATTACCACTTGAAGTCCACCAGTGTCGCCCGTTGTGCCTGACACTGTTTCTGTCAAAGCTTCGTCCATAGCCAACCGTTATCAGTCTTGATTCGTGTGCAGTTAAGTCATCTTTGGTACGTGTGTACACGATTGCAGTATTGGAGTGGCTTGCAGCGAAGCAGATTGAACGTCCATAACCATATGCGCCACCACCTTTTTCTTGATATCTTTGTTCGCCGATATTAAGAAGGAATTTTCGATAGCGGTTGGTGTTTGTTGGAGGTGTGGCGATTCTTGCATTGGTTGGACCACCCAAACCATGAGAATTCCAATCCCTGACTATCAAGAGCGGTATCTCTCTTTTTTCAAGCGAAGTAACGAGCCCTGGAAATATGTCTTTTTTCGGTCGATCTAAGAAGATCTCATTTTGCAATGTGGTATAGGCGATGTCGCTTGAGCCACAGTTGACACCGGAAAATGCCATTGACACCGTTAATTTCCCAATTCGAGCATCCCAAGAGTTCTGAGCGGTCTCTCGTACCAGCAGTTCAACGGGTCGCAGTTTTGGTTGGCCAAGAATGCTTAAGAACCCTGTTGCCTCGAATCCACCTGCTTCACCGTTCTCTTCTGGAAACCAGGATATTGCAGCTGCTCCCATGGGCCTAATGGCTTCCTGCCAAGTTCGGGACCGCTGGATTAGCATCCCCCTCGCCGTCGACAATCTCTTCATCATTTGGGTCGTCCGGTTCACCAACTGCTGGTATGTCCCATGGGCCGTGTACCACTGCAAATTCGCCAAGATCGTCCGTTGAATTTGACATTGGAAGCAAAAGCCACAAGCCGATCATGTCGTCAAGGGCGCCAAGTGCCTGTCGGTTGATATTTTTCGCATTGGGCTTTGAGTTCTTGTCGATTGCATAGATGACCATCAGCGGGGGTTCGTCGTAACCCCGCTCAACTCTCATTGGATCGGTGGCTAAGTCAACGAACTTGTCGTTGGGATCATTGATTGCACCCATTGAAAATGTCGGGCCATTATTTGCGTTTTTCAATCGTGTACGCGTGATGACGTTCATTTTTACGCCTTTGATTGCGGTGCACTCTCGGGAATTCCGAAGAGACTTGAACAAGATGTTCCACTTTTGAATCTCGCCCTTGCTCGTCTTGACGTCAATGTATTTACAGAGGGGCTCATTATTGAAATACTCGTTTGATTCACTCAGTAGATAGCCCGATTTGGGGTCAAAGAATTTTCTCACAAGTGATGCATCAACATTTCTGAACAATGTGCCAAGACTGGTCGTCTCAGGTTTGGCACCAGCCGCATTTATTGACGAGATTAGAGAGTTGGTCGCCTCGATGGCACGAGAAATAGCCAAACTTGTATTTTCAAGAAACGTGGTTTGCGGTTGGGTTGCAGAGAAGTCGAATTTGATGCGACGTGCCCCACCCAGCATTGCGGCCCTCGTTATCTGCATCAACGGATGCAATCTGATGCGAACACCAAAATCCAAGGGTGACAAACCAGTGGCTGCATATCGAAGAATTTCTTCTCTGATCTCCATCTCGATTCGCGCGAGAAACTCAAACCGCAAACGAACTTCGTTGAACATGTACACACGGGGCAGGTCCTCATAGCCACGACGGAATCCGAACCAACGAGCCATCTGCAGCAGCGTGTCGTACAACTTTGTTGATCTCGCAAATACGCTACAGACAAGACCCTCAAGGGTTAGGCCACGAGATAGAGTGTTGCCTCCGATGACGATGATCGGTCTTAGTGCTGAGTCACTATATGCGAGTCGGACTTCGGCGGCATAGTTGTCGACGACGATGCCACAGTTCGGGTGTTCATCGTGGTGTTTGCCGTCAATTGGGCCAAGTAATTCTATCGTCGCGAGAATTTCATTGAAAACCTTCTCAAACTGAAAGTGCACGTTTTTGAAATCACTTGCGTGAACCAAGTCTGTTTCTTTTCGCCAAAGTTCCTCTAGCTCTAATCTTATGGTGGGGTCAGTTTTGATTCGGTCTCTAATCGTCGTGACGATGTCTCTCACGACGAACCACAGGTCAAAGTGGTATTGAATTCGCTCACTCGCGTTTATTAGCATCGTAGTGTGTGGTTGTTTTCCTGAGTTTCGAAGTCGCCTGATCGTCGCCGCAATCAGAAACCAGCGAATTGAGGATTCAAGACTTTGGGTTTGCGCCGGGGCACCTGTACCGAGAAAGTTCGGCATTTCGTCGACCGGTATTGTTCTCGTAACGTCAATACCTTCACCTTCCTGGTCGGTGCCGAACATGACTCGTGCACCAAAATAACCCTTTGATTCGGCGAGCGAATAAATGAAGTCTCGCGGATACAAATTCTCTTCGTAGTGCGGATTAACGAATACGTTTGCGAATGGCGTTGCCGTGTAAGCGACATACGAAACTCTCGGCCGCTTCAGCATTTTAACGATTTCCACATTTATCTTGGTTGCTTTTTCTTGGTCACAATTTGGCGAGAGCGATGCCTGGTCACCCTCGTCATCAATAATCAGAATTGGACAGTTTTCAAGTTGTCCCGCTTTTTCGGCCGCATCAAGGAACTTGTTGAGGCGCTGGAGTCGGCTCTTGTTCTTCTTCACGACTATGCAGGTTCGTAGCGCTGGGTGATATAGAACAGGCCCCATGCCTATTCCCTTGTCAAAGTCTTTATCTTGTTCGGTTAGAAAGATCCATGAATTCGACGAGAGGTCTTTTAACTGCTCATTTAATCGTTTCTGCGTTTGATTTCGAAGAGATTTTGTGATTCCGGACATCACGATCACGAGCCTGAAACCAGCATCAGCGGCTTTGGCTATCACGGCTGTGAAATTGGTTGTCTTGCCCGACTGCACGTATCCGATAACAAGCCCGCGGCCACTACTTGTTGCTTGCCATGGTGATTGACAACTTGCCAACACCACGTTTGAAGCTTTGTCAAGCTCGTCTAAATCACTTGGGGACCACTTGTTTTGTTCAAGATGTGACCGCAGTCTTGGCCAAAACACGTGGTTGGGTCTGGGTCCCGGATACCAGGGCTTTGCGGCACCCAAACCTCGGATCACGACCCCGTCAGTTTTATCAAATTCAGCTTGCATTTTTTCGAAATGATCCAAAGCACCTTTTAACTGTTCTGGGAGACAGATCCTCCTGAGTTGCGAGACGGCTTGATCAAAAGTCTTGGCTTGCTGCTCCATTAGATCGCGCAACATCTCGATGATGTTCTCGAACGCCTCAAAATTATTGTCAACCATTAATGGTCCTCTAATGCCCCTGATGCAGTTACGCAATACTATGGCCCATATATGCGTGCTGGACAATTCGGGGGCTAGCATTTGCGAAATTGCAATGTTGACGCGTTTTGACTTATGGGGAGCTGATGGCTCAATCAGGATGGATTCTGCAAAGTAAGGGGCAAGAACTACATAGCCGCGCGGGTTCTAGCTATCACGAGAGGATTGGAGTTTCGTACAAATGGCGAACGAAGTTACCAAATGGCGCAAAGATAAAACGTGACGACATCATTTTGATTCGTGATGAAAGGCGTGTGCTCGGACTTTCAAGAATCGAGAAGCTAAGTTTTAAAAAAGAAAAGAACGTTGCCACTCTGTGTAAAAATTGT
>Ga0169931_10014947_pt1 | contig 10442 bp, 7 predicted proteins | sample Kivu_15m_20L_FD_129675 | JGI IMG/M metagenome (GOLD analysis project Ga0169931, IMG submission 129675) | Freshwater microbial communities from Lake Kivu, Western Province, Rwanda to study Microbial Dark Matter (Phase II) - Kivu_15m_20L... | ecosystem: Environmental > Aquatic > Freshwater > Lake ... | reverse complement strand
CGCGGACGCTTTTCGCAGACAAATTCCCAGCGTTTCTGCTTCGTTGAGGCAGGGGATGACGACGGAAACATCCGGAGCGAGATCTGGATCGACAGGGGTGCTCGGCAGAGGCTCGAAGGGGTGGGTCGACAACTTTTCGAACGCCCCGTGGTGAGAGGGATGAGAGGTGTGAGAGGGATTTACGGAGCCATATCAAGCGTTGCTCGATCGGCTCGGAAGGAGTCCTGCGGCCTCGGTGGATGGATCGCAGCGTAACAACCGAGTGTGAACAAGAGCGCCATCACCGGCTCGACCACCAGTCGATAACGATACTCAGGGATTTCGACGATCGCGGTCACCGATGCAAAATACATTGCCACCAGCCCCAGCCATAGCACCCAGCCACGATGCGCACCGCGCAGCAGGCCCACGCATCCAAACAAACCGGTCGCAGCCGATGTGAGGGTACACCAGAGGAGCCAGTGAGTAGGAGCCGCATTTCCAAGCCCTGGCAAATGATCCGAGACGCATCGCCAATAGTTCACCATCCGCCGGATTGTCGCAAGACTCCAGCGAACAGGCTGCTGCGCAACGGCTTGCATCGCGACTTGTTTCATGAGTCGATCGGTTTGGACATCATCCATTCCGCTCGCGCGAAGAGCGCGACTGACCTCCCAAGTTTTTCGTAGGTCCGCAGTGGAGCCAGCGCGCTCGACTCGCGTGCGGAGCTCGGTGGCCGCAGCGGTTATGGGTAAGGGTAGGTCCGCAGCAGCACCGTCCTGGAAAGTGACGATCCAGAGGTTTCGCCCAACAAACTCCGTGACAAGAGTTTCACCGAACATCCGCTGGTTTCGCATCAGCCAAGGGAACAGCAGCAGCAGACCCGTGCAGCACGCGATCATGATGGACGTTCCCTGCACAAGACGAGGCAAGCGTCGGTGGACAAGGAAAATGGCGAGCGCATGGACGAGCGGAAGATAGAGTGCGATCGGGCGGATGAGGACGAGCAATCCCCAGGAGGCTCCTACGGCGATGGAAACCAGGCACGTCCCCACGCTGATACATCGATCGCCAGCATGCAGGTTACCCAAACACGGCTTTGGGTGGAGCCACGATCGTTGATAGAAAACGACACAGCACCAAAGGTGCAATGCAAAAATGCAGGTGAACCATGTTTCGGTCAAGACCAGCGTCGTATAGGTCGCGCGGGAGAACGAGAGCGCATGCAGCACGAGCAGCAGCAAAACCGAGGGGGGATGACGCGTCAATTGCCAGAGGGTCAGTCCCCCGAAGATTGTCGTCAGGCAAAGCATGATCCCTTGGGCGATGACCAGGGGGGTCGTCTCCCCGCCTGGAAAGCACCAACGCATCACCCCGACCAGCCATGGATAACCGGGTGTCCGAAAAGCGATCTCAAATCCCTCGAGCCACCAGTCCCCTTGTGCGACCGCGCCACCCATTGCCCAGTACTCCGCAGCATCGGACTGGAGCGGCGGCAAAGGAATCGCAAGCAGCCAAATCCAACGGGCCGTGTCGAAGAGAACAAGAGCGATGGCTGCAGATATGAACGAAGTCGGCTTCATCGTTTCTCCGCAATCACACAATACTGGCCACCGAGGGGCAGCCGGTGGAGAAAGGGCTCGAGACTTCGAAGCCACGCGAGGGGGCGTGGAAAATAAAAGCAGTAATCGATCTTGATCACGCGAAAGCCAGCCTGGACCAGATCGCGCTTTGCTTCACGGGCAGAGAGCATGATCGCATCTCGATCGAACGGGATGCCGCGCATCACCAAACGGGTCCCCGGATTCCATGGATTGTTTTCCCACAAGCAGAGGACTCCTTGCTTCTTGAGCGCGCGATGAATCCAGCCATAAGCCTCGGCGCGTTCCACAGGCTGGATGTGATGGAAGACGCCGTTACAGTAGGCCAAATGAAAATCTTCCAGCGGCCGATAGTCCGCGAGCGTGTCGAGCGAAATTTTCGGCACGTCGACAAACCGACTCTTTGCAATCTCGATCGATTTCTTGCTGGTGTCGACGCCTACCAGTGACGAAGGTTGAAAGCACTCATCGAGTATCGGAAGCGCTGTCCCGATTCCACACCCAAAATCGACGATGCGGGGCTCGAGCGGGAGCGCGGCTGCCGGTATCGAGGCTGCCGGTATCGAGCGGGGGAGGGGTTCGCGCGGCTGCCGGTCGGGCAATCGGATGCCTAAGCGTACAGCCATCCAGCGGACCCGCGCGCGGGCAAAAAAATCAGGGTTCTCACCCGTCAGCTGCAGACCCTGCTGCAGCTGGATCGCATAGTCGACGGCAGCATCATCGAAGTTTGTCGCTGGAGGAATCAAGTCTGCAGCCCCGCTTCCGGGAGCTGGGTACCGCAGCAGTCGCAGAAATTAGCATCGCGATCGTGGCACTCCTTTCCGCACTCGGTACAGTGGGCTTCTTTGTTCCGACCACGAGTCAAGATCTTCCCTGAGATTTCGGCACTCACGAAACCGGTCGGGACGATGATCAAACTGTAACCGAGCAGAATTAGGATCGTGCTGATCAATTTGCCAATCGCGGTTTGGGGGACCACATCGCCGTAGCCAACCGTGGTCATCGTGACGACAGCCCAGTACATCGATTGGGGAATGGAAGTGAATTGAGAGGGATGATCGGCATCGATTCCTCCATATTCGACGTGGTACATGAGCGTCGAACTGATGGTGATCGCGACGAGCACCACCGTAAGAAAAACGATGATCTTATCGCGTGAATTCCAAACTGCGTTGGCGAGGTCATTGGCCTCGCTGGTCAATCGCCACAGCTTGAGAATACGAAAGACACGAAGGAGGCGAATTGCACGGATGATGGCAAACGATCCCTCGCGTGCGCTCTGCGGTCCAGGAAAAGCAAATCCGGTGAAAACCGAAGGCAAGAAACCGAGCAAATCCACAATGCCCCAAAAACTGAGCATGTATCGGAGGGGCCTGCGGACGCACATCAGACGACAAAAATACTCGGCTGCAAAGACAAAAGTAAAAAACTGCTCGGCACGGAGAAACCACAGGTCGCTCGCTGGGTTCTCCCTAACAGCCGGGAGAGTCTCTAGCGCGATCACCGCGATGCTGGCAAGGATCGCCACGAGCAAGCCGATATCGAAGGCGCGACCCCAAAAAGTATCCGCTTCGAAGATGATTCGGTACATGGCTTTCCGCCATGGTGCTCCATCGGGAGCCTGACTCCGAGGAACGCGGGGTTTTTGCCGCTGGAATCGGTTTGCGGCTTCGGCGGGTTGCTTGACCACTTGGGATGAAGCGGAATCCGATGAATATTTCGACCGGTTGGACACGAAAAAATTGAGCCAGATGGAAAGAGTGAGGTTTGCTCCGACCCGTGCTGTGGATTCGCCGTTTCGCGGGGATAGGCGGAGGATCAAATGTTCGTAAAATCTCGACTATTCTAAATCATCCATGGAGTGGACAAGAGGGGCTGACGAACCCTCGATGCGGGACGCCAAGTGATGGCCGGGATACTGATCCTCCACGTTCTGGCAGAGGAACTCGCTCATGGATGTTTCCTTCGGGGAATCCGCTCACGAATTTACCTGGTCCATCATCGAGGGAACTCGTTCCGGTGGTCCTTGGCATGCCATTGTTTCCTCGCGTCTCGGGCGACCGGTCGAGCGTTATCGGGGCTGGTTTTGCAGGCTCCAGCGGGCGCTGATGCGAGTGCGGAGAGACGGCGGGAAATTGGTGGTCCTCGATGGGACGACGACGGCATCGTGGGTCCTTCATGGAGCCAAGTTGTTTGGCGTCCCCACCGTCCGTTTGGCCATTGAGGATCAAGCCCTTCGCGATGTCGCGAGTATCCTGCTCGCCGATAAAGTACTCACCTTGCATGTGCGGCCAGGGGGGCAGGTCGAGGCGTGTTTGCTGCGTCGGTTGCAGGGGGACTATCCGGCAGGAAGCGTTTGGGTCTCGGTGGGGCCAGGGAATTCGTCCGCCGAGCGGCAGTTGATCGCCAAGGGCGCGGTCGCGTGGTACTGCGGGGGAGATGCGCGAACGTTGATGGAGGATGGAACGGCAGAGGATGCGGAGCCACCGCAAGGGAACGAACCGCAACCTGCCGAGGCGGATCGGACGGGCGCGGTGCGTCGGGTGTCGTGGCGCGTGCCCGCTCGTTTACGATCCCTCCCTGCTTCGCTCGAGAGCGACCAGTGGCTGGTTCACTGCACGCGTGGACGTTCGGGACCTTTGCCAGGTCAAAGCGACGAACAGTGGCGCGACGAGGTATTGCTCGGTGGGGCACGGGGAGTGGCATGGGGACCGGAAGAGGTTTTACGTGAGATCCTGCGGACGCAGTGGCTGCGCGGCAGTCCGCTTCGCAATGAAAGCCCTGCGGTTGTTTGTTTTTCTGCCGTCGGCCTCGGAGCATTTTTGGCGCGTCGTCGCTTTCGTGCTCATCTGGGGAGGTGGGATTATGAACCTTACGGGATCGCCATTCGCCGCGAGGTACTGATGCAAAGGGGAGCCATGCCCGTGATCTATGGAGCGAAAACCGATTACGCCGCGATGATGCCAGAGCAGCGGTGGCGGTTTCAATCGCGCGGGACCACTTTCGACTGGACTGAGGAACAGGAATGGCGTCTGCGAGGTGGTCTGGACCTGAGGCAGTTGGGAGACGATGATGCAGTGGTCTTTGTTGGGGAGCCATCCGATGTACCCGAGATTGTTTCCGTGTCCCGGTGGCCGGTGATTCTGGGGATCCCCACGCGTTTTTGGAATCAGAAATCGTCGCAAAGAAAGCTTCAGGAATCGACTTGGGAGTATCGTCGTGAATCCAGTCACCTCCAGCATACCGCTGCATCCTCTCAAACCGTATAAGTCGATTGAGAACACGGAACTTTGTCGGCGGATCGCTGATGTCCGCGCTGCGCTTGGGGATTCATTGCTGATTCTCGGGCATCATTACCAGCAGGACGAAGTGATTGCGCACTGCGATTTGCGAGGAGATAGTTACCAGCTCAGTCAAATGGCGGCAGAGAGTCAGTCGTGCGAGACGATTGTCTTCTGTGGCGTTCACTTTATGGCGGAAACAGCCGACATTCTCGCCAACCGGCCGGAGAAACTCGCCGAGCGCGGGGGACGTCGCGTGCAGGTCATTCTGCCCGATATGGCGGCCGGATGTTCGATGGCCGATATGGCGGCGATCGATCAAGTCGAGGCGGCTTGGGCGGATATGGGGGAGATTATCGATACCGAAAGAGTCATTCCGGTTACCTATATCAATAGCGCTGCGAGTTTGAAAGCTTTTTGTGGTCGGCACGGAGGGATCGTTTGTACCAGTAGCAATGCCAAAGCGGTCCTCGAGTGGGCGTTTCAGCGCGGTGATCGCGTCTTCTTTTTTCCCGACCAGCATTTGGGACGAAACACAGCACTGAAGATGGGGATCCACGAAGCAGAGATGCCTGTCTGGGATCCCTATGCGCTCGAATTGGGGGGCAACAGCGAAGAGCAGCTGCAGCGGAGCCGCGTTGTCCTCTGGAAAGGGCACTGCAGTGTTCATCAGATGTTCCGACCGGAACATGTCGAGCTCTTCCGCCGGGAGATTCCCGGGGTCCAGATTCTCGTCCATCCGGAATGCCCCCGCGAGGTGAACGATCTCGCCGATATCTCTGGTAGTACCGGAAAGATCATTCAAACGGTTCGTTCAAGTCCGCCAGGAACAAAGTGGGCGATCGGGACGGAACTCCATCTTGTGAATCGCTTGAAGCAGGAGCATCCCGAACAGGAGATCCATTTTCTCAGTCCGGTGGTTTGCATGTGCGCCACGATGTACCGAATCGATCTCCCCCATCTGTGCTGGACTCTGGAAAACCTCCGCGATGGGGTTACGGTCAACGGGATTCAGGTGGACCCCGATGTCAGCCACTGGAGCCTAGTTTCGCTCCAGCGAATGCTGGCGGTGAAATAAACAGCCAGCCGAAGTGCTAACGTCCCTCAAGGGAGTTGGCTGAGCCGAGATTCGCCTCGCGCCTGCCGGATTGCGGCACTGAGAATCGCATCCTCCTCGATGGTCGCAAGCGTGCCATGTTCCGTGGGACGGGCAGAGATGTAGGTGGGAACGATCGTGATATGGGGAACGACACCGCTATTGCTGATTGCGATGTTGTTCGGCGAGAAGAACTTTGCTGTTGTTAGACTCAATCCAACCTGTGCCGATTGCATGCAGAAGATCCCCTGCACGCTCCCCTTTCCAAAGGTTCTTTGGCCAATCAGCGTTCCGCGATTGGAATCGCGAATCGCTCCGGCAAAAATCTCGCTTGCACTGGCACTGTCTCCATCGATCAGCACAATCAGCGGAATGTTCCACGTCTTCGGTGCATGGGCAAAGTAATCACGATTGTCGCTGCTGTATCGTCCCCGAGTGATCACGATCCGACCGCGGTCGATGAAGTGGTCCGCGACATCGATCGCCGCACTGAGCAATCCACCAGGATTGCCACGGAGGTCGACAATCAATTGCTGCATGCCTTGCCGCTGGAGAGTCCACAGCGCGTTCTCGACATCACGAACGGTGGATTTTTGGAAATTCGTCAAGCGAAAATAACCGGTCATCTTCTCAGTATCGACAATTTTCACCTGCTCGACGCTCGGAACGTCGACGCGGCGGCGAGCCACTTGCAAGCTTTGTGCCGTCCCATCGCGACGGACGATATCGATAGCAACCAGGCTGTGTTCAGGGCCGCGGAGTAAATCAGCGACGTGGTCTGGATCATTCTCTGCAGTCGAAACACCTGACACGGATGTGATCGCGTCCCCGGGAATGAGTCCTGCTTCCTCCGCGGGGCCACCCGAAATGACATTGATTATCTGTAAACCCGCGTCCGTCGCTTTCAACTCGATCCCAAGCCCAACAAAATTTCCCTCGATATTCGAAAAAGTGTCGTCAAGCTGGTTTCTGGTCAGAAAGCGGGAATACGGATCGAGGGTACTGATCGCACCGCACACATATTCCAGCACCGTTGCGGTGCCGGAGAGCCCAAGCTGATCCTGAGCGAGGGAGGAGACGTAAGCAACTGCGGCACGCAAATCGAATTTCGTCCCACGTGGACGACCGTTGACATATTTGTGGACGGTCAGCCGAAACTGCTCGACTTTCTCCCGCGGACACGAGGGAAGATTGGTCTGCAAAAACTGTGGTTCGGTCAGTGCAACCTCAAGCGATGCAGTCCCAAATCGAAGAACCTCGCTCCAGTTTGGTGGATCGACATAGTAGGTATCGAGGCTCTGCAGTACCTCTTCGTAGAGATCGAGCGCTTGGGGGGTGGGAATTGCTGACAGCGAATCCAAATAGGACTTGTCTTCATATCGACGATCGATATCGAAATGCAGCCGAGCGATCAGCAGCCGCTGAGTGATTCGTGGTTCTTTTTCCCAGGTCCGCAGGGACGATTCGTAGTGTCGTACCGCATCTGTCCAGCGGCGCTGCTGTTCTAGTTGCAAACCCTCGGCCAGGACTTCATCCACCGGCACACGCTCCGCGGCGTCGACAAGCTTGGTCGGGACTGACGGCTCCTGGGCCGAAAGAGGCAGCCCAAAGACGAAGGTCGCAGCAACGACCAACAGGCGGGCGGCGATAAATAATGGGCCGTGGGAGTACTTCATCCGTGCGTCCACTCGAAAAGAATGTGGAGGTTTCGACCTTGCGGGGGGAGGGGCCGAAGTCACAGCAAAAGAATTTGCCGCTGAAGGAACCTAGCTCACAAAAAGTGCCCCGTCAAAAAATCGAGTGGCGGAATAAACCTATCGCGAGGCACGACCCGTGCAGGTCCTCGACCCATGGTTTAATTCTGCCGGACATGCCACTTCTTCCGTCCCGCAGGGGATGGTGTGATGCAGCAAGCGACGCGCGCATCCAGTCGCAAAGGGCGCTCCCGGGGGGCAGCAAGACCCGATCCAGAACGCTTGGGGCTTCCACGTAACAATACGCACGGTATACCGGGCGGACAAGGCAAGCCATTGGGGTTGACCTGTCGAGGAGGGAATTTCTAACCTCCCGGCACCCTAGGTCCGGGTCGTTTTTTCCTCTGTCGAGGGGGAATCCTTTTGGTTGTCAAACTGGGAATATCGGCCGAAGAGTAGCCTCATGGTGCAGCCTCGACGCATTTCCGCGCTGCACTGGTGTTCGCTTGGAACTCTGAGCGTCCCCGGCACTCGAGGCGACGGTCGGCCGGGGCTGCGGGTTCTCCGCGGGCACGCTGGACTGCTCTTGCTGCTGCTGTTTTCCAGCATGCTCGGGTGTTCGACGACGCAGTACCTGGTCCGTCGTGATAGCCGCGAGAATGCGCTCGCCATTCCCCTGCGACTTCTTTCCAGCCAGGGCCCGCAGCTGCAAGAACGAACGCTGCTTTCTCTTCGCCGCCATGGGCTCGAGGAGCATTACAAAAAAGATCCTCAAGGAACTCTCGAGGAACTGCGGGATATGGCGGCTGAGGCTGCGGACCCCGAACGCCAGTTCGCCGTCGCGGAGCTCGCCTACATCGAGGGGAAACGAGCCGAAGAGAAGTCCAAAGTCGGGAAGGCGCTCGAGTACTACCTGCTGGCTGTGACGGTCAGTTACCAGTACCTCTTCGCGGATGCTTTCGAGGAGGCGCGGAGCGCGTATGACCCGCAATTTCGCGGCGCGTGTGACCTCTACAATGAAGCACTGGAAGATAGCTTGCGATTGCTGTGCCGCGATAACCGTCTCCGCCCGGGAAGCGTCTATACCGTTTCCACCGAAGAGCACTCGTTTGTCGTGGAGACAGCGATGCGGGGTGGGTGGGCGGCATCGGAATTCGAAAGCTTCGAATTCGTCAGTGACTATCAGATCCGAACTTTAAATAATCGCCACCGGACTTACGGTCTCGGAGTGCCCTTGATTGCTGTCCGGCGTCCCCCCGACCCGTCGCGGGGCGGCGACCAGTATTATCCGGATGGGCTCAGTTTTCCGGTCACGGTGCTGATTCGTGCTGTGCATGAAGATCAGTCAGACAGCGCACCGACGATTCTCCAAACAGGGTCGACCGAGTCCTCCATGCAAACGCCCCGGTGCATTCTCGAATTTTTTGATCCGCTCCAGCAGAACCAGATTTTTCTCGCCAACCACTGGGTTCCGTTGCAGACCGATATCACCACTCCGCTCGCGTATCTGCTGGATACCGAGCAATTCCGCGAGCGAAACTCCGCGACGAAAAATTTGGTGTTGGCCGGACAGAGGCAGGATACCAAAGGACTCTTCATGCTCGAACCCTACGATCCGCAGCGGATCCCCGTGGTCATGGTCCATGGACTCTGGTCGAGCCCCCTGACCTGGATGGACATGTTCAACGATCTCCGTAGTTTCCCCGAGCTGCGGCAACGCTTCCAGTTTTGGTTTTATCTTTATCCAACCGGCCAGCCATTCTGGATCAGTGCGACGCAAATGCGAACCGATCTCGCGGCCGTTCGCGAGACGATGGATCCTGGCAGACGTCATGCTGCGATGGATCAGATGGTGCTTGTTGGGCACAGTATGGGGGGATTGGTCAGTCGGATGCAGACAATCGATAGCGGTGATGACTTTTGGAAGATTATCAGCGACCAACCGATCGAAGAGGTGAAAGGGGATCCCGAGGATGTGCAGAAGTTAGTGAGCACGCTCAAATTCAAACCGAACTCGTCAGTCAGTCGCGTTGTTACGATTGCCACACCGCATCGAGGCAGTGACTTTTCAAATCCCTACACGCAGTGGCTTGGGCGCAAAGTCATCTCGTTGCCAAAATTCGTCATTCGGACAGGCAACCGGCTGATTCGTGAGAATCCAGGAGTTTTCAAAGACACCGATCTGCTGACGGTAACCACGTCGATCGATTCCCTTGCTCCCGAGTCGCCGATTTTTCCAGTGATGCTCCGCGCCACACCCGCAACTCGTGTGATCTACCACAATATTGTTGGCGTCGGTGCGCCGCAGAGCCTGATCGCGAGGGATGATGGTCCGACCGACGGAATTGTTTCCTATGCAAGCGCGAGCGTTCCGGGAGTGGCCAGTGAACTGAAGGTCCAGGCCGACCATATTTCGATCCATACACGCCCTGAGACGATCCTTGAGGTTCGTCGCATTCTTCTAGAACATCTCCAGCAAATCGATCAGGCGGATCGACTCGCCAAAGCCCAGTCGAACGAGGCCCATTCGAACGAGGATCAAAAGGTCTCGAGTCGATAAGTGCCGTCTCCGAGAAGAGGCCTGACCCCTTGAGAGCCTTTCCGAAAAGGGGTCTGACCCTTTGGAGGCAAATCGACTTCACTGGTTTTTGGGTCTTGCCGGTGAGGGTCTGCTGGTGAGGGTCTGCTGGTGAGGGTCTGCTGGTGAGGGTCAGACCCCTTTTCGGAGAGGCTCTTCGAGCCGCACACATGTATCGTAGTGAATGCCGCCAAGGAGCGATGGCGAACCGTT
>Ga0169931_10014946_pt1 | contig 10442 bp, 8 predicted proteins | sample Kivu_15m_20L_FD_129675 | JGI IMG/M metagenome (GOLD analysis project Ga0169931, IMG submission 129675) | Freshwater microbial communities from Lake Kivu, Western Province, Rwanda to study Microbial Dark Matter (Phase II) - Kivu_15m_20L... | ecosystem: Environmental > Aquatic > Freshwater > Lake ... | reverse complement strand
AATGAATTCCGAAGGCAGTCAGTCACCCATCTGCGGATAATGCAAAAAATGTGGATAACATAGTGATAATCTGCTCCTGATGAGCTGTAGTCACACTCTATGCGCAAAGTGCCTCACATTTGTCTACCATAAATTCAAAGTCACAATGCCTCGACCTGACATGACTCACTGTCCTCTTTGTTCCAAAGTCTGCTTGCTTCAGGATCCTTAGCTGAAAGCTATTAATGACTTTACTGATCATGTTTTAGTGCCCTTGATGCGCGAGGAAGACGATCGGACTAACAATCAAAGTCGATAGATGAAGTTTCCAGGCGAAACTGCGCAAAAACAAACTAAATCTCATGACCAATCTGCTGAAAAAGTGACACCTGGAGGACGAGGAATCCGGTCTAAATGCGATAGTCCTAAAAATTTTAGTAAAGACAACTGCTGGATACACCCTGATCAATAACTAAGCGTAGTTTGCTTTACTTGCAACTCTCTCTTGTGTCTGAGCTGCCTTTCTAGCAAAAAACATCACTAACATAACGTCAAAACCATCGACAAAGGTCTTCAAATCATTTATGAGCAGTTAGCTCTCAATCAACTAAAATAAAAATAGCAGCTATAGTAATTGATACTTTTGAAAAAAAGACTTTAAGACCGTCGAAGAGTAGTCGAAGAAAGATGGGATCGCACAAATAATACCTTGAAAACTCAGTTTTCTAATTTAATCGATTTAATCAAAAGAACAAGCTAGAATATCATATAAAAGTATAGCATTTTTTACGAAAAAATAATGGCAGAGAACATAATTGACAGCAAAAAAGTATAAAAAGCTCTTCAAACTGCAGAAATGCGTATAAATCGAATAGAAGAAGTTACAAACACTGTTGGTAATATTTAGACTATCAAAAAATCAACTTAATTAATGAATCAATTGCATGATAGATTAATACCGAGTGTCGATCTTACCTAGATACCTGTGTGTGATACTTAGACTCTCAAAAAAGGTATAGCTTAGCTTTGTGATCAAGTTGTAAGATTGGAAAACGGATCTGCTAGATTAGTTAATGCTTACAGATCTGAATAGAAGATCAAAGATACGATCAAAAGGGCTAAAACTAATATGGTAAGTCTGAATTCTTCGATATAAAAAAAGGACAAGAAATGTACGAGAACATAGTAAGATTAAAAGAGATTTAAAAGTAAATGCAATTACAAAACATAAGCAAGCACGAAACTGACTAAAATAAACAGAGCAGTGCCTAGCTATCTACTACATACTGCGAATCGTTAAAATCCTTTGCCTGAGTGTTTAAGTTAGTTCAATCCTTTACAATGTTCTTTCAAATCAAGTTCAAAAATGCTTTCGAAAAGTCATATTCCGACCTGTCCTTAGTAGAAAAAGAAAAAGTAGCACGTGGCTCAGATAAAATAAAGATTATAACGAAAAACTTTTAACGGTGGTGCGAAGTAGGGAAGGGCGACTCATGAGGGTATGCGTAAAAAAAAGATTAACAGTTGATACTACCAGTTTTGCTTTTTTTTATATAGATTGATTAAAAAATACAATTAAGAGTGATCAAGGTTGGTGCAAAGAGTAGAAGCCTACATAGCCGTGAGAGTTGCCGACTGCCAGCTAGTTGCCAGATGACACAGCTATTGCTGTTGCCATTCCAAATTTAGTAGACACTGTCGGCCAGCCTGGAATACATCTACCTTTTTCAAGGTCAATTAAACGAACTGCGTTTCCTTTCCATTTTGAGCTCTAAGCTAGAATAGTTCCGGCTGAGTTCGCTTTAAGATCAGTCACATGGGTAACTAAATTGCTAATCTATGCATACTATTTGATTCCTTAAAAAATTGTATTGAGTCGAACGACACCCAGCTTGGATCCTATAGCCATTTGATCCCCTGAAGTCCACAATTTGGTGTACGCAAGGCAATCTCTTCTTGAATCTACTAGCCGCCACATACGGTAATCCCACTGGAAAAGATGGTCATGGGATACTCCGAAAATGTAATTTTATTTTCCGAATTGAACATCAGTAAGAGGCTGTCCTGCTAGTAGACTTCCTTGATAGCTATTTCTATCGTCAAGTATGCTAATTTTGTTATCGGAAAACATAAGCAGATTCGTCTTATCCTGGCTTAGTCGTATATTTTGAAAAGTACGATGATCGTTCAAAAAAGAACTAGTTACGTGTTTGAGAGCTAATTTGTTGCAATCTAAAAGAAGAAAGTTTTGTCTTTGGGTGCTTAACACTAGTTCATTTCCTCTGAAGATGCATCCAGTCAGCGGGTACTTCTATGTGTATATATCTTTCTAAAGTTTTATGCGTAATTCTGGATTCGCTTCATTAGCGTTAATAGACCACAATTTAACTTTTTGATCGTAGCCGCAACTGGCCACAACGGATCCTTTGCTATCAATTCCAGTGACAATCGACTGATGGCACTCTCCTGTCTTGCCAAAAAACTAAACTTTCAATCCTGATTTGTTTTTTTGTTGAGCATAGATGTCTTCTTCATTGAGCATGTCTTGTAGATCTAGCTCTTGCTGGCCCTATCCCTAGACTGCCCAGTTGCGCATACCATACCTTTGTGAGTAAAACTTTCTCAATCGTTCTTCATAGCGTTGTTAGGTGGCATCTTCTACGAGTTGCAGTTTGCGGAAAATGTTTTTTTTGGGTAGGGAAATCTACTAATCAGAGTCCTACCATACAGCTTTCTCTTAAGTCTGCTCTTAAGACTCGAATGTAAGCTTGGGCAAAGAGACACCGCCTATAACTTTTTGGGACTTCTCGTCGACTTATACGTCATTTTCCTCGTCTTGTTATAGTTTGAGGTTTTCAACTTACTTCTTTAGGTTTATCTTCTTGATTTTCAAGGCAGCGATGTATTTTTGAATTCTCTTGCGTCTCTTCAACATTGCCTTTATTATACTATCTAAACAAATATAAAGGTCCTTTATATTAATACTAAAAAACTTTAATTCAAGTAAAAAAAACTTAAAATTACAAAATTTTTATAAAATATGAAACAAAATCATTACTAGAAGCATACCTAATCACCAGTTTACATAATCTACAAATGCGGCACTAAAGACTGTTTTTTCATGATTTTCGGTATTGGCGTGACCATATTACGACCATCACTGACATGCCAGGTAATAATCGAGCGATCCATATTGATTTACATTCTAATTGCTAGTCCGACTTACATTTTACCGATTTTGCCCTTCGACCATCGATTGGAAGTCACAGCATGACCTGTATGTAGACTAAAAGCTATTGTACTTTTTTGATTAAAGGACTGTTGCCTTTCTTTTTCCCTTATGTCAATGACTCCGAACCAGATATAAAACCGACTAGATTAAAGGATTCGCATTGTGACTATGTGTATTCCATTTTGAGGGATCACATAGTCCCACACGATTTGCTGATAAGAAGTTCCTCCAATCTTCTTGACCACGTTACCGCTTACTTAAAAATTGTGGTAGCAAGGTGTTCTTTATATAAAAACTGTTGGTACTAGACGAGTCTATGCATGAGGCTGCTCTAATCTGCCGCAAAATATTTAGTTTGGTCTTGAATGCTTGTATTAATTTAGTTGAACGAACGGTTTGTATCGAGGCTAGCCGTTGTAGTCTGGATTGAATTAATCTTTTTACAAAAGTGGTCCTTTAGGAGTAGCTAAAGTTAGTGGCTTGGCCAGTCGGTTTCCTTTGACCACTCTTACTTACTATATATCACCTTTTTTTCGTATCTAGTTCAGTCTTTTGAAAAACTTTTTCTGAGCTTAGTCTTAAGAATTTTAAGCCTAACTATTGCTTTCTTAATCTTTTTTATTTTTTTTATTTCTATCTTTTTTGCTCGAAAAAGACTCCAAAACTTCTACCTAATCATCTTAAACAAACTCTTTTCCTGGTCGATTTCTCAATTTCCCCATATCAAGGATTGATGTCTCCTTGGGTATGATCATCTTGTTATTTTCTTATATTCTTTAACGATGTTTTTACTTATCTTTCTTTTTCTTCTTTTTGTCTCTAGTTCTCTATCTTTATTATTTGTCTAGCATTTTGTTTACAATGGCAGCAATATTGTGTCTGTCAAGGGGTTGTGGCTCTTCATCATCGCTTATCTAAACTGGCTTGGGCATTTATTGCTGTGCTTGTTATGGATTTGTTTACGAAATCTAAATGTCTTAAAATTCACCATTTTAAAGCAATTTTTTCTTCATTTTTCTAGCTAATTTTTTCTGCTTTCTCTTCTTTCTTTTTTACCGTCTTTTCTTGGCTTTTTATCTTTGTTTTTTCTTAAGTTTCTTTTTAATTTTTCTTCCTAATTTTTTTTAAAGTTGCTTCAAATCTACTCCTTATGCCATATCCCCCAGTTTTTTCTTTTTCTGTTGATCGATTTCAAGCTAAATATGCTTTTAAAGAGCAGAAAGTAACCCTGCCATATTGTCTTTAAAAGCTTGCTTCATTTCTCTATCGTTTTCTTATATTTTTTTAGAAATTTATTCGTTCATATTTAAGAGTTTTAGACGATCTGTTTATTTTTATCTTTCTAGCCTGAGCATTTTTCGGTTAAGTAAAAAAGTTTAGTTTACTACTGAAGGTGAGAGATCAAATTAGACAATATCATTTCCTGTTTCTTCTCCTACTAGATGAGAATAAATAATGACTCTAAGTTTGTGATTAGGACGATCTTTTGAGCCACAGTTGATTACTGTTATGACTTTAGACAGTTATTAACCACTTTTGTCTTATTGGTCTGACACTATCTATAGATATCTAAAAGTTCTTTGAATTCTAAAAAGTATTTATTTAGTCTAAGCCTTTACATTACCTTTATAGATGGTCTTTTCGTCAGATTTTGGCAAAGCTTAGATACTTAGTTGGTCTGGAGATGTCAACTAAAGTGTAAATTCAAAGCTATTGTTGGCGAAATCAAGAATACACGGAAAAATTTTGTTTTCTTTCATTCGAACGCAAAAATTTACTTTTGTAGAAATTTACAATCTTGTTTCATTTTTTTAAGCATATCAACTTGAGCATACTTTTAAACATTTTTTTATTTATTTTTAAAAATATTTTAACACTTCATCGCAATAAAGAATCACGTTGTTTTAAAAGCTATTGCTAAAGTTAGCGTTCTTTTTTCTTGGCCTGACTTATTTCTTACTTTTTCTTTTCGTAAAGAGCCTTTTCAATTTACAGACTTTCTTTAAGTTTGAGTCGCATTTCGTATTCATACTTGGATTACTAGTAGCTCACTTTATATGCTTGAGGACGCTCCAAATAGTCTCTTACATACTGAGTAGATGAAAATTTTCTTCCCATTTTGATTTCTTTTTCGAGCTCTTCGATTTTGTTTTTCATTTTGACGTTAGTATCATCGTTTACAACGCCAACTAGACCTACATATGTGTTTATATACCTTTTTTGCTGATTTACTCTTTCAAGTGCTGGATTCTATCTTGCTGACCTTTGACAATGCCTCTTAGTTACTGGAGTTATTAAGTAAGAGAGATATCCATCATAGCTGTTTTTTTGTTGAAACTTTGTTTGACCAACTCGAGCAGTTTCTTTTTTCGTTACGATAGCTACATAAAAACATCCAATGTCTATCTTTCTCTTACTTTAAGTTCTTCTTTTAGATATTATTAATCAGCATGCAGACTTTCAGTTTTCTAAGTCAATCGTCTAACTTGATCAATATATTTTTACTTTAATTTTGTAGATCGTCTTCTTATTCTTCTTAGATAATTAGTTAGCTTTCGGGCATTCTGTCTCCCAAAGAAACTTCTTCATTAGCTTCGTTAGGCTGAGAGCCTTGAACTTGTGCTTATTATTCCATTATACAATTAATAATGTTTGCATACATCAATCAAAAAAACCCTGACTATGAGTTTAGATACCTCTAGCCAGGAGATTACCATCGAGGGGTGTTCAGTACACTCGGATAGCTCACTAAAGCCCCTCAGCCGACCTTTTAAGCGTTCTTTGAGCACCTCTAGAAGATGAATAAATCAGATCAAAGACATGTAAATATTGTTGGAATTGATAAAAAACAAGACAAAGTGATAGCTTTCGGAACGCTTCTTGTTTGTGACTCGACCAGAGGGCTTTCTGGTAAGATCGAAAACATAGTAACATCTGCTTCAGTTAGAGGCAAAGGATTTGGAAAATGTATAATCGAGTTGCTACAAGCATAAGCTTTTCAGCTAAGATGCACTCGAGTCAGTCTTTATTGTGAGCCAAAGATCGTAGATTTTTACGCTAAACTTGGGTTTGTACTTTAGGGTGATATTTTGACTTGGTATCGTGCATGATATGTCTATCTATGATTATTTGAATTTGTTTATTTGATAATGAGAAGTTATTGATATAATAAATCAAGCCAAAAATCAATGACCTGAAATAGCTCCGACTTCTCCGCTGAGAGTTGCCAATCTTTCTGGGCAGCACTTGGCATAGTAAAGAGCGAGGTTGGCGAGCTTAGAAAGAGGAACGCAATTTCCGTTGTTGAGGAGGTATCCGGTGTAGCATTCGGTACAGGCTCCGCTACCGTTGCTTTGAGAGCAGAGAGAGTTTCCGATTTCGCACTTGCCGCTGTTGAGAACGTAGCCTTGATAGCATGAGGTACATTGACCGGTAGAGCTGTGAGTTTGACAGTTGGTGTCAACTGGAATGCAGACTCTTCTTGAGTCGAAAACCCAGTTTACTGAGCATCTGAGGCAAACTTGTCTGTCCCAATCCCATTGAGCGCATCCAACGTCAGCGACTTTCTGGATGGGGGCCTCGACACACCGGCCTTGATTCAAGTTGTATCCCTTGTAGCAGCTGGTGCAGAGACCGGCTGGGCTGAAAGTGGCGCATTGATCAGACACAGGCACGCAAACTAGATCATTGTTCAAGAACCATCTCTAAGAGCATCTTAGGCAGCACTGTTTAACCCAATCCCATTCAGCACATCCAACATCAGATACTTTTTGGATGGGGGCAAGGACACATTTTCCGTTCTGGAGGTTGTATCCAACATAGCAGCTGGCGCATTCGCCTCTGCTGTTGGAAGTGGCGCATTGGTCAGAAACAGGAATGCAAACTCCTCTTGAGTCAAACACCCATCTTTCAGAGCATTGAAGACATCTTCTTTTGGCCCAATCCCAGAGACCACAGCCAACGTCAGAGACCTTTTCGACGGGATCTTCAACGCATCTTCCAGCATTAAGACTGTATCCAGTGTAGCAAGTTAGACAAGCTCCAGTGCTGCTAAAAGTAGCACATTGGTCCGAAACAGGCACACAGACTCCTTGGGTGTTGAAAGTCCATCTTTCAGAGCATTGAAGACATCTTTTTCTGTTCCAGTCCCATTGAGCACAGCCAACATCAGAAACGGCTTCAACTGGAGCAACTGAGCATTTTCCGTCTCTAAGAATGTATCCGACGTAGCAAGTAACGCAGGCACCTGACTTGTCGAAGGTCTCGCATTGATCAGAAACAGGAATGCAGACTCCTTGAGCGTTGAAGACCCAGCTGGTTGAGCATTCGAGACAAATTTAATTTCTCCAGTCCCATCGGGCACATCCGACATCCTTGACTCTTTGAATGGGGGCTTCCTCGCATTTTCCGCTTCTCAAGACGTATCCTTCGTAGCAGGTCAGGCAAGCTCCACTGTTGTCCCAGGTGGCACATTGGTCAGAAACTGGTACACAGACTCTTTGAGCGTTGCGGACCCAATTTTTGGAGCACTAAAGGCAGACTCTATTGTCCCAATCCCATCTAGCACATCCAATGTCAGTGACTCTTTCGAGGGCTGATTCAATACATTGTCCTCTACTGAGAGTGTATCCCTTGTAGCATTTGGTGCAGGCACCTTGTCTGTCCCAAGTAGCACATTGATCCGAAACGGGAACACAGACAAGCTAGGCATTGAAAACCCAGTGTTCAGAGCAAGTCTAGCAGCAGTCAGCAGCCCAGTCCCATTTGGCACATCCAAGGTCGCTGGGTTTTTGACGTCTGGTCGAAACAGAGCAGACTCCGTTGCTAAGATCATAGCCATCATAGCAAGAAGTACAGGCTCCAGCGTTGGTCCAGGTCTTGCACTGATCAGAGACAGCAACGCAGGTTTTGCTAGTAGCTGAGAATACGAATCTTTCAGAGCATCTGAGGCAGGTTGAGAGATCTCCACTCCATAGGGCGCATCCGAGGTCTGAGGGTCCTCTGACGGCAGATTCGACACATCTTCCTTGGGAAAGAGTGTATCCAGCGTAGCAGGTCAAGCAGAAGCCATCAACGGGATCAAAAGTCTGGCACTGATCACTGACTGCAGTGCAGACTCTGTTTCTGTTGAAATAAGCACGAACAGCGCATCTTCTGCAGGTGGTTCCTTGCCATTAAGCGCAGAGAGGATCGTTTCCAGCTTCAGTGAAGGGGTTGGGATTGACGATGCACTTACCAGCTTAAAGAATATAACCTCCATAGCAGGTCTCGCACTGTCCTCTTGCGTTCCATGTGGCACAGTTGTCATCGACTGGAACGCAGACTCCAGCAGTGTTCTGGTACCATCTCTTGGAACATTGAACGCATCTATCTCCTTACCATTTAGCGCAACCAGCGTCTTCAAGGTCGATTTTGCAGCATCCATCGACGATTGAGTATCCTTGATAGCAAGCCTCACAGATGCCTTCGGCTCTGTTGAATTGACTACAGAGGGGTGATACTTCGCAGCAGACTCCGTTTTTGTTGAAGTAGTAAGATTGGGAGCACTCGACACACTGGTTTTTGTTCCAGGTCTTGCAGCCATAGTAATTGGCGACAGTGATAAGATCGGCGAGAGGGAGTCCGTCAGTTGGGGCGTTGAGGGAGCTGAAGTCTCCGTTGAAGGAGGCATAATTGAGCTGGGCCTAAACTGAACCCAACACTGCTAAGAGCGCAACGATGATCGCTACTGTTTTCATCTAATGAATATAATAGGCTAAATAGTGATTCAAAACAAATATCGTCGGACAACAAATCGACACCATTCTTCAACCAAAAAATCACCAAGCTACTCATAACTTCACTAAAGTTACACCTAGCCACCCACTGCCGTTTTTTGCAATCTCAACTATAATAATCATAATCAGCAAAAAATCTTAATAATAAATGACCAAAAACGTTTTCTTTGGTTTTTAAGCCAAGATAGGTTAAAATCTAGATAGTTTTAAATTGTGATTTTAACGTATAAATTTCGATGCAAAACAAGCAACTATAGAGAGAACTCAAGGCTATAGTTCAGAATCTTAAAAGTGATTAAATTGTTAAAGTAATCGATATATTAGGCCAAGAGTAAGGTGTTGCTCTCTAAAAGGACTTCAGTAGTAAATATGTCGACACATAGAATCTGGACTAAACTGTACATGCTGTACGCTAAAATGTGAAAAAATCGTTGCAACGGGTTTCGGGCGTAATCACCATGAAGCACTCGTTAATGCTGCTAAAAATTACCTGTAAACTTTGATCACAACCAATACCCTTGTCCCTCAGCTCAAGATCGCGCTTAAAATGCACAAGCAAGATTCAAATATTCCCAAGCAGCAACCCATAATGACTCATGAGGACTCCTTGGAACTATAGGTCAAAGATTTGTGTGATGTTTCTGAGATTAAGTAGGGTTGCAGTTGTGTGTACTACTAGATTCATGAGCATCATCTGTCTGAAATTCGAAATATGGAAGCCAGGATGAAGCTTATCATAAGAGAAAACTAAATGCTTAAAGAACTTTTACTGGCAAGAGAAGGTAAGAGTTTGAATCTGCCGGACAAAGAGAATAGAAAGTGGAAAGCTAATGTATGATAGGCACAATATATTACTTTGCATCTTACTTTACTGAACCTAATTAGACACTAAAAAAATTAAAAAATCATATGAAGATAAGGTCTGAAAAAGTTTTTTTGATATTTTTATGTCATTTTGTTTAAATTAGTCAAAATGTTTATTTAAGTTGTCTGTATGATTGATTTATATATTTAGCCTTAATTGACTCCATATGGACGGAACCGCCCAAGATCAATACATTCAAAAAAAGCTTCTATACAAGTTCTAAAAAAAACTTTAGGCAGTTCAGCAAGAGTACCTGAGAAAAATGTACCCTTCATCATAAAATCCATCAAAAATGACAGATAATGAGCTTCTTGAAGAAATCGAGGCTTTGTAGTTTATGAACTTCAAGTACAGGACAGCTTTGTTGTCATCGAATTCGGACATTGCGGGCAACAATCTAGAGCTACAAAACCAAAGTAGATTTAGTAAAACATAGAGTCATTGATAGAGAAAGAAAGACAAGAAATCAATAGACTTCAAATTGAGCTCTAAAAGGCGCAAATATAAAAGCAAAACAAGATGAAATTCAATGAAGTTACAAGTGAGCTCATAAAATACGACAAAAATGAACAATTCACAGCCAAGTATT
>Ga0169931_10014945_pt1 | contig 10442 bp, 5 predicted proteins | sample Kivu_15m_20L_FD_129675 | JGI IMG/M metagenome (GOLD analysis project Ga0169931, IMG submission 129675) | Freshwater microbial communities from Lake Kivu, Western Province, Rwanda to study Microbial Dark Matter (Phase II) - Kivu_15m_20L... | ecosystem: Environmental > Aquatic > Freshwater > Lake ... | reverse complement strand
GCGTCAGTTGATGCTGCAGGTTGAGCCACTTCCTCTGTTACCGCTTCTACCACAACACTCTTGGTTGGGTCAGCAGTTTCAGCGCGTGTGGTATAAGTGGCGCCGGAATCTTCCTTCTTAACTTCTACTGCAACCTCGGGCTCGTTCACCGCAGTTGCTTCTGTGGTTTGAGTCGCTTGCTCCGTTGCTGTTGACACGTCAGCGGAATTCACTTTTGCTTCTTCGCCGGTTATAGCATTGGAAGTCTGAGTCGATGCCGCATTGTTTGCATTGGTTGAAGTTGGATTGGCCTGTTGCGCACCCGCAGCATTTTCGGCCATGGCTTGTTCCAACGCTGTATTAGCCGGAGTGGAGGATGCGGTGTCAACTTTAGCTGCTTCATTCGCGGTGCGCAATTCAGCAGGTACAGTTCCGGTCTTCATCATAGCTAACTGCGGCTCTGTATACTGAGTGAGCATTTCCAGGTTGTTACAAATGCCTTGAATCTGACGCTGCTGATCGATGGCCAATGCTTCCAGTGCGTATGCCTGACGGTAGTAGTCGGCGCGCTCGATGTCATCATAGATAGGACGTGCCTGCTCGCGGAGTTTTCCGGCAGCTTCCATGTTCATCTCTGATTCACGCTTTAGTTTGGCTACTTCATCGCGCACTTGTACGCGCTCATTCAGTTTATCCTGATTGAGACCCACCATTTCATTGGCCTTCGAAAGCTCCTGGTTGTATTCTTCACGTGTCATGTCGGCAACAACGCCTGCGTTTTCAATTTCCAGCATGGAACGCTTGAGGTAAAGTTGTTCCGCTTTCACGTCCAATTTCTTTAAAGCCGACTCGCTCTTGGTCACTTCCATTTCTCCTTCGAGAATAAAAATCTCATCGTTCAATTGCTGAATCTGTTCGCGGTTGTTCAGGCGAGCGCTGATTTTCGGATGCTTGTCAACAAGCTCATCAAACATTTTCGTTTCGTAGGCGAAAATGGAATTCACTTCTGATTTCGGAGCAAAAAGTTCTTTGATTTCTTTCGCCTCTGTTTCAACTTTCTTCTCTTCGCTCACGGGCGCAGCAGAGGCTTCAGGTGCCGGAGTTGTTTCTTGCGTTTGGTCTGCTGACGTCACATTCGCTGAAGTTTCAGTGGCGGTTGTTTGCTCTGCAGTTGCAGTGATTTCAGTTGTAGCCGGTTCGTTTGTAGTTACGCTTGAAGTACTAGTTTCAACTTGGGGAGTAACTGCAGTCGCTTCTGTCGTTGTTGTAGTAACCGTCTCTGTTGAAGTTGTAACCTCTGCCGTTGCTTGTTCAGTTGCCTTAGAAGAGGTTGGTTCAGTAGCCACTACCGTGCTCTCTTCAACGCGAAGTGTATTGGCATTGGCGTCTTGAACAGGTGCTGCCAATGGATCCAGTTCGTCGACAGTAACGTCTGCTACAGAATCGGTCATCAATTCATTTTCTACAGGGTCTGAAGCAGAGGCTGTGAGCTCAAGGTCATGGCGGTAAGCAACTTGCTTGGCTTCTACCATTTGACGTTGTTCTGCGATAGCCTGCAACTCGATTTCGAAAGACTCCCGGTCACTTGGAGCTGCCATCGCCATGGCTTCGCGTTGCTGCGTTTCAAAGGCATTCAGGGCAGAGAGGTATTGGTCACCGAGAACCAACTGATCTTGCAGTTTCTTCGAGAAAATTTGATCACCTTCTATGATAGCTTTATTCTCGATGTCGAAAGCAACTTTTAAAGCTGTTACATGATTGGCTTCAGCAGAAAGACTTTCCATAGCTGCTGCGATTTGCACATCCTCTGCCGTCAATCGTTCCAGCTCAGTCATAGATGCTTCATTATTCGCATCTAGATTTAAGTTATGCAATGCGCGAGTGTTCGCCAATTGGCGTTTGTTCAATTGCGCCATAACTCCAGCCTTGTATTCCATGCGCTTCTGAGCACGTTCAATTTCACTCAGGTCTTCGTTTTCAATTTTGGAAAGAGTGGTTTCATATTCAGGCGTAACCACTTTGCATATTTCACGAACATCTTCTGAACTCACCTCAGGACCGGCGGCCTGAGCGGTAGCTAAATCTTGAGCCAGCACGATTTCATATGCTTTGAGGTTTTCCAGTGAACTTCTTTCAGTCGCTGAAATTTGCCCGTCGAGAAGTTTGGCTTCGAGTGAGGCAATACGGTCTCTCGATTCGGTCAGAGCGTCGCGCAGAAGCATGGCTTTTGCAGGAGCCAATGTTGCGCGTGTTTCCAGAATAGCCATCCGACTTTTCAGGGTGTTACGCAATTCAGCAGCTTCGCCGGTCATAGCTACCGGACTTGAGCTTTCTTCTGTTTCAGCTGCAGCAATGTCAGCAGCTTTAGTTTCTGTTGTTTCATTGGACGCTAATACAACCTCCGGTGCATTGCGCTCTGCTCCGGCCTGTTCGCCCAGCATAGCAAGCATTTGCGGATCGATCACCTCCAGTTGCGATACACGCGTGTCGAGTGCAGCTATCGACATACCCAACATGTCGCGCTCAGTAGGAGTGAGGCGCACCATGTCTTCGTCAGCTAAGCCGGCGGTTGAATCATCGTTAACTTTCTTGAAGAAGTTTGCCTCTGCATAGGAGCGATTTATCGTTTCTTCCGACTTATTGAAGTCGGCCAGTTGCTTGGCCAGGTCACGACGAATAATGGATAATTCTGATTCAGCCGTTGCAAGTTCGTTTTGCATGGTTGTTTTTTCAGATTGCTTTACAGCCGGATCAGCAATGGATTCTTTCAAACGCATTACCTGGCGGTTCTTGCTCTTTTCTGTTTCGCGCAGGGTAGCCAGTGCTGTTTCCATCTTAGCACGTTCATTTTCGAGCGACTTTGTTTTTGCGAGCATTTGCTCATAAGGGCTACCTTCTACACCACTTCGAATGGCAGTGCGACGATCTTTTTCTGCGGTAAGAGCAGCGACGGTTCCATCATAATTGCGTGCTTGTTCAGCTTGTTGAATGTTAGCGATAGAAACCTGCAAGGCTTCCGCTCTTTTCGCTTCGCTTTCCTTGAAGTTACTGATGGCTTGAGCGGTATTGAATGCCGCTTGTGCATCGAGTTGTATAGCCTCTGCTTGCTGCGTGAGTTCTACCATGCGGCGCAGTTGCGCTATTTCGGCTTCTGTCGTGATTTGCCCCGGCAACGCTTTGCGAATGGCTTCAGCTTCCGACAGCAGCTTTTCTGTTTCATTTTGCTTCTTCCTTGCATAAGCCAAACTAATGTTGCGCTTCGTGTCGCTTTGTTGAATGAAGCGTTGAATCACGTTCAGCTCGCTTTTCATTTCATTGAGAATGGATGACACGCTGCCGCCTTCGAAGCCCGCTGCGATAGTCGCGTTGTCCATGTTCTGATCGAATGTGCGAAGCTCATCTTCTTTCTTCACATCTGTTTTGGTGAGCGAAAGAGTAGGAGTGTCGCTTGCATTTACATCCAGCACAGACTTCTTGCGAAGCATTTCAGCAGCCAGAATAGACAGGTCTTCGTTGAGTGGCTCTTCGAAGTAGTTGTTTACGATGATGCGCTCTTTACCGCCTTCGTTGATGAGTCGCATTTCTTGACGCAGAGCAACCGGTTTGTCGAATGACGGAATTTTTACAGACACTTCATGGATGGTCGGACTGTTTTCGGTAACCACCTTGAAGGTATACTGGCCTGATTTAGGAACATACACGATGTATTCGCCGCTGTTGTTGGAGTTACCGTCGCACACACCGCGCTGGGTGTTTGATTCCAGAATTTTGATACCTACTTTGTGTTGTTCGGGATCAATTTCGCTCACAAACATTCCTTTCAAGTAAACAACTTGCAGAGGAGTGGTTTCTACCATCACACTATACACGTTGAGGTGGTCGAGGTCACTCGAACGACCGCTGGCGAAATAAGCGCGCTGATTGAGTGAGTCAGCGATGTAGAAAATGTCATCGTCCGGTGTGTTGATGGCAAAATCGAGGTTTACAGCAGTACCAAACTCTCCGGTTGTAGGGTCGATGACCGACTTAAAAATATCATAGCCGCCCATGCTGTTATGTCCCTTAGAAGCGAAGTAAAGCGTGCGCCCGTCGCTATGCATGAAGCAGAAGTCTTCGTCGTATTTGGTGTTCACACCGCCCTTTAATTTTTCAGGTTCGCTGAAAGTGCCGTCCGGCAATACTTGCGCCTTGTAAATGTCTTTGCCTGTAGAGGCATTCTTTCCATATGAACTAAAGTAGATGGTGGTTCCATTGCCGGGGTAGTGAATTACACCGGGTGTAGAGCTCTTCATATCCTCTTTGCTTTTCAGCGCATCGGGAACAGTCAGAATTTTACCTCCGATGGCTTCCAGGTTGAAGTAACGGAAGAAGTTCGACTTGTCTGTTTCGGTCTTGCTGATAACCGTGATGTCCTTGATGTTCGACAACAAGTTAGCTCCGTAGATACACGTTTCGATTTGACGAAGCGTTTCAGCTTTGCGAGGAGCCTTATCGCCCGCATAACGAACGTAGTTTTCATAGGCTGTTATTGCATCCTTGAACTGGTAGTTCAAATGATATGCTTTTCCGAGGAAGTAATACACTTCCGGGTCATTCACGCTTTTGTTGATAGCGGAATTAAGATAGCGGACTGCCTTTGTTTTGTCGGCATCACCATAAATGGCGCATGCTCCGAACTTAAAAGCATATTCTGCGTGGTTGGGATAGAGCGAAACCAGCTGTGAATAGAGCGGGAACGCTTTGAGGTAAGCACCTTGCTCGAAATAAGCAGTTGCTTCTTGAATAAGTTGGTCTTCAGATCCTTTCTGGGCTGAAGCAATTTGACCAACAAACATGGCCCATAGGGCGATGACCAATGTTTTTGTACGGTTCATTGTGTTTTCTTTAAAAACGGTTTGGCGTGAAGTGTATATGTTACCGACGTGTGTTAAGCAGGTTCATTCGCAAGCGGTTGATCTGTTTTTTTAACGTCGACATCACGTTCTACGGTACATGCATTCGTAAGGTTACAAAATGCGCCAAGTTTTCTGATCAACTTTTTTGAAGTCAGTAGGTTATGAGAAACAAGGTGTGTACAAGTTGGTTTGTATTTTTGCCGCCATGAAAACCCTGTCGGCTCTGATAAAGAAAGAGTTATTGCTCGAGTGGCGTCAGAAACACGCTCTCGCAGGTGTTGTCCTCTACGTGCTGGCCACTGTATTCGTTTGTTATCTTGGTTTTCAACGCATTGAATCCGCAAAAATATGGGGCACTTTGCTTTGGGTTACCGGAGTTTTCACCGCGTTTAATGCCATGCAGCGATCCTTTTCGTCCGAAACCGCCGGAACTCAATTGTACCTGTATACGCTGGCTGATCCTCGGCACATCATTTTATCCAAAGCCATTTACAATGCTGTTTTTGTGGCCCTGCTAAACCTCATCAGCGTCTTTTTCTTTCTTCTGTTCTTCGGAACCGACGATCTGGGTACAGTCGACTGGATGCAGTTTCTATTGGGGTTATTGCTCGGAAGCACCGGGCTTGGCTTGGCGCTCACCTTTGTAGCAGGTATCGCTTTTAAGTCGGAAGGAGGGGTGGGGCTGGTGGCCATTTTGGGTTTCCCGATTATCATGCCGTTGCTCATAACCATTGTGCGGCATTCGACTGCAGCGCTCGAGGGCGCATCTTCCACAACAAACGGACTGAACTTAATGGTGCTCTTGGTGTTGAACGTTGTATCGTTTGTGTTGTCATACGTGCTGTTCCCCTACCTTTGGCGGGAATAACGGAGAGGCACCAACCACGCCTGTTGTCTAGCAAGGAATGAAGAATTGGATTAAGATACTTTGTGCTGCTTTATTGCTCTACGCAGCCGTATTCTCATTGTGGCACCCAATGGCACCCGGTGGTTTGGCTGTAAGCGCCACGGAGCTTCACCCGGGGCGCAACGAATTTGAATTTAGCGGCTACGGCACACACTTCAAAGAGGGTGAGAGCTCCTTGAAGGTGTATGTATCCGTTGATAGCTCAGCGGTTTATTGCGCGGATATTCTGCAAGTAGTAAATGATTCGCGAGTGATTGTCAGTGTTTTTCTTCCGGACACTATTTCTTCCAAGCGTTTTGGTTTTGCAGCCAATAATGATGTCGACGGCACCATCATCGTTGATTCGCCGGTGGGGCATGAGGGATTTGTTTTCGAACCCGGCACAGTGAATCCGGATTGCCGCTACAGCGTGCTTCAGGAGGAGTTTTCTCGTTTCGGATTTCCCTATCAGCCGATTATAATCGAGAGCATTCGTAACCTCATGTGGCACGTGCCGATGTGGTTTACCATGTTTGTGATTATGACCATCGGTTTCGTGTTCAGTATTCGAACGTTGGGCAAGGCTGATGGGAAAATTGAGCACGATTATGACTTGAGAGCATCTTCGGCAGCAGCCGTTGGACTTGTGTTTTGTGTGCTGGGGCTCATCACAGGCTCATTGTGGGCACGCTTTACTTGGGGCGATTGGTGGACCAATGATCCACAATTGAACGGTGCGATGGTTGTATTTCTGGTGTATGTCGCCTATTTCATCTTGCGCAGTTCTACACCCGATGAAGAAAAGCGCGCACGTCTCTCGGCCATCTTCAACATTTTTGCTTTTGTACTAATGGTGGTGTTGCTGATGGTGATGCCTCGTTTTACAGAGGGCTTGCACCCGGGCAAGAGCGGAAATCCCGCGTTTTCGAAATACGATTTGGATAGCTCGCTGCGATCGGTATTCTATCCGGCTTGCGCAGGCTTCATTTTATTGGGTTACTGGATTTATCGTTTGCATTATCGCATACAGAAATTAGAACAACAACATGAAAATCAGGGTTAAACTATCACTCACATTCGTCTGTCTGTTGATGTTTGTTTTTCAAGCATCAGCCCAAACAGGTATGGAGGAGTATTTCTATCAGAGCGGAAAAATCAAGGTGGTCGTCGGAGTTGCTGCTATTGTGTTGGTAGGACTTCTGATTTATCTATGGCGACTCGACAACCGAGTTACCCGCATGGAAAAAGAACAAAAGGGAGGGAAGTCATGAAGAAGATGCACATAGTACTGATTGTTTTGATTGCTGCGGTTTCGGCGATCTTGGTTTCTACCTATACCAAGTCAGTCGACAGCGTAACCTTCGCCGAAGCGGCAGCCAAGGGCGACAAGCAAGTGAAGGTTGTTGGCACGTTTGACAAGACTAACTCGGTCGAGTATGACGCGAACACCGACGCTGACCTCACGAAGTTTTATGTAATCGACAGTGAGGGAAAGACATGCTACGTTCATTTGCGAGACAAGCAAGGGAAGCCAATGGGTTTGGAAATGAGCGAAAACGTGACCCTGGAAGGAAAAATGGGAAGCGATGGAGTGTTCTATGCGTCGCATATGCTCATGAAGTGTCCGAGTAAATACAACGATCAAAAGCATTCGCTTTCAGCGGAAAACTGAATTATAGGTTCATTCAGAACTTCGTTTTTATAAATCACATTATGGAAGAAATTCAATACCTCAACGAACAAATTTGGCCCGGGATTCTGGGCAATTTTTTTGTCGTTCTGAGTTTTATTGCAGCGCTTTTTACGGCCATAGCCTATTACTTGGCCACCAAGCACGAGGGTCTCAATAACCCTTGGATGAAGCCTGCGCGCATGGGGTTCTACGCGCATACGATTGGTGTATTTGGGGTAATTGGAACCTTGTTCTACATTCTGTTCAACCATTTGTATGAGTATAAATACGCCTGGGATCACTTGAACAATGCCATGCCCATGAAGTATGTGTTCAGCTGCATGTGGGAAGGTCAGGAGGGAAGTTTCTTACTATGGACTTTCTGGCATGTTGTGATTGGGCTCTTTTTACTGCGCACTTCGAAATCATGGGAGCCTTGGGTGATGAGCATCCTGGCGCTTGTTCAATTCTTCCTGGCCAGCATGCTTATCGGCGTTTACTTCGGCGAGTTTCAGTTTGGCAGCAACCCCTTCTTATTGCTGCGTGAGCACCCGAGCAACATCGGATTGCCTTGGACCTTGCGCGCCGACTACCTCTCATTGCAACCTTTTATGGATGGCAAGGGGTTGAATCCGTTATTGCAGAATTACTGGATGACCATACATCCGCCAACGCTCTTTTTGGGTTTTGCGTCTACCATCATTCCGTTTGCTTATGCTATTGCCGGTCTATGGCGCAGAGATTTTCAAGGTTGGATGAAGCCTGCGATTCCGTATGCGTTTTTCGGCGTTATGATTTTGGGAACAGGCATTCTGATGGGAGGAGCATGGGCTTATGAAGCATTGGGTTTTGGCGGGTTCTGGGCCTGGGATCCAGTGGAAAACGCATCGCTTGTGCCTTGGCTCATTTTGGTGGCAGGAGCGCATTTGCTGGTCATTAATCAACGCAAAGGCACCAGCGTTTATGCGTCCCTTTTACTCAACATCAGCGCATTCATCTTCGTATTGTATTCAACTTTCCTTACGCGCAGCGGTGTGCTGGGCGATAGCAGTGTGCACTCATTTGTAGACAGTGGTATTCTCGCGCAGTTGATGGTGTATCTTCTGTTTTTCACAGCTTGGAGCACCTACCTCATGGTTCCCAACCGCCGCTGGCAAATGGGCTATGCTGCTTTATGTGGTGTCCTGTTCTTGTTGGCGTTAGGTAATCTCATGACCGCACCGGAAGTGGCTGCAGCCGAACAAGAGAAGTTACTGCCTGGCGAAGGTTCGTGGGTGCCTGTGCTCACCATCTTGTTTTTACTGGCTTCGTTTGTCATGCTCATCGTGGGTTATCGCAAGTATTTCCGCGTGCCTCAGGAAGAGGAAGAGGAGTTGTGGAGCCGCGAATTCTGGATGTTCATAGGAGCTTTAATTCTGATTCTCTCATCGGTGCACATTACCGTGGTGACATCGGTGAATGTCGGCAACATACTCTTGGCGCCTTTTGAAGGTATGTTCACTTCGCTGCATCAATCAACGGATTGGGAGGTTTTCAAACGGTTGGCAGATCATCAGTTTTCGGCACCGGCCGACAAAGAGCGATTTGACGTGTATCATCGCATACAGGTTCCGCTGGCGTTTCTGCTCTTCATCATCGTTTCGATTGGTCAGTTTTTGAAATACAAGAAAACAGAGTTCAAGAAGTTTGCAGGCAGTATTGCTCTCAGCTTATTCGTCTCCATCGGTATCACAGCCCTTATCGGTTGGGCGGTAGAAGTAGAGGCTGCCGAGTTGTCGCTGATTTTGTTAGTGTGGGCCTGTGTGTTTGCCATGGTTGCCAATTCCGATTATGCATGGCGGGTAATCAAGGGGAAGTTTGACCTCATGGGCGCCAGTGTAGCGCATTTGGGGTTTGCGATGGTCATATTGGGTGCGGTTATCAGCACATGGCAGAGCCATTTTATTTCCCGCAATCAGCGAGGCAACATCAGTGAGTTGAATGAAGATTTCAAGAACAACGAAGACATGATGATTTTCATGGGCGACACGCTCCCCATGGGCGAATACTTTGTGCACTATAAGGAAAAGACGAAACGAGGAGAGCGTGTTTATTGCACAGTGGAGTATTTCGAAAAACTGCCTAAGACGTATACGGAAGGTCAGTACATACAAGTGTTCGGACAGCCATTTCGCGCCAAGAAATCGCACGTTGCATCCGAGAGTTTTTTGGCAGATGCTACCGAAGATAGTTTGTGGACGGAAGTAACGCCTGCCGAAGTGGATGCGCATAGTGCGGAAGATCTCGCGTTGTGGACGCCCGGCACACCCGGCGAGCGCTTGTTCGTGTTGGAGCCCAGTGTGCTGATGTCGCCTAAGGGCAACAGCCGCGAGCCGAGCACAAAGCATTTTTTGAGTCATGATTTGTACACCTTCATCAAGCACACGGATGTGGAAGAGAAGAAGGCGGATGAAGAAGGATACCTTGAACCGAAGTCGGCTATTGTGGATTTGCAAACGGATATACGCTTGACGGAGATTGTCAGCATGCGCATAGATAGTTTGGTGGAAATCGATTCACTGCCCGCCAATCTGCCGGCCGGATTGAAGGGCAAAAAAGCATTTGCCGTGATCACTGATGGCAAGCAAGTGGAGAATGTGATGATACCGATGATCTGGTTGCAAGATTCTGTGCCGTTTACCTACCCGGTAGAAAGCAAGCAGTTCAAAATGTTGTTTGCGCTTAATCAAAAGCCGGAAGGGTTGGAACTCACTGTGCAAAAGCACAGCTCATCGGAGCGCGACATGCTCATACTCACCGCTGAAGTCTTCCCGCAAATCAATGTGCTGTGGATAGGCTGCCTAGTCATGGTCATTGGCACTGTGATGGCGATACGGCATAGGTATAAGATTTCGAAGGGGTGAGGGGGGAATGGCGAGTGGCGAGTGGCGAGTGGCGAGTGGCGAATGACGAATGACGAGTGGCGAATGGCGAGTGGCGAGTGGCGAGTGTGCTCATGCTCTTTCTGATT
>Ga0169931_10014944_pt1 | contig 10443 bp, 10 predicted proteins | sample Kivu_15m_20L_FD_129675 | JGI IMG/M metagenome (GOLD analysis project Ga0169931, IMG submission 129675) | Freshwater microbial communities from Lake Kivu, Western Province, Rwanda to study Microbial Dark Matter (Phase II) - Kivu_15m_20L... | ecosystem: Environmental > Aquatic > Freshwater > Lake... | reverse complement strand
TCGCCATACTGCGCCAGCGCGTCCGCCGGACACTCCGCGCCCGGGTCGCACTCAATGGTCACGAGCTTGAAATCGGCGAAACGGTCAATCACCTCGTTGAGCCGCCCATCGAAGAAAATCGTGCCGTGGTCAATGATGATGACCCGCTGGCACAGCTCCTGGATGTCCGCCATGTAATGGCTGGTGAGCAGGATGGTCGTGCGGCGCGTGGCGTTGTGGTGGCGGAGGAACTCGCGGACCTTCTTCTGCGACACCACGTCCAGGCCGATGGTTGGTTCGTCGAGGAAAAGCACCTTCGGCTGATGCAGCAGCGCGGCGGTCAGTTCCATCTTCATCCGCTCGCCCAGCGACAGCTCGCGGACCATGACGTTGAGCTTGTCTTTGACATCGAGGAGTTCAGTCAGCTCATTGACGGTGCGCTCAAACACGTCGCGCTCGATGCCGTAAATTTTCGCGTTCAGCTCCAGCGACTCGCGCGCGGGCAAGTCCCACCAGAGCTGGTTTTTCTGCCCGAGCAGCAGCGCGAACTGCCGGCGGTAGCCGTCCGCCCGTTCCCACGGCACATGGCCGAGGACCTGCGCCGTGCCGCCGGTGGGATAGAGCAGGCCGGCCAGCATCTTGAGCGTGGTGGTCTTGCCCGCGCCGTTCGGCCCGAGGAAGCCGACCAGTTCGCCCTCCTCGACAGAGAAACTCACGTCCTTCGCCGCGAGCGTCTGCTCATACTCGCGCTTGAACAGCCCGCGCACCGCGCCCCGGAAGCCGGGCTGCTTTTTGTAGGTGCGGAAAGCCTTGGTGAGGCCGTGAACTTCGATGGCGGACATGAGCCACGAGAGGGAAGCGTATGCCATCGGTTAAGTCAAAATCCTCCGCGCGGACCACGGCGCGGGTTTTCCGCACTCTCCGCTTGCCAACCCGCAGGGCGTCCGGTTGAGTCTCGCCGCGCGCCGATGCAATCACCCGAGCACCCCAAACATTACTGCGGTGTTTTCGGCATTTACGGACACCCCAACGCCGCCGAGCTGGCCTACTACGGGCTTTACGCGCTCCAGCATCGCGGCCAGGAGAGCGCGGGCATCGTCGCCTGCGACGGCCGGCAGTTCCGCGAGCAGAAGGGCATGGGCCTGGTGCCGCAGATTTTCGACGGCGCGGACCTGCACAAGCTCGTCGGCCAGATGGCCGTGGGCCACACGCGCTACTCGACCACCGGCTCCTCGCACATCCGCAACGCCCAGCCGCTGACCGTGGACTGCGCGCGCGGGCAGATCGCCGTGGCGCACAACGGCAACCTCACCAACGCCGCCCAGCTCCGCGAGGAGCTGGAGGCCAAGGGATCCATCTTCCAGACCACGGTGGACAGCGAGATCATCCTGCACCTCATGGCGCAGCCGAACGATCCGCGCGGGGAAAGCTCGCTCGTCAGCACGGTCCGGCGCATCGAGGGCGCGTTCTCCCTGGTCATCATGACGGAGAACGAGCTGATCGGCGTGCGCGACCCGCATGGCTTCCGCCCGCTCTCGCTGGGCAAGGTGGGCGACGCCTGGGTGCTCTCCAGCGAGACGTGCGCGTTCGACCTGATCCACGCGAAGTTTGTGCGCGACGTGGAGCCGGGCGAGATCGTCATCATCAACCAGGACGGCCTTCGGAGCGTGCAGGCGTTTCCCGCGCACCAGCGCCGCGCCTTCTGCATCTTCGAGTATGTCTATTTCTCCCGGCCCGACAGCACCATCGCCGACCGCAACGTCTATCGCGTCCGCGTGGAGATGGGCCGGCAACTGGCCCGGGAGAACAAGATAGACGCGGACCTGGTCATCCCCGTGCCGGACAGCGGCAACTCCGCCGCGCTGGGCTACTCGCTCGAGTCCGGCATCCCCTACGAGATGGCCTTCGTCCGCAACCACTACGTCGGGCGCAGCTTCCTCCAGCCTTCGCAGCTCATCCGCGACTTCGCCGTGCGCGTGAAGCTCAACCTCATCGGCGAGATCGTGAAGGGCAAGCGCGTCATCATCGTGGACGACTCCATCGTGCGCGGCACCACCTGCAAGACGCGCGTGAACAGCCTCAAGGAGGCCGGCGCGAAGGAAGTTCATGTGCTGGTGAGCTGCCCGCCGCACATGCACCCGTGCGTGTATGGCATTGATTTCCCCGACCGCAGCAAGCTGATGGCGGCGAACCACACGACCGACGAGATCCGCAAGTATCTCAACGCCGACTCGCTGCATTACCTCTCGCAGGACGGCATGGTGGCGGCCACGGGCCTGCCGCGCGCCGGCTTCTGCATGGCCTGCTACGACGGCGAGTATCCGGTGGCCTACGACTCGAAGCTGGAGAAAAACATCATGGAGCGCCGCCGCGCCCGGGTGGAGAGCCTCGGGGAAGCCATCGCCAAGGACGAGTTGCAGACGCGGCTGCTGTGAGGCTCGGTGACTGGCCCCGGGCCGGCGGTTTGCCATCGCCGCGTTGTGGTTCGGCAACCTGAAGCCGCGCCGCGCCCGAAGCACTCGCGGCAATCGAGCGGGAACTGGGGTTCGACGAGAGGGTTTATGCCGCCGCTGGCACCGCCGCAAGGGCTTCGGTCTGCTGCTGAATCTCCGCGTGCAGGCGGCGGATTTGCTCGAGCGGCCCCTCGGCCATGACCGCGAACAGTCGGGGGTTCTTGGGAAGAATATCCCTGCGAAGGATTTCGAGCGCTTCGTTCATCAACTGAAGCTGCTCAATGCTTTTGGTGAGGCGGGCGGCTTCGAGGCTCATAAGATGATTCTTAAGACGCCTTTGTCGGCGTATGGATTCTCTCGGGTTCCGGAGAAGAACTTCACATGCCTGAGATACAGCTCGGAACCGTCCTCTGCAACCAAAGCATCAAAGCCGAATCGGCGGCGCACGCGGACTGACGACACCAAGGAGTAGTCGAAAGCCCCCAAGTCCGCCGCCCAGTTGTGGCCCGGCTTCAGCGCGAGGAGCAGGTCAATGTCGTTGGGCGCGGCCTTCGCGGTGACGAAGCTCCCGTCCACCACCACGGCCGCCACCAACTCACTGCGCATCAACTCGCCCATCAGCTCCGTCAATCGCGCGAATAACCGGCTCCGCGCGTCACTGCCTTGGAAGCGTCCGAACAGGACACGCAACTCCTCCAGCGTGCAATCGTGGACACCTGCGGGCAGCAGCCCTTCCTCAGTAAGCGCGGGAATCGGCACAATCTGGAAAAGCACTCACGACCCGCCCAGCTTCACCAGCGCCTTGTCGCTCCGCACATACACCGCGCCGCCCGCGATGCTTGGCGTGCCGATGATGGTGTCCTTCAAGTCCAGCGTGCTGACGACTTTGCCTTCCGGAGCGGTCACGTCCACCACTTGGACAAGGCCCTTCTCGCTGACGAGGTAAAGGTGTTTGCCGAAGCCGATGGGCGTGGCGCTGTAAGGCCCGGTGGTGCGGAGCTGCCAGAGACGCTTGCCGTCCTTCGCGTCGGCGGCGGTGAGGATGCCGGCGGTGTTCAGCGTGAAAACTTTTCCAGCGAGCACGACCGGGCTGGCGGTGCTGGGCATGAGCTGGTTGTTCTGCCACAGCACTTCCGGGTGCGCGCCGGCGGCACCGGGCTTCATCGCGGCCATGCCCTTCGTCGGCACGTAGAGGATGCCGCCGGTGAAGACGGACGAGGACATCGTCGAAGCGCCGTCGGTGTAATACCACGCCTCCTGGCCGGTGCGCGCGTCCACGACGCTCAGGCCGGGGCCGGATTGCAGCAGCACGAGCGGCCCCGCCGCGCCGGGCAGCGCGACCGGCGACGCCCAGCTCGCGAGCTTGGGCCGCTCGCGCTTCCAACGCGTCGCGCCCGTCGCCACATCGAGGCCGGCGCTGAAGGACTCGCTGTCGTTTTCCACCGGCACCACGAGCGTGTCGCCCACCACGATGGGCGACGCGGCCATGCCGAGGCTGTTGCTCGCGTTCGGGTAATCGCGCCCCAGGCCGCGCAACCAGAGCACGTTGCCGTCGAGGTCGAGGCAGAGGATGTCGTTCGAGGAGAACTGGCAGAAGAGCCGCCGGCCATCGCTGCACGGCGTGTTGGCGGCCACACAGGTCTTGGGATGCGTCATCGTGCGGCCCGTGGCCCAGAACTGCCGCTCCCAAAGTTTCCTGCCGTCCTTCGCGCTGAGGCAGACCACGTGCAACCGGTCCTGCTCCACGCCGCTCGACGCCGTGAGGAACACGCGGTCGCCGACGATGACGGGGCTGGACAACCCGCGCCCGGTCAACGCGGCCTTCCACGCGACGGATTTCTCGCCGAGTTGCACGGGCAAATTCGCCTCGGGCGAAATCCCCGTGCCGCCGGGGCCGCGGAACTGCAGCCAGTCGGCGGCGGAGGCGAACGCGGCAGAGGCGAACAGGAGTGCGGCGAGGGTGGAGGTGGAGTTAGGTTTCATGGGAAAGAGATTTCAGGAAGCAGTCGGTGGAAGGGCAAACCACCCAAACGCAGAGGCGCAGAGGACGCGGAGAGCCGCAAAGAAGGAATCAGGAAGCATCGCTCCCCGCTTCTCCGCGTCCTCTGCGTCTTTGCGTTGATGAAGGCCACTTCCGAAGCCCGTGCCAAGTCGAGTCGTCGGCAAGCAGCGTCCATCCCGCAGGCCCGGAGGGCCGGCAGACTGTAGCCCCGAGCGAAAGCCAAGTCTTGGTGCGCAAGGTCAGTCGGCATTGGTAACTCGCAGACAAAAATCTACGTGGTCAACGTAGACTGGTGCGACCGCTTCGTTTATGCGGTGGCGAAACTCTGTGAACGCCTTCCGCTCAGGGCCGTAGGACAGGGCGTGCCAACTGCCCCAAGGTGGCTGGTGCTCCTCTGTGACGGAAACCAAGAGATGGCGTGCTTTGCGCCCGGTGAACTTCGTCGGCTCGCAAATCGCAGACAAACCGCCTCCCGCTATCGAGTGCCAATCACGCCTCAGAACCAACATGGCAGCGTCGAGTGCATCAGCGGATGGTCGGTCACGCAGAACATACCGGTCAGGCCGATAGTGCTGCTCTGGATACGATGTGCTCAGGTAGTCGGTGCAATACTGGTCCTCTGGTCCAAGCTCAGGGATGAGATGCGAGAGTGAGTGCTCCTTGGCCCAGCGAACCAGAGCAAGCCAACGCTCCTGCTTGTCGCGGTCAGAGGAGTAAATCCAGCCTGCAAGTATCAGTGGGAATGGTGGCGCGTCGCCGACGTGCCCGGCTGCAATGCCGGCGTCGCGCAGACGCTCGAATGTCTGCCACCAAATCCCTGCTTTTGGACACACGATAATCATGTGCGTGCTGACGCGGCCTAACTTCTCACTTAGCCTTCGCCTCCGCCTTCTTCGCGCTCGCCGGCCCCTTCGGCGTCGGCGGGCGGTCCTTCGCCAGAATCGCTGTGCCGGTGGCGTCGCACACGCGGAGCTGGAATTCCCATTCCTTCGTCCAGTCCTTCACTTCCTCGTTCTGGCAGACCTTCACGAGGATGGTGTTCCGGCCCGCCTTCAGCTCGACCGGCAGCCGATACTGGTCAATGCGCGCGCCGCGATGATACTCGTCGCGCCCGAAGAGCAGCTTGCCGTTGAACCACACCTTCCAGCCGTTCTTGCAGCCCAGTCGCAGCTCGGCCGGTCGCGCCGCCGCCGCGTTGAACTCAGTGTAGGCGTAGCCGGTCACGCCCTTCATGTCGCCGAAGGGCTTGTTGAAGTCCACCATGCCGTAGTCGTTCGGCGTGGCCACGTCCACCCAGCGCGCCTTCTCCAGCTTGCCGTCGTAAATCGCCGCGAGGTCCACGGCCTGCTCCGGCGGATACGCGGTGTCGAAGCCGACGAGCTTGGTGTTGTCGAACGCGCCGATGAGCTTCCAGTGCGTGAGGAAGCCGAAGTGCTTCGGCAAGTCCACCGCCTGCCCGAGCTTCCGCAGTTCGCCGGCGACCTTCTTGATTTGCGCCTCGTCGCGCGCGTAGGTCAGCGCGTTGGAAAACTCCTTCGTGGCAGCGGCCTTGTCCTGCGCCGCGAGCGCCTTGTCCGCCGCGTCAATGAGCCGTTGCACGGCGTCGCGCCGCAGCTCGACGCTCGGGTCGTTGAGGAACGTGGGCAGAAGCTTCTCGCCAGTCGCGGGCGCGATGCGCGCAATCAGCTCGTAAGCCAGCCGGCGTGCGCGGGGGTTGTGCTTCGTGTCGGCAAGGAACTTCTCCAGCTCGGCCTGCGGCAGCTTGCGCCCGGCGGCCAGCTCGCGGTCGGCGATGGCGTCCACGGCGGAGCGGAGGTAGTTCGCGGCGAAGTCGTTCGCGTCGTCCATCGCGGCCAGCAGCGGCACGAGCGTCGCCGTGCCGCCCTTTGCGAGCGACTGCCACGCAGCGGCGGCCGGGACGTTGCCTTTGCCCTCAGCGCCTACTTGACGGATGGCGGCGACATCGGACTTGAAATCAGCGTGGGCCGGGAGCGCCGCGAGCGCGGAGCCGAGCAGGAGTAAACGAATTGGCTTCATGGCGTCGAATGTTAGCGAGGCGGGAAGTGGTGACAATGGACAAGTAAGCACGCGCGCGTTCCTCAGTTCGCCGCCAGCCCGCGCAGGCGGAGCCAGTCGAGGGCACGCAGCGGCCAGTCGGTCGGGCCAGTGGCGTTGGGGCGCGGGCGCATCCCGAAACCGTGGCCGCCTTTTTCGTAGATGTGGAGTTCGGCGGGGGTTTTCCGGGTGATGAGGTCGAGGTAGAGCAGCGTGCTGCCTTGCGGGAGCGAGCCGGTGTCGTCGCCACACTGCGCGATGAAGGTGGGCGGCAAGCCCGCGTCGAGGCGGATGTCGGCGCGGATGGCCTTGGTCGCCGGGTCGTAGATTTTGTAGGGGTAGATGAGGAGCAGGAAATCTGGCCGGTGGGAAACGGCAGCCTGCGGGTCGGGGAACAGGCGCTCGTTCGTCGCAGCGATGAGCGACACCTGTCCGCCAGCGGAGAAGCCCAGCACGCCGATGCGCTTCGCGTCCACCTTGAATTCCGCCGCGCGGCTGCGCACTTCGCTGACGGCGCGCTGCACGTCCTGCGACGGGCCGGCGTGCGGTTCCTTGTGCTTGGTGGTGGGCGTGCGATGCGCGAGTTGAAACGCGACGATGCCCTGCTTCGCGAGCCACACGGCGGCCTCGGCGCCTTCGTGTTCGTCCGCCAGCTTGCTGAACCCGCCGCCGGGCACGACGACCACACCCGCACCCGTGCGCGTCACTCCGGCGGGCGGCTCATGCACGAAGAGGCGCGGCTGCGAGACGTTGTAGCGGCGCGAGGTGCCGTCCGCGCCCTTCTCGACACTTTCCGGCGGACTGGCGGGGACGGCCGGCTCGGGCATTCCCTTCGGCCAGAGCGGAATTTCCGGCAAGCCGGCGGCGGAAGAGCTAAAGGCAATGGCGCAGAGCAGGGCGGTGGTGAGAATGAGTTTCATGTGTTTCAAGTGGGTTCGCTCAAGCGAGCAATTCGTGAATGACGTGGCCTTCAACATTAGTCAGCCGGCGCTGGATGCCGTTGTGCTCGAAGGTCAGCCGCTCATGGTCGAGGCCGAGCAGGTGCAGGATGGTCGCGTTGAAGTCGTAGAGCGGATGGATGTCCTGCACGGCCTTCTGGCCGAGGTCATCGGTCACGCCGTGGCTCACGCCCGGCTTCACGCCCGCGCCGGTAAGCCAGCAGGTGAAGCCGTCGGGGTTGTGGTCGCGGCCCTTCGCGCCCTTTTGGAAGAACGGCATTCGCCCAAACTCCGTGCACCAGACCACGAGCGTATCCTCCAGCAGGCCGCGTTGCCGCAGGTCGCGGATGAGCGCGGCGGCGGGCTGGTCGAGGATGGCGGCGTGGACATCGTATTGCTCCTTCAACGCGCTGTGACCGTCCCAGTTCAGCTTGCCGCCGCTGGCGTAAGCGCCGTTGAACAACTGCACGAAGCGCACGCCGCGCTCGAGGAGCCGCCGCGCGAGGATGCAGTTCTTGGCGAAGGCGGCCTTGTCGGGATTGCGCGTGTCGTCCGCGCCGTAGAGTTTCAGCAGATGCGCCGGCTCGGTGCTGAGGTCGCTGATCGCGGGCACGCTGAGTTGCATGCGCGCGGCGAGTTCGTAGCTGGCGATGCGCGCGGCGAGCTTGGCGTCACCGGCGTTCTGTTCTAAGTGCCGCGCGTTCATGCGCTGGAGCAGCGCGCGCGCCGCCTGGTCCGCGTCGGCGGAAACGCCCGGCGCGACGAGGTGGCGCACCGGCTCCTTGGAACTCAGCGTGGTGCCCTGAAACGCGGCGGGCAGGAAGCCGGGGCCCCAGTTGTTCGAGCCGTTCTGCGGCACGCCGCGCGGATCCGGGATGGCGACGTAGGCGGGCAAGTCCTGGTTCTCGCTGCCCAGCGCATACGTCACCCACGAGCCGAGGCTGGGGAAGCCGTCGAGCGCGAAGCCGGTGGAGAGGAAGTTCTCCGCCGGCCCGTGCGTGTTCGTCGTGCTGGTGAGCGAGTGGACGAACGCGATTTCATCCGTCAGCTCCGCGAGATGCGGAATCATGTCGCTGACCCATTTGCCGGTGCGACCGTGCTGGCGGAACCCGTATTGCGGCCGCGCTAGATTGCCCGCCGGTCCTTGGAAGGTGACGGATGGTCCGCCGGGCAGCGGCTTGTCATCCCACTTGATGAGTTCCGGCTTGTAATCCCAGGTCTCCAACTGGCTCACCGCACCGGCGCAGAAGATGACGACGACGTTCTTTGCCTTCGCGGGAAAATGCGATGCCCGCGGCGCGTAAGGCCGCGCGGGGTGAATGACCGGCCCCGGTGCCGCCAGCAGGCCGTCGCGACTGAGCAGGTTGGTGAGAGCGATGGAGCCGAGCGCGGTGCCGCTGCGCGAGAGGAAGCGGCGGCGGTCGAGCAGCGGGTGAACGGGCGGGATCATGGCCGGAGCCTCCGTTGACAGTGGCGGCGAGGTCTGGCATCCATGTCAGACATGAGCACGACCGCAAGCTTCACCCTGCGCGACCTGAACCGGCAGCCGGCCAAAATCCTGGCGGCCGTCCGCAAGTTCGGCAGCGCGGAAATCCGCACCCGCGCGGGCGAGGTTTTCACGATGGCGTCGAAATCCACGCGGAACCGCCGCGCCAAGCGGTTTGATTTGCGCGGCCATTTCGAGGCCATCTGGGAGAAGCAGCGGGCTGCTGGATACGTCCCGCCCCGGCGTGAAGAATTCGATGAGGAGCGCTTCAACCGCATCATCGCGGGCGAGGCATGAAGACCTACGCGGACGCGAACGCGCTGGTTCGACTCCACCTGAACCTGCCCGGCAAACAGGCGGCCATCGCCTTCCTTGAGGCCGAAGGCGGGAGCGGCGGCCCCCTCCCCATCACCGACCTGTTGCGCTTCGAGTTCAAGAACGCGGTCGAGCGAATGGTGTTTGAGAGCCGCAGCGGCGGGCAGTGGCGGGTGACTCCCGAAGCTGCAGCCTTGGCTCAGACGGACTTCGCGTTGAGTCTGGAATCCGGGAACGTCCTGCGGAATGTCCCGCTCACGCTGGGTCAAATCGAGCGCGAGTTCGACTCCCTGGTCGCGCGGCACACGGCCGCGCATGGCTTCCGCACTTACGACCTCATCCACGTCGCGTCCGCCGTCACGCTGCGCTGCCGGCGCTTCCTGTCGTTCGACGCCAGGGCGAACGCGCTGGCGAAGCTGGTTGGCTTGGAAACGATGTGAGCGGGGCGCGGTCACGGCAGGAACAGAAACTCGTTGCAGTTGAACAGCGCGCGGCAAAGCGTGGCGAGGCCGTGCTGGCGGACGACTGGCTCCGCGTCGCGCAACTCGCCGGGAGCGGCCTCGCGGTTTAGCGCAAGCTGATAGGCGCGGTGGACTTGCCGGGCAATGTCCTCGCCGGCTTCCTGCTTCACACGGGCGGCGAAAGCTTCCGACTGTTCCAGCGTGAACCGGCTGTTGAACAGGTTCAGCGCCTGCACCGGTGTGGTGGATTCGCGGCGGCGTGCGGTGCTCTGGCCGGCGTCGGGGCAGTCGAACGCGCCGAAGACCGCCTCGCGCTCGCGGCGGACCTTGTGCGCGTAAATCATGCGGCGCAGGCCGTCGTCCTTGAACGACTCGACCGGCGTGAAGCCGCTCAGGCCGCCGCGCTGGGCGAAGAGGTTGTAGCCGCGCCCATACATCTTGAGGTTGAGCTGGCCGCTGACGGCTAGCATCGCATCGCGGATGGTCTCGGCCTCCAGCCGGCGCGACGGGAAGCGCCAGAGGAGGCGGGCGTCGGCGTCGAGCTGTAGCGCCTTGGAGTAATCAGTTTTCAGTAAGCCAGTATTCAGATGGGCTGCCGAACGCCTCTGCGACTGATTACTGGTTACTGGATACTGAACACTGCCCTGCCGATACGCCGCCGACAGCACGATGAGCCGGTGCATCGCCTTCACCGACCAACCGCTGCGGATGAACTCGGCGGCCAGCCAGTCCAGCAGTTCGGGATGCGACGGCT
>Ga0169931_10014943_pt1 | contig 10443 bp, 5 predicted proteins | sample Kivu_15m_20L_FD_129675 | JGI IMG/M metagenome (GOLD analysis project Ga0169931, IMG submission 129675) | Freshwater microbial communities from Lake Kivu, Western Province, Rwanda to study Microbial Dark Matter (Phase II) - Kivu_15m_20L... | ecosystem: Environmental > Aquatic > Freshwater > Lake ... | reverse complement strand
GGCGAGAGCAGGAGAGCAGTAGAAAAACCGGAAGAGCACAGAATCCTAATTCATGCACACCACCCCAGCACGGCTCTTCTGGCCAACGGCCTTTAAGCCTCCAGCCCGGGGTAGAGCGGCCGGCAAATGCGAAGCATTCCGGCCGCGCCACCCCGGGTAAGAGTTCGCAATTAATCGAGAAGGTCGAACCGCACGTAGCCCCCTGGGCACGGGCGGTTCGACGCGGAACCCTAAATTGCTGCTAAGAGGAGACCGAAGGTCGAAGAAGCGGCGAGGTCGGGAGACCTGCGCCCAGCGCAGGTTCGCGACTCCTCCAAAAAATCGCCAAGGTCTCACCCCGGCATCACTACGCCGCGGATCACACCCTCTGTCACCAGCGTCTGATTCACGTAGCACTCAAAGCGGCTTACGATCATCACTCCATTTCGGAATTTTTCGCGGTTCAACATGATGACCAGTTCATCACCCGGACGCACCGGTCCACGGAAGCGAACTTCATCCAGCCCACCCAGAGCCATCAACCCCGTCACATAAACCCTGCTCCGACAAGCCATGTATGAGCACAATTGGGCTGCACTCTCGCAGATGATCACTCCGGGCATAATCGGGTAATGCGGAAAGTGACCGCGGGCCCAGAACTCATCCGCCCGCACATGGTGGATCCCCACTGCACAGACTTTTTCCAAGTCCTCGTAAAGAATGCCATCCAACAACGAAAGCTCAAACCGATGCGGGTTGAACCGCTCGATTCCTTCCTTGTCGACAACCATTTTGTTGAGGTCAAACTGAGAAAATTCAACGATCGGCATGCAAGACCTATCCGAGGCTTGAATTCCTAGCAACTGTTTAATGGGCGTTACTGGGCTCGAACCAGTGACCTCCACCGTGTGAGGATGGCGCTCTAGCCGACTGAGCTAAACGCCCGATTTCGCAATCTTGGGCCGAATTGTAACAGAATCCGCAAACCCTTGCCAATCGCCTGACTTGGGCAACAAAAGCACCCCTACACTTTGAAAAGTCATTGCTAATCGACGTCAAACGGAACGTCATCGCCAGCAGCATCTTCGACCGCCGTTTTCTTCGTCGCTCGCTTCGCTCCGCCTTTTTTCGCAGCGCTCTTTTTCGGAGTTGCCTTCTTGGTGCTCTTTTTCGCAGCCTTCTTCGGCGCCGCAGCAGCCGCTCGGCCGCGTCCAGCCTTTTTCTTCGATGGCCCAGCCGCCGCTCGCTCCGCCAAGAGCCTGACCGCGAGCTCAAACGTCAGCCCCTCCGCCGGTACATCTTTCGGCAACGTTGCATTGGTCTGACCATCCGTCAGATACATCCCGTAGCGACCGTTGAGCAACTTGATCGGTTGACTCGTCACGGGCGAAGCTTCAAAAGTCTTTACTGGCTCAGCCGCACGTGCCCGCCCGCGTCCCGCCGCCTTCGGTTGCCGCAACAACTCAACCGCTTGGTCCAAACTCACATCTAAAACGGAAACGCTCGCCGGCAGCGAACGCGTCTCCGCACCACACTTCACATACGGACCAAACTTGCCGTTGAAAGCCCAAACCGGTTCCTGATTGTCCGGATTCGCACCGAGTTCACGCGGAAGCGATAACAGCTTCAACGCCAACTCCAAGTCGACGCTCTCGGGCGTCATCCCTTTGAGCAACGAAGCGTTCTTCGGCTTGTCGTCCTCATCGTCCTCGTTCGCGGCCAATTGCACATACGGACCAAACCGGCCTTGCTTGATATAAACCGGCCGCCCCGTCTGCGGACAATAGCCTAGCGGTGTCTCGCCAACTTCAGCTTGGTTGAGCAACTCCAGCGCTTTCTCCAAGGTCAATTCATCCGGCGGCGTGTCCGCAAGCAACCGACCCGTGCGCGATCCTTGCTCCAAGTAGGGCCCGAACTTGCCCACGCGAACATTGATCTGCTCGCGATGTTCACCTGTCTCCGGTACGCCGATCGGAAAAGTGCAAACCGCCCGCGAGTCAACTTCTTTCAGCTTCAAATCCAACTGATGCCGCAAACCCGGATTGCGACCAGACTGATTCAAATCGCCATGATAGAACTGAGCGAGATACTCCACATTGTCAGCTTCCTCTCGGCTGATCGCGTCCATCACGTCCTCCATCTGGGCCGTGAAGTCGTAGTCGACGAGCTTCGGAAAATGCTCTTCCATCAAGCGGACAACCGAAAAAGCAGACCAAGAAGGAACGAGATAGCCGCCCTTTTTGAAAACGTAATCGCGAGCCTGGATCGTGTCGATGATCGAAGCGTAAGTACTCGGCCGACCAATTCCACGACGCTCTAGTTCCCGCGTCAAAGCCGCTTCGCTGAACCGCGCTGGCGGCTGTGTCGTGTGCGACTTCGAATCGAGCCGCTCGCAAGCCAGCGACTGCCCCGGTTGAACTGCTGGAAGAATTTTTTCTTGATCCGCCAAATCACTCGAGGGATCGTCTGAACCTTCAACGTAAGCCCGTAGAAAGCCCGGGAACTCAATCGTCTTACCCGAAACTTGGAAGACTGCCCCGCCACCTTCGATCGTCACGATGATGTTGTTGCCCCGCGAGTTGACCATCTGGCTGGCGATCGTCCGCTTCCAAATCAGCTCATACAGCCGGAACTCATCCTCGCGCAGCTCCCGCCGCATGTCATTCAGCCGCTGGAAGGTCTGGCCAGTCGGGCGAATCGCTTCGTGAGCTTCCTGAGCATTCTTGACCTTCGAGGCATACGTTCGCGGCTCGCTTGGCAAATACTCACTGCCATAATCCTCGCGAACCAAGTTCCGCGCCGCATTGACAGCCTCGCTCGACAACGTCGTCGAGTCCGTACGCATGTAAGTGATGTAACCGTTCTCGTAGAGGCTCTGAGCCGCATTCATCGTCCGCCGCGCGGTGAAGCCCAACTTGCGGTTCGCTTCCTGCTGCAGCGTACTCGTTGTGAACGGCGCAGCTGGCGAACGCTGGTATGGCTTCACGTCGACCGAGGTGACCGAGAATTTAGCTGACTTCAGCCGCTCGGCGAGCGCATTGACCTGCTGCTCGTTCATCACCAAGAACGAGGGGTCTTTAATCTTGCCAGTCGAGGAGTCAAAGTCTTTTCCACTCGGGATCTTCCGCCCGTCAACCGACTGCAACACCGCATCCAACTTTTCTTGGCTGCCAGTCAAGAAATGCCCAACCAAGTCCCAATAACTCGCAGACACGAAAGCCATCCGCTCACGCTCGCGGTCAACCAACAACCGGACGGCGACGCTTTGAACACGGCCCGCACTGCGCCCCAAGCTCTTTTTCCAAAGAAACTCGGACATCTCGTAGCCATACAGCCGGTCAAGGATCCGGCGAGTCTCCTGAGCCTTGACCAAGCCCTCGTCGATATCACGGGGATTCTGCAGCGCCTGCTCGATGGCTGTCTTGGTAATTTCGTGGAATACCAAACGCTTGACGGGGACTTTGGGCTTGAGCGTCTCAACAAGATGCCAGCTAATCGCCTCTCCTTCGCGGTCTTCGTCCGTCGCCAGATAGAGTGCGTCAGACTCGGCCAAGGCCTGCTTCAGCTTGGAAACTTGCTTTTTTTTATCGTCCGGCACGATGTAAATCGGCTTGAAAGCCTCTTCGGTATTCACCCCCAGCCGAGCCCAAGGCTCCTTCTTTAAAGCTTCGGGCATCTCCTTCTTACCGGACGGAAGGTCCCGAATGTGGCCGATACTTGCCTCGACTTCATAGTCGCGACCCAGAAATTTCCCAATGGTCCGGGCTTTGGCCGGGGATTCCACAATCACCAGCGTTTTGCCTGTTCCAGAACCGGCTGTCTTGCGTTTGGCTGCCATTAAATCACGTCTACCGAGGCCGATGAAAACGGTCGCTTAATCAGTTCGCTGACGAGCCCGAATCGCCGCGAGCAACAAAAATTTCCTCACTCCACCGAATTTCGCCCTGCTTCAGGAAGCTTGGAGCGAATCCTCAACCAACTTCGCTCGGAAGCAGACATTGGAGTTCAGACCGTCAAAGCAGCCCGGGCAGCGGCAGGGTTGGCATTGAATTATGCCCCTTTCACCGATACATTGGGCGGTTTTGACGCCAGTTTGATTGGGCCTAGCGGTCCCTCTTTCGCCCCTAAAAAGGCGAACGGCACCGCGACCCCAAAGCTGGTCTGTCGCACTTTGATTAACCCCGCTGAGGAGCAACTGTCAAGTCGCCTTAGGGAATTTCACTACCCTATATGAACCGTTTGGACCCCTTTTTCTCAGGTCCCGACTTTGTCAGCGGCGACTCTCTCTCAGCACCACAACTTTCAAATTTAATCCCCAGTTCAAATTTAATTTCCAACGCACCGCGATTTGTTGCCGCGGAACTTGGTTAACTCGAGCACTCTCAGGAAAGAGAATTCGCACATGGCCAGCCCAATGTCCTGGATCCGGAAGTACCAAAAAGGCCTGATGGCTTTCTTTGGCATCATCCTGATCGGAATCTTCACGATCACTCTCGTTCTCCCCAACGGCGGAAATGTCGGTCCGACTCGCCCCCGCACGGAAGACCCTGTCGTGATGCGCTGGAAAGGCGGCCAACTCAAAGGAAGCGAAATCAGCGAACTCCGCTTCCGCCACTATCAATCAATGCGATTCCAGAGTTCCCTCCTCGATTACGCGATGGAAAAGAAGCAGGGCAACGTCATCCCTCGTGTCGAATCGATTCAAAGCATCGAGTCCGGCAACCCGGGCGATGTCCAATCGGCTGAGGCAGAAATCGTTCAACGTTACATCCTCTCAAAGGAAGCTCAAAGCCAAGGGATTGTCGTTTCCGACGAAGCCGTCGACGAATACCTCGCCCTCTTGATCGACAACGTGCCAATGACGCCTGCCGAAATGTCGGCAGTCAACCGCCGTGCCAACCCGCAAACGGAATACCTCCAAGTCCGCGAAGCAATCCGGATGGAACTAGCCGCTCGGCAAATGAGGTTGTTCGTTCTGCCAGGCCTCAATTTCCCCATGAATCCCACTCAGGCAGCTCAATACTACACCCGCACCGCGCGGCTGATCGACTGCGAAGTCCTTCCCTACAAGGTCGAAGATTATCTCGACAAAGTCACCAGTTCACCGCGTGTGGATGAACTTCAAAAACTTTACGCAGAGGGCCGCGGTCATTACCCCGACCCGTTCGACACCCGCCCCGGATTTAAGGGTGAACGAAAAATCAAACTGCAGTACTTTGTTGCCGATTACGAAACCTTCTTGGTCAACGAAATGAACAAGTTGACCGATCAGGAAGTCCAAGCCGAATACGACCGTCGTGTTCAAGCCAACGACATCTCGATCATGGAAGAAGTCAAACCGGAAGAGAAAAAGGAAGAAGCTCCTCTCCCCGGCGATAGCGCCCCTCAAACGCCTGCTGAGGGCGAGAAGAAAGACGGCGAACAAGCGCCCGCTACTCCGCCCGCAGACAGCGGCACGCCTGCTCCAGCAGTAACCCCCGCGACAGAAACGCCTGCGACAGAAACGCCTGCCAATCCTCCAGCCGACGCGCCGAAGGACGGCGATGGCGAAAAGAAGGATGGACAGGCCGCTACGGGTCAGACCAATTCCCTGACCTTCGTGTCGTTTCAGCCCAACAGCCAAGAACCTGAAAAACAAGAACCGGCCAAGGAAGCACCACCATCCGAAACGCCCCCAGCAGAGCCTGCTCAAGAACCAGCCGCTCCGGCTACTGAGCCAACTGCTCCAGCGGCTCAACCCGAAGCAACTCAGCAACCCGCTGCCGAACAACCCGCCGCTCAGCAACCCGCCGAGCCTGCTCCAGCGACCGCTGAAAATCCAGCAGCCGCCCCGCAAGTACCCGCACCGCCAGTCATGAGGCCGAAGGCACTCAAGGACGTTGCTGACCAACTCAAGCGATCTCTCAAGTCTGCCGCTGCTCTCGAAGCACTCAACCTCGCGGTTGAAGAAGCCCAAGGTGCAGTCAATGAATTCCAAAGCGAATTGCAAGACTGGCGAGGCACTCCGGAAAAGGAACGCGGCCCCGAGCCGACCTTTGACCCAGCCGCAATTGCCAAACGCCTCAACCTGAAGTTCGAGGAATCCGAATTGCTGTCAATGCGAAAGTTAATCGACAGCCCCGTCGGCAAAATCACTCACTACATCCGGATGCAAACACTTGTGCCGGAAACGGTTGCTCAGTACGTCGATCCTCGCTTTGCTGAAATGCAACCGTACCGCGACTTCGTCTTCCGCGATGTTTTCTCTGCAAACGCCGGAACGCTGCAACGCTTGACCTACGTTTTCTGGCCAACAGAAAAAGTCGAAGCGAGCATCCCGACCTTCGAAGAAGCGCGAGCCGATATCGAAAAGGCTTGGAAACTGCAACAAGCTCTGGCTTTAGCCAAGGCTGACGCCGAGAAGGCTGCCGCCGAGAGCAACTCCTCCGGGAAGAAACTCGCTGAAATCTTTGGAGATAAGGCGGTCCCAACCGGTCAGTTCCCTTGGTTCTCGGCCGGCATGGGTTCTTTCGGATACTTCACCATCCCCGGAGTGACCAACCCCGGCGAAGAGTTCATGAACGCGGCTTTCAACCTGAAACCAGGAAAGGCCGCGGTTGCCGCAAACGATGACCGCAGCCAAGTCTACGTCATCCGCATGCTCTCCGACGACACTCGCTCGACGGCCGACATGATGAAGCAACTCGCCGAGAACGTGACTCCACAAAAACCCTATCCCGAAAGCCTCAACGCAGTTGCAACGACCTACCTCCGCCGCAATTTCAGCGATTGGCAAAACCAATACCTCGACTCGCAAAAAATCGAGTGGCTGAATCGGTAGCCGACTGACTCTGAATTTCAAAGTCGGAAAACAAAATCCAAACGCGGCGTGCCAAAACACGCCGCGTTTTCTTTTTCCTCACGCCTCCCATTAACACCTCCCCACCATCCCAACCTCCTCTCCCCTCCTCCTCACACCTCCTATCCCCTCCTCAGCTTTCTCTTCTCCCTTCCTCCTCCGCGCTCTCTGCGGCCTCTGTGTTTACCCTCTCCCCTCCTCCTCACACCTCCCACCCCTCCTCAACTTTCTCTTCTCCCTTCTTCCCCCGCGCTCTCTGCGGCCTCTGTGTTTACCCTCTTCCCTCCCTCAACCCAACCAGAAACCTCCCCGCAACCTCCACGTGCCGATCCAGCTTCTCGCCCATCCGATCACACTGCTTGGCCATCACGCTCATCCGCGGATTCTTGGCAAAAAACTCCCGGTGCTTCGCGATAAATCGCCAGTACAGCCCATCCCAAATTTCGCACCACGGGCCACGTTTAAAATTGCTCATCTTCAGCACATAAGCTGACCCGCTGATGTACGGCTTGGTCGTCATCAGCCCGCCATCCGCATGCTGGCTCATCCCGTAAACATTCGGCACCATTACCCAATCGTAAGCATCGACAAACAGTTCCATGAACCAGCGATAAACTTCGTCCGGCTCGATCTCACAAAGCATCATGAAGTTACCCAGGATCATCAACCGCTCGATGTGATGGCAGTATCCGTACTTCAGCACGCTGCGAATCACTTCATCAACGGGCTCGATTCCAGTCGTGCCATCGTAAAACGAAGCGGGCAGCTTTCGCCGATGCCCCCAAGCATTCCCACAGCGTTGCTTTCGCCCATAGACGTGATACACGCCGCGAATGTACTCCCGCCAGCCGATCACTTGGCGGATAAATCCCTCGAGTGAATTCAGCGGCACGTCATCCGCCCGCTCCAGCGCCGCAGCGACCACTTCACTCGGCGATATCAAGCCAATGTTCAGCGCCGGCGTCAGCACCGAATGAAACAGAAACGGCTGGCTGCTCTCGATTGCGTCTTCGTAATCGCCGAACTGCGCAAAGCGATGGTCAAGAAAATCTTCCAGCCCCTTCCGCGCCTCCGCATGCGTGACCGGATAAACAAATTCGGCATTCGCTCCTAGTGCCTGCGGGAATTCTCGCGCGACATAGTCTCTCGCTTCCAGCACATCGCGCCCCGCCTTCGGTTGCCAAACCTTGGGCACCTTCGTTCCCTTGGGTAGCTTTTTGCGGTTCTCCGGATCGAAGCTCCATTTGCCGCCGGTTGGCTTGCCGTCGCGCTCCAGCAGAATCCCATGCCGCTTCCGCTGCTCGACATAAAAGTCCGTGAAGAACAGCTTCCGCTTTCGCCCCGCTAGATGCTGGGCAAACTGCTCCGGCGAACAGAGAAAATGCGGGTCAGGCAGAACCTCGCACCCCAGCTTGGCCCGCCTCAGGCCTGCCTCCAGCCTCGAGCGCAACCAATCGTCCGACGGCTCGACCAACCGCACCGCCTTCACGCCTTCCTTCTTCAGAATCTCCGCCAAGTCGCCCGTGTCGCGAAGCTCATTCGCCTCGACATAGCGAACCTTTTTGCGAGAACGCTCAAGCCCAGCCGCATATGCCCGCATCGAGGCCCGATGCAGCACCAACTTCTGGGCATGGAAACTGTACTGCCGGAAGAACAGCGGGTCCTCGACCAGCACGTACAGCTCGCATCCACGCACCGCTGGATGCTCGGCAAACAATTGGTGCGGATAAATCAATCCGGCGATCATTCTGGCGTTTCCTCGGCTGGCAAAAATTGCGAATCAATTCATTGCCAGTAGACCGCCAAAGCGCTCACCTCCGCAACCAGCCGATCAACGCCGTCCAAAAATAGACGGTCCCAATTCCACAAGCGACATGCAGCAGCGGCCGAAAGGGAATCGAGTAGCGACCATAATGTGGCCAAGTCAACCCGGTCGTCACCAAGCTCAAGACAACCACCAGCCCAATCCAGAACCCGAGCGAACGCCGCGTGCTCCAGCATCCCAGTACCGCTCCGAACAAAATCATTCCATTAACGACCTGCAGCAGCCACGGCTGGCGATAAAAACCGAGATGGCTGAGCATCTTCATCCCGACAAGCTGCGGCAGCTTTCGCCAATTTGCTCTCGCCCATTCCTCAGCCGCCGCCGTGCTGTCCAGCCCCATCTGGTACTCTTGCTGAGCCAGCGGCAAGCCTCGTACTCCCGGCCTCGCCAACGTCCGCTCCTGCGACTCGACCGAAGCCTCAATGTTCCAATTTCCAAAGTCAGCAAACGCCGCATCGCAGTAGCCGCCGACCAGCCCAAACGAACCCGATGTCCCCGACGGCGCAAAGCCACCCGTCACCTGACAATTGCGAATCCACCAGGGGACCGCAATCACCGCCACCCCAATTCCAAACAACAGCGCCGCGACAAACAGCGTTTGCCAATCACGCTTCAAGACAAATCGCAGCCCGAGCAAAATCGCCAACCCAATCACGATCATCAGCAGCCACACATTCATGTTGGCTCGAACCAGAATTCCAATTGCAAACAGCAAGCCAGCCCCCAGCCAACCAAGCCGAGTGGACCAACTCTTCTGTTCGTCGCGGCTAGAGAGCAACCACACCCAACCGCACAGCGCCGCCGTAATCCCGACCGCTGGCCCCTCGGACATGAATTGCCCAGCCGTACGCCAGACGAAACCATCGAGCAACAAAGTCGCCAAACCGAGCCCCGCAGCCAGCCAGCCAAACTGCCGAGCCACCCGCTGCACCAGCCACCCGCAACCGGCCGCCATCATCGTCAGTACCAACAGCCGCACAACTAAAAAATCGCGCCCAAAAATCGAATAGACCCCGGCAATCAGCAGCGGCAAGCCGGGCGACCTCGAAGTCGTCGGCCCTGCGGCTCGCAGATTCAAAATCCAATCGTTCGCCCCTTTGAAATTCTCTTCCTCAAAAGGGAGTCGCCACTCTTTATCATTGAAATCAAAACTGATGCCCTGACCCTTGGATAGTTGCCAGCCGATGTTCTCGAAATAGACATCGTCACCCATGCTTCCCGGCGGACCAAGCAACGGCTCGTGAAAAATCAACGACCAGGCAAGCCCTGCCGCAAAGCAAAGTCCAAACGCAAGCCAACCGAATCGAGTCAACGGACTATCCATCACTAACCAAATACCGCGAGGACAAAAAAGCAGAGCAAACTGCCCGAAACCGTCTCAGGCTAATCCACAGTCCGCCCCGCGTACAGCTTTCCTCGCGCAACGAAAAAGCCGAGACCACTCGGCCTCGGCTATTAACGCTTTTATGACTTCAACACGAAATGGGTTACTTTGCCGCTCGATATCCACCACCAAAGCTCAGCTTCTCAACCTCGCCCTCTTTGGTCAGCGGAGTGCTCAACTCAAATCCATTCGCTTTCGCCACATAGTCTACCTTCATGCCCATTTCCTTGGCGGCCGTAGCTATCCCCGCCTCTCCACCGCCAATTCCCTTGAGGGCAACTTCGAACAGCTTTCCACGAGCGACCCAAGCCTCCTCCTTCTCCGAGACTCCCAAAATCGCTGGAAGCAAAAGCAGCGACAACTGACGCCCGAGCCCTTTCTTGTCTCCAATTGCCTTCTCGGTTTCCGCTTTTGCCT
>Ga0169931_10014942_pt1 | contig 10443 bp, 9 predicted proteins | sample Kivu_15m_20L_FD_129675 | JGI IMG/M metagenome (GOLD analysis project Ga0169931, IMG submission 129675) | Freshwater microbial communities from Lake Kivu, Western Province, Rwanda to study Microbial Dark Matter (Phase II) - Kivu_15m_20L... | ecosystem: Environmental > Aquatic > Freshwater > Lake ... | reverse complement strand
CTTTTTTTTAAAATTTTAAAAAAATAAAATATTGAGCTTCCTAAAAAAAGGAGAAATATTGAACCACCGACGATTCCAATTTCTGCTAGTACTTGAAGCGGTGTAAATTCTGCTGAACTTTTGACATCAGCAAAAGGTGTAATATGATCTGTGAAAAGGTTAGCTGTGCTTAACTGTTGCCTTGTATCAAAGGCATAAACCGTGTTGTATCCGACACCGATTAACATATTTTCTTTAAACGTCTTCCATGCGGCGTTCATCTTCGACTCTCGGATTAGGTTCGAATCAAGCTTTGCAACATTTTTTGATGTATCAAAACTTATAAAGGAAAAATTAATTATACAAGCACCTGTAAGAATAGTAGCGATTAATAAAAAGATAAGTTTTTTATAATCAAGTGTCATCAACAAAAAAATGACAAGAAAAAGGAAAATCGAAACCAAAAGACTCCTTGACCAGGAAAATACAATGTAAGGAATAAAGAAACTCCCTGCTAAGATTGCTGCTGTTTTTTTGTTTTTACCCAGCAAAAACGGAACAATAAATAAGCCAAAAACAACAAGATTGGGCCCTCCAACTAGAACAGAACCGCTTACCTCTGGTCTGAACGCTGCTCCATAGTTAAATGTAAAAAAGTTCAAGGTCCCGCCAAAACCAGTTGCATGAGCAAATATGACAAATGGCCACATGAGCATCCCATGTAAAAAAGCCGTGGCGAGTAAACCGGATTTTTCGGTAAGCGAATTCCCTACTAAAATAAAAATTAAGAGCAACCTGGCTACCCCACCAAAGTAAGCCGCGTCTAACTTCATTAAAGCTGATGCTCCGCAGATTATAATTAAAAGGCAGTACACAGCAAAGTATAGTGTGTTTTTCTTTTTTCGCTTTGTTGCAAGTAATAGTCCTGTCGTGACCACGCTCATTAGTTCAGATGGGGTCAAAGACGCAGCTTCTAAGAATATCATACCATAGCTATATAATTGGGCCGCAGGCTCAAGGGCGATTGTACAAAAAATAGCTGAATAAGGATTGAATCCCATCAGCGCAAACCAAGCCAAAGAGAAAATGACAAAAAGAAGAATTTGTAGTTCCGCATTTTTTTTTAGTTCGTAGTAACCCGGGTTGACGGTCAGCCATGTATTTAAGAGTGTATATACGCTCAACAAAACAATGCTTGGTACGCTTAAAACGCTAAATTGCAAATGTCTTATGGCGAAAAAGGAAGCTTTTGACTTGCTGTTTTTGGATTAAATACTATATCAATTAATCGGTAAGCGCTTTTTTCATCAGACATATTTTGAACAACCCAATTTCTGGGCGAAAAACAATAACGGCCTTTTATCCAGTTATCGAATTTAAAATAAAAATCATTTGGATCGCTGAAAAGATCACCTGTTTGCGGGCTTATAAAAGGCGCCGAGTGCGTTGGAAATTTGTTTCCGTTCCATATTGCTTGATCTTGCTGATGAATCAATGTGGGTACATTTGTTGACCAGGCTTCTGCCCATGCAATGCCTTGGCTTTCACCGTGGTACTTTGTAAAACCTATAAGCAAGGAACTATTAAGTAGTTCTTTAAGAAATTTTTCTTTGCTATAGCCGCTTTCGCCGATTCGGGATATAAATGAAAATTGAAAACCATATTTTTTTATAAGAAAAATATAAGGATGCGTACGATTCTTGTCGGTTCCAGGCCCAACGTGTTTGTCAAAAAATAAGATTTTCTTAATTTTGCTATTTGCGATTCGATTCGGCAACCAATATTTAATGTCAACACCTGCTGCCCATTCATAGCACTTTGGTTTTAAATGTTTGTTGTCTCGCGTCCAATGCTCGAAAGCGTATTGGCAGTGATTTATCAGACCGTCGATTTCGGAATTTAAAAGAATACCCTTATGCTCTTTTGGAGAAATCACAATATTTGGCCCGGTAAAAATTTTTTTTATTTTTTTATGCTTTTTTAGTTCTAATGCTTGCCTTAGTGCTTGCACCCCCCATGGAATAACAACATGGTCTGCAACTCTATCTAAATTTTTAGGATTGTAGTTATAATCAAAACTAATTTTTTTTAAACCTTCACAGATACTTCTAGTTACGGCGTAATGCCCATTAAATTTTGGAAATAATATATAAAATTTTTTTCTGTTTAATAATCGGTATACATTTTTTGCAAAAAGCGTCGCTGGATTAACGAAATTATAGAATCGCGATCTTAAAGGATCTGTTAAGACTGTTAGCTGTGGTTTAATGATGTATGGAAAACTTTTAAAAAAGTTTTTTAGCAACAAAAATGGCGAGGTTGTCTTGTGACATTAAAAAGTTGTTACTTTTTGATTCTTTTAAAATGTTTTTTAATTTTCCATTTTTGTCAAGAATTGCTAATTTTATTAACTTAAAGTTTAACCGTGCAAAAATATTGCATATATGATTTGGCTGGAAAACAAAATTTGAGTTAAATTCAACTCTTGCAGGTCCTACTTGTGTTGAAAGATATAGTATGCCATTTTTTTCCAGTAATTTGGCCATACATTGAAGACCTTGCTCATAACCAAACCTGTTTACTTTATCTCCATAACGACCAAGCCCAAAGTGTTCTAATACGTGAAGGCATGAAAGCGAATCGAAATATCCATTTTTTTTTACAAAAGCCGCCACTTGCTTTGAGCTCATTAAATCAATTTGTCTAAACGTTACCTTTGAAACTTTAATTTTTATCTTACGTATATCAAGTACTTCAAGATGCCGAAAACTGGCAATATGGGCGACAAACCCATCTATTCTCGAACCGATATCTGCGTGCTTTCGTGGGTTGGCATTAAAAATCCATTGTGATACAAGCAAATCTTGCCAAAAATATTCACTACTTGTAAATCCAAGCTTTTCGAAGCGATCGTTAAGGCAGGGCAAATAATTTAGTTTTCCTTTGTATATTTTTTTGAATTTATAAAGATCTATTAAATATTTTGGTAATCCTCTTAAAGAGTTATAAAAACAAAGTATATCAAAACCTACTTGGGTTTTAAAAATCCAATAAATTTTTTTAAACATGAATTTTTGTTGATTTAATTTTTCTTCGGAGTTAATCGCAAAATGTCGGTAGAAATTTCAATATCAATTCCTATTTGCTTGTTTAAAGTTATTAATAATTCGTGCAAATGCGGATAGTCTTCAGCGCCCCTGAAATGGCGAATATCATCGATTAAAATAACGTGACCCCGAATTGGGGACCGTAAGATCGAATCAAGCTCCTGACTAATTGGTGTGTTTTGTAAGCCTTTAGCGGTGTCTCCAGAACTAAAATGGCCATCAAGCCAGAACAAAGTCGGCTTATCGAGTTTTTTGACGAGCTCCGGCAGGACAACTCCACTGTCGCCAAAATAAATCTTTACATTGGCAAATGATAAAAATCTTTGCTTTGCTTTTAAAAAATAAGCTTTGCTTAACTCGATTGCTTGGCACTGAATTTTGGAATTTCGCGAAATATAAGCTAAGGTATCGCCCGCTAAAATTCCAGTTTCTATAAAGGAGCTTAATTTATATTTTTTAAGATAACATTTTATTATTAGTCGTTTAATAGGGGGCGGGGCTATTCCTGAAAATCCACTAAAAATCCAAACAAAAATGCGGGGCAGGTGCCGAAGATAATCGAATATTTGGAACATTTTTAAGTCTGTAACTATTTGTTTAAACACGAATCTTGCTTTTTTATTCATAAATTTCTTGAACCCCGTTTACGTAGCCATGTATGCCGAGCTTTGGGTAAAAATGAATGGGCATTTTACCTGTTCTAAAAATTAAGTCTTCTTGTGATCGCCCAAACGCTACAGGAAATAATGTCTTCGAAAATAACTGAATTATTTGTTCCACGCAAATATCACATATCATATAATGACGTAAAGATACTTGATCATGCATAGGGTAATATTTGAAGTGCAAACCTTTTGAGAATTGAGTTTTAAATACTGAATCGTTTAAGACATAGCGTCCAGAAAGAAAAAAAATTCTTTTGTGATTAATAACAGCTTTGTGTTCAGCTAAAAATTTTATTATTTTTACTGAATAGGGAGCACCTTTTGCATTTTTAATTTGTCTTGATAATTGAACAGCTGAGTCTCTACTTACATCGTAGAAAAAATCACTAAGATTTATTATTCTTTTAACGTTTTTTAAAGGCATCGAAGAGTTTTCTAAATTTATAACAAAAGCATTTGGATAAAATTGTCTGATTGACCTAATCGTTAATAAAAGTTCACTATATCTATTTTTGAAAGAATGATGTTCATTATAGTTGAAATTTAAAATATTGTCCGAAGGGTTTGTGCAAGAGGTAACAATAAAAATATCTTTGTTTTTTATTTTTTGTATTTTTTTTGGCTCCCAAGCCATCGTTTTTTTAAGGGCATAAAAAAAAACAATCTGATTAATGTTTTTTACAATTTTTAAATAAAACTTAATATCGATTAAAGCTCTTTTTACTTTTTTTATAAGGTTACTTTTTTGTTTAAGCATATTCTTTTGGCATGATTTGAATAATATCCAATGAGTTTTTGAAGGAATATCGACCATCTTTTGCTATTAGTGACTTTATTTCTATGATTGAAGGATAATTATTTTTTCCATTAAAAAGACGCGCGTCATCTATTAAAATGATAAAAGTATTTTCTTGTTTTAAAATTATTTTAAGTTCATATAATATTGGTGTTTCGTTTTTTCCATAAGCCGTCCCTGGACCACTGAAGTGACCGTCTAGCCAGAAAAGTGCAAGACCACACAATTCCGGCAAGATCGACTCTAAAATTATAGAACTATCTCCATGAAAAAGTCTTACATTTTGTTTTTTACGAAACCGCTCAATTGCTTTGTTATACAAAACAAAATCGAGCTCAATGCTATAACAGGTGCAATCATTATTTTTTGAGATAAGATCTGTCGTGTCACCAAAATGAGTTCCTGTTTCAATAAAATATTTAGCACCAAATTTTTCTAAGTACATCTGGATTAATTTTCTCTTTTTAGTTATGGGCGGAATACCACCCGGATAAACTAGTCTGTATCGCGAATACCAAATAAGCTCTGCTTTTTTGATTATCTTTTTAATGATTTGCATTTTTTTAAAATTTTTGCATAATTTTTTTTAAAATAATTTTCAATAAAGTAGAAAGCTTACAAAGATGAGCATACTTTTCAACTTGCTTCTGACTTGGTGTTGATGAAAACCTTGTTAAATAAATGGTATGGTAACCAAGCGAACTACGTCGGAAATTGCTTTTTTCGAAACAATGCAACAACTTATCAAAAAATTTTATTAGCACTCTTTCGCTGTCAATAAACTGATTCTCTAAAATAGGAGGCTCTTCTAAAATTTTTTTTTCTAAATAAGGATTTATATCGATTTCTTTCATCTTTTGAATTAGCTCTTGTATTGATGTTATACTTCTATCTTTTAAGACTAAAAAAGATTTGTGATTAAAATCCCGTGCTACCTGACAATTTCCCCAATAAATAGGTATACTTCCCGCAACTAAAGGGTCAATAATTTTTTCTGTTGTATACCCGTCAACATCACTATTTTCAAATGCAATAGTAAACTTGTAATTTGAAAGGAACTTTATTTTATCTTCACGCAGTGGACCTATAGGAGGACAGTTATTATGCAATTTCCCTGAAGAATCAACAATCTTGTATTTACATAGCTCTTCAAAAAAAATACTTCGAATTGAATCACTTCTTACCTGATTGCTATAAATAAAATTACAAAACTTTTTATTAGAAATATTTTTTAATATCCTGTTTTCAGAGTAAAGCGACTTATACTCATCGCTCATGTAGGAGAGAGGCAGTCGGGTGTGTCGGTCGTTAAAGTTAATATAATGATACGAAAAAGCATAATCACACAAATTAAAATCGGGAACTGTATTTTCACCTGCAACAAATACCCTTACACAGTCGTACTTTAAAAAATTAGTTCCATAGTCTGAATAAAATATTATGTCCGGATCAGAAGAGACTTCGGCATTGAAATTCTCGCGTAAGATCTTAAAAACTAAACAATCTTCAAAATTATTGAACCAATCACAAAAATTGATCTTTAAATTTTTATTTTTTTTATTCAATGAATCTTGTGTTGCGAAAAACGCAATCAAATTGAACTAGCTTTTTTTTCGGATTATTTTCTTGATGAAATAAATCAAAAACGTTAACAATGCAAAAACCTGCTAAATTTAAAATTTGTAAAATTTTAAACAAATTTTGTTTTTTTTCTGATTCATCCCGCTGCAGGGATATTTCTATAAGGATTGTATCAACATATTTTTGAATAAACTTTATTCCATTTTCAAGCACCACTGGTTCGTGGCCTTCAACATCTATTTTTACAATGTCAATTTTTTTGTTTGGAAAATACTTTTGCGAAAAGAAGTCTAAGGTAAAAGTTTTTACTTTTTCTTTTTTTAACTCTCTTACTGTCGGGTTATTTTCTTTATGGCACGCTGCTTGTTTTTCAAGCGAATTCGCACCTGGTGCTGAGGTAATATTTATATATGACTTTCCATTTTTATAAGATAGTGCGCAATTATAAAATTTTATTCTTTTCCGGTATGGCCGTAATTTTCTTTTTAAAATCGCAAACGTGCTTTTAACAGGCTCAACACAAAAAAGCTTTGCCTCAGGATAAGTTTTGAGGGCAGCAAAAGCAGTTTCCCCGGTATTGGCTCCTATATCCAGGATATATTTTGCATTTATAGAGTAAGGAATGCGGTCATAGGGGAAGCAATGCGAAGCTGTTTTATTTGTAATTCCTTTTTTATAGAGCTGCGCCGCCAAGAAACGCTCAAAATACTTCGAACTGCGAAAAACAATCGGAGGAACAAATTCTTTTAACAAGCTAAGATAACTTGAGAAAGCCATTTTATTTTTCTTTATGTGCTTATCCTTTATTTCTTTTTGATTTAAACATTATTTTTTTTTAAACTTACGATCTTACCTTTTTTCACAATGTATATGCTGTCAGCATATTTTAGCGTCGAAGCTCTATGTGCTACCATCACGATTGCTTTTCTTTTTTTATGTTTTTCAATTGAGCGCATTAGAAGCTCTTCTGTTTTGTTATCAAGTGCGCTAGTGGATTCATCAAAGATAATTAATTTAGACCGTCGATACAAAGCACGCGCTATGGCTAATCGCTGGCGTTGTCCGCCTGATAAGCAAACACCTTTTTCTCCAATTTGAGTGTCGTAATTGCTCAATGACTCTTGATGGACAAACCTGCGAAGTTGTGATTTTCTTACGGCATCATTTAATTTTTTCTGATCAATCTTATCAACAGATTCGCCTAAGGCAATATTTGATTTGATGGTATCATCAACAAGAACAGTATTCTGGGAAACATAGCTTAATAAATCCTGCCATGAAGATAAATTTATTTTCGTCAGTTCAACTCCATCAATAAGAATTTTTCCTTCGCTGGGCTGAAGAAGTCCTAGCATCAAATCTAAGATTGTTGTTTTTCCGCTTCCAGACTTTCCTGCAAAAGCTGTTATTTTACCAACACTTACTCTAAAATTTAAGTCTTTACAAACAGGTTTTTTGCTTGAGGGGTAGGAATAAGAAACATTTTTAAACTCGAGTCCGTAATTTAAGGTTAAATGTGGAGCCTCCCTCAAAATTTTAGTTTTTGTTTTCTTTAGAGAACTCAGAAAAGACGAAACTTCAATTAGTGATGGATACATAAATTTTATACCATTTAAATTTGAAAAAACCCCTTGTACGGCAGGCAATAGGCGAACCCCAGCGAACCCAAAAAAAGTAAGCAGGGGGATTTTACAGTTTAAATTATCAGTGTCTTTTAAAAAAAAGATTAAAGCAACAACGCCCCCGGCATATAGACACATTTCCAAAGCTACTTTTGGGAACAAAACATATTTTTGAGAACATATATAATTTTTACAATAAGCCAACGTATTTGCTTTAAATTTTTCAAAAAATATTTTTTCTTTTCCAACGGCTTTTAAATCCTTAAATGAATCAAAGGTTTCCCTTGTAAAACGCTGCCTGTTTGTATTTGCTATAATTCTGTGATTACCCAAAATGGTAAGTCTGCAAAAGCTCAGAAAATATGAAGCGAAGTAGGTAATTAGGAAAAAAGCTATGATTGTTATAGTAATTAGAGGCGATGTAATAAAACACATAAATGATATTAGTAAAACAACAAAAATATTCGATAGACATTGTAGCAAAGGAATTAAGATACCTTGAATAACATTAGTTACTTCTGAAAACAAAATTTTGTATAGCCTGCTACTATTTTGACTAATAAACCAGGAATATGGCTGCTCGCAAAAAGCTTCAAATAAGCGGATACTTAAAGAGTATTCATAAAGCATTACAAATTTTGTCGCTAAGTAAGTTGATATAGCTCGGAACAAAATGGAAAATATTATTATACAAAGGCCTGCCCAGCATAAAAAATAAGTAAATTTTGTTTGATCTGTAAATTTAAGGAACTTAAACAAAAAATTAAGAATTTCGTTTGTTTTAATAATATTGGGGTCTGATACCACTTGAGTTAATGGGATTAAAGCGGCAAGGCCAATACTTTCGAAAACAGCGCAGAAAATAGATAAAAGAATTGTCACAAAAAGAAACGTTGTTTGCTTTTTTGTAAAAATAGAGAAAAAACAAGCTAATTTAGAAATCATTATGCTTATTATATTTTACAGTCTTTTACTTTTGTAGATCTTATAATTTTAAATTCGCATGCTTTAAGATTATTTAATTTGAATAAAATTTTCTGATGCTTGCCAGAGACGGTTTGTTGATTTATAAATATTCTTATAGTTCATTTTTGTATAAAAAAGCGAGTTGTATAATCTTTCAATAACTGAGGTCCTTGGGTCTTGTTCTGTCAATGGTGATGTTGAAAAGAACGGTGAGATTCCTTTATAAATTTGTCTATGAGAATTATTCGGTCTGTATATTTCTATACTAAAAATTGAATTAGGTTCATTTGTCTGAATTTGAATTTGACAATTAGGTAAGAGTTTTCCGGAGAACTCTGCCTCCCAAATATTTGGTTCATCAAATTTTAGATAATGCAAAACACTTGACTTTACCTTCTCGTAGCCCAAAGCTGCCAGCACCGCTAAACAGTGTATGCCATAAAATCGAATGGCCCCACCACCTAACGAATGTTTTTTTTTCCACGTATCTTTATTTTTTACAAAGTGATCCGCTTGAAACGACCAAGATATTTTCAGCGATTCGCGATTGATATTGCGCCTATTTTTTAGATTTTTTTTTAGATTCTTAAACCAGTCTGTATACAAAAAAGTATAGCCGATTCTAAATTTTATTTTGCTCGATTGTACTCTTTTTAAAACTACCGCAGAGTCGATTGGATTTTCGCATAGGGGCTTTTCAAGAATCAAATAATTAATTGACTTGCTTCCTAAAATAGTTTCAATTAATTTTCTCTGTGCTTTTGGGGGAGTTGCAATTATAGCAAACGAAGCTTGGTTGAGCGCTCCTTTAACCGTTGTACACCACCTAATTTTATCTTTGTATTTTCTTAATTCAGATCTTGAATCGAATTTTTTTTTATAACGGCTAGGGATTATAATTAAATTTTTAGAAACATTGAGGATTAAAGGCAAATAACCGTACAAGCCGAAACCTCCTCCAATTATTGTAAATGCTTTACTATCTTTTTGCATTAGCTTTTTGTAAAAAGCGGCTATTAAATTTCTTAGACAAGATGAACCAACTCTCCTTTGAATCCTTGTAATTTGAGATAGTTTTCAATTTCTTTCGGGATGTGCCAGGCAAAATTTAAAAGGACCTTCATCTGAGGGAGTCTGGTGATGAGTTCTTCGTCTGATTTAATAGGAATTCGGGTGCCTGGTACATAGTGCCCGATTTTAAGAGAACCTGGTTTTTCATACACGCAAGCGATTTCGTTTTCCGAAAGCCCGAGCAGCGCTACTAATATAGCTGCGCGGCCTGGAAACGCTTTTGCATTCAGTTTGCCGTACTTTTGTACCAACTCGTTTATTTGTTTTCTCTTTTTTTTCCTCCAAGAGGCAATAAATGAGCGCATGTGAGAAAAAGTTTCATAAAAGGTTTTTTCCTGTTGCAGTGTTTGTTGAATCAATGAAGTAGAGTCAGGTTCTACTGTTCTGGACTTGCCGATCATGACGCGGATATTGCCCCCGTAACGTTTTGGAAACTCAATGGAAATAACTTCACGCCCAAGCTCTCGTGCGATGTGAACGAAGGAATTCAGGCTATAGGTTCTTGGGTGCTCATGGTAAAACGTATCAAATTGGTTTTTCCTAAGCACAGCACCTAAATAGTGGTTTTCCACTAACAGGATTGTATTCTCATTCATTAGTCTCAGTAATGCTTTTAGCATTTCTGGAAGGTTTTCAATATGCGCAAAAACATTGGT
>Ga0169931_10014938_pt1 | contig 10445 bp, 8 predicted proteins | sample Kivu_15m_20L_FD_129675 | JGI IMG/M metagenome (GOLD analysis project Ga0169931, IMG submission 129675) | Freshwater microbial communities from Lake Kivu, Western Province, Rwanda to study Microbial Dark Matter (Phase II) - Kivu_15m_20L... | ecosystem: Environmental > Aquatic > Freshwater > Lake ... | reverse complement strand
GTGGAGGATAGGGGACTTGAACCCCTGACCTTCTGGCTGCCAGCCAGACGCTCTCCCAACTGAGCTAATCCCCCGAACAATACGACGCTTGGGAGCGCCGAAGCATCGAAAAGTATCATTCCCCGCGCAGGCTGTCAAGGCAAGCCGACGCCGACTGACGCTAGCCCCCTGCCCTGGCAAAGGGCTCGTTTCGCTCGACAAGTTCGCCACCTTCGCGCAATACTGCCGGCGCGGTATCGGCAGTCAGCCGGCAGCCGAACGCCCACACCCGGGCGAACTCTTCGACGCGCAATTGGGCCTGACCATTCCCCGCTGCCGAGCAAGCATCGAGTTCGATCCAGGACGCGCCGCGGGCACTGAAGCCTGCCAGACCGTTGTCCTGACAAGCAACTCGCTCAAGCCGCGCTTCGCGCACCACGTCGTTTACTGCCACGCCGTCAACGCTGAACCCCCTCACAACCAGATCGCGAATGAGGACATCATGGACGTAATAGAGCGTGATGCCTGTCTGCAAACCGCAGCAGCTTGGCAGGTAGTCCCCAGGCATGCGCCCCGGTTCGACGCGAAACAGAATCTGCCCGCGCCAGAAGCACCACTCGAGCGGCGCAAGCGTGGGCGGATTGGCCGATTCACGCACGGCGGGTCGCTGTCGAGCGGCACGGCCGTCGAGGAAGAGCTGTTGTTGCCCGAGACGAGCAGGTCGGCAGGAAAACACGTCGTCCGAAAGTGGCGACCAAGCGTCATCAGCGATGGGCACCGATCCATCGATGGTTGCGCCATTGCCTTCGATCACAAGCGGCCCGCGCAGCGATCCACCGTGACGGCTACCGATCAAACTCAGGGCCGCGCGATACGGCTGTCCGGTGTTCTGGATCACGATCCGATCGCCCGCCGCGGCCAGGCGCAGCGCCTTGGCGATCGATCGCACGGGGCCGCCGCTCGGGAGCACGGATTGAATCGCGCGCCCGTCGTGCCGATCATCGCCTGCGAAGTTGCTGACGAAGATGTCGCGAGCGCTGGCTCGCGTCGCCAGCCCGGCTGCAAACGCGAGCAGAAGTAAGATTCGAGAAAATCGGCGCATGTGCAAAGCCCGCCAGGATCCGAGTGAGTTGACGTGGTCCGAATCGCAGGCTCCAGTGTAATTGGCCGCACGTCGAAAAGCAGGCCGTAACTTGCTCAGGTTCACGACAATGAAGCGCGATATTCAGGGGCGAATCCTGGAACTTACGATCGGCGACATCACCCATCAGCAGGTCGATGCGATTGTGAACGCGGCCAACAGCGGCCTCGCGGGCGGAGGAGGCGTGGACGGGGCGATTCATCGCCGCGGTGGACCGGCAATCATGGCGGACACCAAGCGACGTTATCCCGATGGCTGTCGCACGGGGTCGGCCGTGATCAGCGTCGCCGGCGATCTGGCGGCGCGGCATGTGATTCACGCCGTTGGTCCGCGCTGGAACGGCGGGCGCCGTGGCGAAGAGGAACTCCTGGCGAGCGCTTACCGCACGTCGCTGGATCTGGCGTCGCAACACAACTGCCGCAGCGTGGCGGTTCCGGCCATCTCTTGCGGCATCTATGGTTATCCGGTCGACTTGGCCAGCCGGATTGCCTTGGCCACCACCAAGGTGTTTCTAGAACAAGATCCGAACCTTGAGCTGGTACGCTTCGTGTTATTCGGCGAGGGCATCTTCGGAGCATTCAGCGCGGCGCTCGAAGAACTCGACCAATGAGGACTGCGAATCAAGGTCCGTGCCGCAACAGGATCTGGGCCAGTTTTTCGCCGCAACGAGCCAGGACGTAGGCGCCGATAAAGAAGGTGGCGAACACGGCCGCTGCCGCGGCTTCGTCGGTGGCGTCCTGGGCGGCCAGGAACGCACGGGTGAACAACACCATTCCCACCAGCACCACCAGCACGCACGTGGTCCACAGCAGGAGTTGCGTCGCTCGCAGCACGCCACGCAGCCTGATGCCCTGCGATGGCAAGCGCGGGCTGGCAGGTGCCGGCGTTGTTCGAACTTCCCTGAGCGATTGTTCGTCCACCGGCTTCGGCGTTGCGCTGGGAATGGAAGCCGCCTCTTCGGTAGCGAACAACCCACGCAAATTGACCGCAGTCGTCCACTGTTCCATGCCTTCGCGCCATAGCAAGTCGTCCGGCGAGAGCCGACCGACTTCGGCCAATTGTTTCAGCTCAGCCGCCGAGACCGGCCCAAACTGCTGGTCGTTGCGGGCGTAATACCACTGAACTTCCGCCATGCTTGCTCTCGACACGCGATGACTCTCAAACGCCAGGTCGGCCGAAACGGGGAACGCAGGGGTGCTGCCACACTACTGTAGTGTATCGCGCGCCTGGGGAATCTCCTCGGTGGAATGTGAATTGCCGTTTTTCCCGATCTTGATGCCCTTGGGCGTTAACTCCTCGTCGTTGGCAGCGTCCGGGGGAACGGGTGGAACCACGGTGCTCTCTTCCGGATGGCCGAGAACCTGCACCAGTTGAGCCCCCAGGAACAGGATGATGCTCGCACAGTAAACCCAAAGCATCATGGCGATAAACGAACCAACCACGCCATAGGCGGTGTAGTGCCCACCAACGATGTAACGTGACACGATTTGGGCCCCAATTTGCCAGGCCGCGGCGACGACGATCCCCCCGACAAGCGCTTCGCGCCAGCGCACAAAGACGCGCGGCACCATCTTGAAAACCATCGCCAGGGCCAGGGTGTTCAACGCCAGGCTGAGTGTGATCTGCAACCGCGGCCAAACGAAAGATGCCCAGACCAGATGCTCCTCCGCGGCCCAACTCTCCATCGCGCTGAGCATGACCTGGGCCACAAAGGCAATCAGCACGACGACGCCCAAACCGATCAACGTGAGGAAAGCCTTGAGGCGATTCCAGAGCGCGTTGCTGATGGCTGCCCGGGCGCCGCGTTGATGCGGAGTGACAGCGTGCCACAAGCGGTCGAAAGCCGCCTCGAGCTGTGAGAATACGCCGATCGCGGCAAACAGCAGCAGCAAGCCGGCAAAGATTCCACTGCCAGCGCGCAGTTGAACGCCACTCAGAAGACGATCCACTTCATCGGCCAAAGCTGGCGACATGCTCTTGCCCAGAAAGCCCAACAGCTCTTGTCGCGCACCTTGCGCCCGGTCGGAGAATCGCAGCCCGTAGCCGAGCACTGCCATCAGTACCCAGAGCAGCGGATAAAAGGAGAACGCGGCATAATAGGCCATGGAAGCGGCGAGCAGGTTACCGTCGTTGGCGGTCCAGCGCGTGACCGTCTTTGCGATCACGCTCCACAGTCGCCCCAGCACCCGGAGGAGCGCGCCGAGCAGCGGCGTGCGAGCGGCCAGCTGCTGCAGCGTATTCCAGAGCTCCGCGAGTTGCCTCATGCTGCCAATCCTCGTGCACGTCCGGTGAGCCCGTATCGTAAGCTCGCGCTGCAGGCTGCCTCAGATCAATCCTACGAATCCGCGTAATCGCTACAAGAGAAGCTCGCGGCCGGTTTTGGCTCCCTGCGATCCACGGTCGGCCCACAAAACCGCTAAAGCCGGGCCGCGAATGAAGCACTTCGCTCGCCCGGCCCGATAGCAATATGGCGGGCGGTTTGAGCGCTTCAGAACGATCCGCACGGTCTCCCATTAGACGCCGCAGCAATCCAGTAGGGTGCAGTCCCTTGGAAATCAACCGCAACCAATACTTCCTGATCGGGCTGGTCGTTCTATTTCTCGGCATCCAATTGCGGATGGTCGAGAGTTACGTGTTGAACGAGAAGACCAGCACGTTTGTATCCCAGCGTCTGGCCCTGGTGGCCAGCAGCGAGTCGTCGGACGGTGCCTTCCTTCCGGCCGCGGGCCCAACACCGTTGCGCACGATCAAGCCGCCTGTCTGGCTGGGATACGCCTTCATTTCCGTCGCGGCAGTGCTGATCCTGCATAGCCTGGCCATGAAAAAGCCGGGCGGATAACGGGCTTCGGCTTGCGGTCGGTGGCAAAATCCGTGGCACCGTGCGCTGGCGCAGGAATCCTTGTTTATCCCGCAGTGCGGAGCCGCTTGACCGTCTCGCTAGCTCGCCGTAAACTCAAAGGTTACCTAGTGTTCGAGCTTTTAAACTTGCTGCCGCCTCTCCCCCGGCGTAGGCAGTGCTTCCAGTGCCCCTCGGGGTGAAGTGAGCCGCTTTGTGAAGCGTGCACTGATCAGCGACATTCATAGCAACCTCGAAGCCCTCGAGGCAGTGCTGGCAGACATACGTCAGCAAGGCATCACGGAAGTGTATTGCCTGGGGGATATCATCGGTTATGGTCCTAACCCGCGCGAGTGCATCGATCTGGTGATGCAATGCTCGGTGTGCCTGTTGGGAAATCACGATCAAGGCGCCCTGTTCGATCCCGAGGGCTTCAACAGCGGTGCGGAACGTGCCATCTTCTGGACACGCGATCAACTGGAAAACCCGGCCGGGAACCCTGACGACAATGCCAAGCGCTGGGACTTTCTGGGCGAATTGCCGCGTAACCATCGCGAAAACGGCTTTCTCTACGTGCACGGATCGGCCCGCAATCCGCTGAACGAGTATGTCTTTCCGGAAGACATCTATAACCAGCGGAAAATGGAAAAGATCTTCAGTCTGATCGAGCACCACTGCTTCCAGGGACACACGCACGTTCCGGGCGTGTTCACGCAGAGCATGAACTTTCTCAGCCCCGAGGAGGTGAACTACTCCTATCGGTTGGGCGACGAGAAGACGATGGTCAACGTGGGCTCGGTTGGTCAGCCGCGCGACGGCGATCCGCGCAGTTGCTACGTCGTCCTGGAGGAGAACCAACTCGCGTTCCGCCGGGTGGCATACGACTTCGAAAAGACGATCAAGAAGATCTACGACACCCCCGAGTTGGATAATTTCCTGGGGGATCGCTTGCGGGAAGGTCGCTAGGGCACTTAAGCCCAAGATCGGCCGCCATTCGCCGAAGAATACGGCGCTCGACAGTGCAATTCCCCGGTTCAAACGGCCGCACTTGCCATTGCAGAATCCCCACGATGGGGAACAATGATGGATTGCTCCCACGCGAGGTCGACGCGGTCGCACTTGCGCCCCCTCAAGCTCCCAACCAATCTCTGAATACGGACCCTTTCGGTGGATCGACGCTTCGCAATCTTTGCCGTGCTGGTGGCCCTGATCTTCGTGGTCAATCAGCTCATTTTCTCGTACCTCAATCCGCCCGAGCCACCTAAGAAGGGCGCCGACAAGCAGGTGGCCCAGGCGGAACAGAAAGCCGACGAAGCCGCACCGGCGGACGCCCAACCGGCTGTCGCCCCCGCCGAGGCCGAAGCGCCGGCGGCGGATATTGCTGCGCCGCCCGCCGAGGCTGAACAACCTGCCGGCGAAGTCACGCCGGAAGCAGCGATCGCATCCAAGCGAGGCACGCTGGGTTCGCTCGACCGCAGCAGTCCGTTCCGGATGCTGGTCACCTGGAGCAATGAAGGCGCGGCCATCGAGAAGATCGAGTTAAACCAGGTGCGCGCGCTCGAGAGCGACATCCCCTGGGGATACCTCGGCTATCTTGCTCCGGTTGATGCGCCCGCGAAGGCCGGAGCGTTGGTGCGCGTCGTTGGAGCGGGCACGCCAGCAGCCGCGGCCGGAATTGAGTCGGGCGACGTGATCACGGCACTCGGCCCGACCAAGGTTCGCACCGCCGCCGAGTTCGTCACCGCGCTCTCGGCGACCGAGCCCCGCCAACAAATCAAGCTCACGATCATGCGAGGCGATGAATCCAAAGACGTAGACGTCACGCTCGGCCAGCAACCGCTCGACCTGGTGCGGCCGGAGTTTCAGTCGAAGCCAATCGAAGTCGTGACGCCCGGCAAGCACGATCCGTTGTCATTCCTGACCACGATCCAGCAGTTCGACGATCGCGTGCTCGCGAACGATAACAAGGAACTCGGCGGCGTGAATTTGCGCGATGGCGCTTGGGAAGTCGCGGAATCGAGCCCGCAGAGCGTACGGTTTCAGCGGCAGATACCGCTCCTGGGACTGGAGATCACCAAGACGTATCGGCTGGCAGAGCTGCCCAAGGACGAGCAAACCAACGAAACCTATCCGGCCTATCACCTCGTGCTCGACGTGGCTGTGAAGAACACCAGCGAAGCGCAACACAAAGTAGCTTATCGGCTGGATGGACCGACCGGATTGCCCACGGAAGGCGACTGGTACGCGAGCAAAGTCAGCCGCACCTGGGGCAGCGCCGGCCTGCGCGATGTCATCGCCTCGTTCGATGGGGGAACGATCGCGCAGATTTCGCCGGGTAACCTGGCCGACGAGGACTTTGAGAAATCGTGGGGATCGACTTCGAAGCTCGACTTCATCGCGGTGGATGCGCAATACTTCTCAGTGGCGATGGTTCCGCAGAGCAAGCAACCGGATCAGAAGTTGTTCGAAGCGATCGTGCCGATGCGAGTCGGCGCGGTGCCGGAAGAGTCGGCCGACATTCGACTGCTGAACGTGTCCTTCCGCATCGACAGCGTGGTGGCCGACCTGCAGCCCGGCGAGTCGCTCGAGCACAGCTACCAGGTCTTTGCGGGACCGAAACGGCGAGCGCTGCTGGCCAACTATGGCCCGAACGGAGAGCTCACCGAGTTGATCTACTTCGGCTGGTTCTGGCCGGTCGCTCAGTTTCTCAGCGAGGTATTGCACGCCTTCTATTCCGTCGTCCGAAACTATGGCATCGCGATCATCATGCTGACCGTTCTGGTCCGCGGGTGCATGTTCCCCCTGAGCCGCAAGCAAGCTCTCGGCGCGCAGAAGATGCAAGAGCTGCAGCCCGAGATTAAGAAGATCAATGAGAAGTACAAGAGCGACGCGGAGAAGCGCACCCGGGCGATGCAGGACCTGTTTCGCCAGCACAAGTACAACCCGGTGGGCGGGTGCATGCTGGCGTTTGCGCAACTTCCGATCTTCGTCGGCCTGTACCGTTCGCTGATGGTCGACGTCGAGTTGCGTCAGGCGCCACTGATCAGCGACGCCATTCGCTGGGCTTCGAACCTGGCCGCTCCGGACATGTTCTGGAACTGGTCGCACCTCATGCCGGAGTTTATCACGGCTGGAACCGGTTTTCTGGGGCTGGGACCCTACCTGAACGTACTGCCGCTGGTGACCATCGCACTGTTCATCTGGCAGCAGAAGATGTTCATGCCGCCACCGGCCGACGAACAGGCCGCGATGCAGCAGAAGATGATGCAGTACATGATGATCTTCATGGGCGTGCTGTTCTTCAAAGTTGCTAGTGGGTTGTGCGTGTACTTCATCGCGTCGAGCTTGTGGGGCGTCGCCGAGCGGAAGCTCTTGCCCAAGGCTCAAAAAAAGACTGATCCCGACGCGGCCCCCGCAATGATCACGCCAACTGCCGAGGGCAACGGCGCCGCGGCTCGCAAGCGTCGTCAAAAGGGTCGCAAATAGTTCTCACGGCAGGTAGGTCGCCGTGTATCAGCTCGATCAAGCTACCGACACGATTGCTGCCATCGCCTCGACGTTGGGGAGTGCGCCGCGCGGAATCGTTCGACTCAGCGGTTCAGGCACGCTGGCCGTGCTGAGCAACTGCGTCGCGGGCGCGGATGTCCGGCGGCTGGCAGAGGTTCTCGAGCCGACCGCGCTGGAAGTCGATCTCGCCATCTCCAGCAGTGAGTGCTGCCGACTGCCCGCCACGATCTACATCTGGCCGGACGAACGCAGCTACACCCGGCAACCCGCCGCCGAGATTCACACGACGGGCTCCGCTCCCCTGCTCGCTGCCGTGCTTTCGACTCTCTGCGACAATGGTGCACGGCTCGCGCAGCCGGGAGAGTTTACGCTCAGGGCTTTTCTGGCAGGCAGGCTCGACCTGACGCAGGCCGAGGCAGTGCTCGGCGTCATCGATGCACGCGGCGACGACGACCTCCGCCATGCGCTTGGTCAGCTTGCGGGTGGCCTGGCTCGGCCGTTGCATAACCTGCGCGAGACACTGCTCGACTTGCTCGCGCATCTGGAAGCGGGACTGGACTTTGTCGAGGAAGACATCGAGTTCATTACGCGCAGCGACCTCGCCCGCCACCTTGCCGCGGCTGATCAAGAACTGCAGGCGACCCTCGCCCAACTCACCGACCGCAAGGTTGACCAGTCACAAGCACGGGTCGCGCTTGTCGGCTGGCCAAACGTAGGCAAGAGCAGCCTCTTCAACGCACTGGGGGGCGGACGAGCGCTCGTCTCAGACGTTCCCGGCACAACGCGCGACTATCTCGCGGCTGAGATCGACCTTGGTGGCGACCTGCGCTGCCAGCTCATCGACACGGCGGGACACGAGGTGGTTGCTCCCACGGAAGTGGTGCCGCTGGAGGCACAAAAGCTCTCGCGCGAGCAGGCATTGCATTGTGACATCGAGATCCTCTGCCTGGACTGCACGCGCGAACTGAATGCCTGGGAGCGCGGTCGGCTGGCCGAGCCGGCAACGACCGCACGAATCATCGCCTGGACGAAGAGCGACTTGCATCCAGCGGGCGTATTCGCACGGCTGACGTCGCCAGCCACCATCGTTTCCACAACCACCCGACACCAGGCCGGCGCTGCCCATCTTCGCGCGGCCCTCCGGTCAGCCCTGGCCGACTTCTCCCATGAGGCAGGATCGGCGACTGCCGAGCGCTGTGTCGGCAGTTTGCGAGCCGCGGCCAGTGGTGTCGCCGCAGCCCAGGAAATGTGCGATTCGGGCGGCGATGAAGCGCTGATCGCCGTGGAATTGCGACTGGCGCTCGAGCAGCTAGGACAGGTTGTTGGAGCCGTTTACACGGACGACATCCTCGATCGGGTATTCAGTCGGTTCTGCATTGGCAAATAGCTGGCCAAAGCGGAGCCAAGATTGAACCTGCGGCGGCGAATGCACCTCTGATTGGCGGGAGGTATGTCGGGGGCGGCGCACTCATGTTGGAGCCGCTTTGGCCGTTCGGCTAGACTACCGGATGCACCTCCCCCCTCGCGTGGTTCGGAACGAGAAGGCCCAAGGCACGCCTCACGCGTCAACAACCGAAAACTGCGTCGTTCCCCGCACACACCCAAAACGTCCTGGCAGGTGTTCACATGCGACTTGTAGCACTCACACTCACGCTGGCGGCTGCGCTGGGCAGCTCCCAGGCCTTTGCCGCGCCTATCGGCACGAAGGTCGAAAACTTTACGCTCAAGGATTATCACGGTCAGCCGCATTCGCTCACCGACGATGGCCGCGGAAAGGTTGTGGTCCTGACGTTCCTGGGCACCGAATGCCCGCTCGCAAAACTCTATGCCCCGAAGCTGGCCGAACTCGCCGAAAAGTACGCCGCCAAAGGCGTCGTATTCCTGGGCATCGACTCGAATCGCCAGGATGCCACGACCGAGATCGCTGCCTTCGCCCGGGCTCATGAGATCAAGTTCCCGATCCTGAAGGACCTGAAGCAGAAGGTTGCGGATTCCGTGGGCGCCACGCGCACACCGGAAGTCGTCGTACTCGACGTTTCGGGTGCAATTCGTTATCGCGGCCGGATCGACGATCAGTACGGCTTCCAGGACAACAAGAACTACCTGCGCAACAAGGCCGAGACCCATGAACTCGTCGACGCGATTGACGCGCTCTTGGCGAAACAGGAGATCAAGCATGCGGAAGTCGCCGCAGCTGGTTGCCTGATTGGTCGCGATCTTGAACCGACCGTCGACAGCGACGTGACCTACACCAAGCAGGTCGCACGGATCATGAACGACCGCTGCGTGTTCTGTCATCGCACGGGCCAGATCGCGCCGTTTACGCTAACCAGCTACGACGATGTCGCTGGTTGGGCCTCGATGATTGAAGAGGTCGTAAGCCAGAACCGTATGCCGCCCTGGCATGCGAACGAGCAGTTCGGTCATTTCAGCAACGACGCCCGGTTGAGCGACGAAGAGAAAGCCACGATCGCCAAGTGGGTCGAAAACGGCGCTCCGGAAGGCGATCCGAAAGATATGCCCCAACCGCCGCAGTTCGCCGAAGGCTGGATGATTCCCGAACCTGAACAAGTGCTGTACATGAGCGACAAGGCATTTAACGTGCCGGCCACCGGCGTCGTGGATTACCAGACGTTCGTCGCCGATCCAGGCTGGACGGAGGATAAGTGGATTGCCGCGATCGAACCGCGACCGGGCAATCCGGCCGTCGTGCATCACATCCTGATGTTCGTGTTGCCGCCTGACGGGAACCTTGGCGGTGGACTGGGCAGCGGTAACGATTTCCTCGGAGCGTATGCTCCGGGATTGCGGCCTGAGCCGCTGGAACCGGGTCTGGCACGTTTCGTACCGGCCGGCTCGAAGTTGATCTTCCAGATGCACTACACGCCGAACGGCACGGCCCAATCCGATCGCAGCTACTGCGGCTTCGTGTTCGCCGATCCCCAGACCGTGCGGAAGGAAGTTCGCGTCAACAGCGCCGTG
>Ga0169931_10014937_pt1 | contig 10445 bp, 9 predicted proteins | sample Kivu_15m_20L_FD_129675 | JGI IMG/M metagenome (GOLD analysis project Ga0169931, IMG submission 129675) | Freshwater microbial communities from Lake Kivu, Western Province, Rwanda to study Microbial Dark Matter (Phase II) - Kivu_15m_20L... | ecosystem: Environmental > Aquatic > Freshwater > Lake ... | reverse complement strand
GGTGTCGCACCCGATGTTGGTGCCCGTGAGCCCGAGGTGCTCACGGATGTAGTGGACCAGCAACGTGCGCGGCTCGACATCGCCGGAATGCACGGTGCCATTGACCGTGACGCTGATCTGCATCGTCCCCCCTGTTCGGACTGATCGCGCCATCATGCCCCACGGAAAACAGGCCCCGTGACCGCTCGTCGCCTCAGGGGACGAGCTTTCGCAGCCCCCGGGCGGCGAACCCGGCGGCGAGCGCGAACAGCCCGAGGAAGGCCACCAGTCCCGGCCACGTCTCGGCCCAGGTGATCTCGTGGAGGAACCCCTGACGGCCGAGCCGCAGCACCTGGGTCGCCGGATTCACCGCCGACACCCACTTCAACCACCCGGACAACCCGGCCTCGGGCACCTGCGATTCGGACAGGAACACGAGGACGAACACGCCCACCTGCATGAGCGGCGCCGCGGCCATCGACTTGAACCGGAAGGCGAGCCCGACGCCCCAGCAGACCCCGATCACCGCCACCATCAGCGTCGCCACCAGCAGCAGCACGAGCGACAGCGCGCCGCCGGGCAGGCTCATCCCGCCAACGGCGCCGATGGCCACCACCAGCACGAGCGGAAGCAACGCCCGGACCATCGCGGTGAGTACGTACCCGACCAGGATCGCCGTCCGACGCGTCGGCGCGGCGAGCAGGCGGTCGAAGATGCCGGTCTGGAAATCACGGATGGCCCCGAAGGCCAGGAACACGCTGCCGAACGCAGCGCCCTGCAGGACGTTGAGCGGCACGTACCAGTTCAGCCGGGGCAGGTCCGGGTAGTACTGCCGGATCGCCGCGCCGTAGACGGAGGCGAAGGCGATCGTGCCGAACACCGGGAACACCAACGACGGCACGAGGGCCGACGGCAGGCGGCGGATGGCGACCAGGTTGCGCAGCACGAGCGCCCACGCCACCGCCAGGGTGCGCCCACCGGGTGCGCTCGCTCGGACCGGGGCGCTCACGACGCCGCCAGTCGACGGCGCAGGGCCACGAGCGCGAGGACGATGCCGACGGCGGTGATCGCGAGCGGCAGGTCCAGCGCATCGAGTGCGGCCGACCAGCTCCAGCCGTCGATCACCAGATCGCGCAGGCCTTCGGTGATGTGGGACAACGGGTTCCAGTCGGCCAGCGTCCGGAACCAGCCCGTCATCGTCTCGCGAGGGAAGAACGCAGAGGAGGCGAACAGCAGGACGAAGGCGAGCGGGAACGTGCTCTGCACCGCCTCGGCCGAGCCCGTCTTGATCGCCATGGCGGCGAGCAGCGCCCCGAACCCGAGTGCGATCAGCGCGCCCGACACGATGAGCACGGCGTACCCGGCGGCCCCGGCCGCGACCCGGGCGCCGAAGACGGTGAGCACCACCGCGAACAGCAGCGCCTGCAGGGCACCGAGGAACGCGGCCCCGGCAAGCCGGCTCACCAGGATCGCCGTGCGGTTCACGGGCGAGGCGAGCATACGCTCGAAGAACCCTTGCTCGATGTCGGTGGCGAGGCCCGTCGCCCCTTGGACCGACCCGAACAGCACGCCTTGCACCACCGACGACGCAAGCGTGAACGTCACGAACGAGTCGAGCTCCGGGTAGCAGCAGGCCTGCAGCAGCGGCAGGGACTTCGTGAAGCTCCCGGCGTTGATCGCGACGAACACCAGCGGGAACAGGATCCCCGGCAGCAGCAGCGGAAACTCCCGCAGCAACCCGACGACCGCCCGTCGCGACAGGGCACCGACCTGGGCGAGCAAACGAGGCCGGACCGACAACGGCGCCGTCATCGTCCCCTCCGACCCCGGCGCTTCGGCGGCACGGCGGCCTCGACGGGCGCCGCCTCGGCCGCGCCTTCGAGCCGGTGCCCGGTGGCCTCGGCGAACACGTCGTCGAGGCTGGGCGCTTTGAGCTCCATGTGGTCGAGGTGCACGCCGGCCTCGTCGAGGGCGCGCACCACGTCGCTCATCGCTCCCGCGCCGCCGGCGAGGCCGACCCCGAGCGTGCCCTCGGGCGAGGGCCGGGCGTCGCCGAACCGGGCGAGCACCTCGCGGGCGAGCGGCGCTTGCCCGGCCGGCACGTCGACGAACAGCGTCGGCGAGCCGACCGCCGCCTTCAGATCCTTCGGGTCGCCCTCGCGCACGATCCGGCCGCGGTCGATGATCGCGATGCGGCCGGCGAGTTGGTCGGCCTCCTCGAGGTACTGGGTGGTGAGCAGCACGGTGGTGCCTTCGCTGTTCAGCCGGCGCACCTCTTCCCACAGCGACAACCGGCTCATCGGGTCGAGCCCGGTGGTCGGCTCGTCGAGGAAAAGGACGGTGGGTGCATGGATCAGCGACAGCGCCAGATCGAGGCGGCGGCGCATGCCGCCGGAGTACGTGCCCACCCGACGGCCCGCCGCAGCGGTCAGCCCCACGCGCTCGAGCAGCTCACCGGCCCGACGCCGGGCGTGCTCTCGGGGCAGGCCGTAGAGCACTCCCTGGAGATCGAGCAGCTCCGAGCCCGTCATGAGCGGGTCGATGGCAGCGTCCTGCAGGGCCACGCCGATCGAGCGGCGCACCGCGTCGGCCTCGGCAACCACGTCGAAGCCGGCCACCCACGCCCGGCCGGCCGACGGCCGCAACAGGGTCGTGAGCATCCGCATCGTGGTGGACTTACCGGCCCCGTTGGGGCCGAGGAAGCCGAAGATCTCGCCGGTGCGCACCTGCAGGTCGACGCCGTCGACCGCGCGCACGTCGCCGAAATGGCGCAGGAGACCTTCGGCGAGAACGGGGGGTCGTTCCTGCACGACGAGGGACGGTACACCCGGCCCGGGCACGCATCGCGATGGGCCGTTGGTCCCTAGCGCCCCCCGGTTGCGGCAGCCTTTGCCCATGGGTGACCCGGCGGGACCCCGGGCGCATCGACGCCGGCTGTCCGATGCCATCGCCCACACGCTCCTGCGTCGCTCGGGTGAGGCCGTCAGCGTGATCGCAGCCGGCGGCACCATCCGCTACGCGTCGCCCACCTGGGCCTCGGTACTCGGTCTCGATCCTGCCGCAGCGATCGGGCGGAGCCCGACCGAACTGCTCCCCCCGGAGGAGGTCGACCGGGTGAACCGAGCCGTCACGACACACCTCGCCGCCGGTGATCGTTCGTTCACCATCGAAGCACTCGGTGGGCCGCGCGGCGATCGGATCTGGTCCCACCGCTGCGAGGCCCGCTTCGGTGATCCGGCCGTGCGCGGGCTGCTCGTGCTCACCCGGGACGTCACCGACGAGCGTCGCGCCGCCACCGAGGCGAGCGATCGGCGCGAGGCCGACCGGCTCGTGCTCGACACCCTGCGCGATCGGGCCGTGCTCGATCGCGCCCAGATCGCTGCACGTCCGGCGATCGCGTTCGTCGACCTCGACGGGTTCAAGGCGATCAACGACCGGTACGGCCACGCCGCCGGCGACGAGTTGCTCCGCCGGGCCGCCCGCCGGCTCGTTGCCGGAGCCCGCCGGGACGAGCTCGTGGTCCGCCTCGGTGGCGACGAGTTCGTCGTCGTCGCCGACCACGTGGAGCGAGGCCGCCGCCGAAGCGCTCGGCCACCACATCGCCCGGCTCCTCGACGGCGTGGAGGTGCCGGGGGTCAGCCTGGTCGGATTGCGTGCCTCGATCGGCGTCGCCGTCGGGGGCCCCGCCTTTGCGGACGAGTGGCTCCGACACGCCGACGACGCCATGTACGAAGCGAAGCGTCGGGCGGACGCCACGGTGGTCGTCCGGGTGGTGGGGACGGGCTCGCGCCCGTGCCCACCACCCGGCGACGATCAGCCCTGAGCGCCCTGGACGGCCCGCCACACCCGCTCGGCGGTGAGCGGCATGTCGATGTGACGCACCCCGAGGTGCGACACCGCGTCGACCACCGCCGACTGCACGGCCGGGGTGGAGCCGATGGTGCCCGACTCGCCGATTCCCTTGGCGCCCAACGGGTTCACGTGCGTCGGGGTCTCCATGTGGATGATCTCGAAGCTCGGGAGCTCGGCGGCCGAGATGAAGGCGTAGTCCGCCAGGTTGCCCGTGATCGGGTTGCCGTCGTCGTCGTAGCGCACCTCTTCGAGGAGCGCCTGCGCCGCACCCTGCGCGATACCGCCGTGAATCTGGCCTTCGAGCAACAACGGGTTCAGCACCCGGCCGGCGTCGTCGCAGGCGATGTGGCGCACCAGGCGGACCTGACCCGTCTCGGTGTCGACCTCGACGACGGCGAGATGGGCGCCGAACGGGAACGTGGGCATCGAGGCCGAGAACGTGGTGTCGACCTTGAGCGACTCGTGATCCGAGGCCGCAAGCTCGACCCAGGTGCGAGCCACCGACGGCGTGCCGGCGACGTGGAACGCACCGGCGTCCTTGTCGAGCACGATGTCGTCCTTGGCCGCCTCGAGCAGCCGGGCCGCTACGTCACGGGCCTTGTCGACGAGCTCGACCGCCGCCTTCTGGACTGCGGCGCCGCCCTGCTGCAGCGAGCGAGAGCCCATCGTGCCACCGCCGACGGGCACCAGGTCGGTGTCGCCCCAGACCACGTCGATCCGGTCCATCGGGATACCGGTCTCCTCGGAGGCCAGCATCGACCACGCCGTCACGTGACCCTGCCCGTGGGGGGAGGTGCCCGTGTAGACGATCGCCCGCCCATCGGGCAGGATCTCGATCTTGGCGGTCTCGCCCATCGGGGGAACCCCGCCGGTGATCTCCACGTAGACGCTCACCCCGATGCCGAGCTGCACCCGATCGCCGCCGGACCGGCGGCGGGCCTGCTCGGCCCGCAGCGCCGCATAGTCGCCCGCCGCGAGCACCCGGTTCAGGGACTCCTCGTAGTCGCCGACGTCGTAGGTCTGGCCGACGGTGGTGGTGTGCGGGGTGTCGAACTTGGCGATCAGGTTCTTGCGGCGCACGTCGACGGGATCCATGCCGATCTCGGCGGCGAACAGGTCCATCGCCCGCTCGACGGCGGCGGTGGCTTCCGGCCGGCCGGCGCCCCGGTAGGCCACCGTCGGCGTGGTGTTCGTGACGATGGAGTACGTGACGCACTCGATCTTCGGGATCGCATACACACCCGACGACATCGGGCGGGTCATGAACGGGGCGAGGATCGTGCCCATGTCGGCGTAGGCGCCCGAGTCCTGGAGGACCTCGAGCCGGTAGGCCTTGACCGTGCCGTCGCGGTCGCCGCCGATGGCGACGCGCTGGACCTGGCCGCGGCCGTGGCCGAGGCCGAGCATCGACTCGCTGCGGGCTTCGAGGAACTTGACGGCCTTGCCGACGCGCTTGGCGATCGGGCCGAGCAGCAGTTCCTCGGGATAGGCGCCGATCTTGGCGCCGAAGCCGCCGCCGACGTCAGGGGTGATCACGCGGACCTTGTCGCCGTCGAGGCCGTTGGCCGCCTTGTGCGCATCGCGGGCGCCCTGGGCGTGCTGCGTCGACAGCCAGACGTGGAGCCGGTCGCCGACCCACGCCGCCGCTGCACCGCGCACCTCGAGCGGGCACGGCGCCACACGCTGGTTGATGACCCGCTCGCGCACGACGACCTCGCAGCCGTCGAAGAACTCGTCGCCGGTCACGTCGGGCATGCCGAGCGCCGTCGAGGCGAACACGACGTTGCTCCCCGCCGTCGGGTACAGCAGCGTCGGCGAGGCCATGGCGGCCTCCATCTCGACGAGGGCCTCGAGCGGCTCGATCTCGATCTCGACGAGGGCGAGGGCGTCCTCGCCCTGCTCGGGCCGCTTGGTCACGATGGCGACGATCGGCTCGCCGACGTAGCGCACCTTGTCGGAGGCGAGCAGCGTGCGGGCGACGGTGGGGTTGAAGGGCGCCGGAACCGGCTGGAGGCCCAGGTCGGCGGCGGTGAACACGGCGACCACACCCGGAGCCACAGCGGCTGCGGCGGTGTCGATCGAGGTGATGGTGCCGTGCGCGACGGCCGACCGGACGTAGGTGACGTACAGCGCGCCTTCGAGCAGGGGCTCGCGCAGGTCGGCGAGGTACTCACCGCCGGTGGTCAAGAACTTGGGGTCCTCTTTGCGAAGGACACGGTTGCCGAGGATGCTGCCGGGCATTCGAGCTCCCCCCGTAGGGACGTTCGGTGATCGACCGACCTTATCCGGCGGTGGTGCTCGGGGTTCCAGCGGGAGCGGTGGTGCCGTCGTTGACGCGTGACTCAAGCACCCCCTGGACGAGAGTGAACGGCCACCGGGCCGGCAGCGAGGTGATGGGACCCTCGGGTTGGACCACGACGGCGATCACTCCCGGAGGCACGCGCTGATGCTGCTCACGAGCGGCGGTGAGCACGGCGAGCGGCTGTTCGAGGGCGCTTACCTGGGTGCGCAGGCGCTCGTTCTCGGTTCGGATCGTGGCCAGGCGGTCCGAGGTGCCCTCGTACCGGTCCCGCTGGTCGAACAGCGTCTGGGTGGGCTTGACGAGCAGCAACGCGAGCACTGCGCCGACGGCGACCAGCAACCCCAGCCAGGCGAGCACAACGGCAGGCCGGCGGGCTCGCCGACCCCGGACCGCGGTCACGAGCGGCGCCCGACGCGGGCCAGGGCACCCCGGCCGCGATAGGCCGCCGCCTCGCCGAGGTCGTCCTCGATCCGCAGGAGCTGGTTGTACTTCGCAACCCGGTCGCTGCGGGCGGGCGCACCGGTCTTGATCTGGCCGCAGTTCGTCGCGACGGCGAGGTCGGCGATCGTGGCGTCCTCGGTCTCGCCGGAACGGTGGGACATCACCGCGGTGTAACTCGAGGACCGGGCGAGCTCCACCGCTTCGAGGGTCTCGGTGAGGGTGCCGATCTGGTTGACCTTCACCAGGATCGAGTTGGCGACGCCCCGCTCGATGCCGAGCGCGAGCCGCTCGGAGTTCGTGACGAACAGGTCGTCACCGACGAGCTGCGTGCGGTTGCCGACCGCTGCGGTGAGGGCCGACCAACCGTCCCAGTCGTCTTCGGCCATGCCGTCCTCGATCGACACGATCGGGTACGTGTCGACGAGGCGGGCCCAGTACGCCACGAGCTGGGCGGAGCTGAGCACCTTGCCTTCGCCCTTCAGGTGGTAGACGCCGTCGCGGAACAGCTCGCTCATCGCCGGGTCGAGCGCGATGGCGATCTGCTCCCCCGGCACGTAGCCGGCCTGGCGGATCGCCTCGATGAGGAACCGGATGGCGTCTTCGTTGCTCGGCAGGTCCGGCGCGAAGCCGCCCTCGTCGCCGACCGCGGTGGCCAGGCCCCGATCCTTCAGCAGGCGCTTCAAGACGTGGTACGTCTCGACCCCCCATCGCAGCCCCTCGGAGAACGAGGCCGCGCCGACCGGCATGATCATGAACTCCTGCAGGTCGATCGAGTTGTCGGCGTGGGCGCCACCGTTGATGACGTTCATCATCGGGACGGGCAGGACGTGGGCGTTGGCGCCGCCGACATAGCGATACAAGGGCACGGCGAGCTCGGTGGCGGCCGCCTTGGCGACGGCGAGCGAGACCCCGAGGATCGCGTTCGCCCCGAGGCGGCCCTTCGCGTCCGTGCCGTCGAGGCCGATCAGCTCGGCGTCGAGCACCCGCTGGTCGAGCGCGTCGAGACCGACGACGGTGTCACGGATCTCCCCGTTGACGGCGTCGACCGCACCGAGCACGCCCTTGCCGGCGTAGCGCGGACCGCCGTCACGGCGCTCGACGGCCTCGTGCTCACCGGTCGACGCGCCCGACGGCACGATCGCTCGGCCCCGCGCCCCGGACTCCAGCAGGACCTCGACTTCGACGGTTGGATTCCCGCGGGAGTCGAGGACCTCCCGTCCGATGACGTGCTCGATCTCGCTCACGTGCGGCGACCCTAGTGGCGCAACGGGCCCGGCCGGGGGACAGCACCGGCTCGCGATGCGGCGAGCGGCCGTGGCGTTCGCCATCCGTCGAGCCGGGGCGGCGACCGGCGGTGACTCGCCGAGGGACCGTCACGCGGAGCGCGGCCCCTCGGCTCTCTTGGCGTCGTTCCACAGCGAGAGTTGCCCGGCGAGATCGAGCCGACCGAGATCCGTGCCGTGCGTCTGTGCCGCATCGACCATGTGCTCGTAGCGCCGGCGGAACTTCCCCGCCGCGCTGCGCGCCACCACCTCGGCGTGCACCCCGCGCCGGCGACACAGGTCCACCACGGTGGCGAGCAGGTCGCCGAGCTCCTCGGCCACGTGGGCATCGTCGTCCCAGGCCTCGAGCACCTCGTCGAGCTCCTCGCGCACCTTCGCGATTGCCGACGCGTCGTCGGGCCAGTCGAAGCCCGAATACTTGGCCGCGGCGCGGAACAGGTCCTGCAGCAGGGCGAGGGCGGGGAGCGAGTGCGCGACCCCGGCGAACGGTTCGGCGAGGGTCCCGGGGGCGGTCCCGGGCGCGGTCCCGGCCGTGATCCCGGCCGTGATCCGCTCGAGTTTCTCCGCCGCCTTGATCGCCTCCCAGTTCCGGTGGACCTCGTCGGCGTCCGCGACCACGACCTCGCCGAACACGTGAGGATGGCGCCGCACCATTTTCTCGGTGATGCCGGCGGCGACGTCGGCCAGCGTGAAGCGGCCGTCCTCGGCGGCCACTGCGGCGTGCAGGAACACCTGCAGCAGCACGTCGCCGAGCTCCTCGAGCATCCCGTCGTCGTTCCCGGTCCGCTCGAAGTCGTCGATCGCGTCGACGAGCTCCGCCGTCTCCTCGATGAGGTACCGGCGCAACGTGCCGTGGGTCTGGGCGCGGTCCCACGGGCATTCGGCCCGAAGGCGGCGCACGACTTCGTCGAACCGGACGAGCTCGGCACCGACCGGCGCGGCGAGCGACGGGATCCACAGCGTCGTGAGGTGATCGGCGTCGACGATCCGGTCGAGGTCGTCCCACGCCACGGCCGTCACCGACCGGTCGGGCAGACCGAGCCGCTGCAGCACGACGATGGGCTCCTCGGGAGCGAGCTCGACGGACAGCTTGATGTCGGACAGCACGAAGCGGTCGTCACACTGCGCGACCAGCAGCGGTCCGCGCTGACCGGCGGCCTCGACGGCGAATCGGTGCCCGTCGACGAGACGAACACCCACGGCCAACGGGTCGACGCCGAGCGCCGCCCAGACCAGATCGAGAAATGACATCGCCGGGACGATCTCCAGCGCCACGTCGCCGTCGTGTCCGGCCCGGGCCCGGAGCAACTCGACGGTGCGCTCCGCAACGAGCGGCGACCCCGGCACGGCGTAGGCGACGTGGCCGTGCTGCTGCGCAGCCTCCACGAGCCGGTCGACGATGGTGGCGTACACCGCCTCGAGTGTTGGCGCTGTCTCGTAGACGTCATCGAACGAGATCACCGCGCTGGTGTCCCGGACGGGCAATGCGCCCGGGTCACCCGGTTCGACGACGTCCACGGCCGGATGGCGCCGGGTGCGCACGAACCGCACCGGGGCGGCCGCCAGGGCAGCGCGTGCGGCAGGAGGAACGAGATCGGCGCCGGCGGGCCCGAGGCCCACGACGGTGAGCCGGGGGCGCTCAGCCGACGGACGGATCGACCACCTCGAAGCTCTCGAGGCTCCAGCGACCGAACCGAGGGTCCACGTTGATCCGACCGGCGAGATCGACCGCTTTGGCCCGGAGTTCCTCGGCGTTCGGCGCCGACGTGACGGCGTTGGCCTCGGCCCCCCGGGTGGCGAGGTAGTTCCGCAGACGTTCGGGCAGCGCCGCCCACGGGTCGCCACCGGCGACGGCCCCCTGCTTCATGAGGGCTTCGAGCCGTTGGGCCTCGGCGTCGACGTCGGCCTGCGTCGGCACCAATCCAGCCTCGCCCGCCACTCGGTGGAACACCTCGTACTGAGCCTGCAGGGTGAGCCACGCCCGGGTGTAGTCGGCCGGCACCGCGCCCGGCAGGAGTCCCCGGGCGTCTACCCCTGGGCCGAACGGCACGCCGGCCTTCGCAAGAGCCTTGAGATCGGTGCGCAAGTCCCGGGCGCTCAACTCGTAGTCGCCGACCGTCAGTGCCGGCGGATCGACCGTGGAGCAGGCGGAGGCGCCCAGGACCACGGCAGCGCTGAGGGCGAAAGCGGCGAGACGGCGGGTCACAGAGCGGGCAGGCTAGCGAGCCGACGCAACCCGGGGCGTGGCGCCGGTCGGTAGCGTGCGCGCCAGCAACGGCGAGGGAGGCCCGGCGATGGTGCGGCGACGACTCTGGGCCGCTGGGCTCGTGATAGCGCTCGGTGCTTGCGGCGCGTCGTCCGAGGTCTCCGTGAGCCCCGTCGAGGCCACGAGCGTGGCGTCACGTCCGGCGGCGAGCGCCACGACGGCCGTGACCCCGAGCGGGGTCGCCACGACGGTCCTCACGTCGACCAGCCTCGGCACGTCGAAAGCCCCGACGTCGACGACCGGCACGACCGGCACGACCGGCACGACCGGCACGACCGGCACGACCGGCACGACCGGCACGACCGGCACGACCTCAGCGACG
>Ga0169931_10014936_pt1 | contig 10445 bp, 9 predicted proteins | sample Kivu_15m_20L_FD_129675 | JGI IMG/M metagenome (GOLD analysis project Ga0169931, IMG submission 129675) | Freshwater microbial communities from Lake Kivu, Western Province, Rwanda to study Microbial Dark Matter (Phase II) - Kivu_15m_20L... | ecosystem: Environmental > Aquatic > Freshwater > Lake ... | reverse complement strand
GTCCACGACCGCGCGCAGCGCACGCGCCCCCGTGTTGCGCGCCAGGGCGCGGTCGGCGATGAGTTCGAGCGCGTCGTGCGTGAATTCGAGCCGGGCGCCCTCGAGGGAGAACATGTGCTGGTATTGCCGCACCAGCGCGTTTCGCGGCTCGGTGAGGATCTGCACCATGGCCTCGCGGCTGAGCGGGTGCAGCGGGCAGAGGATGGGCAGTCGGCCGACCAGCTCCGGGATCATGCCGAACTCCAGCACGTCGTCCGGGGTGACCTGGGCGATCATCGCGCTGCGCTCGGCGACCTTGTCCTCGAACGCGGTGGCGTCGGCGGAGAAGCCGATGCGCTTGCGCCCGACGCGCTTGCGGACGATGTCCTCGATGCCGTCGAAGCTGCCGCCGCAGACGAACAGGATGTTCGTCGTGTCCATCTGGATGTACTGCTGCTCCGGGTGCTTGCGGCCGCCCTGCGGGGGCACGTTGGCCGTGGTTCCCTCGAGCATCTTCAGCAGGCTCTGCTGGACGCCCTCGCCGCTGACGTCGCGCGTGATCGACACGTTCTGGTTGGTCTTGCCGATCTTGTCGATCTCGTCGATGTAGATGATGCCGCGCTGGGCGCTCTCGAGGTCGAAGTCGGCGGCCTGCAGGAGCTTGAGCAGCAGGTTCTCCACGTCTTCGCCGACGTAGCCGGCCTCGGTGAGCGTGGTGGCGTCGCCGATCGCGAAGGGCACGTTGAGGATGCGCGCCAGGGTCTTGGCGAGCAGCGTCTTGCCCGTGCCGGTCGAGCCGATCATCAGGACGTTGGACTTGTCGAGCTCCACCGGCGACTGCTCGTTGTCGAGCTGCGAGAGTCGCTTGTAGTGGTTGTGCACGGCCACGCTCAGGGCGCGCTTGGCCGACTCCTGGCCGATCACGTACTGGTCCAGGAACTCCTTCATCTGGCGCGGCGACGGGATCTGCCCCAGCTGCGGGCGGCTGCCGCTGACGCGTCGCCGTTCCTGCTTGAAGATGTTCGCGCAGAGGTCCGTGCAGTTCGTGCAGATGTAGACGTCGTTGGGGCCCTCGACCATGGGCCCGACCTCGCGGCTGGTCTTGCCGCAGAAGCTGCAGGTGGTGACCTTCTTGCCGCGGAATCCGCCGCCCCCGTCGTTGCCGCCGGTCCCGGCGCCGCCGGACGGCGGTCCGCCTGCACCCGGGCCGCCCGGGCCCGGGCCGTCACCGAATCCATCGCGGCCGGGCCGGCGTCCCCCGCCGTTGGCGGCAGCGGGAACGGGGCGGGACTCGGGATCGTTCGGCATGGGTCGGGTCAACGGAAGCTCCTGGGGAACCGGGGCCGGAAGGGCCTGCGGCGGTGCGAAGTCTATCGGCCACCGGGCCGCATCCCTGCAGCGGGACCCCACACTTGCCACGATTCCCGGGCAACGCAACGCACCGCACCGGGTTTCCGTGCGCACCGACCTTATCGGGAGCGCGATGCGACCGCGAACTCACCGCGGCCCGCGCGGGCCGGTCCCGGAACCCATGCCCCAATCGGTCCCGCCGCGCCGCTCTCGCTCTCGCTCCGCGGCCTCGCGGGTCTTCTGGATCATGATCTCGCGCGCCGTGTCGAACTCCACGCGCGAGATCTCACCGCGCTCGAGCATCGCCCGAAGGTCCTCGAGCGTGAACGCGGTGCGCGGGGCCTCCGGCGGCGCCTTGGCGTTGCGGCGCGCCCACATGACCAGGAGCCCGCCGCCGAACGCGATCGCGAAGAGCAGGCCGATCCCGAGCCAGAACGCGAGGCTGCTCCGAGGCACGTCCACCGTTCAGCGCCCTCGGCCGTCAGGCCTTGCCGGAGGCGCGCGCCTGCGCGGCCTTCTGCTTCTCCGCGACGAGCGTGTTCCACTCCTCGGCCGCGATGTCGGTGACCGCGGCCTTCGCGAGCACGCGGTCGAGCACCTTCGCCTCGCGGATCGAGAGCGCGAGCTCGTTGATGCGGCCGGACTTCTGCAGCTCGGCGCGCATGGCGTCCGGTCGCATCCCGCGGCCGCGAGCCATCTGCGCGATCTGGCCGTTCACCTCGGCTTCGCCCACGTCGACGCCGAGCTCCTGGGCAAGCTTCGTGAGGAGGAAGAACACCTTCAGCCGGCGGCGCGTGTCCGACTCGCTGGCGGCACGGATCTCGGCGACGCGGCGCTCGACGGCGGCCTCGTCCATGCCCTGGGAGAGGAACTGCAGGCGAGCCATCTCGAGGTTGCGCGCGACCTGCGCGCCGGACATGCGCTCGGGCAGCTCGAAGTCGACGGCATCGGCGAGCCACTCGGCCGCCTGCTCGCGCATCGCGGCGCGCTGCTCCTGGTCGCGGCGGCCCTCGAGGGTCAGCTTCACCTGCTCGCGCAGGTTCTCGACGCTGCCGAGGCCGAGCATCTCGGCGCACTTGGCCGCGTCGGCCGGCGCGATGCGCTCGGCCTGCGCGGGAGTGAATTCCACGGTGATCGCCGCGCCGCGCAGGTCCTCGCGCTCGTGCGCGTCGGGGCCCGTGGTCTTCAGCGTGACGGCGTCCCCGACCTTGCGGCCGACGAGCGCCGGACCGAGGTCGTCGAACATCAGCCCGAGCACCTGGCCCTTGCCGTCGTCCTCGGTGTCCGGCACGACCACGAGGCACTCGGCGGTCTCGAAGTACGGGTCGTTGGCCGCGCCCGCGACCCGGACCACGGCCTTGCCGACCATGCGGTCGAGGTTCTGGAACGGGCCCTCGATGCGCTCGGGCGTGCCGAAGCGGTAACCGAGGCGGCGGACCTCGTCGTCGATGTGCTTGTCCTGGATGTCGGCGACGGGTCGTCGCACCTTGACGTCCTCGAGCTTCGGCAGGGCGATGTCCGGGGCGACCTCGACGTCCAGGGTCACCGCCAGCGTCGCGCCGCGGCGCAGCTCGGGCTCGCCGGCCTTCTCGTCGAGCTCGGGCTCGGAGATCGGCTGGAGCTTGTGGTCCTGGACAGCCTTGCCGTAGGCCTCCGAGAGGAGCTTGCGCTTCAGGTCCTCGGTGATCGCCGCACCGAACCGCTTCTCGATCAGCGCCACCGGGGCCGACCCGCGGCGGAAGCCGGGGATCTGCGCGTCCGTCCGCGCGGCCGCGAATGCCTCCGCCAGCCCCGCGTCCACGACGGACGCCGGAATGGTGATGGCGATGCGCTTGCGGGCGGGTCCGACGTTCTCGACGACAACCGTGGTCTCGGTGCTCATGGGCGTGGGTGGGTGGTTCGGCGTTCCAGAAACGGGAAACCGACCACTATACCCGCACCGCGCACCCGCCACGGGCCGCCGCCCGCGGCGGTCACTTCATCAGGAGCATCTCGGCGTAGGTGGGCATCGGCCAGGAATCGCCGGGGGTCACGCGCTCGAGGGCGTCGCAGGCGGCCCGCACCCGGGTCATCGCCGGGACCACGGAATCGCGCAGGAACCGCATCTCGGCCCGGTCGTCCTTGTGGTGCTTGGCGGCGAGGCCTTCCAGGGCGGTCACCGCCGCTCGGAGCTCGGACACCATCGCGACGTACGAGCGGAGGTCGGCCTGGGTGTCGGCGCAGTCGACGTCGGCGGCCAGCGTGGCGCTGACCGTGGTGGCCAGTTCCTCCTGCGTGCGCAGGGCGGCCGGCAGCACCTGGGTCCGCACCATCTGGACGAGCGTCCGGGACTCGATGCCGAGCACCGTGCAGTAGTTCTCGATCAGCACGTCGTAGCGCGCCTCTAGCTCGCGCGCCGAGAGCACCCCGTAGCGGGCGAACACGTCGCGGGCCTTCTTGGTGGCGAACGCGCCGAGGCAGTCGGCCGTGCTCGGCAGGTTGGGGAGCCCGCGCTTCTCCGCCTCGCGGTGCCACGCCTCGCTGTAGCCGTCCCCGTCGAAGCAGACGCGGCGGTGCTTGGCGACCACGTCCTTCAGGACGGCCCGCACGGCGGCCTCGAGCTTGGCCTCGGACGGGTTGCGCCCGGCCTTGCGCTCGAGCTCGGTGGCCAGGTGGTCGATGCTCTCGGCGACGATCGTGTTGAGCACCGTGTTCGGCCACGCCACGCTGGCGCTCGATCCGACGGCGCGGAACTCGAACTTGTTGCCGGTGAAGGCGAACGGCGAGGTGCGGTTGCGGTCGCTGGCGTGCCGCGGGATCTGCGGCAGGGTGGTGGCGCCGAGGTCAAGCGCGCCGCCCGTCTTGGTCTTGCGCGGCTTGCCGCTCTCCAGCTGGTCCAGGATGTCGGTGAGCATGTCGCCCAGGAAGATGCTCATGATCGCCGGCGGCGCCTCGTTGGCGCCCAGCCGATGGTCGTTGGCGGCGCTGGCGATCGAGGCGCGGAGCAGGTCGGCGTGCAGGTCCACGGCGCGGATCACCGCCGCCAGGAACACCAGGAACTGCATGTTGGTGTGGGTCTCCTCGCGCGGGTCCAGCAGGTTGATGCCGGTGCTGGTGGCGAGCGACCAGTTGTTGTGCTTGCCGCTTCCGTTGACCCCGGCGAACGGCTTTTCGTGAATCAGGCACTCGAAGCCCCATCGGCGCGCCACCAGCCGCAGCACCTGCATGGTGATCATCTGGTGGTCGACGGCGATGTTGGCGTTCTCGAAGAGCGGGGCGATCTCGTACTGGCTGGGAGCCACCTCGTTGTGGCGGGTCTTCACGGGGACCCCGAGCTCGAAGAGCCGCGACTCCACCTCCGCCATGAAGGCGAGGACGCGGTCGGGAACCGCCGCGAAGTAGTGGTCGTCGAGCTGGTGGCCCTTGGGCGGGTTCGCGCCGATGAGCGTGCGCCCGGTCATCATGAGGTCGAGCCGCTGCTCGGCCTGCTCGCGCTCCACCAGGAAGTACTCCTGCTCGACGCCCAGCGTGCCGGCCACGTGCGTGACCCCCTGGTCGGAGCCGAAGAGGCGCAGGATCCGCATGGCCTGCTTGGACAGGGCCTGGATGGAGCGCAGGAGCGGGGTCTTCTTGTCGAGCGCCTCGCCGGTCCAGCTGACGAACGCGGTGGGGATGCACAGCGTGGTGATGCCGGACGGGTTGCGCAGGAGGAACGCCGGGCTGGTGGCGTCCCACGCGGTGTAGCCGCGGGCCTCGTAGGTGTCGCGGATGCCGCCCGAGGGGAAACTGGACGCGTCGGGCTCGCCGAGCACCAGCTGGCCGCCGGAGAACTTCTCGATCGCGCTGCCGTCGGGCATGGGGCTCAGGAAGGCATCGTGCTTCTCGGCCGTCATGCCGGTGAGCGGCTGGAACCAGTGGCAGTAGTGGGTGGCGCCGTGCTCGATCGCCCAGTCCTTCATCGCCACCGCCACGGTGTTGGCGATGGCGGGGTCGAGCGGCGTGCCCTCGCTGATCGTCTTCTGGAGCTTCGCGAACACGTCGCTCGGCAGGCGCTTCAGCATGGTGTCGCCGCTGAAGGTCATGCACCCGAAGAAGTCCGACGCGCGCGTCGGGTTGTCGAACGTGGAGGTGTTGTCGGTCACGGAGCGCTCGGTTCGGTTGCGGTTGGTCGGGTAGGTCATGGGGCAAGGGCCTCCTGGAGCCCAAGTGGATAACTGTAGATGGACGGGGCCCCCATGATCAAGGCCCGGTTCCCCGCCCGAAATCGACCGAATCACGCGCACGGAAGCGCCGCGGTCACAGCTTGGTGCTGTCGCGCAGCCAGCCCTTGCGCCAGAAGTACACGGTGAAGCCCAGGGCCGTCAGCACCATCAGCAACAACGCGAATGCATAGCCGTGCTCCCACTCGAGCTCGGGCATGGTGCGGAAATTCATCCCGTACAGGCCGCTGATGAAGCTCAGCGGCATGAACAGCGTGGCGATGATCGTGAGCACCTTGGAGGTCTCGCCGAGCTTCATGTTGACGCTGGTCATGTAGATCTCGAGCAGGTCGTTCGCCATCGAACGGTCGGTCTCCACCTGGTCGAGCGCGCGCAGCACGTGGTCATTGAGGTCGCGCAGGTACGGCCGCAGCTCGGAGTCGAAGGTCCGCTCGAGCGAGAGCATGAGGAGCGCCGCGTCGCGCACGGGAAGCAGCGCGCGCCGGATGTGGATCAGCTCGGACCGGCTGCGGCGGATCTGCATGAGCTGCTGCCCCGTCGGGCGCCGGAAGACCGCGTCCTCGAGGTCCTCGACGGCGCTGCCGATGCGGTCGACGATCGGGAAGTAGCCGTCGACCACGGCATCGGCGATGGCATAGGCCAGGTACGGCGCGTTTCGCCCGCGGATGCGGCCGCTCGTGCCGCGGATCCGCTCGCGCAGGCGCTCGAGGCAATCGAGGCCCGGCACGGCCTGGAAGGTCACCACGTGGCGGCCCGAGAGCCAGATCGAGAGCTGCTCGGTCCAGAAGCCCCGCTCGTCCTCGTGCGGCATGGGGAGGCACGTGAACACCGCCTCGCCGTACGTCTCCACCTTCGCCCGCTGCGAGACGTCGGTGGCGTCCTCCATCGCCAGCGGGTGGATGCCGAAGCGTTCGCCCAGGCGGCGGAGCGTGGCCGCGTCGCCGAGGCCGTCGACGTTGACCCACACGACGGGCCACTCCGCGGCCACCGCGTCGATCTCGTCCACGGACTCCACCGTGCGCTCCACGTGGCCGTCCGGCCCGAAGGCGATCACGGTCAGCGTGGTGGGCACCGCGTCGGCGGCCACCGTGATGGTGCCCGGCGCTTCGTGGAGGTTCGCCGGCTTGCGGAGCCGGCGCCGCGCCAGCTTGGCGGAGAGCGCGGTGCGGCGGATCGCGCCGGTCACGACGCCGGGGAGCTCGATGCCGGCGACCGTCGGTGGCTTGCTCATGGACGTGCCTCGTCGGGAACCGCCGCGGCCGCGTCGGCGAGGATCGACCACGCCACCCAGGCGAGGAGGACGGCCCGCAGCGACCACGCGATGGTCCGTATCCAGTTTCCGGAGACCAGCCGGGCGTGGGTGTCGGGGTCGAAACCCCGCGCCAGCGCCCCGTGCGCCGGCACCTGCAGGAGGAACGTGGACGCCCAGATCACGATCACCAGCACCGCGCCCGACCATGCGGCCCACGCCGGCATGGCGCGCGGGCGAACCGCCAGCAGCAGCAGCGCGGACGCCAGCTCGGCAAGCATCACCGGCCCCACGATCGGCGTGATGAGGCGCGCATGCGCGGACTCGTAGCGTGCGAATCCTTCGCCGCCGACCTGCGCGAACAGCGGGTAGTGCACCACCTGGATCAGCCAGATCAGGCCGGTCATGAACCACGCCGACGCCAGGCTCGTCACGAACGCGGTGGTACCGACGGCGCTGGGAGTCACCGTGGTCACGACGCCACCTCGATCCAGCGAAACTCGTCGGATGCCGGCACCAGCGTCGCCACGGTGAACACGGGCGCGCGATGCAGCGCCCCGGGGTTCAGCACGCGGCACTGGCCCCTGCGCTCGTCGCGCCGCTCATGCGTGTGGCCATGCACCAGGTAGTCCGCACCCCCCGCCACCGCCTGGCGCATCGGCGCGGGCTCATGGCCGTGCGTGAAGGCGATCCGCTTGCCATCCACCGCCAGTTCACCCGCCACGCCATGAACGGCGATCCCAAGGTCGGCGGCGTATCGGCCAAGCGACCCCGAGTTCCAGTCGCAGTTGCCCCAGACGAGGTGGCTGTCGAGGCCCGCCAGTTGGTCGAGCACCAGCTCGTCCTCGACGTCGCCGCAGTGGATGAACACCGTGGCGCCGCGCTCGCGCAGCGCCTCCAGGGCGCGCTTGGTGCGCTCCCAACGCGCGTGGCTGTCCGACAGCAGGCCGACCGTCACGGGCATGCGGGTACCTTACCCCGTCCCCATGAGCCAGGCCCCCGTCACGCGCTTCGCCCCGTCTCCTTCCGGTCACCTCCACGTGGGCGGCGCCCGCACCGCGTTGTTCTGCTGGGCATACGCCAAGGGCCGCGGCGGCAAGTTCATCCTGCGCATTGAGGACACCGACCAGAAGCGCTCGAGCGGAGCGGCGAGCGTCGGATTCCTGAAGGACCTGGCCTGGCTCGGCATCGATTGGGACGAAGGCCCCGAGCACGCGGGCCACGGCGGCGGCGACCACGGACCGTACTTCCAGAGCGAGCGGCTGGACCTCTATAACCGGATCCTCCAGGGGTTGGTCGAGGCGGGCAAGGCGTACTACGCGTTCGACACGGCCGCGGAGCTCGAGGCCCGGCGCGCCGAGGCCAAGGCCGCGGGCCGCGCCTACCGCTACGACGGCACGCCGCAGATGGCGCTGCCGAAGGCCGAGGTCGAGCGCCGCCTGGCGGCCGGAGAGCCCGCGGTCATCCGGCTCAAGTGCCCGCCGCAGGCGATCACCATCAAGGACGAGATCCTCGGCGAGGCCACGCTCCCGCCGGGGGAGGTGGACGACTTCGTCCTGCGCAAGGCCGACGGCTTCCCCACCTATCACTTCGCGGTGGTGGTGGACGACGAGCTGATGGGCGTCACGCACGTCCTGCGCGCGCAGGAGCACTTCAACAACACCGCCAAGCACATGCTGCTGCAGGACGCGCTCGGCTACCGGCGCCCGGCCTACGGCCACTTCTCGATCATCACGAACCCCGACGGCAGCAAGATGTCCAAGCGCGACAAGGACAAGCTGCTGCGCAAGACCGTCACCGAGCGCAAGCTCGCCGCGCCGCCCGCCGGCACGGTGCCGCAGGCGCGCTGGGACGCGTGGCTCGGCGACAAGAACGCGCAGCTCGAGTTCGAGGAGGCCAGCGCGCTTGCCGAGGCGCTCGGCATCCAGCTGCCCGAGATCAACGTCGACGACTTCCGGCGCAGCGGCTATCTGCCCGAGGTGCTGTGCAACTTCCTCTCGCTGAACGGGTGGAGCCCGGGCGGCGACGTCGAGAAGTTCGACATGGGCTTCATGAAGGAGCGCTTCGACCTGAAGCGCGTGGTGAAGACCCCGGCCAAGTTCGACCGCGCGAAGCTCCTGAGCTTCAACTGCGACGCCATCACCGGCATGCCGCGCGAGGAGTTCCTGCGCCGCTCGCGCGCGCACGGGCTCGAGTTCCACCCGCAGTTCATGGCGAAACTCACCGATGCCCAGTTCGAGATGCTCGCGGGCGCAAGCCACGAGCGCTCAAAGACGCTCGACGAGCTGTTCCGAGTGAACCGATTCCTGGTGATCGCCGACGACGCGCTGGCGTGGGACCGCACGAAGAACGTGGACAAGGTGATGGGCGGAGCGGAGCCCAACGGCGTGACGCACGTGCGCGCGCTGCTGCCGGTCCTTGAGGGCGTGTCGGACTGGCAGCCGGCGGCGCTCGAGGCGGCGATCGGGGCCTACGCGGCCGCGGCCACGGAAGGCAACCTTGGCAAGGTGGCGCAGCCGTTGCGCGTCGCGGTGAGCGGCGGCACCGTGAGCCCGCCGATCTTCGACACCTTGGCGATCCTGGGCAAGACGAGCACGCTCACGCGGATGCGTGGCTGCCTGCACGCGTTCGGCGCGTGAGGGCGGCGCCGGGCGGGTCAGGGAGTGGTGTCGGGATTGCCGCTCGGATTACGCGGTCGGCGCATGTCCGTCGTCAGGCCCGGGGCGACCACCACCCATTCGCTCCAGACGCTCTCTTCGGTCGCGATCATCGCCTCGACCCGGCCGGAGGACCACATTCGGTAGATGGCGGTGCCGTTGGGGATCGGGTTGGCGGCGATGCCGACCAACTGACCGGACGCCGGCGGGACCGATGACTGCTGTCGAGAGGGGGCCCCCGGACCGGTGCCGACGGCGCTTTGCGGCGCCACGCCGATGGTCGCCGGCATCCAGGATGCCAAGTCTTGCTCGGGGGCAGTCACCGCGTCCCGAGGGGCCGGCTGTCGGACGATGAGGTTGACGGCCTCCACCGCCGCCAAGGCCACCAGCCCCACCCCCACGAGGGACAGCCCCGTCCCCGTGCTAAACGGGTCGAGGCGGGCCGAAGCGGGCACGGGGTGTCGGGGGCGTTCGGGCATGCTCTCGGTGCATCGGCCACGGCGCTGCGTTTTCTGCATTTGCCGGTCAATCCGCGATCAGAAGCCGCGGCATGACCAGCCGGTTGCGGCACGGGCGCGGTCGGCTACACTTTGGGAGTTCGAGCATTGGACCGTTGGCGCAGTTGGCTAGCGCACCTCCATGACACGGAGGGGGTCACTGGTTCAAGTCCAGTACGGTCCACTCAAGTCCGGCCCGCGCAAGTTGGGGCCGCGCCGCAGGTCGACGGACGCCTCCCACGGTTGCGGGAGGCGTCTGTGTTTGTCGGCCGGCGTGCCCAAGGGGGGGGCGATGCCGATCGGCGCCATGGGGATCGCACCTCCGCATCGTGAGGGGGACGGGTGCCAGGTTCGGCGGTTCCGGCCGGGATTCAGTCACCCGACAAGGCCACAATCGCCGGAACCTGCCGAATTCCGTGCCCGACGAGAGACGCCGCTGGGTCAAGGGCCGAGCTGGCGGTTCCAGCGCGTGGGCGCCTGCACGGGAGTGTGGGCCACCTCAGGGGCCAGAGCC
>Ga0169931_10014935_pt1 | contig 10445 bp, 3 predicted proteins | sample Kivu_15m_20L_FD_129675 | JGI IMG/M metagenome (GOLD analysis project Ga0169931, IMG submission 129675) | Freshwater microbial communities from Lake Kivu, Western Province, Rwanda to study Microbial Dark Matter (Phase II) - Kivu_15m_20L... | ecosystem: Environmental > Aquatic > Freshwater > Lake ... | reverse complement strand
TGCCGGGAAGTCTCGCCCGCTGGGTCCCTGGGATCTCTGTCGCGCAGGGAAGCAATCTGATCGCGATCGGCTACGTCAGCGATACCTTCGGCGACATCAGCCTGATGAAGGGGTGGAAGTGAGCGGGGCCCTCGACCGGGCCTTGGCAATGGCCTGCTCGCCGAACAGAATGCAGCCCTCTGGTTCTGACCGGTCTCCTCATCGCCAGCCTGATCGATGTGCTCTTCCCGCGGGCCGGGACGAGTGGACTCTCCTCCAAGGCAAGAGAGGAATACTTCGGTTGTTCAAGGGGAAGTGGCTTGACTTTTCTGTGAGATGAGTTATTAGTGTGTGTGAATTCTGGCGTTTATGTAGAATTCACATGGCGTTGAGATGAATTTTCACTTTGTGCCCGAATGAATCCTTGAAAGTAGAGTTGGGAGCAGGGGATTTCTCACTAATCTCACACGCCTCGTCATCACTCATTACTTTCTCTGATCACGGACCCCTCACATATTCTCCTCTCTGCTCCACGGAGAGAGGGGTAGCTGCAGCCGTATGTATCAAACTGAGGACAGAATCTACGAGTTTGGCCCTTTCAGGCTCGACGTTCGAAATCGTCGGCTCTACCACGGAGACGAGCAGATTCCGATGCGGCCAAAGACCTACGAGATTCTCCAGTTGTTGGTCGTGCGGGCGGGCGTGTTGGTCGAGAAGGAGCAGATGCTGGAAACGATCTGGCCGAATCAGATTGTCGAGGAGACCAATCTGACCCAGCACATCTACCGATTGAGAAAGATACTGGGAGATAGCCAGAAGAGCCCGGAGTACATCCTGACAATCCCTGGCAAGGGGTATCTCTTCAACCAGAAGGTCAACCTGAGTGGAGGGCTTCCGACAGATGGCGCTCCAGAAGGGGCGATGGAAGGCCCCGTGCCGGTCGATTCGAGGGGGAACGGCCACCTGGGTGTCACCTGGCGCGCCGCCGGCCGCAGGAGAATCAATCCCATTCTTTTGTGGGGGCTGGTTCTTCTTCCCCTGACGGTCCTGGGGGCCACCTTGGCTCTTTACTGGAGTGGAAAGACGGCATTTTCCGCAGCGGATGCCCTGTCGATCTCCTCTCTGGTGACCTTCCCGGGGGAGGAGTCCGATCTCTCCTTCTCTCCCGATGGTCAATACATCGTCTTCACCTCCGAGGGAGAGACGCAGGACAATCTGGACATCTATGTCAAGGCGGTCGATGCCGGGGAGATCTGGCGGGTCACCACCCATCCGGAGAGGGATACGCAGGCGGCGTGGTCCCCGGATGGCGCGCGACTCGCCTTCCTGCGGAGTTCCGGTCAGTTTGGCAAGCCATACAAACTGATGGTGGCGTCGATGCGGGGGGGCGGGGAAGAGCAGGAGATCGGGGAGGTCTCGGGAGGACTGAGTTGGTCCCCGGATGGCAAGTACCTCGCCGCGTCGGCCAATCAGCGCCTCGGGCAGCCGACCAGTCTCTATCTCTTCTCTCTCGATGGTCGGGAACGGCACCTCCTGCTGACCCCGCCGCCCCAGGTTTATGACACTCTGCAGCAGTTCTCTCCGGACGGGAAACAGCTCGCTTTTGTCCGATGGAGGAACACGGGGAATGCCGACCTCTTCCTCTACACACTTGCCAATCGGGCATTGACGCAGTTGACGCGCGACGCGAAGCCGATCCCCGACTTTGAATGGGCAGCCAATGGCGCCGAGATCTACTTCATCTCCAGCCGGAAGGGGGGCAATCGGCTCTGGCGCCTCCCGGTGGGCGGGGGGGAGCCATCGGTGATCACCAGCACCCCGACGCACCTCAAATCATTCACCGCTTCACCGGAAGAGGATCGGCTGGCTTTTACGCAACCGATCAACGATACCCAGATCGACCTCTTCGAGTGGACAGGGCGAGGGGGAACCAGCGTCCGACGACTCTGCCGGATCAACTCTTCCCGCGCGGATGACCATCCGCGATTTTCCCCGGATGGGTCCCGGATCGTGTTTGTCTCGGCCCGCACGGGTCTCGACGAGATCTGGGTTGCCAACGCCGACTGCTCCCAGGTCGTTCAGCTGACGAACTTCCGCCAAGTGGGGGTGGGCAGCCCCCGTTGGTCACCGGATGGCGAATGGCTTGTCTTCGATCGCAATATCAAAGACAACACCGATATCTTCAAGATGCGAGCGGATGGCACCGAACTCAGCCAATTGACCTCCGACCCGGCAGTGGAGAACATGCCCTCCTGGTCGAGAGATGGGAAGTGGATCTACTTCAGTTCGTTCAAGACCTCGATTCCGCGGATCTATCGAGTGTCGGCGAGCGGAGGGGAGGCCGTCCCGATCACCTTGAGCCAGGGACAGGAGGCGATCGAGTCAGCGGACGGATCTACCCTCTACTTTACCAATGGTACTCAGCTCTGGCACAAGGATCTGCGGCAGGGGGATGAGGCCGCGATTCCTGAACTGGCGTCCGTTCCGATTGGACGCTACTGGGACCTTTTCGGCTCGACACTCTTCTATGTCTCGCAAGAGTCTGGAGAGAGGCCGATGATGAGGTCCTTCGACCTCGTGCGTCGCACCACCGGGCAGCTCTTTGAGCTACCCGGGAGTCTCCCCCCCTGGGTGCCGGGGATCAATGTCGCCCCAGGAGGCCATCTGATTGCGGTCGCCTACGTCGCCAATCGCTTCGGCGACATCAGCCTGATCAAGGGGTGGAAGTGAGGGCGGTGACGCGGTATTCGGCCCTGGCATTGGGCCGCCTGCCGGCCACCTTGCTTTGACCCGCGATCGTTCGTTCGAGTTCCTCCACCGCGTGCAGGGACTCCCTCGACCCGCGCGGATCCGAAAGCGCGAGCATCCCCCTATTTTTCCGCCAGAACTTCTCTTCCACTTGAGACCGATTTTACGTTCCGCTGACTTCGTCTTAACGACACCCCGCTAGAATCCCGCCCTTACTACTCTTGGTTGGACAACCAGCAGCCGATCCACTCACGCGCGGAGGGACACCGAAGTGTGCCGAGAGGGAGCATCTATCGACGCAGTGTCGAATAAACGAGGAGAGAAGAGTATGGAACGAGGAGAGAGGGTCCGGTGGCGCCACGCCCTGCTTTTGGGGCTGTGCCTGGCACTGGGGTGGGGGATGCACGTCGTCGCCTTTGCGCAGCAGGATCTGGCGAGGGTGGAAGGGGTGATCAAGGATGAGACGGGAGCCGTGATTCCCGGAGCGACGATCAGGATCCGATCGGCGGCGCTGACTATCGACCGGTCGGCTGTCGCATCGGCTGATGGAAACTACTCCATCCCGCAGCTTCGTCCGAGTGTCTACACGATGAGTGTCACCGCGGATGGGTTTGCCGAGGCGAAGGTGACCGATGTCGTCCTGGGGGTCGGTCAGACCAGATCGCTCGACATCGTTCTCAAGCCGAGCGCGATCACGGCGGAGGCAATCAACATTGTCGCGAGCGAGATGCCCGCGACGGTCGACAGCAGCTCGAACCGCCTTGGAGTCAATGTGACGGAGCGGGAGGTCAAGGAGCTTCCTGTCAATGGCCGCAACTTCTCGCAGTTGCAGCTGTTGACTCCTGGGGCGACCAATATTGGAAGCGGCAACTTCAATGAGATTCGGTTCAACGCCCGATCGAATCAGCAGAATGGGTACAAACTGGATGGAGTGGAAGCGACCGCGATCTGGGACGCCTCGCCGGGATACCTGACAGTGCAGGGCTCACAGTTCCGGTTGCAGACGTCACTGGAGAACATTCAGGAGTTTCGGGTCGACTCGTCCAACTACCCGGCCGAGTACGGAACGGGAACGGGTGGTCAGATCAACGTCATTGGCAAGAGCGGCAGCAATGAGTTCCACGGGGCGCTCTTCGAGTATCTCCGGAACGACAAGTTTGACGCTCGGAACTTCTTCGATCGCGACGGAAAGTCGAAGTTGCGGTTGAACCAGTTTGGCGGCAGCCTTGGCGGACGGGTGATCAAGGACCGGCTCTTCTTCTTTGGCAGCTACGAGGGGCTCCGGCAGCGGGCTGGATTCAACATCATCTAATCGACGCCCTCTGATTTCGTGCGGGACTTTATCAACTTTTACGGCACGGCGGACGCGCGGGGAGAGACAGCTCGCGGTCAGCTCAACATCAGCACGGCAGACGCCCAGGCTGGCTTGAGCCGAATCCAGGCGCTGCGGGCGACTGGCGCGATCAACGCGTTCCCGATTGGCACTGGCGCGCGATCCAACATTGGCGGGATCAACAATTCGGCACAGTTGGTGCAGGCGGCGCGGGTTGCTCAGTTGGACGAGGACGCGATCAGTGTCCGCGTGGATGGGCGGGTCAGCCAGAGTGTCAATGCCTATTTTCGGTACCAGCGGAACACGGGCCAGTTGATTTCGCCGGACGGCCTGACGGGGCGGTTGCTGGTGGCCGATCAGAAGCCGGACAACCTGGTGGCTTCGATCTCGAACTTTGGGTCGAGCTTTGTGCATGAGTTCAAGTTTGGGATCAACCGGGCGCCGTCGACCCTTTCGACCTCTTTTCCAGCGGTCGCCAATTCGACCATCGACTTCTCGAAGAGCGCCTTCATCCTGACAGGCGGCATTGTGCAGCCAGGGGTCAACGGGGGAGCCGCGACTGGCTTTTCGAGTCCTGGCGGGTTGACTCGCCAATCCTCCGCGGGGAATGGTCGGGCGCAGCCGATCAGTCCGGCGAGCTACAGCTTCATCGACAGCGTGGCGATTACGCGGGGCAACCACGCGATCAAGGTCGGGTTTGAAGGTCGACTGCTGACCGTCGACTTTGACCAGCTGGGGGGAACGCAGTACAGCTATGGGAGTCTGCGTGATTTTGCGCTCAACCAGAACCTGACGGCAGCCTTTATCGGGGATATGTCGGCGGCTGGATCATTCCGGGTGGCGACCAGTCCGATTACCACCGTGACCCGCACCGCGACCGGCGACCACTCCGCCCGCCAGCATTTCCTGATTGGATATGCCCAGGATGAGTGGAAGATTCGCCCCAACTTCACGGTCAATTACGGTCTTCGGTACGAGTACTATTCACCAGTCAAAGAGCGGGATGGACGCGCGGTGGTGGTCGACGCACGGACCGGGCAGTTCCAGGATCCGACGCTGCCCTTCTACCAAGCCAGCCGGAACGCCTGGGGCCCTCGCCTCGCCTTCACCTGGGCGCCGGAGTTTCTCGGGGGACGGACGGTCATTCGCGCCGGCGGTGGGCTCTACTATGGCCCTGGTCAGTTCGAGGACCTGATCCAGCCGATCGAGTCGAACGTCTTGCGCAGCACGACCAGCATCGCGGGCGGTATCGATTCGACAACCCCGACGAGAGTCTCGACCGTCACGTTGCCGGTGACCAATTTCGCACCTCGCGTCTATGACATCAACGGTTACAACGTGCCCGAGCGCGTGGGGCAGTATGGAATGTCGATCCAGCATCAGTTGCCCGGCAACACGGTCGTGACGCTGGCATATGTCGGCAGCCAGGGCCGCAACCTCTTCCAGCGCAACATCACCAATGTCATCCTTCCTGGCGTGGCGACGATCGCCAGTGGACAAGCTCTGCCGAGTGGCGTTGGCATCGTCAATATCGTCAACGCCGAGGGGCGGGTGACAGCCGTTCGCCAGGTTCGCCAATTCAGCCTGCTCAACAAAGCGCTCGACAGCAATGGCAACATCATCGACAGCGTCGGAGCGGTGCTCAGCCCGTTTGGCGAGATGGACTTCAAGACAAGCGGTGGCCGCGATAGTTTCAACGCTATGCAGTTGACGATCAATCGCCGATTTACGTCTGGCCTGACGCTCGGTGGCCACTACCAGTGGGGCCACAGCATTGGAACCACGCAGGGCTCCAACGAGGCGCAGACGGCTCAGGATCCGTTCAATTTCAACGGGGAACGCGGCAACAATACCTTCGATATCCGGCACACCGGAAATATCACCGGGGTCTACGAGTTGCCGATCGGGAAGGGCAAGGCGCTTGGATTGTCTGGGGCGGCGGACACTCTCTTTGGCGGGTGGTCGATCTCGTCTGTCTACAACTTCCGCACCGGGACTCCCCTCGATATTCGGATCACACGACCGGACCTGGTGATGCAGTGTCGGAATACGGCAGGCTGCGTCGAAGGGACGACGACCTTTCCGAATGGATTTGTTCGCACGCTTCCCGGGACGATCAGCTCGACGGCGCCATTGCCATCCGGCTTTGTCGCGGTCATCAACACACCGGGCGGCAACAACACGCGCAACACGCGGCGGCCGGACCGGATCTCCGGCGTCGATCCGTATATCTCGGTCGGTGATCAGCGGTTCATCAATCCGGCCGCGTTCACCATTCCGAGACCCGGCACCTACGGAAATCTTTCGCGGGGTGCCTTCTACGGGCCCGGCTTCCAACAGGTCGACATGACCTTCCAGAAGCGGTTCCAGATTACCGAGAAGATTTTGCTCGATTTCCGGACAGAGATCTACAACTTCTTCAATCGCACAAACTTCAGCAATCCTCCCGCGATTCTGCCGAACAATCTCGGGAGCGCGCTCACCTCGCAGCAACCAGGTCAGGCCTTCACCTACACCAGCGAGACGAGCAACAACGTGGGCAATTTCGGGTTGCTCAATGGAACGGTGAGCCGCACGGTCGGGCTGGGAACCAATCGGCAGATTCAGTTCTCGGGTCGGATTTCGTTCTAATCGTCGATCAGTCGACGATGTCACTTCGAGAGTCCGGGGAAGGGTGGAAGGATCATGTCTGTCGGGAGAGCCCGAGACGTGCCTTCAACTTTCCCGGACTTCTTTTTTTCTGAGGGAGGTAGTGGCGCGGGCGCGTGCCCCACTGCCGGCGTTGGAGAACGCGAGGGGCAGTGGGGCGGCGAGGTTCTATCGCAGGCGTCCGAGCAGCGGGGTGATCGTCCGGGTATTGTAGCGATCGAGGTAGTCGATCGTCTCTTTCGTCAGGGGGTAGCCCTCCCGGCCCGAGTAGGGATAGGCCTTCATCCCGTGGAAGGGGAGTTCTCCGATGGTCTCCGGGCGGGCGGAGTGGAGATCCATGTCCTTGCCGAAGCCGTTGGTGTAGAGGAGGAAGGTGCGCTTCCAGCCGCGGGGGAGGCGGGGGAGGCGTCGGGCATCGAAATCGACCTGCAGCTCATCGCCGTTGCGGGTGATGACGTAGCGGTTGTCAGGGGCAAGCAGCAGTTCGCGGACGTCGCCGTAGCGAGTGTAGTTCCCGAGGTGGGTCTTCCAAGGGGCGACGGGATCGATGATCCGGTAGTCGTAGAGGCGCGGCAGGCGGCCGTCGGGAGAGTACTCGCGGGGGAAGCCCCGCCAGTGCAGGTCGGCGGAGGCGACCTCGAGGGTCGTCGTGCGGAGGGGCTCTCTGCGGGTCGAGGTGTCGACGAGGATCTGGTCCCAGTAGATACGCATCCCCGTGACGATCCGGACGCGTCGATCGCTGGTCAGGAACTTGCCGGTCAGATCGACCGTCATCGTCTTCGGCAAGCCGGCGGGAAAGCCCATCTGGGGCAGGACAGTCCGCCATTGGCCCTGCGCGTCTTTGACCTGTAGGTAAGGGGGAATCAGTCGCTCCCCGGCCTGGGCGGCGGCAAAGTTCGAGGTCGAGTCGGCGTAGTCGATCCAGGCGGTCAGCAGGAGCAGCACGTTCGCCGACGGGTCGAGCGACCCGAGGTCGAGCTCGATGGCGTGCTCACGCGCGTAGCCCTTGAAGGGGAGCTTCTCGAAATTCTCCGGGTACCGGCGGTCGATGGCGCGGATCAGCGGCAGAAGGTCGTCGCCGTGATCATCGCGGGCGCTGACCGGGGGGCGGGCGCCGCGCGTCGGATAGAGCTTGAATTCGGGGAAGGGCGGGCCGGGCATGAGCCGCTCGTTGGGGTAGACCTCGACCTCGGCGGGATGGTCGACGGCCAGCAACCGGGCAGCGTCGAAGAAGATGACCTCTTCGAGTTGGTTGTTGAGACGGAGGGAGAGGCGTCCATCCTTCTCCCGCAGCTGTCGATCGGTGAGGCGGATGTATTCGTCCGGATCGGGGGTGTTGAACGTTCCAGGGGTGACGAGGGCGCCAAAGGCCGACCCGCCGAGAAAGTCTGTGACGAACTGGTACTCCTCCCCATTCCAGGCGTAGAGGATCGGGCAGGAGGTTCCTTTGCGGTCGAGCTCTTCGATGCGGTTCGGGGACGCGGTTTTGTCCTCGGCCTTGACGGCCAGCTCCGATTGGAGAATGCCGGCTGGCCAGAAGAGCTGCACGGCGTCGACGCTCGAACGGTTGCCGAGTCCAAAGATCATCTCGCTCGGGGCAGGGGCGGGGGAGGCGGCGTAGACCTCCCGTTTCTGGCGCAGGCTGCCGCTGCGCAGCTCGACCTTGGCGCCAATTGCGCTGCGGTTGCTGGTCCGTCCCAGGACTTTGAGGCGGGCCACTGGCCGGAGCTGCCCGCTCGCCTGGAGGACCACTTCCTTGCCATCCGCGCCGAGGGCGACGAGGTCGCTGCCCCCCTCTCCCGTCAGGTCGCCGAGCCCAAACATCCGGCCCTCGTGGAGCGGCTCCATGGCCGGTCCGAACGGGATCGGGGTCGCCAGTCGCGTTCCGAGCCCGCGTTGCCCAACAATCTTCCCCTGGGTGAGGGTCAGCAGGTCGAGAATGCCGTCGTTGTCGTAGTCGGCCATCTGCGCGGCCGTCGACCCGGTCAGCGGCGAGGCGAGCGCGGCCTCTTCGAACGTCGCGCGCCCGGTGCTGAGAAGAAGACGGTCCTGCCCCTTCCGGGTCGGAAAGTAGAAGTCGGTGAAGTTGTCCTTGTTGAGGTCGCCGGCGGCGACGCCAAAGCCGTGGCTCACCACCCGCAGACCCGCCTCCGCGGCGAGCTCACGGAAAGAGCCGTCGCGCTGGTTGCTGAAGAGTTGGACGGGTTCGCCGTACTGGACGAAGAGAAGGTCGACATCCCGTTGATTGTTGTAGTCGGTTCCGAGAACCGCGGTCGTCTTGCGGGCTCCCCCGTCGAGGCCGGCTGGCCCGGCGATCTCACTGAACTGCCCCGTGCCGTTGTTGCGGAAGACGAGGTTCTTCTGTCCTGGAAAGTCGTCCGGGAAGACGGCCCGCTCCCCCGCCTGGCTCGGGAACTGATCGAGATCGGCGAAGTTGCCAAGGACGAGGTCAAGGTCGCCGTCGTGGTCGAGATCGATCCAGGCGCCGCTCAATGCCCAGGCCGGGTAGGGCGCTGGCAGTCCGGTCTGTTTCGTCACCTCCTCGAACTTTCCATCCCCCTGGTTGCGCCAGAGCGAGAGGGAGCGATGGCCAAAGGCGAGCAGGTCGGTCTTCCCGTCGTTGTCGTAGTCGCCGAGGACGACTCCGCTGACCGGCCCGGTGGCCCGCAGCCCCGACGGCTCCGTCGCCTCCGTAAAGGCGGGACGGCCGGCGCTCCCCGTGTTCCGGAAGAGGCGCAGCACGGGACGCCCCGCGGTGTCGAGCCCGGAGACGACCAGGTCCGGCCGATCGTCTCCATCCCAATCCGCCAGTGTCTGGCTGGTGCTGAACGGGGTGATCAGCTCCCGGACCAGTGCTGGTGACCACTCCTCCTGGCGGATCTGACGACCAAGGACGAGGTTGAGCCCGGCCGGTCCGGGGCTTGCACCGTGAAGAACCGGGCCGGCGACCCCCGCGTCGACCGCGCGGTATCCGACAGGCGGCCCTTCGATCGGCAACAGGTCCGGCTCGATTCCGGTCGTCACCAGGGCCTCCGCGTACTTGCCCTGCTCGCCGTAGGTCAGCCCGAGCGTGGTGGCGTAGCCGCCTGCCTTCATCGCCTGGAAGCGGGCGAGCATGGCCTGCCCCTCGGCTGTCTTGCGAGAGCGGATCAGTGCCTGGGCGAGGCTGTAGGCGGCGGTGGCATTGTACGGCTCGGCGTCGAGGGCTTGTCGGAACGCCGCGACCGCCGCGTCATAGGCCTGGGTGGCGGAATGGAGTTGGCCTATCTGCAGGTTGGTGTAGGGATCGGTCGGATCGAGCGCGAGGAGCTGGGTGAAGGCGGCCAGCGCTTCCGGGTAGAGTCGCTCCTTCTTGGCGGCGGCTCCGAGGACGTAGAGCGCCTGTGGACTCTTCGGGGCCCGCTCCAGCGCGCGCTTCGCCTCGACCATTGCTCGCTTCCCATCGTTGAGGAAGTAGTAGGCGAGGGCGAGGTTGACCCGTCCGATGACGAAGTTCCCGTCCGCCGCCAGGGCCTGGCTGAACTTCTCGACCGCCGCTTCGTGCTGGTACTGCTCCATCAGCGCGACACCCTGGTTGTTGAGCCGGTAGAGCGCCTCCCGCTCCTCCTGCCCAGAGGCCCAGACCAGGCCCGCTCCGAGCAGGAGCCCTCCCACCACCAACAGCCCACCCCAGACCCTTCGCCTCTCCAGCCTTCGATCGTTCACGCCGCTCCTCCCGAAATCAAAAGGACAGCCC
>Ga0169931_10014934_pt1 | contig 10446 bp, 6 predicted proteins | sample Kivu_15m_20L_FD_129675 | JGI IMG/M metagenome (GOLD analysis project Ga0169931, IMG submission 129675) | Freshwater microbial communities from Lake Kivu, Western Province, Rwanda to study Microbial Dark Matter (Phase II) - Kivu_15m_20L... | ecosystem: Environmental > Aquatic > Freshwater > Lake ... | reverse complement strand
GGATTGGGAGGTAATCGCATGCCCATAGTTGAAAAAATAGAGCCCGGATTGTTTGCCGGGGTAAAAATGGGCGGCATGGGCGTTGCCATAGGCAGTTTAATTGGCAAAGAGCTGGCCGAGCTCGTTCTAAACAATTAAGTCATTATTGCCTGATCCATCTTAGAAAATACTCTTGGTTGCAGCTGTTCACCTGAATAAAATACAATCCTAAAGCAGCTTCTTGTAATTGAATAAGCTGCCTGTTTGGGTCATCGGGAATCCAGGTTTTCACCAGTTGTCCCTGAGGAGTGTAAATTCTGATAAGTTCCAGTTCGCAGGGCGATTCAATCCAGGCTTCGCCTGAAGATGGATTTGGATAAAACCTCAGCGGATTAGAAAGCGGGGCGGTCATTCCAACCCAAACAACACTGGATGGTGCCGAAATAGAAGTGCAGCCAAAATCATTGTAAATACGCACATTGTAATTTCCGTTAACCTGCGGAACATGCAACTGGCCGGTGGCGCCTTCAATTAAATTACCATTGACATACCATTGGTACTGCGCGGCTGGCGAACTGATTAATATGGTATCCTGCGAGGTAATGGTTGGTGCCGCCGGAGGAGCTACCACACTTAACAAAACAGAGGACGTATCGGTGCATCCATTGGCATAACCAATTACCTGATAGGTCGCGTTGGAAGAGGGCGAAACCTGCGCTTGTTGGGCAAAAACCGCAGGCAATGAAGGCGCTGCGGGCCAATAATAAAGTTCTGCTCCTGCAGCAGAAAGCAAGGCTGCATTGCCTAAACAAACTGAATCAGGGTCGATGCCGGCAGTCACCACAGGAGGATCCAAAACGGTGATGTAATCTTCGATTGTTAAGGTGTCCACTCCTACCTCGTTCCAAACAATCAATGTTACATCAAAACTACCCGATTGAGAATAAGTAACCACAGGTGAAAGGGCAAAAACCGAATCCAAAGAGGAACCGGGCAGGTACCACAAACTTGTGTCGGGCCTGTTCAAGGAGGTATTATGTAAAGTTACAGATTCGCCCAGGCAAAGGCTTAAACTACCGCCGGCCGTGAAACCGGCTACCGGTGTGTCTTGCACGGCTGTGCCGAAAATGCGGATGTTGTCGATATAAATATTGTTTCCTCCACTGTTGGCACCTTCAAAACGGAAACGAATGCCCGACATCCCGCTGAAAGCGGATAGATCAAGCTCGACACAGGAATTGATTGACGATGCAACACACCATTGCTGTGGCTGAACAGGCAAGAAAAAGGAGCCTGAAAGTTCGCTTGTAACAAAGCTGTTGGAGCCATCCTCCCAGCCGCTGAATAAAGGAATCCAGTTTTGACCGCAATCTGTTGATGCCGAAACAATTAAAGTATCGCTGAGGCCCTGCGTGCGTTGCTGATACGCATATTCAAAGCTCATACTTATCGCGCTGTCGGCCGAAAAATCAAAGGTCGGACTCAATAAATAATCTCTGAAACCTGTTTGAAAATCAATGTAATAAGGAAGCCGGGCCGATCTGCTTCCGGGCACTGTGCCCGAAGTAACAGCGATTTCCCAGCCAAAATCAGTCTCCGGATTTAAATTGGTCCATCCCCCACTACTAAAGCCACCCGATTCAAAATTTTCAGTGTATGGCAGCAAGCGTCCGCTTGGATTTAAAACTTCAAAAGGAAATACGAGATTGTTATTTGCTGCATACGAATCGATATCTCCCGCATTTACTTCGGGTAATATAGTTACTCGCAAAAAATGGTTGCCGATGCTTGCATTCAGGTCGGGGAGGTCAATAATAAGGGCATCACCTGGAACCAAGGTATCGCTCCACTGAAAAGGTTGCGGAAAATCAGCGTCCAGTTGCCATTGCAACTGAAGGTTAAAAAGCGTGTCCTGTCCGTTATTAATAACTCTTACCTGCTGCGCAGGATTGGTATTGCAGGAGCTCACCATTGGCGAAATAACCTCGGTTAACCAGGCATCGTAAGCAGAGTTGCCTGCCTGAACGCATTGAAGCGCATTGAGTACATTGAGGCGTCCTGAACCTAACAATCCGACGTAGTCGGGATTAAATAAATCAATGTTGTCGGCCGAAGCAAGCAAGCAATCGGTAAGCTCATCAACGGTTAATTCGGGATTCAGACTTAACATCAAGCCGGCTGTTGCAGAAACCAAGGGCGCTGAAAAGGAGGTCCCGCTTTTGACTGTATAGCCGGAATTGGGAGCCAGTGACCAGATTTGGGAACCGGGTGCACAAATGTCAACCCAGCTGCCAAAGCCCGAAAAAGCAGCCTTGGTATCAGTAGCAGTGCTGGCCGCCACGCTGATTACATGTGGATAGGCTGCAGGATAAACGGTATTGCTTGAATTGTCGTTTCCGGCCGAGGCCACCATAACAATTCCGGCCTGGTATGCATTTATAACGGTTGACAATCCGGTTTGTGTAGGCACCGATTCGCCCCAACTCATATTAACTACATCGGCACCAACTTCGATGGCCCAGGCCAGTCCCTCGTAACCGCCCAAAGGCAGGTTCGGATTGAAATCATCGGTTATTCTGATTCCATAAATGCCGAGACCTCTGCCAAGCGATGCCATGCCCTCGTTGTTGTTCGTTCTGGCTGAAATCAATCCTGCTATAAAGGTTCCATGATCCCAGGCTGAATTGGGTGGTTCTATATCTGTGGAAACGTTTAACACATTATAACCTCCGTCAAATACACCGGCCAATTCAGGATGGTTTGTCTGAAAAGCATCATCAATAATTGCAACACGAATTGAACTACTTCCTTCCTGTAAAATATCCCAGGCCTGGGGTGCCTTAATTCGGTGCAAATAATATTGTCCGTTGTTTCCTGTGGTATTTGGCCCTAAATCATTGGGGAAATCATGCCTTACCGTTTGAGGAATCTTTTCGGCATAAACCACAGCAGATAGTGATTCAAGCCTGTTAATAAGTTCATCAACCCTGGTTGTTTCGCTAAATACCAGGCGATAGGTGTTTTTCAGGTCACCTTTAAGTTTATAAAAGGGAGCCAGGATGTGCGAAATTCCAAATTCCTCGCGCAGGGGTTCAAAAAAACCGATCACATCTTGAGTCGCGTAGCGTTCAGAAGGAAAAGCAAATTGACTATTCAAACGGACGTAAATACAGCCTGGCACAAACTCGGCTGCCTTGAGATGCGACAGTGAAAAAATTAAAACAAGAATATAAAAAGAGATTCTGGAAATCATGATGATCGAAAAACTTAGGTGTAACGATTAAAAATTTCATTGCTTTTCAGCAAGGAATTTTTAAAAGCCGTGTGATTGAGATTTGTAGGTATTTGATTTGTTTCACACCATTGAACAACTAGTTCAGTAGCCATGTTGCCTGTTAGCGAGTCGGCCGCCATTGGACAACCACCAAAACCTTTGATAGCAGTATCGAATATTCTGCAACCGGAATCCCAGGCTGCTTTTGTTTTTGATAGTACATCATCGGGCTTGGCATGCAAATGAGCCGAAATGTTGACTTCGGGCAAGGCCGGAATGATGGTCGAAAACAAGGATTTGATATTTTCTTCATTGGAAATTCCGATGGTATCGGCCAGGGCCAGATGCGTAATTCCCATGTTACTTAGTTTTTCAGCCCAGGTAGTTACCAATTCGGGCGACCAGGCATCGCCATAGGAATTTCCAAAGGCCATGGAAAGATACACGAGCAATGTTTTTTTGCTTTTTGCGGCAATCCCAATAATCTCTTCTACCCTTTCCAAAGATTCCTGAATGCCTGCATTGGTATTTCGCTGTTGAAACGTTTCGCTTACTGAAAACGGGTAACCTAGAATGCTAATGTTTTCATGTTGTGCAGCTTCGGCAGCACCTCTTGCATTGGCAACAATTGCAAGCAGTTTTGTGTGTGAAGGCACTTCTCCCAATGCTTTAAATACGTCGGCCGAATCGGCCATTTGGGGAATGGCTTTGGGAGAAACAAAGCTTCCGGCATCAATCACAGGAAATGCGGCATCGATTAGGGTCTTGATGTAATCGACTTTAAGCGTTGTCGGAATAAAATCGTGTATTCCCTGCATGGCATCGCGCGGGCATTCCGTAATCAGCATCATTTGTTTTCCTTAAGTAGTTTATGGTTAATCGCGCGAATAAGCGCTGGTCCTTCATAAATAAAGCCTGTGTAAACCTGCACCACATCGGCACCGGCATTCAATTTATCAATGGCCGACTGAGCAGAATTTACCCCTCCAGCTCCAATGATTAGGGCTTCATCGCCCAGATGCTCGCGCAGGTAAGAAATGACTTCGGTAGATCTTTTTTCAAGGGGTTTTCCACTCAGTCCACCGTTGCCCATTTTTTCAAGTTCGGCAGCTGTTGTTTTTAAGCCCTCCCGGGCGATGGTTGTATTGGTAGCTATAACGCCATCCAATTCGCAATTGGTAACTATTTCAACAATGTCGGCAAGCTGTTCTGAGCTTAAATCGGGTGCAATTTTTAGCAAAATGGGCTGATCGGTTTCCTGATGGCGGGCTTCTTCCTTGATGGCCCGAATCAAAGCCGTTAGAGGTTCTTTATCCTGCAAAGCTCTTAAACCCGGCGTGTTGGGTGAGCTCACATTAATGGCAAAATAATCAACGACTTCTTTTAATTCCCTGAAACAGGTTAAATAATCATCAATCGCATTTTCGTTGGGAGTGTCTTTATTTTTACCGATATTGCCTCCAATGACTAAGGAATCGGGACGATTTTCGAGTCGGTTACGTAGCATTTCGGCTCCTTCATTATTAAAACCCATTCGATTGATAAGGGCTTCATCGGCCGGTAGGCGAAACAAACGCGGGCGTGGATTTCCCGGTTGTGGACGAGGTGTTACCGTTCCTATTTCGATACTGCCAAAGCCAAGATTTTTTAAATCTTTAAAGTACTTTCCGTCTTTGTCAAATCCGGCCGCCAGGCCGATGCGGTTGGGAAAGCGAATCCCTTTCTTATCGAAACGCAGTGCTGATTTTCGGCCCAGCGAATAAGCCATAAACATACGGTCGACAAAAGGAATGACCATGAGTATCCTGAATAAACTCATGGTTAGGTGGTGTGCTTTTTCGGCTTGAAAAAGAAAAAAGAATGGGCGAAGAACCAGCTTATACACGATTCAAAAATACATCATTCCCCTGTACTATTCAATCCAGAATCGACGCCGTGAAAGTTCGCCAAGCAAAACAGCAGCTGCATTGGCTGCATTTAAGGATTCGGCCGACTTAGCCGGAGATGGAATGCGAACCTTTTGCGTAATTCGATCTTCAATTCTGTCGCTTAAGCCATTGGCTTCATTGCTAATAACGAACATCCCGGCGAAGCCCTGAAAGCCACGGTACAACTCCTGTCCTTCCAAATCTGCGGCAACAATTCGGACATCCGGCGGGAGTGTATCCCAAAAATCCTCTTCTTCCATAATTGGAATTTTTCTGATAAACGAAGCCATGCTGGCCTGAATAACTTTTGGGTTGGTCCATTCAACACAATCGGGCGAACAAACTATGGCGTCCACACCAAACCAATCGGCCAGACGGATTAAACTACCTAAATTTCCGGGGTCGCGGATTCCGTCGAGATATAAATACAGTCCACCGGGACGAAAATCTTTGAACCGATTAAAGGGGATTTTACAAAGCGCGAAACCATCCTGCGGATTACTCAACGCAGAAATTTTTTTCAATTCTGCGGGGCTAATTTCTTCCAGAAGAACACCCCTAGATCCTTCCAAAACACTTAATTCTTCAAGCAATTGAGCAGAGCCATAAACCTGTTGCACAGGGAATTCAGATTGAATTAATTCAGTGATGATTTTCCTGCCTTCGGCAAAGAAGAGTCCTTCTGATTGGCGGTATTTCTTTTGGTGCAATGACACTAAGAAGGATATGATTTTTTTTCCCGGCATGTAAATGCACTATTTTTGGTGGCCAAAGGTACCAATTAGAGCGGATGCAATCCCGAAACATTTCAAGTACATATTCAAAATTATCCGGTACCGGATTCCTGCTTGTCTTGCTGGCCTTGATATTACAGGCTTGTTCACCTACCCGAAAGGTACCCGAAGGTGAATATCTGCTTAACAAAAACATCATACTCAACAACGACACAAAGTTGTCTGATTCGGAGCTTGAAAGTTATGTCAGACAAAAACCCAACAAGAAAATACTAGGATTTTGGCGCTTTCACTTATGGATTTATTCGACGGTGAACCGTGAAAAATTTGATCCGCGTTACAACGACCGCCTTCAAAAGCGCAAACGATTAAATGAAAAACGCGCCCAGGAAGGGAAAAAGCTGCGGAATGCTGAACCGGTAAGTTTGTCGAAATGGCGTTTGGAAGTTGGCGAATCACCGGTGATTTTTGATGAATCTTTGATGGATCGATCCTCCAGGCAAATTGAACTCCTCTTAAAAAACAATGGATATTTCAATGCTGTGGTAACTGATTCTGTGATTGATGTGAAGGGAAAATCAGCAATGAAAAATGCTGCCTATCTGGTGAATGCAGGCACACCATACACATTAGGAAAAATTGATTATCTCATTGATGATCAAACCATTGAAAGCCTGGTAAAAAGCGATATCGCAAACAGCAATTTGCATAGCGGCGATTTGTATAAAACCGACGAACTTGACAAAGAGCGTGACCGAATTACCTCTTTTTTGAAAAACAAGGGCTATTACAGTTTTGTAAAAAGCTACATTTCTTATACCGCCGACAGTTCAGCCGGTAATCACAAAGTAGATATCAAACTCAAGTTGGGCAATCCTGTAGAACGTGTAAGTGGTTTTGTAGATAGTACTGTAACCAAAAAACATGTCAGATATAAAATCAACAATATTTTTGTCACAGGCGACTACTCAATCAGGAGACAAGCCAACCTGCTTGAAGACACCTTGTATTTTGACAATATTCACTACATCAGTGAGAATCAGTTCCAGTTTCGTCCGCGAGCAATTAAGCCTTCCATTTTAGTAAAACGGGGCGATTTGTATTCCAGAAATGCCGCGGAAAACACCTACCGGCGTATTTCAGAAACCCGCGCATTTAAGTTTATTAATGTGCAATTTAAGCCAACAGCAGCCGATTCGACCGATTTACTGGATTGTGAAATCCAGCTGAGCCCCAAACCCAGACACGGTTTTACAGTTCAAACACAAGGCACCAATACCGCCGGCAACCTTGGCGTTGCTTTAAATTTCATTTATCAGAATAACAATCTTTTAAAAGGACTCGAGCTGTTTGAGGTACGGCTCAATGGAGCGCTGGAAGTTCAGCAAATTGTCAATGATGTTGAGGGCGAGAACGAGACCATTCAAGAATTTCTGCCTTTTAACACGGTGATGTTTGGACCGGAAATCTCGTTGCAGATACCCAAGGTTCCACGAATTGTTAATTTTTTGGGGACCCGATCGTCAAGCACTCAGATTATTACTTCGTATAATTTTCAGCAGCGTCCCGATTACAAGCGTGAAATTTTCAACGCCATTTATGGTTTCACCGCCAAGCCAAACACCCGGGTAACCAATATTTTTAATCCCATCGAAGTGAACTTTGTAAGTGTGGATCTGGGTAGCAGTTTCGAGCAGCTGCTCGATCAATCAAATAACCTATTTCTAAAAAATTCTTACCAGAGCCAGTTTATTGCGGCCATGCGTTATTCATATATAATTAACACGCAGCGCGTGGGGCAGTCGCGAAACTTCTTCTTTTTTCAAGGAAATGTTGAAAGTTCTGGTTTGCTTATGAATCTTAGCAGGAATCTTTATCCGAATCCTGGAATGGAGAACGATAAGTTTGTGGTTTTCGGGGTTCCATACTCACAATACGTTAAGTTCGATACCGATTTGCGCTATTACAGATACATTGGAAAATCGTCTTCAGTAGCCATGCGGAGTCTTGTCGGACTCGGAATCCCTTATAATAACAGCACCGTTATGCCGTTTGCAAAAAGTTTTTTTGCGGGAGGCGCCAACGGCTTGAGAGGCTGGATTGCGAGATCGCTGGGTCCGGGAGGGTACTTTTCTGACGATGGTGTAAGACTTGATCAAATTGGAGATATAAAACTGGAATGGAATATTGAATACCGTTTCCCGATTTACAAATTCTTTGAAAGTGCTGTTTTTGCTGACGCGGGCAACATCTGGCTACGCCAGGAAGATGTGAACCGCCCTCTTGCGAATTTCAGGTTTTACAGATTTTATAAAGAAATTGCCGCCGATGTGGGCATCGGATTTCGATTTAATTTCGATTTCTTCATCATCCGAGTTGATGCCGCACATCCCATACGTGAACCCGGATTCATTGAATCTGAGCGGTGGTCTTTTAACCGTTTGGGCTTTAATCGACTCAATTTTAACCTTGGTATTGGATATCCGTTTTGATGGAACAAGTGCAACATGAAATTTTTAAACACCTTCAAGTGCTTGAATTGTCAACGGTACTTGCAGGTCCTCTTGTGGGGCGTTTTTTTGCTGAAGGCGGGGCCTCGGTTTTAAAAGTAGAGCCCCCTTCGGGGGATGTTACCCGACACTGGAAATCCAAGGAAAGTAAAGATCGCCTTTCCTCCTATTTCGCATCAGCCAATGCCCAAAAACAATATCTCAACATTGATTTAAAATCGGCCGAAGGCCTGAAACAGCTGGATAAACTACTTTTAGTTTCCGATGTATTTATTTCCAATTTGCTTCCCGACAGTGCAGCAAGACTTGGCTTAGACCCCGAAAGTCTTCGAAGAAAATACCCCAAACTGGTAGCGGGCATCATTCAAGGTTATGGAAACAGCAGCAATAGACCGGCTTATGATATCGTATTGCAGGCCGAGGCCGGTTATTTATCAATGACCGGAACACAGCATTCACCCGCACGTTTGCCGGTAGCTTTTATTGATTTAATGGCGGCTCATCAGTTAAAACAAGGTATTTTGATGGGCCTTTTGCAAAAAAACAAGATTGGTGAAGGCTGTGTTGTCACCATTAGTTTGTTGGATGCAGCCATTGGTGCACTGGCCAACCAGGCAGGTTCTTACTTGATGGATGGGATGATTCCGGAGCCAATAGGCACTTTGCATCCCAACATTGCGCCTTACGGCGAATGTTTTGTTTGTGCAGATAATCAATGGATGGTGTTGGCAGTAGGCAGCGACACCCAGTTTGAGGCACTCTGCAAACTTTTCGGTTTACAGGAGCTTGCAAAGGACAGCAGGTTTTTCGACAATTCGAATAGGTTAAACAATCGTGATATTTTGCACAGGTATTTAAGTGAGGTATTTAAATCGCAAAGTGCTGATTATTGGAATGTTCAAATGCAAAATGCCGGCATTCCGGCCGGCATTTTGAAAAACCTTCAGGAGGTGTTTGAAACCCCGGAGGCGAAAGCTATTGTTCATGAAGAAATGATAAACGGACAATTAGCCCGTTCAGTAAAGACCATGAATTTAAAAATCTTCAGTTAAAATCGATTGGGCGAATCATCATCAGCAAATCCAAACTCATCCTCCACTTCTCCATTATCTAAGCCAATCCTGTCGAATTCTTCGGCAGTTATTTTCTTTACATTTTTAGCTACTTCGTTTCCTTTATCATTGATGTCAACTGTAAATTGGACGAAATCTCCATCTTTAATTTCATTGAAGTCGCCTTCAATAACATCCTGGTAGTGAAAAAACAAATTATTGGGTGGAAAAGCCACAAAACCATAGCCTGATTTCATATTGAGGGTTCTGGAGTGTTTCATGTCTCCTTTATCTACAATACCGTTGTACATTTTGGGTGCACTTTCCTGAGAAACAAATAGCTGGCTTACCAGTGAATCTTTGCCTTTCACGCGGTTGTCAATAATCTCGTGCATGGCCACGGGATAGGTTACTTCCTCGAGTAAGTCCTGCGAAGTGCGGGTAACTATTTCTCGATTGGTATCATCGGTGTATTCAAAATCCCAGCTAAGCACCATGACGCGTGTTCCCAGGGTGTTTACCTTTCGAATTAGAGGAACAAAATCGCCATCGGATGTAATGAGTACAAGCACGTCGTACTTTTTCATCCATGTAAGCTCAAGGGCTTCCAGAGCAAGCCAAACATCAATCCCTTTTTCTTCCTTCCTTCCGGCGCGGGTGCGCAGCGGAAGATAATGTGTAACAACGCCTTCGCTCATAAGAACGTCATCAAACAAACGGTCGTTATAAAGCTGATTGCCACGTTGAGAGGCTTCATAAGCGCTCATTCTTCCCCGGAAATAATGCGCATCAACAACGTGGCAGATGCTTACATCTACCTTCATTTGTTCGGCAATTTGCTGCCTAATGAAGTTGTGTAAACCAGCAATGCTGATACGCCTGCGACGCTCATGAAAATAATTGTAATAATTGCTTACGTGCAGAAAATAGTTTCCGTCATAAAAAACCCCGATGCGCACAACACCGCTT
>Ga0169931_10014933_pt1 | contig 10446 bp, 5 predicted proteins | sample Kivu_15m_20L_FD_129675 | JGI IMG/M metagenome (GOLD analysis project Ga0169931, IMG submission 129675) | Freshwater microbial communities from Lake Kivu, Western Province, Rwanda to study Microbial Dark Matter (Phase II) - Kivu_15m_20L... | ecosystem: Environmental > Aquatic > Freshwater > Lake ... | reverse complement strand
TTTTCATATTACAATTCGTATTTATTCTTAATTTCATTTTTTTGATTGAATTTTCATACTAATCTATGATGTAATATAATTATTAATATATAAGTTTATTGTAAGTCTCAGGAATGTAACCAAAAACTTAAAAAAATCAATATGGATATGTAATTTCTTTAGGAAATAATGGTGCCGCTATCGAAAATGCTTTAAAAAAGAGAAATGTATGGCAATCTTTCTGTCCTGATAAAGAACTTTTATCGGCTTCTTTCTTATGGAAGCAACTTAATTATAGCGCCAAAGTTTATTAGGATTTCTAAGAAGTCTTAAAATCTTATCCAAATAGACACGTAAATCTTAGTTTACTTAGGTTTTATTAAATCATTTTGAATCTAATCATGTAATAACTACTAAATCGGGATTAATCAAGACTTTGAAATATTATTATAATCATTAACTTGCTCTTATCTAAAAACCATGTCATGTTCATGATATAATTCCAACTTCTTTCATGTAAAAAAATCATTATAAAGAATTCATGCCCATAGAGATGACGTCGAATACAGAGATTTTGTATAAAAATTCAATCAAATTTAAAAAAAGAACTATCATAAAGAAAAAGTACCTGAGAAACATTGTGAAAAGAATGTTTGGTTTATAAAACCTTAATCTGATAGTCAAGGCAAAGGTATAATACTTTCAAATAACTTCAAAGAAATTGAAAGTTTTCTGGTTTCAAAACCAGTAAATTCAGGATGGTACATAATGATATTATATAGGATAGTTCAAAAAGCAATATAAAAGCCTCTACTATATCATGGCCGTAAATTCGATATCCGTGTATGGACACTTGTTACACCTCAGCTCTAAATATACTATTATAACACACCATACATGAGAACATCATCAAGTATTTATACTACCGATTCGATGAATTCTTAAATTCATCTAACAAACAATTGTCAACAAAAACACTTTACATAATATTCAAAATATTAAGATGGCAACACAATTCCTATGAAATAGACATTAATAAACTATATTTCTTCACTTGGATAATCTTAAGGAAAAGGATAAGAAATAGTAAAAAATATCATTAGTAGAATGAAATAAATAATTATTGATACTTTAATGAGTGCAAGAGTAAATAAATACATTATATAGAAATTCTTTGGTAAAGGGACTAAAAAGAAAGAATTTTAATTGTTTGGATATGATTTTTTAGTTGATTAAGATTTTAGAATATGGCTTTTAGAAGTCAATAACAATCCTTATATAGGAGTACCAAACAATTTTATAAAATAACTTCTACCTCTCATGATAGATTAGATGTTGGAAATAGTCGTCGATCCATTATTTCCACCTTAGAATTATACGCCTGTTTAATAAAAAAGATTTGAATTGATCTTCAAATAATCGCCAAACTTTTTTAGAATTTCTCCAGTAAGAATTATGTCATCTGTTTCTAATGATAAAAATTCAACTAAAAACAAAAGCTTTTCTAAAACTAAAAACTTACAAACTTCATAAAGACTTAGTACCAAATTAGATCTATATGGTATGATGTCAAATAGCACAGGAGTTAAATAATAAAAATCATCAAAAGTAATATACTCAACCCCATCTTAATCAATAAAATATCTATTATAAACATATTGCTTTAGCGATATCTAGCCTTTTATGACACCAGTCAGCCTCCTCTTAACTTCAGCATCACTATCAGATGATTCGTTAATATAACTAAACATAAAAAAGGTAAAATTAATAACATAATCAAGAATATCAAAGATCCTACTTTAAACTAGGATCTATGAAATATGTTGCAATATATTAATCCAATAAAAATATAATCAAAAGATAAAAACACAAATAATAACAGGTTATATAAATTGTTCAAAAACATTCAAAGCTAAAATGTTCATCATCAAAAATATATTACCATTACTATGCTAAAACTTAAGAAACTACAAATAATCAATAGAATAATCATTATTAGAAGGAATAATCAAATTAGTTATAGCATCTGCTGGTTATTTCGATAGAACTATATTCATTCCAGGACAAACTAGATAAAATTAATTTGTAAGATAATTTTTTATCAAATCGAATACCATGAAGTTATTACTCTATCTAAAAAAGAAATATCCTAAGGTATGTACTAATTAAATCGGGGTCTTAGTTGATAATTTATCAGATAAAGATTGGTAACTATTCTATGAAATAAGTGGAAATAAGGCAAAAAGATGTTATAGTCCTAAAGTAAATACAGCGCCTGAAAATTAATAGGAATCTATCATTATCAATGCGAATGTTATCAATTAGGAAAAACCAAAAGTTTTGACAATACGTCAAAATGCATAGATCAAAAGTTTTAGGACGAGAAGGCACTCCATTGCGAAAAAATAATGATTTTCCATCATTTTTTAATAATTTTTTATAAATTTTCAACTACTAAAATTTAATACATAAACAATCAAAACTGTATTTACATATTCATTTGCCTTTATTAGGACTTTATGAATACTTTACAAATTTATTCTTTTTCTTATCATATATCTGCATATAAAACTACAATTTCTAATACAGATGATTATCCCATTTTTCTTGCATTTTAAAATTTAATCGATGTTATGTTTCAATATCATATATCTTCTATATTTAAACATATTATTTTAATGTCCTTTAAAATGTTTGCGCGACTAAATCTTAAAATTTTTATTGAGATTTCTTTCTTTTATAATCAACTCGTCTTAAAAATTATAATATACATAACGAACCTATTAAGTAATGACCTTGTTCATGATTTAATAAATGCTAACTCTTTCGTTATGGACGTACCCATGATCGCTTATTTATTATTAAGTTAACGGATAATTTTCCTTTTTAAATATCGATTATTTTGTATTATATTGACCAGAAAATATGTGCAGAATATGGTAATTTTTAATCAACAACCCCTGGAAAATCTGACCAATCTAATCGTCTTATATTAAAACTATGACCAAACTATATATTTTTATATATTACTTTAAGAGGTAGAAGATCTGAAGGATTTTTCATTATTGAATAAATTCAATAAAAATTATAAATAACTATATATCAACATAATATAAAGATTAGGGCTAAGCTACTAATTTTATTTATATAGAGTTATAATATATAATAAGCATAATTTATATTATTTATTATTTATATTAATTACATTTTTAATATATACTTAATAAATATATTTCTTATTATTTAATAAACTCATTATCTATATATACTTAACTTATTGATAAATCAATATAATAATTAAAAACAATTAAAAGTATCGAATAGTCTTTTATTAAAATTAATTATTTCCATAAATTAATTATAACATAAACTTACATTCTTTTTGATTGAAATAATCAATATTCAGCTTTTTTGTCTATTTAAATAAGATTATATTATTAAATATATTTTATAGAAGTTTCTATGAATTATAGAAATAACCCTTTTAATGAAATATCACCCATAAGCAATATTTATAAATAATCAAGAAAAAGATCATTATCATATGAAAAAAACATGCTATCATCAAAAATATCATATAAATAATTCAAACTTAAAAATATAAGAAATGCCATAGCCAATGGACATATCATTCAAAAAACATATAATTATTAAAACTAAAAGATTATGAAGAGATAAAGGTCGTTGTCTAAATTATATGGAGTTTAGAACTTAATGTAATTATAAGGAAATTTAGGGCCTAACAATATTCTTCTAAATATTATAAAAACCCCTCGCCTTACTACGATAAACCCTACAACCATCAATAATCTTCAGATAATATTTATTTCACGACTTTTAAATAAAAATAAAACAGTCAAATAATCTAACAACAAACCTAAGGTGGAATGAGTTATTAAAGCTCATATAGTCTTAACAAAAAAACTCTTAAAGATTCAACAAATCGCAAAGATTCAACAAACTGTGGTAACAGTAATAATAGTAATAAAAGCTCTGTTAAAAATAAACTTATTAAAAAACCAACTATATATTTATCATGTTAATAACAATAAGAATAATATAGTATTTATTCTAGGCATTAATCTAAATTATCATAGGGATAAATATAGGATAAATTAACTAAACTTTTTAAAAATAAAGAGAAAAAAGTATCAGATTTTGTTATATAAACATAGACGAAATATAATATTTAGAATAATTAAGATAATTATCAGTTATAGAGAAAAAGTAGTAAAAGATTTACAAAAATATGATATTACTATTTATTGTTTATACTTTAGAATTAATTCTATATAATATGAACACTTAAAACATGATAAAAATCATTAAATTATTGTCAATTTTATTATTAATCTGAAGAATCTTAATGTATCTCTGTTGAGACAAGTAATTAATCTACATGTTTACATTATTTTTTAACAGAAGTCAGCAATAATCTTGATGATTATTTTAATTTTCGATATGCATCCTATGATTATGATGTCAGTCTTGTTATTGATTATAAAGCCTTTTTACGTCTAGACAATCTATTACGAACTAACTAAAATTAATAATTATGTACTTATATTCTTTGAGAGAGGATATTTATATCTTAGTTTATTGATACTTTTTATTGACCTAACATAGTCATCTTTTATTAAACTTATTTTAAACGAGATTTTGAATTATTTAAGATTTCGTTGATTTGCCTTTATTATTAAGCTATTGACATTCAATTTTTAAAAAATTAAAATCAATATTATTATAAAGGAAACTTAAATTTAAATTCAATTTTAAAAATATCAATAAATAAAGAAATTAGTTTCAAATCATATCTTAGATTTATGGGGTCAATTAAGGCCATTTATATGAGATTTTTGATGAATCTATGTTTTGTGCCATTGATCCCATTCCGTTTTTGTTAAATTATTGTGGCCAATGAGTCAATCCTATTCTATTTTTGAAAGCTTATAATCTTTTTTTCCTTATTTATTATTTTTACAATTTTTTTGGCACCATAGTTACTGTTACAGCAAGACGAACTAATTTATTTATATTTTAAAGTTGAAATTATGGTGAAGGTTAAAGGATCTTTCCACCATGAATAGTTCTTGAATCGAATAGTATTAAACTACCTGCTTAACATTAAAGTAGATGACCTTTTTTCATATAAGGATCAAAACGATTTAATTATACCCAGTCACTTGTACTATGTGTTACAAATGGATATCTATCTGTTAATTATGATTGAACTATATCATTATTTGTTTAAGGTACAATTTGTAGCCCTCCTACACCATTTATTGATACATCAATTAATGGTACCATTCCTTGAACACAATGAAAACCTTTTTTGAAATATGGATTCTGATCAATATGCAGATTTTAGACGAAAGGAGTCCAACTTTATTCTGCAAATTCATTCCACCAAGGTCGCCAACTTATTATTGTATCAAAGCTAGTTATCAATGATTAAGTTTACCATATTGTACTGAATGCTTTTTTAACATTCGGATGAGTTCTAATAAACCATGATGTATGAGTATGGCATCCACCATATGTACAAAAGAATCCTAAGGATGAATTTCCTGGCCAATTTTTATTTTTCCATGTTTGAGGTGATTATCTTTTGATTCCACTTCCCAAAGACTCAAGCCATTACCAAAACATATTTTTGGCTTTTTATACTTATTATTTGCTAAGAACATTTTTTATTATGGCAGCACCTTTGTTTTGTAATTATCCTAACCATTTTGTTTATTCTTCAATAGAATAACTTTTAATGACATATTACTATTAAGTGATCTATTACTCTTTTTTCATTTATACTTTTGTAAGACAAAGATTTTTAATATTAATTAATTTATACTTATAATATTATGTAATTAAAAACTTGGCTTTTAATCGTCAGAATATTAAATATTCTATGCTCTGCTTTGATGACAGGATTCGAAGTATGGTTTATAATCGCACTTTTAAATGATAATTATGGGTTCTTTGTAGTTATTATCAGAATGTTTGTGCCCGTTTTTGTTATGTAATTTCCTTGACATTTAGACTTTTAGCTGTTACCATAATTACTGCTTAATTTAAATATGCTAAAACGGTCTAGCATTTTAAGTTCTTACAATTTTTACCTGGCATCATCTTGTTCAATCTTTTGTATTTTACCTTTAATTTAGTGTCGCTTCTCTTTTTGCATTTCAATTTAGTACTCTTGAAAACAAAGCGTAATATTTTTCATAAATTAGTGCAACGATTTCGACTTCAGTTATATTTGTTTGTTTATCAATAATTTTTTCTATTATGTCTTGTTTAAAGCCTTAGGGGACTTAGAGTCTTTTGGTTGCTGATGATTGATTTAATTTTATAAATTCTAAATCAAATATTAATACTAAATTATGGATTGTTGCTGCCCAGGCACTTAAGTTGATCAAGATTACTAAAATCAAAGAAATAGAGCAATGTATTTATAATCAAACAATGGTTGGAATAATACCAAAGATCAATCATATGTTGTTGGTTATAAATCAACATCTAATTTACCTACAATATAAAAACAACGATCATTAGAATATTTTCCATCTTTAAATACACCAAGATAGATGCAGTATAAAATATCATTAGCTAAAAAAAGAAATTAAGAATTATATAAAGCAAATCATACTCGTAAAATTGTAGTATTTGAAAATAGTCATAATCTAAGAGTAAGAGCATAATAATTAGCTAGAAGATATACAATTAAGAATAACTATCTTCAAAATTTAGTTGTAGACATCAATAGATAATTTAAATGAATGATTATTCAGCTTTTTTAATTTTAATTTTTAAAAATAAAATCTTATTCATATTTCATAAATAAAGTAATAACCTTTGATCTTATAAATAAAATAATAATTAGTCATATTTTTATCATGATCCACAGGCCATACATTATTAGTCTTAAGGTGCTCCTTTTCTACGCATTGGACAAACTTTTACAGGTTAATTTTCATTATTTTATTCATTGTTATATTTAACTTTCTTTTTTATCTGATCTCTTTATTACTCTGTAAGATAATTTTATGTTCTTTATCTCATCACTTATGGATCGTTGTTTTATTCTTCTTTTTATATAATTTAGCCAGCTTTTATCAATAAAGATTCAACATCAACTGTAAACTTAATAGGATCGGCTGCTGGTCTACTTCTCAAATAATACATGCCAGTTTTTAAACCTTTTTACCATGCATAGAAGTGAACTGAACACATTTTAGAATATGTTGGTTAAGCTAAATGAATATTCAAAGATTGACTTTGATCGATGAAAGGACTACGACCTATAGCTAAATTGATAATTTATTTTTGACTTATCTCCCATACTGTTTTAAAAAGATCTCGACCTTCTTGAGGAATTTATGTAATTTTTTGAACTGATCCATTTTCAGCAATCAATCTATTTCTTATTTCAGGAGTCCATAAATTCTAAATAAAATAAAATTTACCATTTTAATGAGATACTATACAAGATTTTTGTTAATACATACGAACTATCCAGCCAAAACTCTTCTTGTATAAACATTTGAAGTATAAGGTTCAAAAGTTTAATTATTTCCAAGAATTTGACTTGTACTAGCAGTCGGCATTGGTGCAAGTAAAAGACTATTTCTCATTCCATAAGTAGCTAAGTCTTTTTTAACTTGATCCCAATCGAATCCTCCTAAAGTAGGAGTATAGTTCCATAAATCAAATTGTAATTGACCTTTTGATGCAGGTGATCCATTAAAAGTAGGATATGATCCTTATTATTTGGCAAGTTAAATAGATTACATAACTGCTCCATAATAAATTGTTTCAAATATTCTTTCATTTAGAACAGCGGCTTCTTTTGATTCAAATGTCATATTCATCATTTGATAAGTATCAGCAAGTCCTTGAACTCCAATACCAATAGGTCTATGTCTTAAGTTAGAATTTCTAGCTTCTTATATAGGATAAAAGTTTTTATCAATAATTTTATTTAGATTTCTTGTACAAACTCTTGCAATTTTGATTAATTCATCGAATTTGAATTCCATAGTTTGTTTATCAACAAAAGCAGGAAGAGAAATCGATGCTAAATTGCATACAGCTACTTCTTATGGAGAGGTAAATTGTATAATTTAAGTACATAAATTACTTGATTTGATAGTTCCTAAATGTTGTTGGTTAGATTTTTTATTGCATGCATCTTTATATAACATATAAGGGGTTCCAGTTTATATTTGAGCATCAACTATTGCTTGCCAAAGTTATCTAGCTCTGAATGTTTTTCTTCCTTTTCCTTATCGTTAATAAGTCATATATAAATTCTCAAATTATTATCCACAAAGTTAAGGTAAGCCTGGACATTCATTAGGACACATTAGAGTCCATGATTGATCTTGAATAACTCTTCTCATAAATATATCTGGAATCCAAAGACCATAAAATAGATCTCTTGCTCTATTTTATTATTTACCAGTATTTTTTCTTAAGTCTAACCATTAAAAAATATCAGCATGCCATGGTTCAAGATATATGGCAAAAGATCCTTTTCTTTTTCCTCCTCCTTGATCAACATATCTTGCAGTGTCATTAAATACTCTTAACATAGGAACTATACCGTTTGATGTTCCATTAGTTCCTCTAATATATGATTATTTAGATCTTATATTAGAAACTGAAAGTCCTATACCTCCAGCAGATTTAGATATTTTTGCACATTGAGATAATGTATCATAGATTCCAGTGATAGAATCTGATTTCATAGTAAGAAGGAAACAACTACTCATTTGTGGGTGAGGAGTTCCTGCATTATAAAGTGTAGGTGTTGCATGGGTAAAGAATTTTCTGCTCATTAATTCATAAGTATTAATTGCTGATTTAATATCTTCATGATGAATTCCTACTGAAACTCTCATTAACATATGTTGAGGTCTTTCAACTATTTTTCCGTTAACTTTTAACAAATAGGCCCTTTCTAAGGTTTTAAAGCCAAAGAAATCATAAGTAAAATCTCTACTGAAATCAATAGCTTGATCTAATTCTTAATAATTCTGTTGAATTATTTCATAAATCTTCTTTTCTAACAAGGGAGCATCTCTTCCTGATTTGTCCTTGCATTCATAAAGTTGAGTTGCAACGTCTTTAATTGAATTAGAAGTGTTTTTTCTTAAATTATCGACAACTAATCTTGCCGCCAATATACTATAATGAGGATGGACAATATTCTAGAATAAAAAGATATATTACCATATAGGCACATGTTTAAGCTGCTAAATTATCTAACTAAGCAGTTTTAATTTTATCATAGACCCCTTGTTCTACTTTTGTAAGAACAAGATCTAGATTTACGTATTCTAAGTTGAGTTAAAAAGATAAGCCTTCCATTCTTTTTCTTACAATTGATATATCCATAGGTTCTAAGTTTCCCTTACGAGTAGTAACACTCATCATCTTAGCTTTCATGCTCGACATTCTAATATTATGATAACTAAATTGCCTTGTTTTAAAATAAATTATACCCGCCAATATCAATACGTAATAAATCATTATATTATCAAAAAAATAGCATATGATCAAAAGAATCACTCATATTTACTAAATTCATCAATATATTTTTAAATTTTGAATAATAATAATAAAAAATAATTTTAGCAATACATATAAATATTATTCAGATGTTTATAATATTAATAATACTATTAATTGATTTGTAGTAATTATTATATTTTATAAAGTGTTAAATATCAGCTTGAAATTGTTTATACAGTAATATTTATTAAAAAAGCAAGTAAATATTTTAAATGACTTGTATTAAATTTATTTAATATACGCTGATTTATTATAAAATAAGAATAGAATTAATTTAATTTTTAAGACAAATAATAATGTAGAGCAGCTTCTAAGAATTAATAAATGTATATTTACGAAACGCCAAAAAAGAAGCAAGATTGATCAACATAAAAACCCCAATAAAATCCTAAGAATTACTATCAATAACATCACAATAGATGAACATTCCAATCTAAGACATAATTCTATATTACAACGGTTTCAGAATAGATAATTATACATAACATATCCATCTAAACGATAGAAGCATTATTCATGTTATCAATAAACGAAAAACAAACCAACCATAAATACTGATATCTCTTAAAGCTAATGGCTGGAATGGTCGTACTTTCAAAATATCAATATCTCCATAAAAATATGTAAGATAGTTAATAAGTGATCATATCGTACCAAGATATGATATGTAATAATAGCAACTTTTTGTTGTTTATGTAGGAAAAGTATTAAAATTAAATAATAAATTAATCTAATAATTCATATAAGATGGATCTTAATTATTAGTCTTCCAACATAGACCTATTAAACAATTATTTAAAAAATAAGCTTTACAATTTTAAATTGTACATTCCAATCCTAATGTAAGAAGATAAGATAGTGGAAATGATGGTATGCCTGTTAGCTATCAAATCA
>Ga0169931_10014932_pt1 | contig 10446 bp, 4 predicted proteins | sample Kivu_15m_20L_FD_129675 | JGI IMG/M metagenome (GOLD analysis project Ga0169931, IMG submission 129675) | Freshwater microbial communities from Lake Kivu, Western Province, Rwanda to study Microbial Dark Matter (Phase II) - Kivu_15m_20L... | ecosystem: Environmental > Aquatic > Freshwater > Lake ... | reverse complement strand
TGTCATGACGTGGCAGGAGCATGGGGCATGCGTTCCCGAGGTGGGTGAAGATCGTCAGGCCGTTATCGATTGCTCTTTTCAATTGGTCGATCGTAGCATCGGTATGCCCTGCTGCGACTAGGATGCCTTGTTCGGCGAGCCATCGTGTGCATGCAGCGGATGGATCTCGTTCGGGTGCCAGGGTCACCATGCGGATATGACCTTGGGAGATCTCCTGCCATCGCTTCAATTGTTCCAGATCAGCATCGCAGGCATACTGCTTTGGGTGTGCCCCGATGTATCCTTGTTTTTCGGATAGAAACGGTCCTTCGAGGTGGATGCCCTGGGGAAGAGCACCGTTGGTTACGGGTGGGGAATCGAGCAATTGGGCGAATCGCTTTAGTTTGCGGTTCAATGCCTCCACCGAATCGGTGATAAGCGTTGGCAGAAACAACTCAGTGCCGTCGCGATCCAAGGCCTGGCATGCATCCCTCCAGAGTTCCTCACCTAGTTCGCTCGCGTTGAAATCGACTCCTGCGATACCATTGATCTGTAGGTCGACGTAGCGAATCGCTTCTCGGATTGTCTTAGGGTCGCGATTGCGATCGTTCATGACATGCTGCAGAGACACAAAAAAAATCCGCTATCGATGCTTGTGCATCGACAGCGGATCAAGATGACACATGTCTATTTATAGCAAAGACTTGATTACGACTGGAGGCGAACTCTCAGGACATCTCCCAGGAATTCGTCGATGCCTTCTTCCTCTTCTTCAGCGTTGGCTACCAGGCTAGCGAGGTAACTGTCGAGGCTCGACTGGCTGGAGGTCCGGGACGCTGAAGCGATCTGAGGACCAATCTCTGAGACCAAGGAATCAACCGCGCTTGTCTCGGCAACCAAATTTCCAGTCGCTGGGAAGTTGTTTGAGACGATCTCGACAGGTGGCGCGGCGGTTCCTTCTCCCTCACCTCCGATAAGCGACCCGTTCAATTCGTTGATGATGAGAAGGGCATCGAGCGGAGTGAAGTAACCGTCGGAGTCGACATCAACGTAGTAGTTCTCTCCTGCTTCCCCTTCAGGACTTCCGCCATTGCCTCTTCCTGGCAAGGAACCGCCCTGCCCTTGATTCAGGAGATTGATCAGAAGGAGAACATCGATCGGGGAGACGAAGCCGTCATTGTTGACATCGAAGCGATTGTTCGGGTTGGTGTAACCCTCGCCACCCCCACCCGAGCCGCCGATGGTCAGAGTAGCGGGTACATACGCGATCTTGTCTATTGGAACAGCATTTCGGTCTCCATAGACGAGCGTATCGTGGAACGGAGTAACATCCGCCGGATCGCTCGCGAATCGAGCGATACCTTGTACATTTGCTCTCATCTTGATAACGAACTGCAACCTCTCTGTGGTGTCGAGTCTCGCTTCGGTTGAGAACGAACCAACTTCATTGATCAAGCCTGGGATGATGATGTCGCCCGACTGACCATTCGGGTAATCGCCCGAGAATGCAACGTCGAATCCGAGACTATTGGTGGATGTCTTAACACCGACCAGGGTCCGGTCATAGATGATATCCTGGAAGGCTGCGAAGACGCCACGATCTTGGCCGGTTTGAAGAGGTCGGAGGTCCTGAACGTATCCGCGAAGCTGGAACTCTTGACCTACTTGGATGCTGCTGATGACATCTTTAGTAGGATTCGAAGGATCTGGTACAGAGTTGATCGGGTAAGCTCGAAGAGTCAAGCGAACCTGATCGTCTGCCGAGGTATTGCCTACCTGCACCGTGACTGACGCTGTGGATAGGAATCCTCGCGAATCGGCAATTGTGTAGGTAAACTGGTCGGTGAAGCCGGGATTAGTCGGGTCGGTGGTGAAGGGGACGTATTGAATACGATCGTCTGATGTGGAACTGGTATTTCGAGTATCGACCGACACTGCACCGAATCGAGGCTGAGTTAGGTCGCTAATACGGAGGGGTCCTGCAGTTCCTACGATGTCGTTCCGCAATACATCGATAAAGGAAGTGGTGTTGAGACTTAAAGGAGCAGGGCTGTCATCGACTGCGAACGGAAGTTCCACACCGCGTGGGAGAACTTCGATCGTAGATCTCAGGTAGCGAACCTTTTCCACTGCGACAGGGGAATTGGGTGGGTTGAAGAGAACGACGTCCGTATTGGGTGATTGATTTGCAGGATCGCCTGCGAAATCCGCCAATCCAGCAGAATTCGCTGTAAAGGTCAGTTTTTGGAACAGCGTCGGTCTGCCTTCAAATGGCGGAGGGTTATTTCCATCGACAAAGGCACCCAGAGACTGAATGACGCCTGGGAACTGAGCGGTACCGGATACGCCCAGGGTATACCTGCCTTGAGGAGCATTTGCAAAGTCCAACGGCGTGTTGCTACCAGGGCTTGCTGGCATGACAAGCTTGGAACTGTAGAGAAGGTCGAGGTAGGCTGCGAATACACCTGGATTCTGGACGGTAACGGGTGGAGACTGGCCAGCACCACGTTCGGGGCGAAGGTCGTAGGTGTAAACAAAAACTTGGAACTGGTCGCCTTGGACAACGCGACTGATGGGTTGGTTGGCCATGTTGAAGAATGCGAAGCTGAATTGGACATCGTCATCCAATCGGTCGCCACCCAGGGTGTGTACGGTCACATTTGCAGTCGTCGTCTTGCCGGCACCGTCCACCGCTGTGTACGTGAATCGCTCTGTCCCACCGAAGGATGGGCTAGACGGAGTGTAGCGGATGCTCAGACCGCCACTGCCGATCGTCGCAGTGCCTCCCTTGTCTGGACGCGAGACACCTGTGATGGTCAACGCGCCGTTTCGTCCTTCAATGTCGTTCAGCAAAACGTTCAAGGGGAACGACTGAGAACCAGAGGGTATGTCGAATGAGTCGTCGACGGCGACTGGATCAACGAATTGCAGCACCACGCTGACATTGACGGTCGCTTCTTCCCGTTTATTCGAACTGTAGACCACCGTGTATTTAAATGTCTCCTGGCCGAAGAAGCCTCGTGCTGGCGTGTAACGCAATACATTGCCCGCACCAACAATGACCGAGCCACCTTGTGATGGTTGGCTGACCAGTATCTGTGCTATCGGATCGCTTGGGGAAATGAAGTCGTTGGCAAGCACATCGAATTGATTCGAAACACTGTTGCGAACGACGGTAAAGCGATCGTCTTGAAGATTGCGTCGAGGGCCATCAGAAATGTTGAAGATGTAATCTTCGACTTCACCTGCTGCGGCGCGGCCCGTGGGACCGATTCCGGTCACCGAGGAAAGTCGGAAGCGAGCAGCTGTTCGGCTGACTGCGTTCGACGGCGTCGTGAAATTGATGATATTGTCGCCAGCATTCACGACGAGATTAGTCGTGATTTGCTCGCCTGGATCACCCCAGACGCCGTTGCCGTTGAAATCGATCCAGGCATTAACGTACGCGGCGATACCTGCGGTATTGGTGACGTTGATGCGAAGAGAGTTTTGGGAATCACCTCGGATGATCGGGCTGAGTAGAGTGATTCCATCTTCGTCGTCTACGGCAGCATTGAGATCATCGCCATCGGCATTCGTTGAATTCGCACCATCGAATTCCGCATCCCAATTCGTTCCTAACCGGAAGCCTGGGAGAAAACCGGCAGATGCTCCGTTCTGAGCTCGAGTCGTCGCGTAAGGAGCGGGGGCATCGCCCCAGTCGGCTGATTCGCGGTTTCCGAAATCGAAACCGGCTAGTGGAGTTGAGCCATCGTAGACTGCAGTGTGGAAGCCCGATGCAGGGAAAGTTTGAACAAATCCAGCGTCGACGACTTCACGGATTTGGAAGGTCCCGGCTTGCGGTGGGGTCAGAGTGTAAGAACCATCCGCCTTGGTCAAAGTGGCTGGTTCACCAATGTCGGGTCGGGCATCGCCATCGAGGTCGAGGTAGACGTAAACGCCAGCCAACCCGGGTTCACTTGCGTCTCGAATCCCGTCGCCGTTGACGTCAAGCCACTTGAAGCCGCTAGCCCCGACCTGTGGGAACACGGCACCGAAGTTCGCAGCGGCAGCCGCGCCAAGCGTTACCGTGACTGTCTTCACTAATTCTGTAGATGTCGAAGGGATCCAGCCAGCGGGATAAACAGTTCGAAGGTTGTAAGTGCCCGCGCCGATACCAATGTTGTACCGGCCCGAGGCATCGGTCGTGGCACTGGGTTCCCCGTTGTCGCGTACACCGTTGTTGTTCAAGTCGACGTAGACTTGCCATGGGGACAGGCCGCCCTCGCCGCCATCTTGCCGTGCGTTGCGATTGTTGTCGTTGTAAACCAAGCCAGAAATCGAGCCACCACGCGTTCCGGTCGACAGAGCGAATGCAAGATTGATAGCATGATTAACTGTACCGGTTAGCCCCTCCGCAGTATCCGGACTAAATGCATAGCGATCTCGGCCAAACGTGATATTTACATCGTCTGCGGTTCCAAAGATACCATCCCGTCCGACACCCAGTCGCGACGTTTCCAATGGTTGACCTCCGCTGTCCATCAACTGTAGGTTAAGATTGGTGTTCTCTTGATGTCTTGCGCCAAAAAAGTGCCCGGCTTCGTGGCTCGCTGTTTGACCGATTGCCATGGCGAGAACGTCAATCAGGCTTTTTGATGCGGCTCGTGGTATCGTATCAATACCTTCGTTAAAAAACGTTTCTGGCAGAACGACGGCGGTTTCTTCGCGAGCGAAGTTTCCGATATCAAGACTCTGTGCGATGCCGCGAGTAGCGATCCCTAGATCGAATTCTCCGCCACCGATGATGATTCGCGAAACGTTTGGTAAACCCCACGGATCCGCGTGGTCGCGGCTGTTTCTGATATCAATGTCAAACAGACCAGGAATGCCATCTCGCGTGTAGTATCCGTTTCCTCCTTGATTTGGGATAGTTGTCAAGTAATTTTGTCTGATTCGGTCGATGACGCGATCGATCAGCAAGCTCTCTTCGGAACGATCGATACCGAACTGCTCAACGGTATCAATCATTGGGGGGATTCTTACCGAAGTGTTTGGAAGGTCATTTCCGAAAATACGGCCGTTGAAAGTGGCGCCGTTAAAATCTAGGAACAGAATCTGGCGGGTGCCTATCGCTTCCGCTTCAAAGGAACTTCGGAAGACACTCAGCCTGAGGCTGTAAGTTCCAATTCCGTTGGCGATTCGAAAAGTGTGAAGACCAGTAGTCTGTACCACACTGGCGAAGGCAGCAGTAGCGGACGACGATGCCAAAGGACTGACCTCTGGTATTCTTCCTCCCAATGAAACTGGCAGCAACTGATTTGTTGTAGCGCCGATTAACTCACTACCGTTGGGTTCAGATATCGAAACGTCCGCGACGAAGCGTTGAGGCGTCACGAGTTCTACTTTGACAAAATCCCCCGCTCGGAGATTAGCAGAAAAAAGATCCTCATCGAAGGTGGTAATGCTGCCGCTCACGGACAGGGCTTGGAGCTGGCCGGGCCCGGTTCCTAGCGGTAGGAGATTGGCCTGCGAGAGAGTGTTGTTCGGTTCCTGCTCGAATAGTTGTGAACCAGCCCCTGCCTCACCAGCACCTTGCGTACCGCCACTACTCCCGCTACCAGACCGCATCTGCGATCTTCGAGCGTACTCTGCAGGGGGTAGATATTCAGGAAGGTCTGCTGTAAATCTTCCGACGGACGGATAATACAACCGCGGATCGTTGAGATTCACAGCCATCAGGCGCCTGTCTTCCAAGGCTTCCATCACTGGGCGGCGTTTCGCTCGAGCTTCTGCTCTTGCAGCCCTGTCCATGGATCGACGACGACGGGAATGAGAGTTTTGCGACATGCTCGTTTCCAAGAAATTGAAGAGACCTTCAGCGCTGACGGCGGACCGAATCGACCTGCGGATGGTTCGTACCACAACCAGTGGGGTCCATAGACGAAACCCTCAGACCGACTCCTTTATGCTAGTTGGACGGTTTTCCGTGTCAACAAAACAGACCTTGACTTACGATGCACAGCACTTTCAGAAAGTTCCTTGGAGGTCGTTAAAGTCACAAATCCTCCGAAATAAATCGAAAGAAATTGTTCCCTCGAGCCCAACTCTCGCTCCGAATTCCCCTGGATTTTCTTGACCGGACGAGCCGCAGGGGGATGGGTGGTTGTCCAATCCTTCGGCTCGCCCGTAAAATCGGAACCCACACGGTATTTTTCCTTACCCAAAACATGAGATGAGCATGGAGAATGCGGTTCTCGACGTGGCTTCAGCGGCCAAGAACGTCGAACAAGCTGTGCAGGCAGGGCTGCTGACCCAGGGAGCGAAGACCCACATCCGGGCATGGTTAACGGAATCGAGATACGCTGCTTATGTCCCAGAACTCTTGGCTCACATCGAGCGAGGTGATTGGAAGAAGCTCGATGATGTTTTCTGGACCATCATTCCGTTTGGAACCGGTGGCAGACGTGGCCGTATGTACCCCATCGGCTCCAATGCGATCAACGACCGAACCATCGGCGAAAGTGCCCAAGGGTTGGCGAACTATATCCTGAGCCTGCCCGAGAAACCCGCAAACCCCGCGTGCGCCATCGCTTACGATACCCGGCATCGCTCCAGGCACTTTGCCGAATTATGCGCTGGAATCATGGTGGCGAACGGCTTCACCGTCTATTTCCTCGACGAGTACCGTTCCACCCCGCAGCTCTCCTTCGCAGTTCGTCATTTCGGGTGTACCTGCGGCATTATGGTGACCGCTTCACATAATCCTCCCAGTGATAATGCTGTCAAAGTGTACTGGTCTACCGGCGGCCAAGTCCTTCCCCCGCATGATGCCCGAATCATCGAAGAAGTGATGCGTTGCGATGCGATTCAGCAGGTTCCTTTCGCACAGGGTTGTAGGGACGGGAAGATCCGCATCGTGACGGACGAAGTCGACCGGGCTTTCGAGCAGGCCGCCCTCCGCACGTCGTGGCCGGGGCCCAGAGACTGCAAAATCATTTTCTCTCCACTGCACGGAGTCGGGAGCTTCGTCGTGCCTCGAGTGCTCAAGAGCGACGGCTTCCTCAACGTGGAAGTGTTTCCGGCGCATGCCGAACCCAATGGCGACTTTCCGAATGTACCCGGTCACGTCAGCAACCCGGAGAACCCGAGGGTGTTCGACGCAATCATTGAGTTTGCAAAGGAAAGAGGTGCGGACCTAGCTCTCGCGACCGATCCCGATTGCGATCGCATGGGATGTGCAGCGCCGATCACTGCTGATTCGTTGGGCCCTTGGGGAACGCTCAACGGAAACCAACTCGGAGCCCTGTTGACTGACTTCGTGTTGAACCAGGCGCACAGTTCAGGCAGGATCGGTCCGGATTCTTACGTCATCAAAACCCTGGTCACCACCGAACTGACTCGCAAAATCGCCGACTCCTATTCGGTCCGGTGCGAGGGGAACATTCACGTCGGCTTCAAATGGATCGCGGGCATCATGGACCAGTGCGGTCCGGAACACTTCTTGTTTGGGACCGAGGAATCCCATGGATTCCTCGCCGGTCAGCACGCTCGGGACAAAGATGGGGCCGTCGCTTGTCTGTTGATGGCCGAACTGGTCGCCCACTTGAAATCGCAGGGACTCACTCTTCATCAGCAATTGGATGCTCTGCTGCTTCGCCACGGCGTCTTCCTGGAAGACCAGATCAACGTCCAAATGGAAGGTAGCGAAGGGATGGCTCAGATGGAACAACTGATGCACAATCTGCGAACCACTCCTCCTTCGATGATCGCTGGTATGAAGGTTGCGGCAGTCCGGGACTATGGAAAACTGTTGGTTCGGACCCCCGACGGTACAGCGTCGCCACTCGACGCGCCGACAGGCAACATGCTCGTTCTCGATTTGGCTCTCCCGGGCCACGCAAGCCCTTCCGGTAATTCCGTCGCGGTTCGCCCCTCGGGTACCGAACCAAAGATCAAATACTATTTATTCGGCATGGAAGAGCTCGCGCCAGGTGAGCCGTTGACGATCGCCAAGAGAAGAGTCCGCGAACGGATCGATCGCTTGAAAACGGGTCTGCGAGAACTAGGAACGTGAGATCTTTGCTAGCAACCTCTTGATCTTGCATCCAATACGATCTGTCCGGTAAAACGGGTTCCATCAAGGGGGGCTAGGGCCGGTCCTCGGTATCGACGGGCGCTTGGAATGGCGTGTTTTTGTCTATGGATTCCATCCGGATTACGATCGACGCATCGCATACTGCCGGCTCGGGAAAGAATACTGGTATCGAGCGAGTGGTGCGCAATTTGTGCCGGAACATCCAAGCCGTTGCTGATGCGCGCAGCTTGGGAGAAACGCAGGTCGCGACCCATATCCATGGTTCTTTTTTCCCGTTGGATGTTCGCCAGACGCAGAGCTTGTCGCGATTAGCGCGTTGGGAATCCGATGTCCAAGCGTTTGTTCCTCATTGGTTGCAAGCCATCCCTCTGGCGATTGCCGACCGATGGCCGAACGGGAAAATGAGGAAGTGGCTGCGCCCGAGTCCAAGTCATCTGGGTGGCTACAAGATTCCTCACATGCTCTACGCTCGCGCGATCAACCTGAACCGCTATTTTCGGGGTGGTGCAGTCATCCCAAGCAATCGCGACCTGTTGATTCTGCCTGATTATTGGAACACGCCTAAGATCTGGGACACGGCAGCCCGTTACCGTCAAGCGGGAGCGTTTGTTGCGACGGTAGTATACGATTTGATCCCCTGGACGCATCCGGAATTCGTCGGCCACAACCGCCGGCAAAAGTTCCGGCAATACCTTGAGGGCGCCATTCGGAATTCGGATTTGATCATCGCGATTTCTCGTACAGTGCGGGACGACATCGTTCGATATATGGACGATCAGATGGATGTTCGATCGGAAAGCTTATGTCGGGACATACGCTCGTTCACGCTGGGGGCGGAGATCCATCAATCCTCGGGTGGGTCGATTCGCCCAGAAATCGCCAGCCTTTTCGCTGCGAGCCAGAGGAACGCCCCCTATCTGATGGTGGGGAGTTTCGATCCGAGAAAAAATCATCGACAGGCCATGGATGCTTTTGATGAACTGTGGAACGTGAATCGTGATTTCAAGCTGTGCATGTTTGGTAGAACGGGTTCGATGTGCGGGGATGTCATGGCTCGCATCCGAAATCATCCCATGCTCAAGCGTGGTCTGTATGTCTTCCACGATGCGAACGATGCGGAACTTCAATATGCTTACCAAAATGCGTCGGGGGTTCTCCTGCCATCGATCGTCGAGGGGTTTGGTCTTCCGATCGTGGAATCGCTTTGGCATGGCAAGCGAACCTTTGTGAGCGATACCCCGATTCACCGCGAGGTGGGTGGTGATCAATGCGATTTCTTTGAACTGGGAAACCCGCGATCTTTAGCAAAGGCGATATTGGATTGGGAGGCGGAACGAGAACGAGTAGGGATCTGGAAGCCGAACATCCATCGCACGATCCCTACCACATGGGAGGGTAGCGCGGTGCAGTTTCTCGATCATTGTCTCGATGCATATGCTGATCGGAAAGGGAAGACGCTCTCACGGGCGGCTTAGGTGCCGATTCCAAGGGGATTACTCGGTTTTCGACTGGGATCCAGCACCACTGCACACTAGAATCGTGCATCCCTCAAGGAGTCAAACCCAATCATGTCATCGATCTCGAAAGGCCGATTGACGACTGCCCAGTCCGCAGTGCCCCTTCGCCCTGTGGCGGTTGTCGATATCGGTTCGACCAGCGTAAGAATGGCGATCGCAGAGATCGATGGTTCCGGAAACGTTCGGACACTGGATCAAGTTTCGCAAGGCGTGTCGCTCGGCAAAGACACATTCACCTCGCAGCGGATCAGTCGCCGCAGCATCGAAGAGTGTGCACGGGTACTCAAAAGCTATCGCAGGTTGATGCAGGAGTATGGGATCACCAGTCCGGATCAGGTTCGCGTGGTCGCGACCAGTGCCGTCCGTGAAGCCTCCAACCGTCTCGCCTTTATCGATCGCATGTACATCGCGACCGGTTTGGAAGTGGAATCGCTCGACGAAGCAGAGGTCAACCGGATCACCTACATGGGAATCCAGTCGCTGCTGCAATCCAACCCAGTTTTGGCTACGGTCAAGACCATCGTCGTGGAGGTGGGGAGCGGCAGCACGGAAATTTTGGTAGTCAGAGGGGGTAACGTCCTCTATTCGAACACCTATCGACTAGGTTCGCTTCGTATTCTGGAACAAGTAGACAAATTCAAAACCTCGCATGCCAAGCAGCGAGCGATCATCGAAACGCAAATCCGCAGGTTGGTGCACCAGATCTACGAACATGTCGACGCGGGCAAAGAAATTCAGATCGTCGCACTTGGCGGCGATATGCGGTTGGCAGTCTCCAACATCGAAGGGGTGAAAACCGAAAAATCCCTGCGGTCGGTTGGCACCGACCGATTGATGGAGTTCGCTCGTGCGATTGGCAACCTCAATGAAGAT
>Ga0169931_10014931_pt1 | contig 10448 bp, 6 predicted proteins | sample Kivu_15m_20L_FD_129675 | JGI IMG/M metagenome (GOLD analysis project Ga0169931, IMG submission 129675) | Freshwater microbial communities from Lake Kivu, Western Province, Rwanda to study Microbial Dark Matter (Phase II) - Kivu_15m_20L... | ecosystem: Environmental > Aquatic > Freshwater > Lake ... | reverse complement strand
TCTTGCAAGCTTTGAAGATGGGCACTACCTTCTCGATCACATCTATTCCTGAGGAATACAGAGAGATCGTCGCAGCTCAGGAAGTCATCGGTTGGGATAATTTTTTGATGGGCTTGTGGGCGTACCAATGGCGTTGCCAGCTGAAGGCCGATCGGTTGCAGAATAAGGGAATCTTTAGATTACCGGAAAGAGCTATAGCTGCGGTGATTGCGAAACTATGGTATATTGCGCGGCTTCTAACCTTGAGTATATTGATATCACCATAGAAAGAATGGGTAGGATTTCGTCCCGTCCTGTTCGAGACGATGGTTCAGTGAGGATAGAAACGGAACATGATACCGAATCCAGCCTCAATGTAATTCATAATTATGGATACGATGGAAGCGGCTGGACTGAATATGTCGGTGCCGTTCAAGTAGCTATTTCTCTCATAAATAAGATTTAAGCAAACTTATATATATTCTTAAAATCAATGTGCATAAATCACTAGTCTTTATAAGTAGTAATAGGTTACAATTTTATTACATGTTTTCGTCCCTTCTTGCAATTATATGCTGTAAAAGAATCGCCCCTGTTCAATCATGGAGGAATCATGATGTACGTATCAGTCAGTTGAACAGTGAAACCACACAACGAAATGTACTCATAATTATGAAACTTACGTTGACTCAACGGCAACTGATGCCTTACTGATAACCTCCGAACGAATGCGCAGGCAAAGTCTACCGAACATCCAAACTCTACCATCGAATGGGCTAAGGCAAGGAGCTGAGCGAAGATAACGCAATGCACCTGGGATGATGCCTCGCATCTCTCATCTCTACTTAAATCGTGCCATTTTAATTTACTTGAGTCAGTCATCATTGAATTGTTATTCCTCTGCATCGGATACTGCTCGAAATTAGACATTACACCACAATTTGTCAAGGAGTCCGTCACGCACTGAAATAGAGCTTGTGTCCAAAAGTCATCATCATTCCATATACTATGCTGACACAAACGAATCTTTGGGAAAAATCGTTTACCCACATCAGCACCACATTCTACTGTGTAGTAAAATGTTTGAGAAAGCATCATGACCATCTTAGCATTCGCGACATCCGCAGCCTCACGATCGCAACCAGTAAGAATAGCATCAAGAACATGACATAATGCGTCAAACTCTTCCATCGTCTTTAATTGCGTTCTTATTCCACGTTGCCTATTGATCGCGTAGCACGTTGACGCACGATAGGCCCTTCCTCTATTCGTATTTTTCGTATCGCGTGTAATCTTTATTAGGAATTCAGCAGCTTGGTTAAAGTCGATGAAGGATGGCACTGTCTGAACGAAAGTCCTAGATGATGATCGGTTCTTATGCTTTTGTGTATCGTAATCCCCATTTAGATTGTCGCAATCTCGAGGAGTGAAAGAGAACAAAGTCGAAACAGCGTCATCAATTTTTTCACGTGCTATGAAAGTTTCATCACTTTCGTCTATCAAAGTTTCAGTATTACCATCATCAACATCCTCTATCATTTGTGTACGGTCGGTAGAAGATGAATAATTGGCAGCGGTTCCCGCAACACCTACACCTAAGCCGACTCCTTCAGAGTGACAGTTCAAAACAGCTAATGCAGATGCTTGACCTCCGTCATCTCCATAACCTAAACGAGTTGTAGCGCCATATATTTCTCTCTTGTCATGTTCGATGTAGGTGTTTAAATCAGATCGTACATCGATTTGGCTTATAGTCTGTTCGAGTCTGGTGAGATGGGCTAGCCGTTCATGAAGGGCATTCTTTTCCATTTGAACTAGGGCTTTCAAGGCTGAAGCTTGCATATTTCCAATAGACAGCAATGTTGTTTCAGCCGCTATTCGAGCTGAACGTTTGGTTGTATCTACGGACGACAAAACGTTCAATAGAGTTCCAGCGGCATCTTGAACAAGTTCATTGGCTTGCAGAGCTGCATTGCGCTGGTCAAATAGACCCATTTCTACTTCCAGATCATCTCGAACATCGTCACTGAAACTTAAGCTAGCGATGATCTGATCAGACTTTTCAGAAGGTGATGGAGATGATGTCGATCTAGTGTATGGGACAGGTGAGGACGGACTAGCAAATGATGCTTCCAATGACACAGCTTTGTCGATCGGTCCATCGATGGCCGGTTTCGGAAGTCCAATAGGTGCGAATGACGAAAGATCCTCAGACGCTCTGGCTACGAGTTCCCAAAGTTCTTCCGGAGTCAATTGTGATTCCAATCGAACGCCCATATTAGAGACAGCCACTTGCCTTTGCATTTCGTCTTGAAGTCGTTGTTGTTCTCTCAACCTATTCCTTTCTCGAACCCTATCTTCTAAGATTTGTTGAATTTCCTGTTCCGTTGCGCGTACTCGCAGCCATTTGAGCTTTGCCTCTTCCTTCAAGCCTTGGAGAGTCCGTTCTGCTTGTTCTAATTTCTCTTCTGCTTGCTGTATTGCATAATCTCTTCTTTTCGCTCGTTGTGTGGATAAATCTATAGAGTTGCGAATAAATTGTAGCAGGTGGTGACCATTTTGAGGTAAGTTGTCCAAGTTTGATGCAAATAAGTCATAAGACGAGCGGTTCTGATAATTCGGAGATATTCCAGATGATGGATTACCACCCCATCGTTTTGCTTCACTTTGGGCACTTTTACTAAAGTAGTGCGACAGTTCAAGCAATGCATTATGAATCGTCCCCCCTGGGAATAACAAGGGCCCCGCTTGACTCTTGACCAACGCATTCATGGTCGCGGCTGAGATTCTACTATCTGCGGTTACATCATTTACAAAACTGGCATCGGATATGTGAATTCGGTTATTCAATCGATCACAAGCTTGGCGCATGGAGTTTGCGGCCGATATGTTTATTTGTATTATCTCCTCGAAAAATTCCCCAGACACATGTTTCATGGTTTCAGTGGATTGGGCGATAGCCATGGACGCTCTAGAAGGATTCCATCCTAGTGCTGAGAAACCATTTGTGCTCTTATCTAGATCAGGCCGCAGATCTCGCCCCATAACTATTGCTGAACTATATTCTTGACCTCCCAAGAAAGCTTCATTTGAGGAGGAGTGTGGGGATGAAGATGTCAATGACGCGGAGGCTCTCGGGACAACGAGTAGCTCACCATCAGGTGATACCATGACAGAGCAATCTCGTGAAGAAGCGCCATTGACGCATGTAGCGTGTCCGTGATCTCCACTCGATGCTGCAAGGGCATCACAAGCCTCAATGCAAGCATCAAAGTTACTTAGTGTTTCTCCAAAGGAACTTGCCTTCGGTCTGGATCGCGGTGGATTTTTTTTAGGTGGATTGGGTATGCTTGGTTGTAGGGATGATCCGAAAGGAACTTTGTCAGTTATCCAAGAGCGAGATGAAGAATTCGAAAAGAGACCCAAATTCAAGGCTGGGGACGATGATTTGGATGAAGAATCTTCTTGACTGATCGACCGACGAAACAAATCCATTTTAGACTGTTTGGTAGATTCTTCCTTGGGCTCCTTTACACCATGTCTACTTCCACTGTCTAGACCTCCCACAGGAGAATCTCTTCCTGTTAAACGTTGTGCTAGGCGGCGCATTCACGTCGAGGGCAAGGATGAAACGAATATATGAAAGGTAATTTTTAGATATAATTTTTATGTGCATAAACGCGGTATAACGACCCCTATTGAAACTCATATTTACACGACTACTATCATCAGGTGAATTACAGTATGTACTGTATTTACAAGCTATTAAAACGTTGAGCCTACTGGATGCATGCCTGGATGCATCAAACCTTGTTTTTCTCCCTCATGAATCAATAAGTAAGAGTTGCTGTCGATCTCAAAGCGAGTTGGAGTGGACTGATTGGAACCAGCAACTGAATTTCTACTGAATATCTATCTTCCTCCCGAACGACTGAGTGCAAGTTTTTTTGACAAGAAATACATGCCAAGCACATTGCCTAAGAAAAGTGTTTATCATGAGGAATTTAATGGTTGATGATATCTCTTTTAGCGTGAATCGTGATTTCTATCGTAGGATCAATGATGCATCTAGGTTTCTCAACCAGAGCTTCCATTATGTCTAAAAAAGCCACAGAGCATTGGTTGGGAAGCTAGATGTATCATCGACTTGACGAAGAAAATCTTGATACATGGAAAAAGAGCTATCGCTTTCCATTAAACACCTCATGACAAATATTTTTCTAATGTGTTTGTGCTTGGAATGGATTTCTTGTAAAAAAAACATGCCCTCATGAACTATGATAGTGAAACTTTTCAACTGACTTTTCTATTACGAGAAACTGGGAAACGCAAATGAACGACATATGAAAGTTGGTATTCAATTGGGTGCTCTATCAATACTATTTTAAATATTAATTAATGTGTTATGCTTGTTCTCCTGGTTATTATGAATATTGCTAAAACGGCTTACTCAAAGCTTATATGACGGAACAAAGGCATATTTTCAATGGCCGACCACGTCATGGCATTGATGCCACAGTCATAATCCTGTTCTAGATGCGCTTGATTCTCCGTAATATTTCCTTCTTTCATAGGTTGAATTTCAGTCGATGGATCTAATGTTACTCGCCTTTGTAAGACACCCAAAGAAGTCATAGCTGTAATAGACCGCCGCAAATATTCATCGGCGATTTCTTGAGCACGTGTCAGCAAAGTTTGGGAAGGGTTGCCTGGTGATACTAGCTCTCTTCCAGCGAGTTGTCCAACGACTGCTAAAATCATGACCCATAATGTTAAAATGTTTTGCCGAGGTTCACTCACAACAAGTTTTGCAAGGTGATGCAAAAAAGGTTCAAAAACCAACTTTGCACTCAGTTCTAGATCATTGAGATCGTCTTGGGAGCTCCTTGTCGATGATGAACGAATAAGGTCTGTGATCCGTTGCCCTCCTATGGGTACACACAGCGAAGTCAATATTGTTCCAAGATCGTGCATAGGAACGAAGTTGGCGGATTTGTCCAGCATCAGAGAAACAAGCATTCCAACAGCCTTACTACGTATATTCTTTTGTTGAACGTGAACCATGAAGCAGATAGAATTCAGATCAGGAAGATTTAAGGACCTTTATAAGACATTCAAAGGGCTTTCTCTTTACTCACCGAATATTTACTCTCAGCTGCATCAGACGTGACTTGAACCAACGACAGCCAGCTTTCAATCCACGACTTTCGGCGCATGCTATCACCTGAATTTGATATCCTATCTTTAAGTCGCGTGTTCATCATGAGAAGTAAATCCATCGCTGCGACTGTAAGCTCTGGATAATTCCGACGCTCACCGGTAATACTAAGGGCTCGTATACATCTGACAAGTCGAAAAGGCACAACGTCTTTAAGCTCAGTTGAATGCAGCATGAGACTTATACTCCTAAATGATTTAAGACATGGATCATCTTCTGATAAAGACAGTCTCTTAGTCGCATTCTGCCGAATAGGTACATAGTCACTGTGCGATGCGCAGTATTCAATCAGAGAGAGTAAGGCATCCCAACCACGATTACCGAGAAGACGCAAACTATCTAACTCTTTACAAATGCGCCATATACCCTCACTAAGATGCTTATCCAAATTAAGCCTTGATGATAAGGTTCCAAGATGCGGACCTACGTTGAATATAATACCTGACGTTTCTAAAAGGCCATCTGCTATATCACCACGACCGAGGCCGTGACTGCATAATCGAAGTATTCCTGTTAAGCACTTTTCGAGACCAGGCTGCAGGTATAATAAATTTGATTGTGTTCCGTCTCCAAGTATCTTTAGAGCTCTGTTAAATCGGTCTCTGTAATGGTGACGTAGGACTTTATCCCAAATCAAAATAAGTCGATCCCTATTTTTTAAAGAAACTTCACAAATGATCACTTCCGCGAGTGCTTCCGAAGCTGGAGTGATAACTAGCGCAGGAATCATCGATAGCTGCGCATGATTTGCAGACTGCGGTTCACGGTCAGCGATGGAATCTATGGTGAAGCTACCCTCAGTTATGATTTGAACAAGAGCCTGGAGGAATGATATCACAGACTTGATATCCATAAAACGAGATTCACTCAGAAAATTAGAAAAATCAAAGGCTGAGTTCAACCGTCGACGAACATGTGCTCGGGCAGTGGCGGATGCAAAGGTCGCTTCCTCATATGTTTCCAACCCTGTTAGAGTCACAGGGACGACAGACGATTTATAGGTAATCGTCTCGACCATGAAATGCGTCTCAAACGCGCTGCCGATCGACATGAGACCCTCTCTTGGTAGCTCTTCGTTAAATATTTCAACATGACTTCCATTATCAATATCTTTGAAGTTAGAGTCGTTCCAAATCAGAATGTTCGCGTCTGCCTGTAAATATCTGTCAAGGCTTTGGCCACTCGAAGACTTAAGGGGACTCAGAATGTTCGATCCCGAATCCGTTTTTCTTGTATTAGCACCTCCAAAGAGAGTGCTGAAAAAACCACTAGTTCCTCTATCGCTGTTCTCTTGCGCATCGCTTATTTCAAGATTCTTGAAGTCTTTCAGTAGTTGACTAGACCATTCCGTCCGCGAGTCCGTTTGTAAAAGATCAGGATCAGTCTCTATAATTTGCTTCGTACTGAAAAGTTCCCTATCCCTTAGGTCGAATAAAATTGCCCAAACACATTTCCATTCATCCACGCCTAGTATATCTCGATGCTCAAATGAATTCTTAAATAGGCAAACAATAGCGCCCTGTCGTTCAACACTACCAACTAGAGCCATAGTTTTATCTTCGGGAGAATCCGCTACAGTACCAAGCAATCCAGAGAAGAGAGCCAGCTGCACGAAGAATCTCCGGAAAAGGTCAAGCCTCGTTATCATACGAGTTCCATCTAGTATAGCGCAACACATATCTATCCCCCACCGTGCTGCTTGAGGTGCGAGTAAAGACATTTCTCTAGAGTTGTATAGTAGTTCGCTGCCGTTGGGAGATCGAGTATCATAGGTTAGCCCGAAAAACGATGCCATGGTGGAAGTAAGTGGCGTCAAAAACAATTCAACTATGATGACTTTGATAATCGATGATCTTTCATATTCTTTCGTTCCGTTTGATCTGACACGTAGGACATCCTTCCATCGATCCATTGTCATAATACCGTCTGCCCCTTCCCCTTCTGTTCGAATCTGTTCGTCACGGATACTCTCATAGATTCTTGAAAGAAAATCACGAGGAAGCTGTTTGCCCCCAGTAATTTCATGGCCATAATCCATGTTATTCTACCCCGTGAGTGCAATAGGAGAGGTTGCAAATGAGAATATTCGAAAGATAGACACATGGTAGAGTCTACTGGCCACGTACCATAACAAAAGCATCAAGCGTCATTTTCCGATCACGTCGAATGTTCGGATTGTGCAAATCTGTATTTAACATAATTATGGAGAACGAAAGTAAATACGCTGTATCACTAGCGTGTTTCTCATCGTCTGGGAATAGCTTTAGTCGCCCATTCATTGACTCCTCACAAATACGACTACAAGTATCTGCGAATGCCTGTAAAATTCGATCAATTTGTTGAGCTTCTCCCGGAAGTCGGAAGGAAGCCAAAAACATTCGTAAACTATCCAGCAAACTCAGCCCTTCAAAGTGAAAGGACGCGCAATAAGCTTGGAGTGTTTCTTTATGAAATCTGTCCCATTCATAAATCTTTGAAACATGAAGATTGCTATCGACGATGGGGATTTTCCCCATCTCTCCTAAATATTCTCCTACTGCACGTTTATCTAAGCCAAGTATTACAGCGTTTCGAAGAAACGAAGCTACCGATTCAGAAGTTACCGGTGAGGATAGAATGCCTTCATCAATTAAATATTGAATTCCTGATGATGATTTCTTATTAAATAATTGAGCTGCATTCCTCATGATTTGCTTATGCCTTTTCACTTGTATCAATGGATGCCGTTCCGCATCACGTATAAAAGGCTCTTGGTTTTCGAGAGTATCCGTTTGACCCGACACTAGACTTGATTCCTTGATGATATCATGATTGGAAGTGGAAGATGTGTCCACTACAGCAGTCTTAAATAACCCATTCAAGCATTCAAGTAGCGCTTGGGCACAAAGTTCCTGCAAAATCGCAGGTACGGGTCGTATATTCGAGTCCAAGACTAATACATCTCCAAATCTATCACGAGGTGGTGTACCTGAAATCATTACATTTTCAAAAACATTCGTGGGTCGAATGGCCTCAGAAATCAGATATTCCCCTTCTTCATTTAATGTTCCGCCACAACATCTACAAAGTTCAATTATGATACCCGAGGCAACATCAGAACGATGGATATCGCAGTCATAATTTAGAAATAAGGTTTCCAAAGTACAAAGTGATGAATAGTTTGTATGAATGGTTGAATGAGATATATTCCATAAACTTGTATCCAAACTAAAAATATCCACTAAGGATTCTAGAATAATTTCTAACTGTGTATCCAAAATTTGATTTGCGTAAAGAGACTCGGTATCATCGGGTATAGGTAATCGACGTAGTAGAGAAAGGGATCTTTGATAGAAACCAGTAAAAATAGCTTCAAACTGTGATGTAAGATGCTTCCTCAGAAAGGTATTTTGCCAAAGTAATGTAATTGTCATACATACTTCAGTAAGAAGTTCAGAAGAAATTACACTTGAAAAAAGATTGGAGGACGATGAGTTCATCATTTGTCTTCGAGTAGTGACGGATGTATCCGAAGAAAAGGTCCATATTCCTTGTCCTAATAAAAGAAGTGAAAGACATAGTTCATCTTGAATAATCCTGCGAATATGGATATTTGAAATTAAGCCATTCATCTCATTATGATATTCAGCTGAGAAAGAATGTTCATGTTGTTGTGGTGGAGGTGGTGGTTGTTGTATTTGTTGTTGCCAACCTACCCGAATACAAGTTTGAACAAGTCGTAAACAAAGTGCACAAGTTTCATCATGCATAGCATGAGCTTCTAAAAGTCCTCCTTTTCCACTCAATTCTTTACTTGTAGTTGAGAGAGTATTTCTTCTATAAAAAAGATTATTGTAATTAATTCCTCGTGAATCTAGAGGTGTATGTAATAATTGATTGACAAGAAATTCAAGAATATAAAGTGCTGACAAGAGTATAGGATGAGTATTATGGATCTCATTGTTTTCTAGTTGTTGTCGTGGATGTTGTTGTTGCTGCTGCTGAATATGATTGGAGGAGGATTGTGGATATACCCTGGTAGCAGCTTGAAAAACAGCAGTAATAATTTGAATTAAAACTTCTTCAAAGTGATAACACAAGGCAGGACTATGAACAAAAGTATTTCTTGTTACAAAGACTGTATTAAAAGCGTCCATTAAGGTATTGGGTTGAATCGTGGAGATCCATCCCATGTCCACGCTTTGCTCCTTCTCGTGTCCCCCTCCTGATGAAGTAGACTGACAATCGAATGCAACAAGCAAGGAGAGTAAATCAGCAATAGCATTTTCAACCATTTCATCTGCGCCCACATCCGTTTGTTCAAATTTACAAGCTAATAATCCTCGTACTAATGGATCTAACGGTACATGGAATGGTGACGACGAGAGGGAGGTTGGACCATGGGGTTTCGGAAGAAATGATTCGCGATGAAACAATCGAAATAGGGCTCGTAATGCGACTAGTGTATGTGGTCCAGCAGCTCTTGGATCAACAATGACACGTAGAAAGGGTTGAGCAAAGTTGTTGTTGTTATTTCCCTTTATATCCATCGCTGGCTGCTGCTGCTGCAGCTGAATATTCGCCGCAGATGAATTCGTATTTGCCGGGATTGGATGTTTCTGGTGTGATAGACTCGGGTCAGCTTTAGCATTAGCGTCAGTATCATCATCATCATCCTTTGGATACTGATGATGATGATGATGGGTAAGACCAATCCATCGGTTCTTGACTTGAAGCCGTAACTGTCGCAATTCTTGAACGAGTGGCCCTCTAGCTACATGCGGTGGACCCATACGAAGAGACGAAAGGAGTATCCGTGCTTCCTCACTCACATGTCTAGCCGCTTCCATAAGATTCACATCACAAGTCATAGTGACTGATGACAAAGAAAAAGACGATGATAGATCACTTTCACTAACGTCGTTGGACTTTATTTTACGTTTACCTCCTCCTTGGCTCTCTGTGTCATAGATCAAAAAGAGCACCCTGATGATGTACTACAAGTAGGGCTACTGTACTGCGAATAAATTGTACGATCATGGTGTTTCTATTTCGAATCCCTGTACGACTGCGTACAATCGGAGACAATAAGGAAATCCGAGATCTCAGTCGTGCCATGCCGTTAGCTACCTAGCCTATATGTAGGTAGAAATCTACCAGAAACCAGTACATAGGACCTTCGTTTAATAAATCATAGTTTGCTGGATGCTCAGCGATGTGGATATATGAAACACTGAAACACCCATTGATATTATATGTAGAACTGTAACAT
>Ga0169931_10014930_pt1 | contig 10448 bp, 7 predicted proteins | sample Kivu_15m_20L_FD_129675 | JGI IMG/M metagenome (GOLD analysis project Ga0169931, IMG submission 129675) | Freshwater microbial communities from Lake Kivu, Western Province, Rwanda to study Microbial Dark Matter (Phase II) - Kivu_15m_20L... | ecosystem: Environmental > Aquatic > Freshwater > Lake ... | reverse complement strand
GCTATTGAATTATTCCATTAAAACTGTCTCTCCTACTGCCTCGTCCCCAACTGACACCCCAATAGGCGGTGGTTAGGAATTAGTCCCGTACACAAGTGGTGCCTGACTAGAGTTGTTCTCGACATCAGAGCTGTTACTGAACTTCATCAATAAGTGTACTTCACTTTCCTCAGCATTGAGTGAGTGTCAATACTGCCACTCGGCTGTGATAGTCTCTACATACATGTTGTGTACTGGGTACGAAAAGCGTACAGAGAATAACGCAGGATTGCTATTTTGCATCTCTGATGTACATGATGATAATCGTGAATATTGTCATCCTCATAAAATACTTCACCAAATATTCAAATAACTCAGTCAAGTGTAATCTAGGACCGTCAACCGAGAAAAGTTTCCTGTGCCTCTTAAATTCCTTCACCCCGGCATCATTAATCCATCAACAAATTGTGCCGAATCGATCAAGATCATGGAGAAGTTGTTAAAGGAATATTCCTTGACCTCGTCGGCGCTTAATGAAATCGAGAAAATTCATAATGATCACAGTAATAATACTAATATGGCTCTATATTACCAAAGTTTTGCAAGAGCGCTTCGAGATCTTGTCCCTCTTTGGAATATACATACGCAGCATGATGAGACATCCTCACTTACGACAACGACTGAATTAATAGATTCCAGAGGTAATTTAATAGATTGGCTCTATACAAAATGTCTTGAATTACAAAAACAGAATGAACCAGAGGATGCACTAGTGCTGGCAGTCACACTTGTATCAACGATGCAAACATGTGCAGTTGAAAACAGAAAAGGCAAAACACTACAACACAATCCATCTGAATCCGACGCGGATAGGATTGAATTACAAGCAGCTCTGTTTGATATTTTGGGGGAAAGTGAATATGCTACAAACTTACTGTTTCAATTAGTACCACTCTATCAACAATTTGTTCATTACAATATTATGCCCGAAGATATATATTCATACATGAGTACAAGGAACAATAATTACGGCAGTAACAGTCGTTCTCAACAACCAAGTCTATTTGAGACAGATCCACAGACACAGCATACTCTTGATTCTTTACGATTCGAGGCTTTAGAAAAGGCACAGCAAGCAGCTATAATCAAAGCACAACTGGAACAAATACAGGATCCAACATCAGCATCGAGCTCGTGGATACAAGGTACGAGGAGTGGGATCATTGAAACAAACAAAACAACACATACATTACAGAAAAAGACACGTGAAAAGGTTTTATTCAAGGAATACAAAAAAGTTTCCAAGGAAGCTGCACATGCTTTACACGTTGCACGACAACATGGAGCTATATTGGATAATGATCCTATTTTACGTGCTATATCTACAGCCCAGGGGGAAGCTTCCATGCAACAAATCGAAGACGAAGACCAAAAGGAACTTTGGAGAAACGAAACAAAAGGACTTGGACATGTCTTTGCACAGAATAAACTTTCTGATCTTACCTCTCAACTCTTACCTGAGAATTCACGTGTGTACTATGCGCCGAAATCGTTACCTACAGGTACAACAAGAGACATGAATGAGGGATATGAAATAGTTACTATACCGCCACCATCCTCCTCTGTATATGCTGCAACATCGATTCAATATCCTCGTCTTGTTATTGCTGATCATATGAATTCTATTGAATGCCAAGCCTTTGAGGGAACTTCTACTTTAAATCCTATGCAATCAGCTGTCTTTTCAACGGCTTTTCATACTCGTGAAAATATGTTAATATGTGCTCCAACGGGAGCAGGAAAAACAAATGTGGCCATGTTAGCTGTCGTGGCACATTTACGTAATGTCGGTATTCTTATTGTACCACCTGCCATCACTTCTACTACAAAGGCTTCCTCCAGAGCAGAATCACAAGATATTTATAGTGTTTATCAACATATTGGAACTTCCTCTTCATCATCCAATACAACCAATGCTTCTTCTACAACAATAGTAAACACTTCCTCAGGACCAGGAAGAAAAATTGTTTATATTGCACCCATGAAAGCTCTTGCACAAGAAGTAGTTGCGAAATTTTCTTCCAAACTTTCAAAATTAAAAATTGTAGTCCAAGAATTTACAGGGGATATGCAATTATCGAAAGCAGAAGCAGAACGTTCAGATATACTTGTTACTACACCTGAAAAATGGGATGTTATCACTCGTAAGGGAGGAAGTGATGGAACATTAGCGCAATCATGTGGTTTGTTGCTCATGGATGAAATACATATCTTGGCTGATGAAGGGCGAGGTGCTGTTATAGAAAGTATAGTTGCTAGACTCCATCGATTGATTGAATCGTCACAAAGACATGTTCGCATCGTTGCCTTATCTGCCACTTTACCCAATTATAAAGACGTAGCTGAATTTCTACGAGTGGATCCCTCCAAGGGATTGTTCTATTTTGGACCTGAATTCCGACCTGTACCATTATTACAAAAGTTTATTGGTGTAAATCCAATTTCTTCCGCAGTTCCAACAACAAATACATCCGCAAAACAGGCTCTTATCCCAACACCATCAACATTGACTGAAAGCATAGACTCTGACCCATCATCAAATATTAAGGGATTGGTCAAATCATTCAACAGACGAGACGCCTTGGAAACGAAAATGAATGAAATTTGTTATGACCATGTCATTGATTCTTTAAAAAGGGGGTACCAAGTAATGGTCTTTGTTCATTCCCGTAAAGGAACTGGAGATACAGCCCGATACCTTGCCGACGCAGCAAGGAAGAATATGGAATTAGGACGTTATTTTCTTCCTCAGGGAAAGGATGATTCGCAAGACATGAATGATCGTATAATATCGTCATCCTCTAAAGCGATAAAGAGTACTTACCTCCGCTATCATGATAGAGTTCAGAAATCTAGGAATCGTGAAGTCGGTCAACATTTTAGTAACGGTGTAGGAATACATCATGCTGGAATGCTACGCATAGATAGAAAGCTTACCGAGGATATGTTTGCGGATGGAGCCATCCGCGTACTCTGTTGTACAGCTACACTCGCTTGGGTAGGTCATACTTTTCTTATATCCTGTGCAGGGTGATTATATACCATGATATCATTTGCCATTAACAATTCAATTACCACATTTCATTTTCAAATTATCAACACCAGGGCGTCAATCTACCCGCTCACACAGTTATTATCAAGGGCACGGAAGTTTACAATCCAGAAAAGGGTGGTAGTAACGACTTATCTATCCTTGATGTGATGCAAATCTTTGGTCGCGCTGGAAGGCCTCAATTCGACAGCTCTGGAGAGGCAATTCTGATAACATCTCATGATGCCTTTTCTAGATATTTAGATAAGCTAATTAGGGATGTCCCGATAGAAAGCAGTTTCATCAAACAACTGGCGGATCACCTTAATGCTGAAATCGCAACGGGAACTGTCACTAACGTTGCTGAGGGGGTCAATTGGTTACGATATACTTATCTCTTTGTCCGTATGTTTCGTAATCCATTGGCTTATGGTATTACAGCAGATATGAAAATGGATGATCCATCATTGTCGATAAAGATCACAGAGCTCATAAAAGATGCCGCCAAGCAGCTTGATCATTACAGAATGGCTCGGTATGACCCCGCCACGGGAAACTTTTCTATCACCAATCTCGGTCGTATTGCCTCTCAGTTTTATCTATCGATTGAGACAATACATAACTTTAAAGATTGGCTTGAAGTAAGTGATACAAAGATATTTTCCGCTGCTGACCTATGTCAAATGGTTTGTCGCGCGCAAGAGTTTGGGAATGTTAAAGTTAGACCTGAAGAACTTGATGAATTAGATAAACTGAGCAAGGACCAATGTCCATTAGCTTTGAAGGCCCCAAAGGAAGATTTTTCCGGGAAGTGCTGTGTTTTATTACAGGCTTTTATTTCTAACGCCAAGGTGGATAGTTTCACTCTTACATCTGACTTGAATTATGTCACGTCTAACGCCGGTCGAATTGCTCGGGCTTTATTTGAGATGTTTTTGAAAAAAGGTAAAGCAGATGCGGCTGTAAAGTTATTGCGTATTGCGAAAAGTATCGACAGGAGACTTTGGTGGTTCGATACTCCATTGAGACAATTTGAAGCCGAGCTACCTATGAAAGTCTATGTGGCCCTAGAGAACTGGGTTGATCACAATCGGCGGAATAAAAAGACTGAGACCAGCTCGTTTGATGCTGCTTTGGCTCTGTTAGATATGCAACCGGATGAGGTGGGTCAACTCTGTCATTGGTTCAAGGGGGGTGAAAGAGTGAAGCATTTCATTGAAATGTTACCCCGCGTAAATATCAGTTGTGCGGTTCAACCGATAACTCGAGGGATATTGCGCTTTCAAGTTGTGTTAACGCCATGTTGGAAATGGAATCCCCGATGGCATGGCAGTGTGCAAGCATTTTGGCTTTTGGTTGAAGATAGTGAGCATAGTACAATGTAAGTTCATGCTCTTTCGTATATCATGGCTGTCTAAGAAAACCGAATTAACAATTTATTCAGATATCATCATGAGCATGTCATGTTCCAGAGACGAACCCATCCTGAATCCTTAGACATTGAAATAACCATACCAGCCTTCGAGCCCTTGCCGTCACAGTATTTTATTCGTCTCATGTCGGATACCTGGGTAGGAGTAGAAATAATGGAGCCTGTTTCTTTCAAGCATCTGTTGCTTCCGGTAAGTCCGTGAATGTGTTGATCTGAATAAAATCTATCCGCGAGTCTAAATCTCATCCAATTGTACAGACTATGACCATGCCATTCACTGATTTACTTGACCTTGTTCCTCTCCCGATCTCTGCACTGGCTGACTCGACATATGAGCAAATCTATCAGCGTAGGTTTAGTCACTTCAATCCTATCCAAACGCAACTCTTTCATATTCTCTACCACAGTTGCTGTCCGGTTCTTTTGGGTGCTCCGGTGAGTGAAATTAAACTAATGCTTTTACAATTTAGATATTGTAAATACTTTTCACCGCTTTATTCTTCGCTACATAGACTGGCTCTGGAAAAACTACGATCGCAGAAATAGCAATAATGGTAAGTTAAAGTATATTTCATGTTGGTGAATAAAAGTGCGACTTAATTGTTTCATCACTATTCATATTGGATCATTGACAGAGAATGAAAAAAATAGACCCTCAAGCAAAGTGCGTTTGCATCGCTCCTTTAAAATCTCTCGCAAGGGAACGCCTTCGTGAGTGGAAGGAGCGTTTCGGTGGTCCTCCTCTGCGTTGGAATGTTCTTGAATTATCTGGTGATACACATTATGATAGCTTCACGATGAGTAGGGCTGATATACTTGTATCAACACCAGAGAAGTGGGATCTCGTCTCACGAGGTTGGAGGCACGCTGGTATTAAAGACGGGAAAAACTCTGACAGTAACCGAAGTTTTGTAAAGGACGTACGCTTGCTAATAATCGACGAAATTCATCTTTTAGGTGAAGAGAGAGGCGCCGTGCTTGAGGCGATTGTTAGCCGTACAAGATTCATATCAAAATTTTTAGCCCAAAATAAGGATGGGTCGACTAGTACGAGAGAGCCCATCCGCATTATTGGTCTATCTACTTCCATCGCTAACCCTTTTGATCTTGCAGACTGGATTGGAATTAAGACGGATGCATTTGACGCAGAGAGTATGAAAGGCCTGTATAATTTTAGAGCTTCTGTAAGACCTGTCCCCATGATTGTACACATAAGCGGTTTTTCAGGAAGACATTTTTGTGCTCGGATGGCGAGTATGAACAAGTAAGTGTTTCGTCTTCATTTATTAGCTGCTTATTCAATGGTGATGTACTTAATACGTTTCTCTTGTTTAGGCCTGCATACGCTTCCATTAGGCAGCATTCTCCGAACAAACCTGTGATAATATTTGTTGCATCACGACGTCAAACAAGACTGACTGCCATAGATTTGGTGAGTTATGCTTCAAATGACGGAGATCCACGAGCTTTTTTGCATTGCGATGATGATTACATAGAAACGATCGCATCGACTCTTAGTGACGTCTCTCTCCGTCATACAATTTCCTACGGTGTAGGTTTGCATCATGCAGGTTTATCATCACATGATAGAGAAACTGTGGAACGATTGTTTTTGAACGGTGATGTGCAAATCCTCGTTGCAACTGCGACTCTCGCATGGGGAGGTCAGTCTTTTCTTTCACGCACCTTTTTCGCTACACTTTCGTCAGCTGATTTCCTGTACCTTTTCTTTTTATATCAGTGAATCTCCCCGCTCACCTCGTTATTGTGAAAGGGACCGAATATTTCGATGCAAAGACTAGCCGCTATATCGACTATCCCGTTACAGATGTTCTACAAATGATGGGGCGTGGTAAGTAGTTTGAATATAACTCCTATGATGAGAGATCCACAGTGTAATTCACAGTATATTTCTTGTAGCTGGTCGCCCACAATTCGACAATGAAGGTATTAGTTGTGTCTTTGTTGAAGAATCGAAGAAAAATTTTTACAAGAAATTCTTGTACCTTCCTTTCCCATTGGAATCACAACTTTCCACTCGTTTATCCGATAATATAAATGCTGAAGTCGCCATCGGGACAATTAATACAGTCGCTGATGCCATAGGATATCTCACTTGGACGTTCTTTTATCGAAGAGTAAAAATCAATCCTTCCTACTACGGGGCTTCATCGACGAAACCTGAAGACACCGAAGCCTTCTTTATTTGCACGATAAAACTGACATTAATGAAACTTTATGTTGAAGGCTGCATTAATACAGATATTGAGGATATCGAAAAGATGGAATCCCACGCTACCATCAGCCCCTCCATCCTTGGGCGAGCAGCTTGCAATTTCTACATATCATACAAGACACCGCTACAAATGCGCAAAAGTATTGTATCAATGAAAGAAACTATTTATCCTTTTATGAGTAAATTGCTGCAAGAATCGTCAAGCAGCGAAAGAGGAACGGATTGCAATGGTGAACCATTTAATTTGGCTAAGGAAATGGAAATATTTGCTGTATCGGCTATTCTCTACCATATTGCTCACACCCATGAATTTGATGAACTGCCCGTTCGACACAACGAAGAATATTTGAATTTAGAATTGAGTAAGAAGCTTCCTTGGAGACATGATATGGCATTCAAACAGGGACGTAGTAACGAAACAAACAGTGAGGCTTTAATGGATTCCATGAAAGATCCTCATACCAAGTAAGTAGATCATTTCTTGGATTCGTTTTGAAGAGATTTTCAATATTCTGATGGACATGATTTTCACAAATATTTGGTATAAAGATGCTACCTGCTTCTTCAGGCCTTTATTTGTAAATGTGAGTTACCGATATCTGATTATGAAAATGACACTAGAAGTGTCACAGAGCAGATTCCTCGCCTCCTCGCAGCAATGGAATTTATATTCCAAAACGAGTTTAGTGCTTATACGGGTGGATTCAGCATAGCAACTTTTTTCCCAATCACTCGCCAAATTATTAACTGTCAAACGATGGTACGTACAGAGATCCTTAAGATTAAAAATGCTGTATGTCATCTCAGATTATTAACCTCGTCATAATTCCTAGCAGCCGGGTCGAGCAAAGCCTAATCCAAGTGCTGTGTACGCCAAAGACTTTCGTATGAGTACATATTTAGATAAATCATCAGGTAATTCAAAGGTCCGGCTAGACTTTACTTTACTACTGGATCGTAATCGATTGAATAGAGTCACTGGTACCAATCAAGAACTTTCCGTATCAATATTAGTTGGAACGAATAAGGATGTTTTGATATCTCATAAAACGGAAACTATTTCTATACAAGGGTTTAAATCCAAGAGTATAACTCTTTCTTTCGATAACAGAGTCGAGGAGAAAGGCCTCGATAAGGTTATTGTCCGTGTGGTTTGTGAAGATATACGGTCGAGTGCTATAGATTATTCACTACCCCTCGAATGAGTGATATAAAAGAAAATGTACCCTTTGAATGAGTGATATAAAAGAAAATGTATGCCATTACATATTTGTTCATAGATGATCGTCCTCGTATACATTGGGTCTTTTTGATGATATCAATTAGTCTTTTGAATGGGTTCTTGTGGGTAACTTGAGTTTACTATAACAGATCATCAACAACATTCATGAAAAAGAGATTGTAAAAAAAGCTTATACGATAAATTAACAGCTTATCTTATTTGGATGTACACATCTACGCTCTATGATTATTCAGTTCTCCACTTTCAGTCGGATGACCACAGAAAGCCCATACAACTTTCGAGGACTCTTTAAATTACGACCCAGATGAGATAATCACACATACTATACGTGCATTGGGGATTTCATGAATGGATTCCATCGTTGAAATGCTCGTATTCTTTTCATCCTAACTGGTGTACATTCACGTTTCTATTTTCCTTTTTATTATACCATTATTCCCGACAGTCTCGTAGTCGACGACACTCACCAAACCATATCTTCTATTTTAGTTTTTATTTGTATGCTACATGAGAAGTAAAAAGGGGGGAACGACTTGTGGAGTTTCCTTCCTTATTTCCCAAACATGATAAAGAATAGAAACATTATTGTAGTTATGTTACAATATAGGAAATGTTTACAGCTTTAATCTAGTATTTCAATAATTTCATTCCCATCCTTGGAATGGCTGATTCCTAATGATAAGGAAGAAGGAATCAACGATCCAATCGATTGTTCCTTTACTTCCTCCTCTTCGGCATCATCATAATCATCATCTAAAATTTCAATAATGTCCTTACAAGGTAAACAAAATTGCGAATCAATGCGTTGACGTTCAATCCATCGATTTTCAGCGGCAATGGCTGCAGCTTCTCTAGGTGTTAACAAATTTTGAAGTGTTGGCTTGAGATTGTCATTATTATTATTATTATCATCACCATCATCATGGTAGGAATGAGGTGTTGTTGTATGATTTTGCCAACGATCTAAAGCTGCTTGTGCCAATACATGGCGTTTTGAAGAAGGTACATTACTAGTGCTAGTAGTAGTAGTAGTGACATCATCATTTTTCGTTTTCTTCGTCTTTGTCTCTCGTTGGATTCCTCCGATTCCATAACTTGTTGGGATAGTTCCACTTGCATCTCTACCTCTACCGCCACCCAAGGTATATCCTGGTCCTGACCAATGATTCATCTTATCCATGGTATGTTGTGATGTGTTTTCGACGGAACCATGTACAGTAACAGCAGCAGTAGTAGTTGTATTTGTGGGTATACCACGCACAAGTAAAAGAGAATATTCTTCCATAATTTCATCCATCAATTTATAAAAGTGTTGATCATGATTGCCATAAATGCAATGTGCAAGTTCATGACACATGGTCCCAGCTATATCATTATAATCATATAATATATGATGATTCCAAGATCCCGAGGAGGGTGGATGACGCAATCGTAAATGTATTTCATGGGATGAGGAGGATAGGGGTGATGCTTCCTGAGTAGTAGCAGTAGGACGAGGAGCGAGTTGACGTCTATATCCTGATGTTAAATTATATCCTAATACATTATCAGGCATTCGTCTTGTTGATTTCGTTTTTCGTTTCCGATATTTTGAATTTGTTGTTGTTGTTGGAGTATTCGACATGTGTTCGAGTCCATCAGAACAGCAACACATTTCTGTAATAGACCGTACACAATATCCCCGTCTTCGAATAATGGGTTCAAATTCAACTTTGATACGTTCTAAAATAGCCTTGGCTGTATCTGCTTGTGACAACGTCGGTATATGCTGTATACAGAAAAGGTCCTTCATGGCGAGGGGAGTCTTGTTGTTGTTGTTGTTGTCGTATTGATACTGCGGTCCCATGGTCCGAAGCGTTGTCGGTGGAGCTCCCCATGTTCGTTTTTGTTGTTGTTGCTGCTGACGCTGTTGCGGAAGTGCAGTAGCAGCAACAGTAGCAGTAGCCGTAGTGGTGTTTACAGGATAGACTTTAGATGGATTCTTGTTGTAAGGATTTGTAGCATGAGCACCCATACGAGGTTTTGGAAGCGAAAGGGGTTGTTGGGAGGCATCGGAAAGTAATAAGTCTATAGCCATTTCTTCCTTGTATCCTGCTGCCTCGAGTGCCAGTTGAACACGTTGTTCGGGTTGAAATCCCATGGCTACAAGATGACGTACAGTACCAGCATGGGTGACATTATTTTCATCCATATTGTTTTCTAATAATCAAAAATGTAATAACTGGAATGTGGCATGAGTTTTGTGTGAGGATTCGAGAGGAAGAGATTGAAAAAAATACTGGCTATGTCGACAAGCGGGCCGGCCGCCGGCCAAACTTTGGCACGGTCTTTATCAAACCAGTCGTGAGTGAATGAGCTCCTCCGGTAACAATACGTATGTACATAGGCTCTCTTCGAGTTCGGTCAATCCAAAACTCACAAACTCACCATTTCTATTATTACCTTATCTACCATCATCATCATCATC
>Ga0169931_10014929_pt1 | contig 10448 bp, 8 predicted proteins | sample Kivu_15m_20L_FD_129675 | JGI IMG/M metagenome (GOLD analysis project Ga0169931, IMG submission 129675) | Freshwater microbial communities from Lake Kivu, Western Province, Rwanda to study Microbial Dark Matter (Phase II) - Kivu_15m_20L... | ecosystem: Environmental > Aquatic > Freshwater > Lake ... | reverse complement strand
TGCGGCGTTCCTCGGCGTGAAGTTCGCGATGACGGTCAACTCAGGCTCATCGGCGAATTTGATTGCCTTCAGCACGCTCACCTCACCCAAACTCGGTAACCGGGCGATCAAACCGGGCGATGAGGTGATCGGCGTGGCGGCCGGATTCCCCACTACCGTCAACCCCATCCTGCAATTTGGTGCGGTGCCGGTGTTCGTGGATGTCGAGATTGGCACGTACAACATTGATGCCAACAAGATCGAAGCGGCGATTACCCCAAAGACCCGCGCCATCATGCTCGCGCACACCTTGGGCAACCCCTATAACCTCGAGGTGATCACGGCGCTGTGCAAAAAGTACAAGCTCTGGTTGATCGAAGACTGCTGTGATGCCTTGGGTTCGACCTACGATGGCAAGCTCGTCGGCACCTTCGGCGACATCGGCACCATCAGTTTTTATCCGGCTCACCACATCACGATGGGCGAAGGCGGCGCGGTATTCACCAACAGCCGCACCCTCAAGCTGATCGCAGAGAGCTACCGAGACTGGGGCAGAGACTGTTATTGCCTGCCGGGCCGAGACAACACTTGCGGCAAGCGTTTTGGTCGACAGCTCGGATCATTACCCTTCGGCTACGACCACAAGTACACCTACAGCCATATCGGCTATAACCTAAAAATTACCGACATGCAGGCGGCCTGCGGCGTGGCGCAGATCGCGAAGTTGCCGAGCTTCGTTCAGCAGCGTAAGGACAACTTCGCCTACCTGCACAGTAAGCTGAAACCTCTCGAAGAATTTTTGATCCTGCCGCAGGCGACGCCGAAGTCGGATCCATCGTGGTTCGGTTTCCCGATTACTCTACGAGAAAGTTCCCCTGTGAAGCGGGTTGATTTACTGACTCACCTCGATGCGAAGAAGGTGGGAACCCGATTGTTGTTCGCCGGCAATCTGACTCGACAGCCCTCGATGGTTGGTCGCCATTACCGAGTGAGTGGCGATCTCACCAATACCGATATCGTCATGAACGACACGTTCTGGATCGGGGTGCAGCCGGCGTTGACGCGATCGATGCTGGACCATGCCGTAGCGGAGATTTCGCTTCGCCTCCGAAGCGCTTAGCGTTTTTGTCTTCAAGGTTGTTTTAAATGAAAACCATTCCTCAACGAGACCGGGATTTATTCGAAAATCTTTTTGTCTTGGAGTTGGCCAATAATCATTGGGGCAAGCTCGAGCGTGGCCTGAAAATCATCCGAGACCATGCCGCGATTGTTCGTTTCAATAACGTCAGAGCGGCAATCAAACTTCAATTTCGCGACGTAGACGAGTTCATTCATCCTGACTTCAAGGGCAATGCCAGCCTTCGGTACGTCAAAAAGACGGAAGACACGAAGTTGTCGCGTGATGCATTTGCCAGGATGGTCGAGGAAATCCGAAACCTCAGTTGCCTTCCGATGGCCACGCCTTTCGATGAGGCATCCGTAGATCTTTGCGTTGAATTCGATATGCCGATCATCAAGATCGCCAGCTCCGACGTCAATGATTGGGCTTTAATCGAGAAGATTGCGACGACTCGTCGACCAGTGATCGTCTCGACCGGCGGCGCCTCCGAAAAAGATCTGGACGACATGGTCCATTTCTTTGAGAAGCGAGACATTCCGATGGCGCTCAATCATTGCGTGTCGCTTTATCCGTCGGAGGATGGCGAACTGGAGCTGGATCAGATCGACTATTTGCGCCAGCGATATCCGAGCCACGTCGTGGGGCTGTCGACGCATGAGTATCACGACTGGCATTCATCCATGATGATTTCTTACGGGAAAGGCGCTAGAACCTGGGAGCGCCATGTTGATGTTGATTACGAAGGTGTCGCAGTCTCTTCCTATTGCTCGCTGCCTCACCAGTGTGATCTTTGGTACAAAGCGTTCCATAAGGCGCGCGAAATGTGCGGAGGCCGAAGCGCTTCACGGCGCGTGATATCGCGCCGTGAAATAGAATATCTAGATGCTCTGGTGCGAGGTGCTTACGCCCGCCGGGATCTGCCCAAAGGGTATGTCTTTTCCAAAGAATTCTTCGAGCGAGATTTCTATCTCGCCATTCCGTTGCGGAAAGGGCAGCTTTCATGTCGAGAAGTCATGAACGGGGAGAAGTTGACCGCGGATTTGCCGGCCAACTCGCCCCTCACCATCAACGATATTGATGGTCCCTATAGTGAGAATCCGGCGCTTAAATCGCTGATTTTGAATCGCGGTCTCTGATGATGCGGCGTGTCGCCGAGCAGATTGCAGATTGGCTGGTCGACCAAGGCGTCGAGCAGGTGTTTTCCGTGACGGGTGGCGGCGCCATGTTCTTGAATCAGGCGCTCGGCTCGCACCCGGGACTGCGCTGTCACTTTATGCATCACGAGCAAGCCTGTGCAATGGCGGCCGAGGGCTATGCGAGAGTGTCGGGAAAACCCGCTGTGGTGATGCTGACAACGGGGCCCGGCTCGATCAACGCGTTGAACGGGGTATTTGGAGCGTATACCGACTCAATCCCGATGATTGTTCTTTCGGGGCAGGTCAAGCGCGAGACCTGCCTCGACTTTGCGCCTGTCCCGGGTTTGAGGCAGCTCGGCGACCAAGAGGGACCGACCGTCGCCTTGGCCGCAACCATGACGAAGGCGGCCTATCTCATTCGCGATCCGGGCGATCTGGAGACCAGACTGCCCGAGGTATTTTCGCTGGCAAGTAGCGATCGACCGGGTCCTGTCTGGCTCGATATTCCTCTCGATATTCAGCAATCGACTGTTCCGCTGCATATCGGGCGACCGACTGCGCGGGCTCCTGAGCCGACCCCGACCCTGAGTCAGCCGTGTGACGAGATCGTGCGGCGATTGAGACAAGCCGATCGCCCCCTGATTCTCGCGGGTACGGGAGTCCGATTAGCAGGGATTCGGGATGACCTCATAAAGCTGGCGGAGAAATTCGGGATCCCGATTGCGACCGCATGGACGCATGACCTGATCGCCAGTGACCATCCTTTGTTCGCAGGGCGTCCCGGTACGATCGGAACCCGGGCGGGGAATTTTGCCCTGCAGGCGGCGGATGTCGTTTTGGTGCTCGGTTCTCGGCTGAACATCCGGCAAACCAGTTACAACTTTCAGTCGTTCGCATCGAAAGCCTGGGTAGCGCATGTCGATGTCGATGCGGCGGAGTTGAAAAAGCCGACGTACCGCGCTGGGCTCGCCGTGCATTCGGATCTTCGATCTTTTCTGCCGATCTTCTCGCAGGCTTTGTTGAGAGAGGCCTTGCCCGATTATTCGGCCTGGGTCCGCTGGTGCCAGGATATCCGCGCGCGTTTTGATGCAGTCCGCGAGCATGTTCAGCGTCCGGGAACGCCGCTTAACCCCTATGTGATGGTGTCGCGCATCTTCACGCGCCTTCGTGATAACGATATCGTCGTTTGCGGGAATGCTTCGGCGTGCATTCTTCCTTTTCAGGTGGGCGCGCTCAAAAATGACCAGCGCCTTTTCAGCAACTCCGGTTCGGCGTCGATGGGGTATGACCTGCCCGCCGCGCTTGGCGCTGCGCGTGCAGCGCCGGAGCGGCGAGTCATTTGCTTTGCCGGCGACGGCAGCCTCCAGATGAATCTACAGGAACTGCAGACCCTGATGTCCTGGCAATCCAATGTGATCATCGTAGTGCTGAATAATCGAGGCTACCTGTCGATCTGGCAGACACACGAAAATTTTTTCGGCAAGGTTATCGGAGCGACTCCCGAGACGGGTGTCGGGTTCCCCGATTTTGCTCTCGTAGCCAGGGCTCTAGGGTTGCGCGCGATTTCTATAACCGGCGAGCGGGACTTATCCGAATTTGATGAGGCCATTCAATCCGACGGGCCTTTGCTGATCGATCTGCATGTCGATCCGCGTCAAGAGTTTTCCCCTCGTATCAAGTCGCGTGTCGATCAGGACGGCCGTTTCGTGACGCCTGAATTAGACGATATGCATCCATTTCTCGATCCGACGGAACTGGAACGAGTGCGCGAGTCTGCGGCTTTGGTGCGGGCGCGGCCGTGCCTTTAAGGCTGACGCAACGCGATCCCGTGTGGATTTTTGGTTGCGGTCGTTTCGGTCGCGACGTGGCGAAAGCCCTGATTGCGGAGGGATTTCGGGTTTCTGGTTTTATCGAGTCTCAGCCCCACCTCTCCGAGATTGACGGTCTCTCTATTCGCGCTGCGGACTCGCTAACTTATACGGAGCTCGGCGATCAGCTCGTACTCGGTGTTTTCAATCGCGAAGTTTCCTATTCAAGGTTGATTCGAGATTGGGAGCTCGATCGGTTTAAGCGCCTGCAACTTCCGTGGGATACCTACGCGCAAGTGGGTCGTCATCTGGGATGGCGTTATTGGTTGAGCGATCCCTCTGTTTTGAAGGATTTTGACGAGCGACTCGAGCGTGTCGTCGAAGGTTTGGCAGATTCGACCAGTCGAGAAACCCTCAGACGCATATTTCATTTTCGTCTCGGGGAAGACTTGGCTTACTCAGACTTCCGCCATCAAGATTCGCAGTATTTCAATTCTTTGACTCTGGTCCCTCGTGTGTGTGAAGGTTGGTTCGTAGACGGCGGTGCGTATGATGGCGACAGCTTCGAGCAGTTTTTTTCATCCACCATACAATCGGACGCTGCCTTGCTATTCGAACCAGAACCTGACAACTACCAAAAATTGATCACGCGCGAAGTTGTGCGAACGAGTCGCGCATTTTGTCTGCCCTTGGCGTTGTCCGACCGAGCTCGGCAGCTTCGATTTCGCGGATCTTTCGGAGAGGCGGCCTCGATTGATCCAAGTGGCGATACGGTCATCCAGGCTGTCGCCTTAGATGATGTGTGTCACGGTCAGAATGTCGGATTTTTGAAGCTTGATGTCGAGGGTGCAGAGCGCGAGGCTATTCAGGGAGCGGCGCGCGTGATTCGTTCAAGTCGGCCGGTGCTGGCGATGTCCCTCTACCACCGGTTCGATGACCTTTGGGTGTTGCCCGAGTTGCTGTCGAAGATCTGCGAGAACTACGCGTTTTACGTTCGTCAGCACTACTTCAACAGCTTCGACTGCGTCCTGTACGCAGTACCACGAGAATCGTCGGGCGTTTCATGAATAGCGCGGCGTCTGCTGTCCCGCGGAACGGTGGTATTGTGGCGCGCCGATGCGTGACCTGTGGATCGACATCACTCGATTCCAGGCCTGCGGTATTAATGCCTTTCGTTGCGCATCGTGCGTTGAATTGGACGCCGGTCCAGGTTGATGAATCATGGCAGCTTCGGACCGTTCCCCTCGGTCACGCTCTTCCGCTCTGTCGGAGCTTGCGGTGTGAGGATTGTGGTCTGATCTTTATGGATCTTCGATTTTCGGATGAGGAGATGTCTCGCCTCTACCGAGACTATCGTGGTGTCGATTATTCGCATTTACGAGAGCGGTATGAGCCTGGCTACTTGACTCGAAATCAGTCGCTGGAGGAGGGCTGTCCTTATCTAGACAAGGTTGAGGAGTTTCTTGCTCCGTATCTACGGCGGGATCCCGCGATTTTAGATTGGGGTGGTGATACAGGTAGAAATGCGCCTTTTCAAAATTCGCGTGCCAGCCTTGATGTGTTCGATATCAGCGAACGCCCCGTCGTTCCTGGGGTCCGGAAAGTGGTCCGCTCTGAACTTAAGCAGGGTCGGTACGATCTTGTGCTTCTCACTAACGTGTTGGAGCACGTACCCTTCCCGGCGAGGGTTCTTGATGAGATATTCAACGTCTTTGCTGCTGAGACGATCCTTTATATTGAGATACCGTTTGAGCCAATTATGAAGATGGAGGGCGCGAGCGCCCTATCCGTCAAACGACACAGGCATGAACACATCAATTTCTTTTCGGAGCGGGCACTTGTGACTCTGCTGGAAAGCACGGGCTTTGTTGTGGAGTCAATCGTTCAAACGGATTTGGTCGCGTTTGGTAGTCAAATCAGCATTCTGCAGTCGGTCAGTCGTAAGCGCATCTGAGCGAACAAATGAAGAAGAAAATTTCGATTCTGACTCCGTGCTTCAATGAAGAGGCGGGAATTCGTGAGTGTTACGAACGAGTCCGCTCAGTCATGGAGTCGCGCCTTAGCGCTTACGACTACGAGCACTTTTTTATCGATAATTGCTCATCGGATTCCACGGTCGAGATATTGCGTGATGTCGCTCGACACGACCGCCGAGTGCGGGTGATTGTTAACTCCCGAAACTATGGGCAGTCGAGATCGCCTTACCATGGCATGTTGCAGATCACTGGGGACGCATTCATCGGGATCGTCGCGGATCTTCAAACACCGCCCGAGGTGATGCCCGCGCTCGTTGAGCGGTGGGAGCATGGGTTTCCGATGGTGATCGCCGTGCGAACGGGGATGTCTGAGGGTTGGGTGATCCGAGTAATGCGGCGAGCGTTCTATTGGTTGATTTCACGGGTTTCCAATATCGAGCAAATCCCGAACTTCATTGGCTTCGGATTGTTTGACAAGAAAATTGTGGAAGTCCTGCGCCGTCTGGATGATCCGACCCCCTATTTTCGGGGGATGATCGCTGAAATCGGATTTGACAAAGCCTTTGTTGAGTATGTTCAGCCATTGAGAAGGCATGGGCGTTCGAGGCACTCGCTATTCGATTTGCTGGATTACGCGATCTTGGGGTTGGTGAGCAATAGTCAGGCGCCGTTACGCCTGATGACGATAGTTGGTTTCGCGACATCAGCCGCAAGTCTTGGTGTGACTCTGATCTACTTGTTCATGAAGTTTTTGTTTTGGAGCGCCTTGCCGCTCGGTATCGCGCCGATCTTGGTAGGCATGTTCTTTTTCGCTTCTCTGCAGTTCTTGTTCCTGGGTATCCTGGGCGAGTACGTGGGCTCCATTCACGAACGCGTCAAGCGGCGGCCCCTCGTCATCGAGAAAGAGCGGATTAACTTCGACTGAGTCGCCGTTAGTGATCAATCAATTACTATTGACCGGTGGAACAGGGTTCTTTGGTCGAGCGGTATTGCGTTCTATTCAGCAAAGGCGCGATGCGGGTACCAGCGAGTTCCAAGTGGAAACGCTTAGTCGCGATCCCGGCAACTTCTCGCGGCAATATCCCGATTTAGCGTCCCAGCCTTGGTTGCGCGTGTTGCCCGGCGACATCCTCGATCGCAAGAGTTTTTCGTCGCTATCGACTCCGGACTGGGTTTTACACGCGGCCGCTGATTCAACACACCCTGGCGCGTTGACTCCCCGAACACGGTACGAACAAATCGTTGATGGCACCCGGAACGTACTGGACTTCGCGGTTAAAAAAGGTGGTCGACGATTTCTCTTCATCAGTTCTGGGGGTGTATACGGGCCACAGCCGCCGGATGTGGCTCGAATTTCAGAAGATTTTCTGGGCATGCCGGATCCATTATTAACGAGCAGCACGTATGGCGTCGCTAAGCGTGCCGCTGAGCATTTATGCGCGGTCACTGGCAACGAGACCGGAATGTCGGTCGTCATCGCACGTTGTTTCGCCTTTGTGGGAGAGGATCTCCCTCTTGATGTGCACTTTGCGATCGGGAATTTTATAAGAGATGCTCTGTGGGCTGATGAAGTAGTCGTCCGCGGAGATGGGCTCCCCATCCGATCGTACATGCACCAACAAGACCTTGCGGACTGGCTGCTTGCCTTACTCGAGCGCGGCCAGGGTGGTCGGGCCTATAACGTTGGGTCAGATCTCGAGATTTCGATGCTCGCGTTGGCGAATCTCGTGGTGTCCGTTGTCAGTCCGGGTAAGCCCGTACGAGTGCTAGGCGGAACGGTTGGCTCGGGGGGAGGCACCCGTTACGTTCCCTCTATTGCGAGGGCAAAAAAAGAACTGGGTCTCGCCATCACGGTTCCTCTCGCCGAGGCCATCAGGCGTACCGCTGAAGAGGCTCGCCGACGGGGGCTATGCTGATGAGCTCGATGAGTCGTCAGTTCCCGCAGTACCTTTTGGTAGGGGGATTTAATGCCGTTTTTGGATATTCGACATTTGCGGCGCTAACGTATCTGTTTTCCCCTTGGTTGCGAGAGGGCTACTTGCTGGCGTCTTTGGGTGCAGGGGTGATCAACATCACCGTGTCTTTTTTGACGCTTAAGACATTTGTATTTCGCACCGAAGGTAATTATCTCAGAGAGTGGCTCAAGTCATTTGCGGTGTACGGCTCATCAATACTTATTGGCACGGCGTTACTTTACCCCGTAGTGGTTTCACTGACTTGGCTGGGCGTCTCTCGTGAGTTGTCGCCCTATTTTGCAGGCGCTCTACTACTGGTAGCTCAAGTTGCCTGGACGTACTCTGCTCATCGCCGATTCACGTTTTCGAGCTGACGTAAATGAACTGATCGATGGTAGATCCGCCAGCCGATCAAGATCGCACAAAGAAATAGAGCTAAAGCGTTTACGAAATCAGCAAACTGCTGAGCTCGGCTTTTCTTGAATTCAAACTTCCCATATGAGACAAATCGCTCCGCTTCCGCTAATTGTTCGGTGCGGAAATGATCTCCAGGAAGGCATGCGTTTTCCTCCGGATAAACGTAACAGGCCGGATTTTTTATATTTAGATTATTTCCTTGTCGAGCTAAGGCGTCGCCGAAAGTCAGGCTGTTGAGGGGAAAGAATTCCAATTGATAACCGAATGCGGGGTTGTAACAGGCAAGCTGAGAAACGCCGTCTACGAGCAGATCGTTTCGATTGCCGGTTAGAACTATTTGCCCCGATTGGTTGACGTAAGCGTCGACCCGATTGATTCGAGGGGCGAAGTCAGCGCTCTTTGATTTCTCAAAAGCGTCAAGGATCGGTTGAGGATTGTAGTTCTGAGCACTGTAAAACTCGCGATCAGTTCCTATCACTTGTATCGCTGCCATGATGACGGCCGTTCCGGTCAGGAACACTTTGGCTCGCCACCTCGGGCTGATTTGGTCAACGAGCATTCCGCTGGCGCATGCGAGGATCGGAATGTAGATGAGGATCCAACGAATGTATGAACTCGTCGAACCCAGGATCGGCAGGCCTTTCAGGAAGGCGTTCCACTCGGGAGAATAGGTATTGAGCAAGATGGGGATCGCCAGAATGAAAAACAGGGCGACCCCAAATCCAAACTGAGATAGCGGGATCGAGTTGAATTTAGGGTCGGAAATCGAAAATTCTTGGGGAGGTGTCTCAGGAGTTGGTTTTGCAAAAAGACGTACCGCCAACGCGATTACCGCGAGCAGCACAGGAACCGTTGTTACCCCAAACTCGAGTTCGTGCCGATCCAGAAGCCATTGAGCATTTTGCAAACTTCTCGCAGCGACCGTTGCGATTGTAGAGTCATTAAGAAAGAGCATGCTCGCCGTGAGCTTGATCGTGGTCAGCAGATCGACAAAGCCCGGTAACGAATAGCCGGTACGTGGTGCGTTCGCAAGGAACGATAGACCCGCAACGAGTTTTGAGGCGGCTAACGATAATCCGAGGATCGCCCCAAGCGTGGTTCGCAGTAGTGTCGTTCTTACCGAGCCGCCACGCAGCCACTGTAAAAGCACCAATGCTGCCGTTGCGAAAATGAACGCAGGCAGGATGCTGACGGCTCCGCTATGAATCCAGTATGCCGATATCAGACTCATACCGACGATAGGGATGAGGTGTTTAACTGTCGCAATCGAACCGCTCTGCGCGGAGGAGGTCGCGAAATAGGCCATCAGCGGGATCAGAGCAACGCCATGGAAGCCCAAGTGCCCGACCAAAAATCGATACACGAAAAATCCGTTCGAGGCGAACAAGAAGGCTGCTAAAACGGATCCTGGTATCGAGACCCCGAGTCGTCTTGAGGTAAAGAGATACGTGCCAATAAATCCCAAGGCGACAAACAAGGCGAAGGTCAGTCGCAGGGACTCGATGGGATCCAATCCAGTCACGCGGACCAACATGGATGGCAGGGCAAAGAAACCCCATTGCGCATCGGCGAATAGCGGCACACCCCCACAGAAGGCGGGGGTAAACCACACCGTGCTCCACAGACCTTGCTCTAAGGCGGAATAGCGTTCCGCGAGTACCGCCGGTAAAAACAGTGCGTAATCGTGTCCCAGGCCGTTAGGTCCCGGTAGATAGCGAGAGAAAACTGCGAAGAGCAGGAATGCCGATGCGATCGTGCCGGCAACGGGGATGGTGACGTCTCGTCTTCGTATCAGTTCGTTCAGCATCGAACTCTCCGCGTCGGGTGGCCGGTCAGGAGTCAAGGAGTGACTGACGAATGAGGCCTACCGGTACTCGCCAGTCATTCAAAGCCGATTGTCGATACAACTTAGCCGTGGGATACCAAGAACAATCCGTTCGCTTCAGCATCCATCGCCAGTCGGGTGCGTGGCAGATCAAGATCCAGGTCGGTAATCCCATGGCTCCTGAGAGGTGAGCCACCGCCGTGTCGACGGTGACGATCAGGTCCATATGGTG
>Ga0169931_10014928_pt1 | contig 10449 bp, 9 predicted proteins | sample Kivu_15m_20L_FD_129675 | JGI IMG/M metagenome (GOLD analysis project Ga0169931, IMG submission 129675) | Freshwater microbial communities from Lake Kivu, Western Province, Rwanda to study Microbial Dark Matter (Phase II) - Kivu_15m_20L... | ecosystem: Environmental > Aquatic > Freshwater > Lake ... | reverse complement strand
GTGCAGGCCGCGAGCGTGTCGTAGTACAGGCCGAGCCAGCGCCCCTGCGGCGTGCGGCTCAGCACGAAGGGCCAGTGCTTGTAGAGCGGGTCGCCATGCTGCGGGTCGTAGCCCAGCGAGTCCATGGCCAGCGTGCGCAGGCGTCGGCCGTGCAGGTTCAGCGGCCCGGTCTTGTCGCCCAGGCCGTGGTAGCGCTCGGCGACATCGCGCTGCAGGTAGTGGCGCACGGCGCCGGTGCGCGCGCTGCGCAGGTAGGCCGTGGTGCGGCGGTCCTCGGCCAGCAGCGGCCCGCCGCGGCCGGCGGTCCAGCGCAGGCGCAGCGGGGCGTGCTGCAGCGTCACCGCCAGCGCGCCCGCGTCCAGGCCCGGCACGCCGTCGGCGTCGAAGACCTGCAGCGGCGGCGGCGTGAAGCCGCTGTCGTCGTCGCGCGCGCGGCCCTCCCAGGGCACGTCGCGCCCGGGCTCGGGCGCGATCGCCCAGGTGCGCGGCTCGCGCCAGCCCGTGGCCGGGCGCAGCGCCAGGCGCGCCATCGACGGTGAGAGAAAGCGCAGACGCAGCGACGAGCCGTCGTCCAGCGTGGTCGTGGCGCCCTCGGGGTCGAGGCGCCAGGCGGTGGCGATCCAGGGGGTCATGCATGGATTGTGCGCGGTGGCACGGCCCCGGCCGACTCGCTCGAGCCCGGCCGACGTGGAGCCTGCGCAAGTGAGCGCCCTCCCGCAGGCCGACACTCACGGCTTGCAGGACAGGTCAAGACGAACGGCAAAGTTTTTCCCCGCAGCGGCCCGCGCGATGGCAAGATCGCGGCTGTGGGCGGGCGCCGGTGCGTCCCCCGCCTGCACCCTGGCGGCCCGGGCACCAGCGCGGCCCGAGCCGTCGCCCGATCCGTTCGACCACCCCGACCCCCTCCCATCCATGCGACATCCTCTCCGCGTCACCGCCGCACTCGCCACGCTCGCCCTCCTCGGCGGCTGCAGTTCCATCTCGGGCCTCTTCGACCGCTCCCAGACCCCCGTCGAGACGGCCCGCCCGACCGTGGTGGTGCCGCCGCCCCCCGTGCTGACGCCGCGCCCGCCCGTCGCACCCGCGGGCACGGCGACGCCCGGCGTCGGCCCGGCAACCGCCCTGCCCGCGCCGGCCGGCGACTCGCGCGTGGTCAGCGTGAGCCCGCCCCCGCCCCCGCCGGCAGCGCCACGCGATGACGCGGCCGTCCTGCCCCCGAGTACCGCGCGCACCGTCTACTTCGACTTCGACAGCGCCGCCCTGCGCGACGACGCGCGCCCGGCGATCGAGGCCCACGCCCGCGCGCTGGGCGCCGACCGCACGCGCCGCCTCGTCCTCGAAGGTCATACCGACGAGCGCGGCGGCCGGGAGTACAACCTCTCGCTCGGGCAGAAGCGGGCCGAGGCCGTTCAGCAGGCCCTGGTGCGGCTGGGCGCGAGCGACGCCCAGCTCGAGGCGGTCAGCTTCGGCAAGGAGCGGCCCGCGGCCGCGGGCACGGGCGAGGAAGCCTGGGCGCGCAACCGCCGGGTGGAACTGAAGGACCGCCGCTGACGCTGGCCGGCAAGGGGGTCTGCGCCGGAGCGATCAGACCCGCGCCCCGTCGGCGCCGAAGGCGTGCACCTGGCCCGTCTCCGGCGCCAGCCAGAGCGTCCCGCCCTCGCTAGGCAGCGCCTGCGCGTCGACCAGAGCCTCCAGCCTGACGCCGCCAGCCAGCGTGCCGCGCACCAGGCCCTGCGCCCCCAGGTACTCGGTGGCCTGCACGGTCAGCGCCAGGCCCTGACCCGCCGGGGCGGGCCGCAGGTGCTCGGGGCGCAGCCCGACCTCGTGTGTGCCCACGGGCAGGCCTTGGGCCAGCCCCGGCAGCCCGGCCCTGAGCGCCGCGAGCGGCACGAAGTTCATGCGCGGGCTGCCGATGAAGCCGGCGACGAAGGTGTTGGCCGGACGCTCGTAGAGCTCGCGCGGCGTGCCGGTCTGCTCGATGCAGCCGTCGCGCAGCACGACGATGCGGTCGGCCAGGGTCATGGCCTCGACCTGGTCGTGCGTGACGTAGACCATGGTCGCCCCCAGGCGGCGGTGCAGCTCCCGCAGCTCGGCGCGCATGGACACGCGCAGCTCGGCGTCCAGGTTGGACAGCGGCTCGTCGAAGAGGAAGATCTTGGGGTCGCGCACGATGGCGCGGCCGATGGCCACGCGCTGGCGCTGCCCACCCGAGAGCTGCGTGGGCTTGCGCTCGAGCAGACCGTCCAGGCGCAGCATCTGCGCCGCGGCATCGACCAGGCGGCGGATCTCGCGCTTGTCCACGCCCGCGTTCTCGAGCCCGAAGGCCATGTTGGCGTACACCGTCATGTGCGGGTACAGCGCATAGGACTGGAACACCATCGCGCAGCCGCGGTCTGCGGCGCCGACCTCGTTGACGCGCTGTCCGTCGATCAGCACCTCGCCCGTGCTGGCCGATTCCAGCCCCGCGATGATGCGCAGCAGCGTGGACTTGCCGCAGCCCGAGGGCCCGACGAGGACGACGAAGTCGCCGTGCGCGGCCTGCAGGTCGACGCCGCGGATCACCGTGGTGCGGTCGAAGGTCTTGACGATGGAACGCAGTTCGAGCGTGGCCAAGGGCGGGCTCCGGGGCGGTGGGCGAACGGGAGGGTCTGGGGACGGGGTGCAGGCGGCAGGGTGGGCGGGACGGAGCGGCGCGCCCGCCCTACTTCACCCCCGCGCTGGCGATGCCGGTGGTGATGTGGCGCTGCAGGAAGGCGAAGACCAGCGTCACCGGCAGCAGCGTGATGACGGTCATCGCCAGCAGGTAGTGCCACTGCGTGTTGAGCTCGCCCTGGAAGGAGTTCAGCGCCAGTTGCAGCGTGAAGACCTCGCTCTTGGACAGCACGATCAGCGGCAGCAGGAAGTCGTTCCAGCGCCACATGACCGAGAAGATCGCCAGCACGGCGAGCGCCGGGGCCGACAGGGGCAGGATGATGCGCCAGTAGATGCGCCACTCGCTGGCGTGGTCCATGCGCGCGGCCTCGAGCAGCTCGTCCGGGATGGTCAGCATGTACTGCCGCAGCAGGAACACCCCCGTGGGCGTGGCGATGGCCGGCAGGATCACGCCCCAGAGGCTGTTCAGCAGCCCCACCGAGTTGATGACCAGGAACACCGGCACGAGGCTGATCGTGGGCGGGATCATCAGCGTGGCGATGATGAGCAGGAAGACCGCGTTGCGCCCCGGGAAGCGGTACTTCGACAGCGCGAAGGCGGCCATCGAGTTCACCAGCAGCGTCAGCGCCGTGGCCACCACCGTGATGAAGGTGCTGTTCCAGAGATAGCGGCCGAAGGTGAACTTGCCGAAAAGATCGGTGTAGTTCGAGGCCTCGAAACGGATCTCCTGCACCGGCTGGCGCTCGCGGATGTTGACCTGCACCGTCTGCTGCGGGCTGGCGGGGTCGACCATCGTGGCCATGATGCCGATGCGGCTGACCTGGGCGAGCTCGCGCGTGGCGCCAGGGCCCCCGGCGGGGTCGGCCACGCGGAACAGCGGCAGCGGCTTGTCGTGCCCGGGCACGGCAACCGTCTTCTGCGTGTACGGGAGGAAGGTGGGCGGGAACTGCGCCAGCGCAGCCTCGGTCTTGAACGAGGACATCACCAGCCAGGCCACGGGCGCGAACATCGTGAACAGGCCCACGACGAGGTAGACGTAGGTCAGCGCGTCGGTCCAGTCCAGGCGCCGGCCACGGGTGCGGGTGAGGAAGGCCAGCACGTTCATCGCGCACGTTCCCCAGCCTGGCCGGCGCGCGTGGCCTTGAGCTGCAGCAGCGTCAGCCCGATCAGCGCCACGGCCAGCGTCAGCGAGGCCGCGGCCGCCAGCCCGTAGAGGTGGATCTGCTCGGCGAAGCCCGTCTGGTAGATGAACTGCACGATGAAGGTCGTGGCCGAGCCCGGGCCGCCGCCGGTGAGGACGAAGATCTCGTCGAAGACCTGCACCGCGCGGATCATCGACAGCACCAGCACCACGATCAGCGTGGGCGCCAGCAGCGGCAGCGTGATGCGCCTGAGCGTGCGCCAGGGCGTGGCGCGGTCCATCAGCGCGGCTTCGTAGAGGTCTTTCGGGATGGCCTGCAGCCCCGCCAGCAGGATCAGGGTGTAGAAGCCCATGTGGGCCCAGATCGAGACGAAGACGGCCCAGAAGAAGGCCCAGCCGGCGTCGGTGAGCCATTCCACCGGCGGCGCGCCCAGCGCCGCGAGCCCGGCGTTGAAGGCGCCCTGGCTCTGCAGCAGCCACTTCCAGATCAGCGCCACGACCACCGGCGACAGCAGCACCGGGTAGAAGAACACGCCGCGCCAGAAGCCGCGGCCCAGGATCCTGCGGTTGAGCACCAGCGCCGTCAGCAGCGACAGCGCCACCATCAGACCCACCTGGATCAGGCTGAACTTGGCGGTGTTCAGCAGCGCGCGCCAGAAGATGTCCTTGCGGCAGGTGGACAGGTCCAGGTAGTTGCCGCACTCGAACAGGATCTGGAAGTTCTCCAGCCCCGTGTAGGGTCGCTCGGTGGGCATCAGCTTGACGCCGCCGGTGAGCGCATAGGCGATGTTGATCAGGATCGGCAGGAAGGTGAAGACGCCGAAGATCGCCAGGTTGGGCCCGACGAAGAGCCAGGCCAGGCGCGTGGCGCCGAGCCGGCGCTGGGCGCCGCGGAACAGCGGCTCGAAGAGCTCGAACAGCGGGGCGAGGAGGCGCACGGGAGGCTCGAGGCGGGGAAGGATGGCGGGGGCTCGAGGGCGCAGCCGGCCCCCGAAAACCGAACCGGGCAGCGCCCGAGGGTGCTGCCCGGCGGGGCCGGTGCCGCGCGGACCGCGGCGCCGGGGCTTACTTCTGCGCCTGCTTGACGGCGTCCTGCATGTCGGCGTTGATGCGCGTCATCGCGTCGTCCACCGACATCTCGCCGACGATGGCCTGGGTGACACGCGCCACCGTGGGCAGCATGATGGCGCGGTTGAACTTGTAGCCCTGGAACTGGTAGGCCACCGGCGACAGGTTGGCCACGCCGCTGCTGAACACGCCGAGCGCCGCCTTGGCGCCGGGCTGCGCATTGGCGTAGTTCACGCCCTTGCGCGCCAGGCCGGCATGCGCCGGGATGTTGTTGGTGCGCGCGGTGAACTCGGTGTAGCTCGCCTCGGAGGCCATGAAGTCGAGGAAGGCGCCGACATCGCGCGGCGACTTGCTGGTCTTCAGCGCCACCCAGGCCGCGCCGCCGGGGATGCCCGAGCAGGCGGTCGGACCGCAGGGGTTGGGCACGGCCACCCAGTCGAACTTGTTGCCGATGTCGCGCTGCAGGCGGTTGATCTGCCAGGAGCCCGACAGCACCATCACGACGTTGCCGTTGATGAACTCGCCGATGGAATCGGCATAGGTCGAGCCGCCCGCGCCGGCCCAGACCTCGCGCAGCATCGTGCCGTCCCGGTGCCAGCCGACGAACTTGTTGACCGTGGTGCGGTAGCCGGCGTCGAGCGTGAGGTCGCCCTTGGCATCGAAGATCGCGGCACCGAAGCTGATGGCCGGGCCGGCGAAGCGGTGGCCCGAGCGGTCCCAGGCCATCGCGGCCTTGGTCTGCGTCGCGCGCGCCACCTGGCGCGCGGCGGCCACCCACTCGTCCCAGGTTGCCTTCGGCCCCGGCAGGGCCACCTTGGCCTGCTCGAACAGGGTCTTGTTGGCGTAGGGCCCGGTCATCGTGAGCTGCGACATGAAGCCGTGGATGCCCTTGTCGCCGGGCGTCGGCGCGAGCCAGGGCGCGGTGGCGCCGAAGTTCGCCTCCCAGTAGCGGCGGTCCTTCACGTGCGCCGAGACATCGAGGTAATGCTTGGACAGGCCGCCCAGGTCGGTCACGCGGGCGATGTCGGGGCCCTGGCCGGCGGCCAGTTGCACCGGCAACTGCTCGACGATGGTGCGGTAGGGCACGGTGTCCACCACGACCTTGACGCCGGCGTTCTGGGCCTCGAACTTGCGCGCCAGCTCGTTCGTGACCTCGCACTCGTTGCCGTCCTGGTAGCACATGACGCGGATCTCGCGCGTCTGGGCGGTGGCGTTGCCCAGCAGGGCGGCGAGGGCGGCGGCGACCAGGGCGGTGCGTCTCATCACGGGCAGGTTCATGAGGTGTCTCCGACAAAAAACCACAATCCCGGCACTGTAGGCGACGCAAGGCGCTGCGGCACTAGCATTTGTACCCATGGCAAGGCCTCCCCCACCCCACAGCGCAGACGCCCTGGTCGAGCGCCTGTACGGCGGTCTCGTGCCGGCGCCGGCGCCGGCGCGCACGCGGCTGCTGCACCGCCACCGCTCGCCGGCCTGGCCGGGCTGGCTGCTGGAGAACTGGCGCGTCGAGGCCGGCACGCCCGCCTGGGCCGGCTGGACGCTGCAGTTGCTGCGCCCCGAGGCCGGCGATCCGGCGCCGGTGCTGCTGAGCGGCGACGCCTGCTGGGGCCACCCCGACGACGCCGTGAAGACGCTCGCCGTGGCGGCCGGGGTGGCGCTGGCGTGGTTCAACCGAGTCGAACTCGCCGACGACGCCCCCGACGGCGCGCGCGCGGGGCCGGTGTTCGATCACCACCCCGGCGCGCGCTTCGGTGCCCTCGCCGTCTGGGCCTGGGGCTGCAGTCGCTCGGTCGACGCGCTGCGGCAGGCCCCGGGCATCGACCCCGCCCGGGTGGCCGTCGTCGGGCACTCGCGCGGCGGCAAGGCCGTGCTGCTGGCCGGCGCCACCGACGCGCGGATCGCGCTGACAGTGGCGCACAACAGCGGCGCGGGCGGGGCGGCCTCCGCTCAGGTGCGGGGCCCGGGGGCGGAGTCGCTCGAGGCGCTGGCCGCGGGCTTCCCGCACTGGCTCGCGGCCGACGCGGCGCCGGCGCTGCAGGCCGGCGCGCTCGAGGGGCTGGACCCGCACCTGCTGCTCGCGCGCATCGCGCCGCGCCGGCTGCTGCTGATCCAGGCGCGCGGCGATGCCTGGGCCAACCCCGAGGGCGTGCGTGTGGTCGGGCGGCACGCCCGGGCGGCGTGGCGCCGCGCCGGGGCTGCCGGCGGGTTCGCGCTGCGCTGGCGCGAGGGCGGACACCCGATGGGGGCGCAGGACTGGGCGCTGGCGATCGAGACCACGCGCGCGCTGCCCTCGGTCGAGCCGCCGCGCTGACAGCGTCCCGCCGGGGCGGCCGCCCAGGGACGCGCTCAAGCCAGCGCGTAATCTCCCGAACGCAGGTCGATCGCCTGCCCGGTGCGGGCCGACTCCTGCGCCGCCAGGCCCATGATCACGGCGGCCAGGCCGTCGTCCAGCGTCACCTCCACCGGCCCCGCGCCGAGCACCGCATGGCGGAAGCGCCGGTGCTGCTCGAGCGTGGAGCCGTTGTGGTCGCCCGCGGCCAGCGCGGCCGGGTCCACCGGCACCTCCAGGTCCACCGGGCCGGCCGGCTGGCGCGGGCTCAGCACCAGCCGGGGCACCGGCGCGGCGCCCAGGTGCGCAGGCCAGAAGCGCCCGGGGCCGGGCACGAAGCACTCGACCTTGCCCTTGGGGCCGACGATGGAGATCTCCTCCTGGTAGCGCGAGCCCTCGGCGAACATGCACAGCTCGAGCAGCGCGCGCGGCCCGGACTCGAAGTCGACCACGGCGTAGGCATGGTCCAGGATGTCAGGCACGCCATCGGGGTGGCGCTCGTCCTGGTGGTTGTGCGGCGCGCCGGCCGTCGCATAGACGCGCACCGGGCGGCTGCGCGCCAGCAGGCGCATCAGGTCGAAGAAGTGGCAGCACTTCTCCACCAGCGTGCCGCCGGTGTAGCGGTTGAAGCGGTTCCACTGCCCGACCTTGTCGAGGAAGGGGTAGCGGTGCTCGCGGATGCTGATCATGGCCACCGGCCCAGTGGCGGCCTGTGCGTGCGTCTCCTGCACCAGGCGCGCGATCGGCGGCATGTAGCGGTACTCCATCGCCACCCACACCGGGGCGCCGGCCCCAGCGGCCAGCGCCTGCAGCGCGCGCACCTGCTCGAGCGAGGTGCAGGCCGGCTTCTCCATCAGCACCGGCAACCGCCGCCGCGCCAGGATGCGCTGCAACTGCTCGGCGTGACGGAAGTTGGGGCTCGTGACGACCACGGCGTCGACATCGGCGGCCCCGACGACCTCCTCGAGGCTCGCGCTGCGCTGCGCGCCCGGCGCCAGTGCCAGGCTGCGCGCCGCCATCGCGTCGTCGGGTTCGAAGATGCGCGTCACCGCGCTGCCAGGCACGAGCGCCAGGTTGCGCAGGTGCTCCTGCCCCATCATGCCGCAGCCGATGAAGCCGTAGCGGATCGTGGTGTCCATCAGGTTCGTCCGGTCCGAAGTCCATCGAAGGCGCCCCTGGGCCGGGCCAGCGCCTTCTCGAGGCCGCGATTCTCGCCCCGGGCCGCTTCCTAGAATCCCCGGCCCTGGCCCCCACCCGCCGCGCACCGCGGCCCCACCCCGGAGACCCCGCCGACGATGAGCCCGAACCTGCACACCGAGAACAAGCGGCGCGTCCTCGACGCGATGCGCGCGATCGCCGAGTCCACACCCTCCGGCTCGGGTCGGCTGCTGGAGGCGGTCTACCACCCGCAGGCGCACTGGCGCGGCTCGCACCCGCTGAACGAGATGGACGGCCCGGCGGCCATCGCAGGCCGGGTCTGGGGCCCGCTGCTGGGCGCGCTCGACGGCGCCGAGCGGCGTGACGACCTCCTGTTGGCCGGCCACCACGACGGCCAGGACCACGTCGCGGCCGTGGGCCACATCGCCGGCAACTTCCGCCGCCCCTGGCTCGACATCGCGCCCACGGGCGGCATGGTCTACCTGCGCTACGGCGAGGTCCACCAGCTCGTCGACGGCCGCATCACCTGCAGCACGGTGCTGTTCGACCTCCTCGACTTCCTGCGCCAGGCCGGCTTCGACGCCCTGCCCCCGAGCCTCGGGCGCGAGGGGCGCTGGCCGGCGCCGATGACGGCCGACGGCGTGCGGCTGGAGGCCGCCGATCCGGCCGTCTCCGCCGCGAGCCTGGCGCTGACGTTGCAGATGCAGGCCTCGCTCGGGGCCCACGACGACGGCGCCGGCACGGGCCGCGAGGGCCTGCTGCAGATGCCGCAGAAGGCCTTCTGGCATCCGCGCATGAACTGGTACGGGCCCTCGGGCATCGGCACCGCGCACGGCCTGGACGGCTTCGTCGACTGCCACCAGTTGCCCTTCCGCACCGCCTTCCCCAACCTGCTGTCGCGCCCGCGCACCGAGACCCGGGCACGCGACGGCAAGAACCATTACGTGCGCATCGGCGACGGCGCCTACTCCGCCACCGGGGGCTGGCCGAGCCGCTTCCTGCATCACGAAGGCGCGGGCTGGCTCGGACTGCCGGCCACGGGCCGCGCGGTCACGATGCGGGTGATGGACTTCTACCGCGCCGAGGACGGCCTGATCCGCGAGAACTGGGTGCCCATCGACCTGATCGAGGTGCTGCTGCAGCTCGGCGTGGACGTGATGGCCCGGGCGCAGCACCACTTCGCGGCCCGCGGGCTCGCCACCGTGCCTTCGGCAGGGTAATCACCGAGGCGCGCCGGCCCATGCGCTTCCTAAACTGCATGCGTATGCAATCCGGCGGCGCCGGGCCGGGTGTCCGGCCCGGCGTGGCCACCGTGGCGAAGGGGAACCCAGCGTGATCCGGTATCTGAAGCGGGGCAAGGACGAGCAGGGCCGGGCCGACGACGACGCGCAGGTGCGCGCGACCGTCGAAGGCATCCTGAAGGACATCGGGCAGCGCGGCGACGAGGCGGTGCGTGAGTACAGCCAGCGCTTCGACCGCTGGGACCCGGAGCGCTTCACGCTCGACCGCGGCCAGATCGAGGCCGCGATCGCGCGCCTGTCGCCGCGCGAGGTCGAGGACATCCGCTTCGCCCAGGCGCAGATCCGCGGTTTCGCGCAGATCCAGCGCGACAGCATGAAGGACGTCGAGGTCGAGACCCTGCCCGGGGTCGTCCTCGGCCACCGGCACATCCCGGTCAACGCCGTGGGCTGCTACGTGCCCGGCGGCAAGTACCCGCTGATCGCCTCCGCGCACATGAGCGTGCTGACGGCCAAGGTCGCGGGCGTGCCGCGCGTCGTGGCCACGGCGCCGCCCTACCAGGGCGAGCCGCACCCGGCCATCGTCGCGGCCATGCACTTCGCCGGCGCGGACGAGATCCTCGTGCTCGGCGGCGTGCAGGCGGTCGCCGCGATGGCGCTCGGGACGCCGTCGATCGCCCCGGTGGACATGCTGGTCGGCCCGGGCAACATGTTCGTCGCCGAGGCCAAGCGCCAGCTCTACGGCCGCGTGGGCATCGACCTGTTCGCCGGCCCCACCGAGACGCTGGTGATCGCCGACGACTCGGTCGACGCCGAGATGTGCGCGGTGGACCTGCTCGGCCAGGCCGAGCACGGCCCCACCT
>Ga0169931_10014927_pt1 | contig 10449 bp, 8 predicted proteins | sample Kivu_15m_20L_FD_129675 | JGI IMG/M metagenome (GOLD analysis project Ga0169931, IMG submission 129675) | Freshwater microbial communities from Lake Kivu, Western Province, Rwanda to study Microbial Dark Matter (Phase II) - Kivu_15m_20L... | ecosystem: Environmental > Aquatic > Freshwater > Lake ... | reverse complement strand
CTCGAGGCGGGCGAATGGGTCTTGGCGATGGGCAGTCCCTTCGGTCTCAACCAGACGCTGACCGCGGGGATCATCAGCGCCACGGGGCGGAAAAACGTCGGCATCACCGACTATGAGGATTTCGTGCAGACCGACGCCGCCATCAACCCGGGCAACAGCGGCGGTCCGCTGGTGAACCTCAAGGGCGAGGTGATCGGCATCAACACGGCGATTGCCTCGCGCAGCGGCGGCTCGATGGGGGTCGGCTTCGCCATCCCGTCGAACATGGCGCGGCAGATCATGGATCAAATCCTGCAGAACGGCAAAGTGGTGCGGGGCTACCTCGGCGCGATGATCCAGGACCTCAACGCCGACCTCGCCCAGTCGTTCGGCTACGATTCGACCGAGGGCGTGCTGATCGGCGACGTGGCCCCGGGCGGACCAGGCCAGCAGGCGGGACTGAAGGCGGGCGACATCGTGGCGAGCTACAACGGCAAGCCGCTGAAAGACGCCAACGATCTCCGCAATCGCGTCGCGGCGACCGATCCCGGCTCGCAGGCCACGCTGGAGGTGTTCCGCGACGGTCGCAAGCAGCGGCTGGCGGTGGGAATCGGCACGCTCGACAGCCAGGCGGCCGCCGCCGCGCCGCGGGGCGAGGATCCGGTCGTGCTGGGACTGGCCGTGCAGGACCTGACGCCGGAACTGGCCGCGCAGATCGGCGTCGAGGCCGACCTCCGCGGCGCGGTCGTGACCAAGGTCGAACCGGGCAGTCTGGCTGCGGACGCGGGCTTGCGGCCCGGCGACATGGTCGTCGCCGTCGGCGACGTCGCCGTGGGAACCGCCGCCGAGTTCCGCGCGGCCGTGAAATCGCGCGACGCCAAGCAGGGCCTGCGGTTGCAGGTGCTGCGCGAGGGGCTCAAGCGATTCGTCTTCCTGAAGGCGAGCGAGTGACGCCCGTGACGGCTGCGCGCCGCCGCGAAGCGGCGGCGCGCAGCCGGGTTGTCGCCCGCCCCGCCGCACCGGCGGCCTCGTTCCGCGACGAACCGCCGACCGGCGAGCAGCGCCGCTACACGGCCGACGCCGACGGTACTTCGAAGCCCCGGGGGTTGGGGTCCTTCAGCAAGGCATTGGCCCGTGCGGCAAACTCGCCCACGTGCCGCTCGGTCGCGGGGTCGAACTGCAGCATCGGCCCGACGGTGTACTGGGCTCCGTCTTCCGGGACGCCGACTCCGTCGCGGAGGATGGCGTGCAGCCGCAGGAAGTGTTCGGCGGCCGCCGCGTTGTCGCCGAATCGGCCGGCCTTGGCGTTGAACGGAACCTGTTCGCCGAGGCGGTAGGAATTGTTCATCAGGTGCCCCATCACCGACGCATTGTGGGCGTCGAGGGCGTTGCCATTGGCCAGCGCCGGATCGCCGGCGCGGACGGCGGCGATGAAACTGCCCCAGTTGCCTCCGGGCGTGACCTTGCCCTGCGGCAGCGCGAGCGGCTCGGGTTCCTGGCTGCCGGGCCGCAGGATCTGGTAGGAGCCCTCGCCGGTGATGACGCTGCCGTCCTCCAGGTAGTACTCGTTGTACACCTGGGTGCGGTATCCCGGGTAATCGACGTTCCGCACGTTGAAAAAGACCGCCTGGCCGTTGGGGTATTCGGCCATCGCGAACATCGAGTTGGGCGTTTCGCCCTGGTCGTCCCATTGGAACCTGCCGCCCAGCGCCATCGCCCGAACGGGATGGGTTTGGTCGTCGTCGAGGGCCCAACGGGCGACGTCAAGCTGGTGCGTCCCCTGGTTGTTGAGATCGCCGTTGCCGGTGTTCCAAAACCAGTGCCAGTTGTAGTGGACGTAGTTGTCGTGGTACTGGTCGATGACGGCCGGGCCCTTCCACAACGTCCAATCCAATTCGCTGGGCGGCGCGGCGAAAGGCTTGCGTCCGATGCTGCCGCGCACCTTGCAGCAGTAGCCGTAAGCGATCTTCAGGCGGGGGAGCGTGCCGTTCTTGAGCGCCTCGTGGAGGCCCGCGATGCCGGCGTCGCTTCGCCGCTGGGTGCCGTGCTGGATCACCACCCCGTACTTCTGCTGGGCTTCGACCGCCACGCGGCCCTCGACCACGTCGTGGCTGAGCGGTTTTTCGACGTACACGTGCTTGCCGGCCTGCGCCGCCCACAGCGTCATCAAAGAGTGCCAGTGGTTCGGCGCGGCGATCGACAGCGCGTCGAGCGACGGGTCTTCCAGCGCTTTGCGCACGTCGGCGACGCCCTGCGGCCGCACCTTGCCCGCCGTCGCGTCGCTCAGCTCCTTCAGGGTCCGCTCGAGCACGCGCCGATCGGGATCGATCACGTAAGCCACCTCCACGTTGGGCTGCTCCAGCCAGCCCTCGAGGTGGCTTTGCCCCCGCCCGTTCAGTCCCGCCACCGCGATCCGCACGCGGTCGTTGGCGCCCTGCACGGCGCCGCCGCTCCGCGCCGAGCCGAGAAAAAGGCTGGCACTCAGGGCCGAACTCGTCTGCAGGAACTGGCGTCGGCTGGCGCAACGCATGGCGGGGTTTCTCCTTCCGCAAGCGGGAAACGGGGGGAACGACGAGAGACGTTCGAAAAGCGGACGCAGGACCCCCCATTATAGCCCGATCTCGCCTCCCGGGTCACGGCCCGTCGTCCGGGCCTTCCGCGACGAAGGCGGCAGGGCGAATGCCCGCGAACTGGTCCAAGGCCGCCTGCAGAACGTCGGCCGCCGCCGCCGCGTCGCCGGTCCGCTCACCGGGCGAGATCGGCCGCTCCTCCCCGAAGTCGGTCGTCCGGTCGAACAACTCTCCCGTGCGATACCGCTTGAACCGGCGATCCCAGGCGCATTCCCGCAGGGCCGGGTCTTTGTCGGGTCGCGGGCAGTACCACGAAGAGGCCCAGTCCCGCGGCCGGCCCGGTTCTCCCCGCAGTTGCGGCAAGACGCTCCGCCCGTCGAGGAGCATGTTCGCCGGCGGGGCGACTCCGGCGGCCGCGGCGAGCGTCGGCACAAAATCGGTGCTGTCGACCCGATCGGCGCAGACGCCCGGCGCGACCGTCCCGCGCCAGTTGACGATCAGCGGCACGTGCCTCCCGGCGTCGGTGGTGCGCCCCTTGCCGCCGTCGATCGCGCGGTCCCCGAACCGCGAGGAAATGCCCCGGCCTGTGCCGTTGTCGCCCGGAAAAAGGATCAGCGTCCGTTCGCGGAGGCCGCGCCGTTCACGACGCGCGACCATCCGGCCTACGATCTCGTCCCTGTAGCGCACCATCTCGGCGAAGTGCCGCGGGTCGTCGCCGCTCTCTTCTCCGCGTCGGGCGGGATCCCACTCCGGCGAGGCGGAAGTCGGCTGGTAGGGACCCTGCGCGAGCATCAGCGGGCAGTCCAGCAGGAACGGCCGGGAGGCGTGGCGGTCGATGCCGTCCAGCGCGTCGTCGCACGTCAGGTCGGGGCCGTACTCGCCGTCGACGTCATCCCGCGAAACGCCGTCGATTCTCCAGACCCGGGTTCGCGCACCGCGGCGGGCGGCGCATGTGCTGCCACAGGCACGCCTCGGCGAAGCCCGCTTGGCGTGGCAAGCCGACGTCCGTTCCCAATTGCCACTTGCCGGCGACGCACGTCGCGTCGCCCGCGTCGCGGAGCAGATTGGCGAACGTGCGGGCGCCGCCGGGCATGGCGCCGAAACGGACGTCCTTGCGCACGTTGTACTGGCCGGTCATCAATTGCACGCGGGTTGGCGTGCCGGGAGGCTCCGCGCCGCAGTGCTCAAACCGCATCCCCTCGTCGGCAAGGCGGTCGAGCACCGGCGTGGCGTAACTGGAGCCTCCGTTGGCGCCTGGCGTTTCGTACCCCACGTCGTCGGCCAGCACGAGCACGATGTTCGGCGGTCGCGACGCCCCCGGCGCGGTGCACGGCGCCAGCAGGGTTGCCAAGGTCGCGGCGATCGCGAGCTTCCGCGTCAGGACGAACAGAGCGGGCATCGCTCGTCGCTCCCCTCGGCAAACCCAGGGCCGCGGCGCACCTGCCCCGGCCGACGACAGAGAAGTACAAGAAGGTTGGCGCCCGCTGGGCGTCGGGCCGCGCGCGGCGCCGCCTCGGAGCAGCGTCTCGGCCCCGTCGCGAGGCTACGGCGGCCGACCGCAGCGCGGCAACCGCGGTGCGCGGCGGACCGGCCCCTGGCAGCGCCCGATGCCGGCGACCGCCGATCGCCGACGGCAGCTTGCGGCGAGGGAGGTCTCGCCCGCCAGCGTACCAGGGCACGACCGCGGCCTCGGCTCCCGGTACTCGCCTTGACGTGCCGCCGGCCGTTTGGTTTAAGTCGCCCCCTCCCCCGGAATCGCGGCCTGTCGCCGAAGTGCTCGGGGAAGTCGCCGAGGCGAGGAACGCACCATGGCACGTCGCCGCAAGATGACCCTTTCGCAGCGCGTCGTCAGCGCCGGGACCGTGGCGCTGCCGGGGCCGGTGCGGAGCGTGGCGACCAACCGCCGGGTGGCTTCGTTGATCGTGATTTGCCTGCCGATCCTGCTGGCGATGGGCGTCGTTTCGCTCGACTGGGAGAACGGATTTCCGAGCTTTTCCTTCAACCACGATCGTGCGGCCGAGGTGAAGCGCGAAGCGACCGAGAAGCTGGAAGAGATCGCACGGCAGCGCGCGGCCGCTGCGGCCGGCGGCGGTTATGCCCAGGCTCCGGCCGCCGGGTGGGGGGCCCCTCTCCCCCCCTCCGCGGCATGGCCTCCCAACCAGGCGGCCCCTGCGAACTACCAGGCTCCTCAGCAGCCTTACCCGGGCGGTTGGGGCCAGCCCGCCCCGCAGCCGGGGTGGGGTTACGGCCAAGCCCTGCCCGCGTTTCCGCAGTCCCCGCCCCCCAACTACGGACCGGTCGGCAACGCGTGGCAGGGCGGTCCCTACTACCGTTGACGGCCCGTGGAAGCACGACGGTCAGCCGCGTCGCGGCATGCGACGCCACGACGCGCGGCGGAACAGCGGGCCCGACGAACGCCGCGGCGAGCCTTGCTCGCCGTTTGGCGCGGTGGCAACGCGCCTCGAAAGGCGTGCGGTCGCAGCCGCTGAAGGTGCGTCGACGTGACGGCCGCTGACAGCCCGCGAGGCGGCGTTCGTCCAGGCGGCGGCCGCGTCGCTTGCGGCTCGCGGGGCGGCTCGGCGTCGGCCGGCCGTGCGCGGCGGGCGTCGCGAGGCGGAACGATCAGGCAGGGAGGCCTGGCGTGGCGCGGAAAAAACGAACCTCGCCGTCGGGCGGACCCTCCTCGTCGCTGCTGTGGCTGCTCGTCACGGCAGTGTCGGGCGGAGGATTGGGCAGTTATTTTCTCGACGATTTGTCGAGTCTCTGGACCGCCGCCCGCGAACTCGTCGCGACGCGCTCGGCAGAAGCGACGGCTGGCGGCTCGGGGGGCCTCGTCGACGATTTGCGGGGGTTTGCCCGGTCGGCCCGCGACGCCGCTTCCCGGCAGTCGCACGCTTTGCCGCCGCCGCCCGCCGGGCCGGCCGCGCCTCCGCGGACGGCTGCCCAGACGGTTTCGGCGTCGCCGCCGCCCGCCGGCTCCGCTCCGCCGCCGATGCGGGCCGCTCCGGTGCAATTTTCGGCGGCGCAGCGGCCGCCCGACCGGATCTACGTGGCGACGTTCAACATCCAAGTCTTCGGCGAAAGCAAACTGGCCGAGCCGTGGATTGTCGAGGTTCTCGCGCAGATCGTCCGCCACTGCGACGTGGTGGCGATCCAGGAAGTGCGGGCGAAGTCCGATGCGGTCCTTCCCCGATTCGTCGCCGCGGTCAACGCCGACGGCAGCCGCTATGATTTCTTGATCGGCCCGCGTCTGGGCCGCACGAACAGCAAGGAGCAGTACGCGTTCGTCTACGACACGGCGCGGGTGGAATACGATCCGACCTCCGTCGGCACGATGGCCGACCCGTCGGACCTGCTGCACCGCGAGCCGTTCGTGGCCCGCTTCCGTGCGCGGACGAGCATGCCGGACCGCAGTTTCACGTTCTGGCTTGTGAACGTCCACACCGACCCGGACGAAGTCGCCTCGGAAGTGGCGGTGCTCGCCGGCGCGTTCCAGGCGATGCAGCGCGCGCGGCCCGACGAAGACGACGTGCTCCTGCTGGGCGACTTGAACGCCAGCGAAACGCAACTGGGAGCCTTGGGCCGGCTTCCCCGCATGAACTGGGTCGTCCGCGGCGGTGCGTTGACCAACACGCGGCAAACCAAGGCCTACGACAACGTTCTCATGGACGGCTACGCGACCAGCGAGTACACGGGCCGCTGGGGCGTCTACGACTTCGAGCGGACGTTCGGACTGACGCGCGACCAGGCGCTCAAGGTGTCGGACCACCTGCCGGTGTGGGCCGAATTCTCGGCCTGGGAAACCTTCGGCCCGACGAACTTCGCGGCGCAGCCCGCCGCGGCTCCGCGCTGAACGGACCGGCCGTCAGGCGCACGATCGCCGGCCACGACGCGGGTCGCGTGCGCGGCACGTCGTTCCGACCGGCCCGTCGCCCCGCGGCACCTCCGCGGAGAAGTCGCCGCAGCGCCGACGGCAGCCCGCCGCCGATCGACGGCCGCGGCGTCCCGACGGGGGTCATTTGCCGATCGGGATCACCTGGGCCCCGCGGACCGGATCGGCCAGCCGCCACGGCGGCGGGCAGAGCGCGTTGATCTTCGCGAAGTGCTCGGGCGGAATGGCGACCTCGAGCGCTCCCAACGCGTCCTCGAGCTGTTCGGCGCGTTTGCAGCCGACGATCAGCGACGCCATGGCGGGCTGGGCCAGCGTCCAGGCGAGGGCGTAGCGGGTCATGTTGGTCCCCGCCTCGGCGGCCAGATCCGCCAGGCCCTCGAGGGACTGGAACAACGTTGCGTCGGTTTTCCAGATCCAGTCGGGCTTCTCGGCGCCGCGGGAGTCGTCGGGCGGGGCGGCGCCGCGCCGGTACTTGCCGGTGAGCAGGCCGCCTTGCAGCGGCTGGTAGGGGGTCACGGCGATGTCGTGGGCGGCGCAGAAGTCGAGGTCGGCGTCCAGATCGCGCCGCAGCAGGCTGAAGGGAATTTGCGACGCGGCGACGACCGGCCACGACCGTTTGTCGGCCAGCCACAACAGTTCGCACAACTGGGCCGCGCGGTGGTTGCTGGCCCCGAAATAGCGGATCTTGCCCTGCCGCACGGCCAGTTCCAGCGTGGCCAGCGTCGTCTCCAGGGGCGTCGCGCGGTCGGGCCAGTGCAGCACGTACAGGTCGATCACGTCGGTCCGCAGACGGTGCAGGCTCGTTTCCAGAGCGCGCATCAGATGGCAGGCCGACAGACCCCGGTCCTGCGGCCCCGGGCCGACCGGCGCTCCCGCCTTGGTGGCGAGCACCACGCGGTCGCGGCGATTGACCAGGGCCTTGCCCAGAATCTCCTCCGCCACTCCCCCCGGGCTCCCCAGCACGCGGTTGTAGCCTTCGTAGGCATTGGCGGTGTCGATGAAGTTGATGCCGAGGTCGAGGGCCTGGTGGACCAGACGGATCGCGTCGGGCTCGGGTACCGGCGATCCGAAGGTCATCGTTCCCAGGCAGATGGGCGAGACCAACAGGCCGCTGGAGCCGAGTCGGCGGTGGGGCATGGAGGACGGGGACATGGGCGCTGCTCCGCAAGCTCGAACGCAAGACTTGGAAACGGCTTAGGGTAACTGCTGACGACCGCGTTGTCGACGCGGGGAGGGCGTTCGGCGAAGGCCTCCGGAGCGCCGCGTCGCAGCTCGCGACAGGCGCCAGGGCGTGCAGGGCGTCGGCCGCGAACGGCCCGCTCGCCGTGGGGGGCGGCGCGCAGCGCCGATCGGTCGGCTGCGACGCCTTGCTCGACGGGGCGTCGGCCGGCGCGGACCGTCGATCGAGCCTCGTCGGTCGAGCGTTCGACGCGGGGCGCGACGCCGATCGGACCGCGGCCGAAAGCCAGTGGAATTCCGATGAACAGGCCCTGGAGGTATTGCTTTTTCGCGGCCGTGTTGTCTACCTTGAACCGACCTCGAACCGACCTCGACCAACCTTTTCCCCCCCGATCCGCCTCCCCGAGGAGCACCCCCATGAAAGTTGCCAGGCGTTTGTTGATCGCCGCCGGATGTCTGCTGCTGACTGCTTCGGCCGCGGATGCGGCCATCCTGTATTTCGATTTCCAAGGCAAGGCGGGCCCGGGCCTGCTGACGGGCAACGAGAACCACGTGGTCAACGGCGGCGGCTCCGGCGGAGAGTTGGGGAGCGGCATCTTCTACGACGACGCGACCAACCTGCTCACCTTGAATTTCGGCTGGGGGAGCGCCAACGGCTTCGCCGATCTGTCGGGCAACGCCTCGGCCGGACACATTCACGGCCCCACGGCCGCCGGCGGGGCCGCTTCTTTCACGCAGAATGCGGGCGTCGCCTACGGGCTCAATGCGCTGGCCGGTTGGACGGCCAGCCAGACCAGCGGCGGTTTTAGCGGCACCGTGACGCTGACCGAAGCGCACGAGGCGAATCTGCTCGCCGGGCAGTTCTACGTGAACGTGCATACGTCCGCCAACGGCGCCGGCGAGATCCGCGGGAATCTGGTGCGGGGAGTCCCCGAGCCGGGAGCCGCGGCGCTGTTGGTGCTCGGTGCGCTGGGGGGCGTCGCCGCCCGGCGCCGGGCCGCCCGCTGACGGACCGCGCGCGACCGCGGCGCGCGTTGGCGGGCCGTGCGTTGGCAGGCCGGTTCGACCCGCACGCAGAAGCTCTCAGGCCCGCCCGGCCGCTGTGCCGGGCGGGCCTTTTTTTCTTCCCGACGCCCATGCCCAAGGGCGCGTGACGTCGCGACGGGCGTGCGCTGCCGCGTGAACGGCCGTCGCGCCGTGCGGGACAGCGCGGGACAGCGGCGGTGCGCGGCGACGCTCAGGCGGCGGGCATGCTCAGGTTTTGCGCGGACACCGGGCCGCCGCCAACTCCGTGGAGCGTTGCCACCCGCGGAGCAGCGCCAGCCGCGATCTCCTCGCCAGGATCGACGCGACGCGCGCGCCGAGGCCTGCCGCGGCTGCGGCGATCGCGATCGTCGGGATCTCGACGAGGCCGCTCTGCCGCGCTCCCCACAGCAGGCCCCACGCGGCCGCCAGACACAGGCTCCCGCGGTCGCGGGCCACTGCGGCCGCCAGCGCCGCGCTGACGCATCCGGCGTACGACGCGAGCAGCGTCGCCCAGCAGATCGGGCACATGGGTCCGCGTCTCCTTGTCGGGGAAGGGCGTGGTGCGAACCGCGCGACCACGCGCCCGGCGAGCCCCGTCGGCACGTGGGCCCGGCTGCGTGCGGCGGCGCGGACGGCGGGCTACCCCTGGCAGCAGCCGGTCGCGGCCGCGAGTTTTTTGGGAGAGGGAGGGACGTCGTTGGCCGGGTTGTGCGCGAAGAACCCGGAGGGCTTCAGGAGAAAGCCGATGTACGCGGCGGGCATCACCGGATAGTCCTCGGGCCGCGGCACGTGGGTGTGGCAGAACGTGTACCAGAAGACGACGTCGGTCGCCTCGACCGGACGATTGGCGGCCGTCCAGCGTTCCAGTCCGTCGCCCCCGGCGCTTTGATTGGGGTAGTCGCCGGCGGCGAAGCGTTCCTCCGGCTGGAAGGGGGTCACCCAGACGTGGTGGTTGACGAATCCCGCGCGGCGACGCCACCACGCCTGCTCCGAAGCGTACGGGACGGAGTTGTCGCCGGGGACGAAGCGATATCCCGGCGGTTGCCCGAGGGCGTTGCGGCGGCGTGGGTTGACGATTTTCCAGGTTCGCGATTTCTCGAGGCAGAGTTCCCCCTTGGCCGACGCCTCGTCGCGCAGCGTCTGCGGCTGGGCGCGAAACGCGTTCTCAAAGGGGTTGGCCGGGCCGGGAGGATCGGCCACGACGTCGACTTGCTGCACGGAGTTTTCCACGCCGTCCAGGTCGAAGTCGAGCCGCATGTTGAAGAAATGCTGGTGGATCGGCGCGTACAGCTGGGGGGCCACGAGCGCTCCGTACTGCGGCGACGCGTCGGGATGCACGGCCCCCAGGGAGAGCACGCCGGTGAGCTTGATCTCGAACTGGATGTTGCCGTCCTGGTACAGGTACCAGAAGAAGCCGTACTCGTAGTTCTCCACCGTGGAGATCGAGGAGACCACGAGCCGCCGCGACCGTCGCACCTCGGGGACGCCCAGCCGCCGGTCGGTGTGCTTCCAAAGAATGCCGAAATCCTCCTCGTGCATGCAGATGGCGTTGGCGATCCGCAGCGGTTCGCCGCGGCTGGAGACGAGGTGGGCGTCGAAGTAGCGGATGTGCCCGAGGCAGTCGCACCCCAACTCGAGGCTGTTGGCGCACATGCCCATGCCGTACTCGCCGACGTCGAACGCGTTCTTGCGACGCTGCGTCTCCGAGGGGTCGCCGTAGGGCACCACCATCTCCGTAAGCGACGCGCGGTACAGGATCGAACGGTCTTCGTCCCCGTCGCGGTAGCGCAGGTGGTGCAGCGT
>Ga0169931_10014926_pt1 | contig 10449 bp, 8 predicted proteins | sample Kivu_15m_20L_FD_129675 | JGI IMG/M metagenome (GOLD analysis project Ga0169931, IMG submission 129675) | Freshwater microbial communities from Lake Kivu, Western Province, Rwanda to study Microbial Dark Matter (Phase II) - Kivu_15m_20L... | ecosystem: Environmental > Aquatic > Freshwater > Lake ... | reverse complement strand
TGTAAATATATTATTTGTATCAATAAGTACTAAATTTTTTAAAGAAACAATAAAAATTTTCTCTATATTTGTATTAATATTGATTATTTTATCTTTATCATCTTTATCAGCTGTATCTATCACATTATAAGTATCAAATTTTAAAAACTTTGCTATTTCATACGAATATGCTAAATTTTGATATTCTAATGATAATAAAAATTCTGGATTGTCTTTATTTTTAATAATTAAATTATATTTTTGTATTATATTATCAAGTATATCAAGTTGTGATTCATAAAAGTCTTTAATTGAATTATAAAAATCAGTTGTTATATGTATTAATGGTTTTACTTGTTTTTTATAATTAATAAATACAAAAATTGGAATTTTAATATTACTATATAATACTTCATGTTGAATAATTTTACATTCTTTAAAACATAATATAAATGATTGTATTAATAATAATATTTCTTTATTAATCATTGTTGATATTGTTAATATCATCGTACCTCCTACTTTTAATTTTTCTAATAACTTATAAGCGGTTTTAAGTAAAAATAAATTTTCTTTTTCAGTATTTATAAATTTTTCTTTATCTTGAAATTCTTCAGTATATTGAGATAAATAAACTAAATCAAATACTAATGCATCATAAATTTTATCATCATTTATTATTTTATTAATATCAGTATAAAAATTATAATTATTAAATTTATATTTTTTTTTTATTAAATTAATTTCTTTTATTAAAATACCCTTTTTTTTTGATAAAGAATCATATTCTAAATGTGTTATATTTGAATTATCATTATAGTATTTTATAGGTTCAATAAAACCTAAATTAGATGTAATTAATAAAAAATTAATACATTTTTCTAAAATATTATTAAAATATTGATATGCTACAAATAATAAATAATTTTTAGGCCATAAAATAAATTTATTTTTTAATATATTATAAGTAGTATTATCTATTATAATGTTTGTTATTTCTTGTTGATATGTGTTTTCTATTTCTGTATTTGTGGTTAAAAAATATTTTCTATCTAAATATTTATAATATTTAATATCAATATTTTTCATAATATTAAAATAATCTTTAATTTTATTAAAATCTATATCAATATTTTCTATTTTATCATCTATAAAACTATTTTTATTATTAATATTAATTTTATATAATTTATACATAATAAATATTATATATAATATATAAAATAATTATTATAATTTAGTATTTTTTTTTATTACATCATCTATAAATTTATTTTCTTGTTCTTTTGAAATAAATAAAGATTTTTCTATAAATATTGGATTTAGATTTTCTCTTTTATTATATAAAAAATTATAAAATACTTCTATTAATAATTCTAATTCGCATACATCATAATCATTTTCTATATATATTCGTCGTATTTCTTCTAAAGAAAAAATTGATACTAGCACTTCTTTTTCATTATTGTCTGTTATATATTGATAAAAATGTGGTATTTTCTCATATTTAATTATAAATGTATAGTATATCCAATTTATTTCATTTGAACTTATTTTATAATTTGATAATATTGATACATTTGTATGTGTAGAATTTCCTGTAAAATGAAATAATCTGTATCTATTAGTATCATAAGTATTTGAATATAAAAAAAGTAATTTATCATTACATACTTTATTAAAATCCTTATTGCCATTAAAATCGTCTGTAAAACGAGTATGTATAAATCCACAAAATTCTTGTTTTTTTATATCAAACTCAAAAGAAAATGGTGATTGTAAATATTCAATATTAATTATTCTAATAGGAAATATTAACCAATCTCTCATAGCTAAACATTGAAAACATAGTTTATTTAAATTATAATTCCAACCAAATAGTTCAAAAATTTTATTAAATGTTGGAACTCTTGTTAAATGAAATGAATCAACAAAAAAATATAATTGATTTCTCATATATTTTTTTTCATTTTCTGTATCTTTTATTAAAAATAATATAGTTTGTCTATATTTATGTAATTCTGATTCTGGATTAAGATTTGTTTCTAATAATCTTTTCATCTCAGGAATAAATTTACATTCTCTTACAAATTTTTTATCCTTATCTTTCTGAATAGGATATTCATATAATAATTTTTTATTTTTATCTTTTTTATCTAAATAACATAGCGCACTTTTTTCTAAAATTTCTTCCATATTAGAACCTTCAAAACCTAATTCTATTAATTTTTGCACTAATAATTCCTTATGACAAGGTTCTAATCCTAATAATTTTTTCTTTAATTCTTCTATTTCTTTTTTTATTTCTTCAAAATTAAACTCTCGTAATCTATCTAATTCTTTATTTCCATAGTTATTATCGTAAAATTTTTTATTACTATTAATTAAATAATATAGCTTTTCTATAAAATTTTTTTTTATTTCTAATATTTCATTATCTTTTATTATATCACTAATTTTTTCTGGAAGTAAAAATATTGTTGTATTAAATGCTATATCTTCAACACTAATACATCTACTACATTTATCTATTAAATCTTTATCTAATTCATCTAATAATTTATTATCAATATCTTGATTTCCTCTAATTAATTTTTCACCAAATTTGCCAGTTATTTTTAAATCTTGATATTTATTAAACATCATAGCAACAAAATTTTTATATAATATAAATTCTATACTATCACCTTGTTTATATAGCCTACATTCATAAATCTTAATATTATCAGGCAGTCTACCAATATATTGTTCTAATTCGTATTTAGTAAATAAACTTAATAAAAAAAAATTTGTTTTTTTTTCATCAATAACAATATCAAATATATATATCGTTCCAATAAATAAATTATACATACAAATTACAGTTAAAAATCGTAAATCCCAACCATCTTTTCTAATAATAATAAAAGAATTTTTTTTTAAACTATCAACTAATATATCCAAATTAGAAATTACACTATTTTTTATAGGTAAGGTTATTGTTTGTCTAGGAACTCTGTCTGGTTTAGGAATAATATGATAAATTCTGTTAGGAACTAAAGATGTTATATCTCCTGCTTTATTTATATTTATTTCTTCTATTTCTAAATGTTCGTATAAAATATCTAAAAATTCATAATAACTATACAAACTACATATTATATAACTAGCTACTTTAGCTACTTTATCTGAATATCTATAAAAATATATAGGATTGGTTTTAAATCTTGAATTGTATTTAACTAACGGTGTTAAAACTTTTGAATTAGATTCTAACAATTTTAAACCTACTAAATTATTTTTTAAAGATATTATTATTCCTTTTGGTAAAGTATCATTTGGTTCAGATGGTATTGTTATATCTTGTATTTTAGGTGATTTAATTATAATTTCTTCAAATGTCCCTCCTAATTGATATTTTAGATTTAAATACTTATTCTTATATTTTAAATATTTTGCATAATACATTTTATATATTTAATTAATATTATAAAAATTATTTATATATTTAATTTATTGTTAAATGAGTATAAAAGATGGTACTTTTTTAAATTATAATAAAGATATTAATTTACATAAATTTTTCTCAAGATATCTAAGCATGAATATAAATAAAAATATATTTTCATATACAAATGATTATAAAATTTTATACAAAATGTACAAACAAATAAAAAAAAATAAAATGATTGTTTTTCATGATGAAAAATATTTACAAAATAAAGCTGAAAAACAAATTAATGATATTATGGTTTTTTTAGATTCATCTCAAATTAATATAAGAGGAAAAAATGAAAATTTAGTTGATATAGGTTGCGGTAATGGTTTATTAACACATAAATTCTCAAAATTATATAATTTTAATCATCATACCTATTGTGTAGAAACATTAAATTATTTAGATAAATCTGTAACCAATACAATTAAATTTAGTATAACTGATGGTAATAAAATAAATCTTAATGATAATTTTGCTGATTTCACTATATGTTTTTTAGCTATACATCATTTTAGTTCTATGGATTCTATGATTAATGAAATTGTTAGAATTGCTAAACCAAAATCTTATTTACTTATCTACGAACATGATTGTATTTCATCAAAATTAAATTTTATACTTGATCTTTATCATGTTATTAATGCACTAGTTCTAAAACCAAATTTATATAAAAATTATAAAAAACATTATTCTAACTTTATTAATGATTATTATTCAAATTATACTAGTAAAGAACAATTAATTAATCAATTATCTAAAAATTTTACTTTACTAAAAACTAAAGAAATATATGCAGGATTTGTTAATAATTATTATGCTCTCTTCCAAAAAAAATAATTTTTTTAAAGAATTATCTATATATACTATAAAGTATGTATAATAATAAATCTATAAATTTATATGATGAATCAAGTTCTGATGAATCAAGTTCTGATGAATTTGACCTCTCATTAAATTATAGTGATAATGAAGATAATATAGATGTAAATAATATTAAAAATATAAATAATGATGATGAAACTAATAATCTTATTATAAGCAATTTGAATAATAAACAGACAGAACAGTTATCAAAAGATATACAGCTGTCTATTTTAGTATCAGCATTATTAGATATAGTATTTGAAAATAAGAAGGGTAATCTAAACAAGATAATTAGTTTATTACAAAAATATGATATTCTTAATAATGATTTAGTTGATTATAATTATAGTGAAGCAAAGTTCAAGATTAAACATTTACTAAATACACTTTTACATGATAATAATAATGTTAAAAAAATAACTAATAGATTTATTCAAAATGATGATAAAACTAAAAATAACAAAAATGATATAATAATTTACAATAAAAAAAAGAATAATGAAGAAAATAAATATTATAATAATTTTATAGAATTAGAGAATATTGGTGCAGGTTCGTATGGTAGTGTATATAAAGTTTATCACAAATATGAAAAGAATTTGTATGCGATAAAAAAAATAGATATAACAAATGATCTAATTAGAGATAATACTGATATATTTAGAGAAATACAATTATTTTCTAAATTGAATCATAAAAATATAGTTAGATATTATTCTTCTTGGCTAGATGATAATAATAAACCTACATTATATATACAGATGGAATTATGCGAATCAACATTTAGAGATTATCTAAATAATATTAGAGAAGATGAAAGTATTGAAAAAAGAATATTTTATTTTACACAAATTGTAGAAGGAATAAAATATTTACATGATAATGATATTATTCATAGAGATATAAAACCATCAAATATATTATTTATAGATGATACAGTTAAAATATGTGATTTTGGTTTAGCTAGACATGTTAATAGCAACGCTCTAAATATAATTAATGGTTCGTCTGAGGTTGGAACAAGTTTTTACAGAGCACCTGAAATAGATACACATGTATATAATAATAAAATAGATGTTTATAGCTTAGGAATAATATTGATTGAACTTTTATTAAAATATTGTAAAACACAAGCAGAAAGAATGATGTGTATGAAAGAAATTTTAGAAAATATAAAAGAAAATAAGATAGAGTCTATATCTTATTTAATAACAAATAAATACGATAAATTAATTATAAATATGATTAATATGGATGGAGAAAAAAGATATAATATCTACGATATAAATTTTTTGTAATTTATATATATAATGTTAATTCTTATTATTTTATTACTTATAATTCTTCTTTTTTTATTAAATCAACCATGTAATAAAGAAAATTTTGCTTGTCAATATGCTAAATTTTGCTTGTCAATATGCTAAATCATGCTGCAAGCCAGGTTATTACGGTGAATCTACCCTAAATTGTAATGAATGTCCGAAAGATAAACCTACAAGTCCATATTCAATTGTGGAAGGAACATAAGATTGTACTTGTAAAAATAGTGATATTAGCTCTTGTTATGCATGCAAAAATAAATGTGAACCATATAATCCAAATACTAGAATGTGTACTCCAATTATATGTCCTCTAAAAGGACAGATTTGTAAAGTTATATCAAATAAGGCCAATGTGTATACAAATAGTTAAAAGATATAAAATTAAGGATGATCTGATAAAAAACGTTCCATATCTTCTTCTGTAGCTGTATCAATCCATTCATTAGGTTTATTGGATTTATAATCCATTTCACGCACTCTACGTTGTAAAATTTCCCAATATGGATGTAGACTTGACATATATTCCTTTTCTAACGATATATTGATTCTTTTTATTAATTCTGGTCTACCATGTTTTTTAATAATATGATCGGTAGAGAATCCATCATTTAATAAAGCTAAATATCTTGGTGAAGCTTCATCATGCATAAAACTACACGCACGTTCATATTCTACCTCAGACCCATAATCTAATAGGTTAAAATTATCATCTAACCAACCTTTGGCATAATTATATAAATCTATTTTATCTAAGTTAGGATAAAATTGCTCTAATCCTGCTTCTATAATTTCTTTAGATGTAAAAACCATTAAAATAGCTTCAATATTATTATCAGGATTTTCTGCAATATCTTGAATAGATACACCTGAATCTTTTAATTTTTTTAGGTTATAAGCTTTAATTTGATTTTTTATTTTATTAATTCTTTCTTGCTCTTTTTCTTTTCTTTCTTTTTCTATCTTTGCTTTATATAGTTCTTCTAATCTTTTTTTTTCTTCCTCATTTGTTGCTTCAATGATTTTATCTAAAAATTCATCAGTTGGTTCTTCTCCATTATGTTCTGCTTTATATTTTTCTCTTGCCTTAATTCTATCTGTTTCACTTTTAAATGAGTAAGATAATATAGAACGATGATCTGGAAATTTGTCCCATAATTCCTGTATAGTATATTCTTTAGCTAATATTTTAAAACTAATAAGACCTTCCCCAATAAGATTTTTTAGGTCGGATATTGATAATCCTAATTGTCTTATTGTATATTTTTCAAGAACAGCCTCTTTTAATTTAGTTATTTCAAATATTTGTTCTATGGTATATTTATGTTCTTCCTTATATTTTTTTTCTATTAAAAAATTAACAGTTTCTTCTGGAATTGTTTTTTTTATATCAAAATATGTTTTAATTATTTGTTCTAAAGAGAAATAATCTAAAATATCTTTTATATTTTTCCCAATTGTTATAAAATCTATTGCTGTAAAATTAAATTTTTTCTTAAGTGTTTGAATATCATCTGAATATATTTTTGATAAAAAATTTTTTATTTTTTTATTCTTTAATATTTTATTGTATATTTTTGCAAATTTATCTTCATTACTTTTAATTAAATTTTCTAAAACAACAGGTTCAAATCCAAAATTTAATAATTTTTTTAAATTATTTTCATATTTTAATATATTTTTAATATCATTCCAATCTAAAGTATAGCCTGATTTAGTTTCTGGATTTAGAATTCCAGAATTTATAAAATTATTTATATTAAAACCCCCATCTTTTAATTCTTGAAAAGTATATCCAGCTTCAAAAAAAGTTTTTACACCTATTTTACCAGTTTGTTCTGCTTTATCATCTTCTTTTCCAGGGTTTCCTTTATATTTTTTTATTGCTTCTGCTCCTATTAAACCTTTTTCCTCTAATTTACATTTTAATTCCTGAACTTCATAATTTGTTTCTGTATCTATTCTAACCATTTTTTTACCATCTTTTTCAAATACACCCCCTTTTTGAATAATTCTTTTCAAATTTAAATATTTCTTTTTATATTTTAAATATTTATGTAAAAAAGTCATATATATATATATATATATATATTAGAAATTAAAAAAATCTTGTATAAAATTTTAATTAACCAATATAGAAATATTATTTGCTCGTTCTTCAAATAATTTTACTTCATTCAAAAAGGCTGCTTTATCTTCAGTTCTATTATACCATTCATTAGTATAATAAACAACTTTTCTTGCATAAATATCCTTATTACTATTAAAAAGATGATAGAATTTATCAAACATTAGATTTTCTATTTCAGGAGTATAAGAATAGTTTCTTAATTTAAATTTTAAAAAACGAAACGGTATATTATGCCTTGGATCAAATCCATTACAACCAAGAATTAATTTTTTTTTAAATAGTATATCTAATGAATTATAAATATTAAATAGTATATTATTTACATAATCATAATAAAATCCATTAATAGTAAAATCATTACATAAAATATTACTTATTTGTGATATATCTATAGGTGCTGGATCTGAAATTCTTATAACATTATTAATGATTTGATATTTAGTATTTGGTGGTAAATTGTTAGCAACAACATCTATCGGACAATTTGTTCTCAAATCAACATCCCTAATAGTATAATTTAATAAAGCATCTCTTATAGCACCACCTTGAATATAAAATTTACAATAAGGTTTATTATAATATCTAGCATACTTTATTATTAAATCAACAAAAATCATTTCCTCTTTTTTATCATTTAAATTATCAATAATGTAGGTATATTCAGTATTAATATCATGCGCTAATATATTATTATCATAATAATCCACAAAATTATAAAATCTATTTATATATTTTAATTCATCTTGTATTATATAATTTCTTGTATAAGAATACAAATATAAACTAAACATTAAAATAATAAAACCATAAATAAAATTATTTTTTAAATTCATATTATATATATAATTATGATATATAAATCATTTTTTATAATGCCGATAATACTCATAATATTTTTATATGCTTATAATTTGTTTAATGCGCCAAGAGTAAATAGTTATAAAATTACAACTTATAATGTATTTTGGGGAATAAGTAATTTATCAGTTCTTCCTTCTTATATTGCTTATGATCTTAAAAATAATATATTTTATAAAGATGTTGATACTAAAATTAATTTATTATCTGACGAATTAAATTATTTAGATTCGGATATATACTTTTTTCAAGAAATATATGATATTTATTTTTTAAATAGATTGAATGAAAAATTAGATTATAAATATGTTCCTCTTATACAGTTATATAATTTATCATCTACAGTTAAATTACCACTACATACAGCATGTTTATATAAAAAACATTTGAATATTAAAATTATAGATAATTATTTTACAAATAATTTTGGTAGATTAATTCATATTTATGATAAAGATGCTAATATTAATTTTATAAATATACATTTAATATCTTCAATTGAAAACTATGAAATAAGATATAAACAATTAGAAAATATAATTGATTATTCTAATAATTTAGATAATGTTATATTATTAGGTGATTTTAATGATTTTGATTCAAAATATTGTTATATTACAAATAGAACTGATAATATTGATTATTCAGCACTAGATATTCTTACTAAAAATAATTTTATTAATACATTTTCTTTTTATAATTTTACAAATAATGAATCTAATATTTATACTCATTATACTGGAAAAAAAAATAAATTTGTTGATTTTTCAAAATTACAAACTTTAGATTATATTTATTATAAAAATAAATTACCTTTTTATAATGTTAATATAACTTTATTAAATAATTTACAAAATAATACTATTATAAATAATTTATGGTTATCAGATCATCGTGCTTTAACTGTATATTTTGAATACTAAAAATAAAAAATATAAATTAATTATATAAATATGAAAACTCAAGAAATTATTATTTTATTAGTTCTAATTTTTTTTATTTTATTTTTCTTAAACAATAACAGAAAAGAAAATTATGAAAGATATGTATTTTTTCCAGAACAAAATAATAGCAATCAAATTTGTTTTGATAAGAACAAATTATATGGTAATTTTGTAGATAATAATTCAAATAAACAAGATATACAATATATACAACATAAACAAACACAGTCAAATATAGATAATAGTTCATGTATGTGTACGATGGATTATAATCCTGTAAATTGTGGCGGTGCAGTGTATAGTAATTTATGTCATGCTAAATGTGCCGGACAAGATACTTCTAGATGTACTCCAGAAAAAAATTTTATTGATTTTGATTTTATAACAGTAGAAGAAATAAATATAAATAAATAATTAAATATAAATTATTATTTTTTTATTAGTATATATATATATTTAATGATTAATCAAGAAATTATTATTATAGTTATAGCGGTAATAGTTGTTATTATGATTAATAGTGGTAATAGAACAACTCCTAGACCAAATATTACTACTCGTAGACCAATTATTATTACTCGTAGACCAATTATTACTACACCTAGACCAATTATTACTACACCTATGAGTGGTGGTATGCAAGGCAAAGATATAGAAAATTCATATGGTTCAATGCCTGACGGTGGTATGTCTGGCGGTGGTATGTCTAGCGGTGGTATGTCTGGTGGTATGTCTGGTGGTGGTATGCCTGGTGGTGGTATGCCTGGTGGTGGTATGTCTGGTGGTATGCCTGGTGGTATGCCGGGTGGTATGTCTGGTGGTATGTCTGGTGGTATGTCTGGTGGTATGCCGGGTGGTGGTATGCAATTACCATCA
>Ga0169931_10014924_pt1 | contig 10451 bp, 8 predicted proteins | sample Kivu_15m_20L_FD_129675 | JGI IMG/M metagenome (GOLD analysis project Ga0169931, IMG submission 129675) | Freshwater microbial communities from Lake Kivu, Western Province, Rwanda to study Microbial Dark Matter (Phase II) - Kivu_15m_20L... | ecosystem: Environmental > Aquatic > Freshwater > Lake ... | reverse complement strand
GAAAAAAGTTTTATACAAGTCAATATCAAAAATGAAAAAATACTTAAAATTTCAAGCTTTGTTATAAAATTAAAGTAATTGATAAACAGTATAAAAATAGTTATAAAAACACGCATCGACTAATTAACTTTAACATTCACAATATATCAGACCCAGAAATCAATAAGTTTAGTCAAAAATATCGCAATAAAACTAAATAAAGCAATAATTAGATCATGAGATCACAGAGATCTAACATTTCAGGCATTTTCCCCGTTTTAATGTAAAATTATGTGTATTTAGGAAGTTCAAAGAAGCATTTAGATTTTGAAAAAACTCAAGCCCAATCTTTTTCGATAGGAACAGATCGATTAGCTTTTTTAAATAGCAGCTCGCAACGTACATACTCAAATCAACATTAAAACCTAAGAATTTATAAAGTAGTAAGAACTTTCTAATCATAAAGTTAGATCAAAAGTAAATTCTGAGTCTTAAAAAACAATATAGTTAGACATGAATCAAACCTTAAAAAATAATCATAAAAATTCAATTTAGAAGTCAGATATTGAATAGAAAAAGACATTTTTGCGTAAAAATTTATCTGCAAAAGAAAAATAGATTTAGTAGGACAGAACGATTGCTGCAAACTTTGTTATGTTCAACAGCGGAAATAATCTTAATTTTTAATTAAACTCAAACATGTAATTTTTACGTTATTTAGTGACATGAGTCAATACGGACGTATAATAAAACGAGTAATTTTCAATTTTTACGCAAAACTATAAAAATTTATCAAAATAAACAGTCCTTAAAACTATATATCTCTTTAGTCTAATCAACTGCATCTTTTGCAGACAATAGTTTTGAATTGCAAACAAAAACTTAGCAAAAATATGGTAATTCTTCTTTCAAGATGCATTACGAACATGTTCAAGCTCGATCAGCATACAAATATGCTAAAATCATAAGTAATTTAACTTTACAAACATCTTAAACAGCTTGTTTTATACTAGACTCCAACAAATTATCCTCACGCTCATCCTAAAATAGACCAAACTATTGCAAAAAATAAGCGACTTGCTTAAGCCACAACCTAAATGGAAACAGACTGGGATAGAATAAGTTCAAAATAAAGAGAAAAGAAAATTCTAAAAGAAAAAGAAACCAAAAGTGTAACAGAAGCTGAAATCGTTTAGGTTAGTGATGGAAAAACAGGCAAAGGAAGAAAAAAAAGTACATTTTTATTGCACAATTAATGGAATACCTAAAAATAAAGACTTTTGCTTGATTGTTACCGTAAGACCAGCAACTTCGGCTAAATAAGAGACATCTTCAGACAAAGATGGCCATAACAAGCTTAAATAATCAACAGTTAAGCTTTGAGAAGCAAACTTTTCAAAATCATAAGACAATCAGTAAAAAAATTACATGTATGTTGGAACAAATGCAAGCATCCTTTACCTGATTTGGTAAGATTAGACGACAATCGTGTGAAAATGATCATCTATTACACTGATGGAAGACAAGTCAAACTACAACTGATTGAATTTTACTGCAAAGAATCACTCGATCAAGCACTTCTTAGACAGACAATACTCACAGTTAACTCTTATATAGCCAACATGGAAGCACTTTCACTTTCACAACCAATCAATAATCAAAAACCATTATCTATAAGTCACAAATCATCGATGCTAACTCAATCGGGTGGTAGAAGACAATCAAGAGGTGGGCATTTTTCTATGACAAGCAAAAGAAATACGTTAGGATCGATAAGACAAGGAAAGTAGGAAAGATAATGGAACTATGCCTTATCTGAAGGTCGAATGTCAGAAAGGAGTCAAATGATCAACGAAAGCTAACAAGTATAAGAAGAATATGAACAAAGTTAAGTAGAAAAATGGGTATAAAGCTCATTTAGATGATTAATGAGTTTTTTATGATCTTTTGTGCAATTAATAGTTAGAAAAAAGTTTGATTTTTTGAATATTTATAGCTATAATAAGTGATTTTTATTCAATTCTGCTTGTTATTGTTTTTATTGTTATTAGCAAGCATGTTTGGTTAAGACAACTCAATCGATTTTTCCTAAAATCTCTACCGTGCTATGGTATAAAACTAAAACGAAAACATTAAAAAAATCTAAGCAAACTTTTCTAAAGCAGTCTAGAAACCCATCTAGATCCGCGAAACACTCATGAAAAACGGAGAAAGTCAGCGATGCTTATAGCACAACATAATGTATTCTGTATACTGCACTATTTGTCGTAAACCACTTTGTGCCAGTTGCATGTACTCTTCGAACGCTCATCGCAAACATAGAGTGAAGCCTCTTGAAACAGCTCTAGACTAAGTAAAAGAAGATATCAAAACTTTTTAAGCAAAAATTCCTAAAATAATTCAATAATGCTAAGGTCTTATCAATTCGAATCGCTCTTTCTTGATCGGACTGTAACGATAGTTCACACCTTTGGTTGCAAAACTTGAAGAATTTTATGAGCAACTGCATAGGTAACTCAAGGCTATGAAAAAACATCAGGTTAATGCTTTGATGCAGAAACAGTAAGCAGTTCGAAGAGAAGTGGGCGAATACAATAGAGAGCTGAGCAAAATCAGTCTATTCGTGCTTGAGAAATACAAATCCTATACAAAACATCCTTAGAAAGTCAGTCTGACCATTCCTTCTCGCGTCATCCTTGAAAATCTTCTAGCTGCCGGATAGTTTGTAAAGACACCCCTAATTGACCTAGATAAATATTCATGCCAGCTTACCGAAGCTCATATCAAAAAGACACATGAAGACATCATGTACAAACTAGCTGGATTGCTCATCAAATTTGAAACTAAAATCGATAGCAGTAGAATCAAACCTCGACCAAAAAGTCTTAAACCCATAAAGAACGTATCAACAAATGATGTGCATTTGCTTAACAAACGAAAAGATAAAGAACTTTTTGAAAAAAGGAGAAATAATTCCAGTGTGGCCGGAGCACGCACAAGGTACTGAAAAAATGACCTAAACAATATAAAAAACTTGTTTGTCTATAGAATTTTTTGACATTTTTTGATATTTTTCAGGTATGGATTCACGTTTATTTTTATAAATTATGGCTTTTCATTACATAAGCTTAGTAGATATGCAAATCTGCAAAATTACATACACATGCCTGCCTCGAGAAAGTCATCCAACATGTAAGACAGTGACGAAGCCTACTAAGTGTAGCAAATACTCGACAAGGTATTTATTTTTTTATTCAGAAAAGGACCTCAGAAGGAACGTTTTACTTGATCAAGTGGAAAGGATACGAAGAAGAGCAGCAAAGAACTTGGTAGCCTCTCTAGCACTTGCACTAAATACAGTTTTTGGTGGATTAGTTTGACAAAGAATACAACTAAAAAATGCTCAAAAAAAGAAGTGTGAAGATGGAACCGGAAAGAAAAATCAAGAAAGAACCAGAGACACGCATGAAGAAGCAGCACTAAGATATGATGATCTAAGAAGATCTGGAGATAGCATAGGAAAGCTACAACTCAGGGAAAGCCAAGAAGTAAGGAAAGTTACCCCAAAAACAGCCAGTCAATCAGAGCAAGCAGCAGGCAAATATGAACAATCAAACAGCCACAAAGGGCAAAGTAGACCTCAAACAAGAAAAAAACACCAAATTGAAACCTTAAAAGATACTTCCTTAACAGAAAGACTAGTCTGAAGATGATGTCAGTCCTCCTAAAAAGACTAATGATCTGAAAAAAAGCCAGGTAGGCAAACCTCGTGGTAGACCCAAAAAGACCAATAAAATCTCACAAAATCCGTCTTAGTAGTCAGAAGTCTAATAGAATTTGAAAAGAGCTCGGTAAGAAAGCAGCGAATAGTAGGAGATAGGCATGGCACGTCGTCGGAAAGCCAAAAAGGAACAAAATGAGATCAAAAAGCCAACAAAAATAGTCTCGAAACAAATTTCATAGCATTAAGATACCTTGTCGATGCCCTTAGGCTGCTAGTTCTCAGGGATTGTAGGTCAAACTATAGAAAAATAGAATGAAAAAACGATTCTTTTGCTGAAAGTAGCCTTTGCGAACTCCGAAACTAAAAAAATGAATACAATTTAGCTAGTTCCTTGCGACTAATTGGTAAAGACTCATCGCGCTCAGTTCATCAAGTATGCAGAGAAAAGGTTGGAGGATCATCTCGTTGAAACGAAGGAACAAAACTTCTTATGAAAAAACAAAATGATTCATAAGATTTGAATATAAGACATATAACCATATACATATCATGGTTTCAATGATTGATTTTGCAAATTTTCCCTCTTTTTACTTTTTTGCACATCTTCTTCCAATCTTTTGTGGAACTACCATTCCTTTTTCATCTCTTAGTAACTCATCAGACTATTGTTTTCTGCCCTTGATTTTTTTCCAGCGGCTATCTTGCCCTCATAAGTGTCTCTTGAGGGTTGACTTACGAATCGAGCAAAGTACCTTAATATTGTATTGCTTTCCCTGTTCTTTATCAACAAAAAGAAATCTCTTTCAAAGCCTTCGATTTAACTGAATTCCACATACTTGATGAACCGACAGAAATCGATGATGATTTGAGGGTAGTTCTTATGGAAATACTATCTTTTTTGATGGGCTGTCGTCTAAGAAACACATGAAGCTTTCTCGACGAAAACATTGCAGAGCTACTCAGCGAGGTCTTGCTCGAGACACTTTTACAAAATTCGCTTCATTTTTACTTAAAATTAAGGTTCAGATATCAGTATCTATTTCGGGTGTTTATTTCTAAGAATAGTCAATTTTAGATAAAGCTTATTAATATATTTTTTAATCAAATGAATGAGACAATCATGAGCTGAATTTTCCTTACATTATTTCTTTGACAAATGTGCTTAGTTTTTCCAAAGGACTCTTCGAAGCCTCTTGAGTAACTGCTAGTTTACGAAACTGGTATTTTTGTGAAAGAAATCCTGTTTGAATCAAACTTGTGCTTTATAAGTGTTTGCTTTGAAGAAAAACAAGAATGCTACTGAATAGAGCCCGTCTACTGCCTTCAACAAGTCCTTTTTTATTCTAGGTCATCATCAGTAACATACAAACGGGCTATGAGTAGTCAAAATTACGCAGTTTTAGTATCAGTTGTGAATTGAAAAGTGCATTGAAAAGTCGTAAAAGTGCACAGATGAGCAATGTAGATATTTTGGGTCGTGCTAACTGCTTTTTTTCTTCTAAATGAGAACATAATTACATTGATTTTTGCAATAAAAAAACTGAATTTTAAGAGTTATATGATTAAAAATTAATTCTAGCAATTTTTAAAGATCCTAATCGATATGGCCTCGCTGAGTAGTTGAATCACAAAGTGCTTTGATCAGATCAATATGCTCAACAGTCAAAAGCTAAGGAATCAGTTCAGCGATGATCTCTTGCAATATATGATGACCTTGAGTCTGATGTCTAAGCAAATCAGTCAATAGATAGACACTACTGGTCCATTGCTATCCGCCAGAATAGTAGTTGTGAATCATGTGTCTTGAGAATACTTTTAATGAGGTTAGCTATTCATTTTAATCGTCGTCTTTTTGTTCAATCTTAATATTGTTTTCAAGAATTTTCTACCAAAAAGCAGTACCATAGTGCATAGAAAAAAGATGATAAATTTTCATTAATTGTTATCTTTCTGTGAGGAAAAAATGCCAGAAATGCTTGATTACAACTGCCAGGCATTCTTCAGTAAGCAAACTGCCTATCAAACTTTGATCGATTTTCAAACTAATTTAATTATGTTCGTTAGCTGTTTAAAAACTCAAAAGTTGCCCAGCAGGCGGCACAAGTATATATAAAGAAGTTGCTATGTTGTACAAGTTAGTCAGAAAATGTTTCGAAGGAAGTTTTTTAGTTTAATCTTAGCTATCATCTCGTGTTTATGACGAATCAAAAGTTATTTTTTCCATAAATTTTTTGGAACTCAACTAGTTTAGCACTATCAATCGAGCAGTTTATTAGATGGTTTTTCTAAGTTAGCTTTTTGACTCTCTAGGGAAGCTTTCCAATAAAAAAATGATGTTTCCTAATGGAGATTGCTCCCATTTTTTAAAGAAAAGACTGGCTTTTTGTTTAATTATGAAAGTTGGCTAAGTTTTGTTGATGATAATATAGCAACGCTCCCAAAGGAACATGAAACAATCGTGATGACCTAATATTTTTTGTAATTTAGTCAATCTTAGATTTCTAAATAGTTATTTTAGCAACCATTCTTCAATCTATGGAACCAAGTTTTTAAAGAGTTGAAAGGCTAGAGACGCATCAACGAGCTCTAGTTAGCTGATTAGTGCATTTTTGAGTGTATGTCTAAAAAAAATTGTATCGTATTCACTTATCACTGGATCCAGCTGGATGTTTTTCCCCAGATCGACCAGGTAAAGATGATCTTCGTGCAAAATCTGATCAGAGTAAGAGATAACTTGTCCATCAATTAGTAGATTTTAGCCTCTTATTTACACCTTACTTTGAGTCTCCATCTCTGTGCCTGATGTGTCAAATATACTATAAATGGCAATTTGACAATAAAACTATAAGATGTATAGATAGATATCAGTTTATTTTATTTTAGTATTAAAAATATACTACTATCGAAATGCCTTCGACCTGCCCCACTCAGTTTACTCGCAAGAAAATAGAGGCCTACTCTTATGGACTCAATGATGAAATCGGCAAAGGATACTCTAGCAAGGTTTACAGAGGTCGACATGATGCTTCAGGTAGCTATATGGTTATACAGATTTGCCAGTCGCTGTCAAAGTTATAGACCTTAAAATGCTCAAAAACGATATCAATAGGTCTCTACTCGAATCGTAGATTTAGATCCTCAAGGAACTCAAAAGTATGCCACATATTCTTTCGCTCAAAGATGTCTTCACGACGAAAAACAACACTTATATAGTGACAGAACTTTGTGACGGCGATCTCAGCTCAAATATCAAGAAAAAGCTAACATCAACTTAAGTCTATAGACTTATGGGAGAACTTATTCAAGGTGTGACTTCATATCAGCAAAGAGGAATTATCCATAGGGATCTGAAACCAGCTAATTTACTCATGGTTGACGGAAAACTCAAAATCGCAGACTTTGGTTTCGGAATCAAGGTTAGCGATCTTGCCTTTAGTAGCAAGTATAATGTCGGATCTCCTCTCTACATGGCTCCAGAATCGCTGCGTAAGAACGATTACTCTTTCAAAAGTGATATCTGGTCGCTTGGAGTCATACTTTTCTAGATGCTTTTCGGGTAGACTCCCTGGCGAGCCAAAAATGAAAAATAACTCATCAAAAAGATATAAACCGAATCAATTTAAAGTATACTTTCAAAAAAGACTGTAGATTCAAATGCCAGATAATTTTTACTCAAAAGTCTATCGGTCGAAAAACAATCCAGAATGAGTAAAGAAGATCTAAGCAGTTTTAGTTTCAAAAATCAAAATATTTTGGGCGAAAAAGTTATGAATAGCTTAAAATCAGACTGGCAAAGCGATTTAGCTTTAAACAATCATAAGCCTCCATGTGACTACAGAACTATGAGAGAAAATCGTTACGAAAAACGAATAGTTACATAAAACGGCATAAATCATGCTGAAGAAACAATATTTGACAATAAATCGTAAGTCCAAGGTCATAAAATCAATAAAAACAGATAAGAGAGTCTTAGCAGATAACAGAAGAAAGCTATCAGTAAAGTTCTGATCAGCTAAGTGCATCTCTGTCGCTTCCTTTTCAAGCTTATACAAAGAATAAGACAATCTCAGAACAAAGGACTGCTTCAAGACCTTCTTGAAACATAAAATTTGGTAGGATTTTTTACTTCAATTATCAAAGTTAAAGTAGAAGATCTTCTTTCATTCGACACTATTAATTTTATAAAATGTTAAGGCTACAGCGAATACAAAAAGTCTGAAGATTGCATGAAAGTACTTAAAATTTCAAAAGAATACAGTGAGAGGTATCAAAATTAGCTAAAAAATCATTGGAATAGTAATTAGAGGAGAACTCAAGCCAGTCTGGGAGATCTGATCATGGCTTTAGCGCTAAAGCTATAAGGAAAGGCGAGAGATTCGCTGAATCCTGAGTAAGACATAGGTCTAATGTCCGACGACATCATCATTCTGGACTATTTGCTTACGGCTCGTCAACTTATTTCGATGATCAACGCTAGTAGTCCTCAAGATTATCAACTATTCTCTAAAAAAAGTCATATTTAGGAAATAGTCGAGGGAAAGACTGTAGAAATCGACATTAGATTGTATAGGCAAATCATGGAAAGAGCTGCTCAGACAATATAGACGAACAAATAGGTCAATAGATCTGTAACAAACTCAAATTCTCATCATTTGTTAAACAAAATCGTGAGACCGACTTCGACGATCCTCTGATCTCTTTATTTTTATTGAGTTATGATAAAAAAAATTATAAATTTTTCGTATTTTTTTGCAAAACAAAATTTTTTCTTTAGATTTTTTATTAAAAAGGAATTTTTCAAAGTCATTTTCAACAAAAATGTCAGATTAAAATTCTTAAAAAAAGGCTGAAAAACATTAAATTTGGCTAATCACATATTAAAAGCATATTTTGTGATTATTTTTATTATTCTTCTATTTTCAAAAATGGGAAACATGATGCCATCATTAGCCCACCCGACCAAGCAAAAAAAACATCCAAAATTGCAGAAAAAATCAACCATTTTTATGTACTCTAATATGGTAAAAAAACTCGAAGTTAAGAACATTCATGACCATTACGTATTTTTAAAAAAGATCGGAAAAGGAAGCAACGGACCCGTCTATAAAGCAATTTCTAACAAAACTTCAAATATTAGATCGATTAAAGTGATCTAGCGTTCCACATACAGAAAAAATGACTCTGCTCTTGAAATGTAGTTTGCAATATTCAAGACTTTAGTATGCACTTTTATACTCAGGATCATCCAAATATTGTTAAAATGTACTAAATTTTATCGACGACTACTCATCTCTACGTCGTAATGGAACTGTGTGAGGGCTAGGACCTTTTTGACTACGTGCAACGACGAAAAAATATTTCATAAGAATAAGTCAAAGGCATAATTTTTCAGACTATATCTGCACTAAGTCATATGCACGAGAATCAGTTTATGCATCGGTAAAAATCTTGACACATAGAGACGTAAAACCTTAAAATATTATTTATAACGCAAAAACTGGAATAGTTAAGCTTACTGACCTTGCTAGCGCATCTTTTTTCTAATCTAGTAAGCCTGAAGACAGAAAGAGAATTGGAACTGTATTTTTTTTAATATTTAGTCTTACTACATAGCTCCTGAGGTTCTTCGAAGAGTTTATAACTAAAAATGTGACAGTTGGAGCTTAGGTGTAACTATATATATTCTTTTGACTCAACGTCCACCTTTCGATGGCGTAGACGACTTCTAAGTACTCAAAAACGTGATCCAAGCTCCTCTTGTCTTTCCGACTGCCCAGTGGAAGAACATCAGCGTTCAAGCCAAAACACTAATAAGTAAGCTAATAAACCGCAACATAGATCAAAGAATGAGCATCTCTGCTGCTATGCAAGACCCTTGGTTCCGATCATACTTGCATATGCGTTCTAATAAGATTGAAAAAAATTAAGCTTTAGTATCTTGTTTGCTAAATCTAAAAAAGTTCAAAGAAGTCAAGTAGGCTAGCATCAGGCAAGGAGTTCTCGTGTTTACTATCAACTTTATCAGCTAAAACGATTCTATGTAAGAAATAGCCAAATCTTTTCAGACTCTAGATCTCAATGGAGACGGAAAAATCAGTCGTTAATAGTTAAAAATAGGTTTAGAGCGCTACTTATAAGTGTCTTAGTAAGATGCAATCGCTATGACTCACTAAATTTTTCTGAAAATCGACTTGAATAACTCATAATTTATCGACTATTCGTAGTTTTTGATGGCTGCTTCTGAACTATAAATCGTCATCACTCCTTAGAATCTTGATACTGCTTTTAACTGTTTTGATACAAATGGCGATGGCGTGATTGACATGAACGAGTTTAGATCAAAGCTCGGCTCATAAATTAGTTAATAGAAATATTCATAACTGCTGAAATAATTTGACATCAACGGCGATGGATTAGTAAATATTTTAATAAGTAGATAAGCAAGTAGTAGTTTAGAGTGATGATGACCTCTCTCCTCGAAAATTCGTAATGAAACATCCCTTGTAACATTGATCTAGTAGTATATATTTATGATATCAGACATATTAATACAGTTTTCCTTAATAAAATTATTTTTATATGAGCTTCACATCGCGGAGATACGCTGAGAAAGATCAACCACATAAACAAAATTAAGTGAATTTCGTGAAACAAAAACAGAATCTTGGTGAAACTTTAATTCAATTGAATCGTCAGGATATCGAGTTATATGATAAAAAAGATAATCTTTTGATCAACGCTCGATCTT
>Ga0169931_10014922_pt1 | contig 10451 bp, 9 predicted proteins | sample Kivu_15m_20L_FD_129675 | JGI IMG/M metagenome (GOLD analysis project Ga0169931, IMG submission 129675) | Freshwater microbial communities from Lake Kivu, Western Province, Rwanda to study Microbial Dark Matter (Phase II) - Kivu_15m_20L... | ecosystem: Environmental > Aquatic > Freshwater > Lake ... | reverse complement strand
CGGTCCAGGTGGGTGTAGATCTCGGTGGTGGTGATGCTGGCATGCCCGAGCATCTCCTGCACGGCCCTCAGGTCGGCCCCTCCCTCCACCAAATGGGTGGCGAACGAATGGCGGAAGGTGTGCGGACTGATGGTGCGGCGGATCCCGGCCTTCGTTGCGAGCTCCTTCACCAGGTTGAATACCGCCACCCGTGACAAGGGGCCACCACGAGCGTTCAGGAAGACCACGTCCTCCGCATTGGTACGCACAGGCTGGTGTACGCGAACGGCTTTCAGATAGCGATCGATGCAGCTGGTGGTGGTGGAAGAGATGGGTACCAGCCGCTCCTTGTCGCCCTTGCCGATGACCCTGATGAAACCCTCGTTGAAGTGGAGGCGCGAGATGCGCAGTCCGCATAACTCGCTCACCCGGAGGCCGCAGCCGTAGAGGGTCTCGATGATGGCCTCATCGCGGTGCCCCAGGGGGGCGCTGCGGTCGATCACCGCGAGCATGGCGTCTATTTCGTGCACCGAAAGGAAGACCGGCAGCTTGCGTCCAGGACGTGGGCTTTGAACCAGTTCGGCAGGATCGTCGCGGATAACCCCATCGCGCTTGAGGCCCTTGAAAAAGGTGCGCAGCGCACTGAGGTAGCGCGCCTGGCTGGTGGCTGCCGCGCCAGCCTTGGCGGTGCGGGTGATGAACTGCTGGATATCCTCGAGCCCAAGCTCCAACGGGCCCAGCGGCGGCGCGTGGGCGGCGGCATGGTCGCGCAATCGCCCCAGGTCGCGCAGGTAGGCCTCCACGGTGCGTTCGCTCAACGAACGTTCCAGCTTGAGGTGTATCCTGAACTCCGTCAGGGCCTGCTCCCAGGTCATGCAGCAAAGGTGAAGTACTGACGGCGCTCCATGTGTGCATTGGCATCCCATGCTACCAACCGCCGATCGTGGATCGCCTCAGGAACGCGAACTTCGCACCAGCAACGGTTTCCCATGCGCATCCTGATCATCAATGGCCCCAACCTGAACCTGCTTGGACAACGCGAGCCGGAGAAATACGGCACGCGCACCATGGACCAGGTGAAGCAGGGTCTGCAGGACGCCTATCCGGGTGTGGAGCTGGAGGTGAGGCAGAGCAACCTGGAGGGAGAGCTGGTGACGTGGGTCCAGGAGGCATCGGGATGCGATGGGCTGATCCTGAACGCGGGCGCTTACAGTCACACATCGGTGGCGTTGCGCGATGCCGTCGCATCCCTGCGTGTCCCTGTGTTGGAGGTCCACATCACCAACCTGCTGGCGCGCGAGCCGTTCCGCCATCGCTCCCTGGTGGGGGAGGTGTGCAGGGGCAGCATCATGGGCCTTGGCACAGATGGATACCGGTTGGCAGTGGATCACCTGCTGCGCTCGAAGGCCGAGGCATCCAGTTGATCGAACCGCTTCCACCCAAGGATGAACCGGTCGTAGGCGATGCTGCGGTGGTACATGCCCGTGAGGTCGGGTGCCCGTTCTTCGGATAGGAGGGCGCGCCGTTGGGCGAGCACCCTTGGGAGCCGCGCGAAGTAGTGCCAGTGCGCGCGGACCACCTGCCATGCATGCGCAGCGTGGCCTTCGAGCAGGAACTTCAGCGCTGCGAAGCCGTCGAGCACGAGACGGCGCAGCAGCCAGTAGCCGAAGGCACCCGAATGCAGGTTCTTGGTGAGGACGATGAGGCTGTTCCGGAAGTTGAGGTAGGTCTTGTGTGGACTTCCATAGCCCAGCGCCCCGCCGCCCACGTGGTGAACGACAGCGGCACTGGTGTACCCGATCCGGTGGCCCCTGCGTCGCAACCGCCAGCAGAGGTCGATCTCCTCCATGTGGGCGAACAAGGATGCATCGAAGCCGCCCACGGACCGGAACGCAGCGGCGTCGATCATGAGGCACGCCCCGGTGGCCCAGAAGACCTCGGCCTCACCATCATACTGGCCGTTGTCCACCTCGGTCATTTCAAAGATCCGTCCGCGGCAGAAGGGATAGCCGTTGCGGTCGATGAAGCCCCCCGCCGCACCCGCGTGCTCGAAGCGGTCCGGTGCATGGAAGGAGCGCACCTTCGGCTGGCATGCCACCATGTCCGAGTGGCAGTCCATATAGCGGTTCAATGCACCGATCCACCCCGGACTGACATCCACATCAGAGTTCAGCAGCACGAAGCGGTCGGCCTGCACCTGCGCCAGGGCTTCATTGTAACCACCGGCGAAGCCAAGGTTCGCGCCCAGCCTGATGCAGCGCACACCGGGCTGCCGGTCCAGCCATTCCACACTGCCATCCGTGGATCCGTTGTCCGCCACCACCACCTCGGCATCCCCGCTATGAAGCACCACCCCCGGAAGGAAGCGCTCCATCCAGGACCTGCCGTTCCAATTGAGGATGACGATGGCTATGCGCATGGTGGCGCAAAGGTGCAGGAACGATCGTGACGGGCCTTATCGTGGATCGTTAAAGAATTCGTTCACGCGGTCGCTTTCCAGTGTCCCCGGCTGGATGGTCTGCACCCCGGGCAGCGCCACGTTCCGCTGGTGGAGGATGTTGTTCCACTGGGGGTTCTGTAATTCGCCCGGAACTTCACTGTGCAGCAGGACCAGGCAGGTGTTGGCCAGGTCGGGTTGATAGAAGACGAAGCGGCGGTTGGTATATCGCCCCGCCCGGTAGTAATGCCAGATCGTGTACGGGTAGGTTCCCATTTCATTGAAGCGGTCCATCATCGTGTTCGGGGCGCCATATTTCAGGTAGACCATGCCCCTGTCCGTCTCATACCCCTTCATGACCCGGCAGCCGAACAGCTTGTTCACCTTGATGACCTGTGCCCGGTAGTCACGCCATGCCTGCTCCGGATCCACCGATCGGTTGGCCCAGAAACTGAAAAAGAAACGGCGCATGAGGTCCATGTCCTTGTCCTTGATGCGGTCGTCGATGATCTTCCGTTCAAGTTGGTCCGCTATGGGTCGCATGCTGTTGATGTGCTCCACCAGGGAGTCCACGTTGTTCATGGCACCGGCGAACGTGTTCGTGAGGTCGATGGTGTTCATGGCCTGCAGGTCGTAGGTGCGCTGCACAGGGTTGTTCCGCATGAAGAACTGTTCCGCCCGGCTCACCAATTCACCGCGCTTGTCACGCACTTCGAGGGCGAGCAGGTAGTTGCCGCTCGGCAGGTCGCGGATATCGAAGCTCGCGATCACCGGTTCCACTTCGCGCGCCTTGTTCCTCGCCACCCGCTTGAAGCCCCCGTGGACGCTACGCTTTTCGAAGCCCTCGATCTGATAGCTGAACAGGTACAGGCTGTCCGCTCCGAACCGTTCGCTGGTTCCGTAGATCTCCGCGTAGAAACTCATCTCCGTAAGCGCGCTCGGATAGTAGTCGCTCAGCAGTGGAACAGGATGATACCCGAACTTGGCCACAGGGCCCGTGGCGTCCGGAAGGATGCGTTCGGCCAACAGGATGTTCGATATGCTGACACCATCCGGGCGCGCACCCACGGCCAGCGGAACGCGGTGGGTGGAGGCGATGCTGTCGGGCCCGTTCAGGTCCCGTGCCTCCACCGTAAGATCATAGGCGCCCGGGGACAGCTCAAAGAATTCCTGGTGCAGCAGGTCCGAGGTGAGGGAGTCAAGGCTCTCCGGTCCCAGCAGTTCGGTCTTGGCGAATGCGGCCACGCGCCCCTCCTGTTCCACGATGGTGGTCACCTCCACACGGGCTTGCATGAATCCGTGTGCGTTCGGCTTGCGCTGGAACGATCCGGCGAGAACGGCCATGTTCACCTCCACACGCGGTCCACGCTGCACCGTATGGAAGACCTTGGTCTCGATGACCAGCTCCGCACCCGCGAGGGTGGCCAATGGTAGCAGCAGGCCCAGCAGCAGGAGGGAGAATGAGCGCATCATTCCCACAAAGTTAGCCCCGCGGGAGGGTCTCCCGTCACCCTTCCTCAAGGACAGCGCATGAGACGCTCCACTGCGTGAAAAAGCCCGGCCACCATGTGACAGGGCTTTTCGGGCGGAGAGGGAGGGATTCGAACCCCCGTTACCCGTAGGTAAAGCGGTTTTCAAGACCGCCGCGATCGACCACTCTGCCACCTCTCCGGAACCGGTGGCGAAAGTAGCATGTCCATCCGGACCGCCCACCGATCTTTGTGCCGTGGCAGCGCTCACGCTCGAGTTCCTCGGTACCGGTACAAGCCAGGGGGTACCCGTCATCGCCTGCGCTTGCCGGGTATGCACCAGCAGCGATGCACGCGACGTTCGGCTCCGGAGCGCGGGCCTTATCAAGGTGGACGGACGTGCACTTTTGATCGATGCGGGGCCCGACCTGCGGGCACAGATGCTCCGGAGCCGGGTCGCATCCTTGGATGCCGTGCTCCTGACCCACGAACACATGGACCACGTGGGCGGCATCGACGAACTCCGCTCGTTCAATTTCAGCCAGGGTTGCGCCATGGACATCCACGGCTTGCCGCGCACCCTCGATGCTGTGCGCAACATGTTCCACTACGCGTTCAAGGCGGACCGTTACCCCGGCACACCGGTGCTTGACCTGCATCCGGTGGAGGATGCCCCGTTCGAGGTGGCGGGGGTGGCTGTGACACCCGTTCCAGTGGCCCACCAGGACCTGCCTGTGCTGGGGTACCGGGTGGGGGGGCTGGCCTACATCACGGACGCCAAGACCATCGATGACCGCGCCATGGACCGCTTGCAAGGCCTGGATGTTCTTGTGCTCAACGCGTTGCGCATACAGCCCCATCCCTCCCACCTCAACCTCGAGGAGGCCCTGGCACTGGCGGGCCGCATCGGTGCCGCTCGCACGTACTTCACACACATCAGCCATCTGTTGGGCCTGCATGCGGAGGTGCAGGGCCTCCTCCCGTCCGGCATGCAGCTTGCGTATGACGGACTTGTGGTGACGGCATCGGCCTGACAGCGCCAGAACGGCCATTGCCCGGACGTGGCTTGGAGCATTGTTCGTTGGTATGCCTTGCCAGGCGATCCTGAGAGCGAGCCTTTATCAGCTCCAAGACCGGTCGGCGGCGAGATGTCCGGAAAGGTCGTCCACGAGTTCGATAAGGGCGCTGGCGGTCGGGGCCTTGCCATATCGGCGCAGCATTCGTTGGGAAAGGCAACCATGCTCCAGGATGTGTGCCATCACCCGACGGCATTCATCGCTCAGGTCGCCATACAATTCCACGAAGAGGTGTTGCCAGATCTTCTGAACGCTCATCCGGTCCTGCTTCATCAGTCCGAACATGAACAGGTAGTCCCTGTTGGAGATCACGGCCTGGCCGCTTTCCCGAACGGTCTGCATGTAGATGGGGAACAGGTCGTCCTCGCTCCATGCCCGCTGCAGGTAGGTGCTCACCCAACGGCCACTGCCCATGGCGCGCACCACGGCGAGGGTCATTTCAGCGAGGGCCAGGTCCGCCGTGACGCATTCCTGCCGGTCCAGCACGCGCAGCTCAAGCTCGCCGCGATCGAACCGGGCCACGGCTGCGCGCGCGTTCATGCCATAATGGTCCAGGGCCTGCCCGGCATCCACGGCCACCAGCGCTTGTGCCATGGGGCTGAACACCGTGCGGTAATAGTCCTCCTCGCTGAACACGGCTTCCGGTATCACCGGCCCGAGCAGCTGCGGCAGGCTGTCCACGTGGTGCATGGATGCCTCCGCGCGAGCGCTCATGACACCTGTGCAGGCACCGTTCAGGTAGGGTGATGCGGCACTGATGGCCGGCAACAAGGGCAGCAACAGGCGTACTGAGGCATGCAGTCGGCTGAACTCTTCGTCGCTGCTGAACGACACCCGCAGACAGGTGATCTGGCTGTTGCACCAGCCGGCCCGATGCATGTCGAACGAACTCGAAAGCACAGCCCGTCCGGGTGCGTCGGCGCGCATGGTGAGCAGGTCACCCTGTGCGAAGGGATGCGCGGCGGCTGGAACCAGCACGGCATTCCGCTCGGACAAGAGGGCGTTCATGGACCTCACCTCCGCATTCAACCGGCGCACATGGGACATCGGGCGTTTGGTATGCTTCGTCAGCGTGAGGGTCAGCAGATGCTCCCAGCGATCGCACGTCCACGCCACCTCGGCAGAGGAGGTTGGCACCAGCCCAAGGGCCCAGGTCGCCAACGCCACGGGCGTTCGATGCACCCGGTCCACCACGCAGAAGTCCAACGCTACTGCGATGGAATCCACGTTCCGGGTCCGGCGATGCTTGTTCATGGTGATCAGTTACGAACCTACGCCCCAACGGCGATCAACGGTCCGACCATCGGCAAAGATGTACCTCTGTGCGGGTGCGACGGACCATGGGTTGGAGCCGCGATGCACGATCCACTGTGAAGGAACGATGTGTTCAGCGCAGGTGCCCCGCCAACAGCCCTTCCACGGCATAGACCTCCTTCTCACCGGGCACGTTCACATAGGTCCAGCTGCCCACCGTACCCGGCGCGAAGGTGCTGCTGCCCAGGTTGAGGGCATGCTCCCCACCTCCGACGTCCACAAAGCGGATGCGGCAAAGGGTGGTGTCGGTCAGGTCGTAGCGTTCGGCCAGGAGCAGCATCATGCCCATGTCCCGCTTCACAGGTACGCGCTGGAACCGGGTCAACAGTTCAACCGCCTCCCGGGTGCCGTCACCGCCATCCGTGCCAGCCTCCTGCCAACCGCGGGGTGTCCTCAACCAACTGCGGGTGTTGCTGGGTTGGCGCCGGTCATCGAAGTGGATGGAGACCACGGCGGCCGTGTCGAGCTCGATCACGAACAGCCTGGGGTCCCTTGCATTGCTTCGAAAGCCCAAGCGGCCACCGATGATGAAGAGCAACGCGATCGCCGTGGCTGCAATGAGCAGTGCCTTGGTGGAGGGGCTCAACGACATGCCGCAAACGTAGCGCCCGCAGGATCGTTCTGCGGATGGGCGGTCAATGCGTGCCGCTGAAGGTGGATGCCACGGGCTATCGGCGTTGTGCGGCCTGGCCTGCCAGCGAAGCGCCCACGTCCAGCACGGCCCGATCGGTGCAGGCAAGCACCCGCTCGCCCGCCTTCGGGGCGATGATGTGCAGCCCGGTGCCGGCGCCCATTGCGGGTAGCAGCCCATTGCGGTCGCCGAACCAGAAGCAGGGCAGGCGAAGCCGCTGTTGCCCACGACCATGCAGGACCACTCCGGGGTGCAGATGCCCGCCCAGCACATAGCCGCCCAGATCGGCCGTGCCGTCGTGCGTGAACACGAAAGGGCCTTCCTCCACGCGCTCGTCGCATACGCGGATACCAGCTTCCGCATAGCGGCGATCGGCCAGCACATCATGGTTGCCGGGCACCAGGTGAAGGGGGCAAGGCAGGGTGGTGGTCCATTGGGATACACGCTCCCAGCCTGCGTTCATGCTGCTGTGGAACAGATCGCCCAGTACCACGATGCGTTCCGGCCGGAAGGAGTTCACCAGGTCATGGAGCCGTTGGATCGTTCGTTCGTCGTGTGATTCGGGCAACGGGAGCCCGCCCTTGCGTAGGTGCGCCGCCTTGCCCAGGTGCAGGTCGCTCGCCACCAGCCAACGCATCCGCGGCCAGTAGAGCGCGCGGTGGGGGTGCAGTAACAACTGCTCTCCGGCCACCGTTACCTCCAAACTCGCCATGGCGTGAAGCTAAGCGGCCAGGGGATATCCGTTCGCGGAGCCGGTCCGGGCCGCGTTCACTCCTTCACCACCCGCGCAGTGCTTGGACCGACACGGAGCAGGTATACACCGGAGTGCAGGTCCGCCATTGGAATGGTTGCGGAGGGAACGGTCAACCGCCCCTGCCTCACCGTTCGTCCGCGCGCATCAAGCAGCGAATAATGGGCTCCGTACATGCCCTCGTGGATGGGTACGTGGAGCAGGTCGGATACCGGATTCGGATGGATGCCGAGGCTGCGCGCTTCATGTCCGGTGATCGCGGTGGCTGTTTCGGTGGGCTTATAGGCCTTGATGATACCGGCGCCGGTGACCACCACGAGTCCGTTCGGTGCGATGCTGACGCCACTGATGTTGAGGTTGGGGACCGGGTCGAACCAAAGTGGCGTCAGGTCCGGGGTGAATACATGTACATCCGAGGTGCCATCGGTCACGTAGATGACATTGTTGGCCGGGGCGGATGGTCGCATCTGGAATACCTGGGCGTTCTGAGCGATCACCGACGATGTGTTCAGGACCTCTCCTGTGGCAGGATCGAGGCGGATCACCTGGCCGTTGGAGGGTGCGTACAACGAGCCGTCCGCACCGAGCGCCATCTGGCTGAACGGCGCATAGCCCCCGATCGGCCTCACCCACAAGGGTGCGAGCTGGGTGCCATCGTCAGTGAAGGCAGAGACGTTGTCGCCAAGCTTTTGGTAGAATATGATGCCCTCATCATTCACAAGGATCGGGCAATAGCCCTCGCCGCCATCGGGCTGGGTATCCTCCACGGGATGTGAATAGAGCCTTTCTCCTGTAGACAGGTCGATCGCGGTCACATGCGCATCGGCGCCGATGCGTTCTGCAAGGTACCCGGTGTTGCCCTTCACGGTGAGCTCGGATGCCCCGATACTGATGGGCTGGATGGGACACTCCCAGATGAGGCTGCCGTCGGTGCGGCTGATGCGTTGCATACGTCCCTGCGTCGTACCCCAGTCCCATCCCTCCACGAACAGGTCGCCGTTCGGGGCGAAGTTGCAGCTGCTGGTGATGTGGTTGGAGATCGTCACCGCTGATGCCCAGATGCGGTCACCGGTCTGCGCATTGAGCGCGAAGAGCGAATCCTGCAGGCTCTCGGTGAGGCGCATGACATACACCTGGCCGTCGCGGAAACCGATGGGAAGGGAGCGGCCGAAACCGCCAGTGACCTCCCTGCTCCACAGCAGGGCGCCGGTGCTCAAGCTGCGGCATTCCACCGGCGCGAATACAAGGCCCAGGAAGCGCATGGTCACGAACCGATCGCCCTCGATGTACACCGGGGAGCCGAATCCGCCTGGTGTGGTGACCTGCCAGAGCAGTACGTTCTCTGTAGGTCCGATGGTATTCACCCGACAGGTCCTTCCGGGATCTCCCCCACCATTGTTCCATCCGGTCGGTTGGGCATGTGCTGCACCAACCGAACACCCGATGACCGCGATCGCAAGCAGGAGCATGGGCACTGATGATCGCGCGGTTCCGAAGATGAACATGCTGTTCGTGGTTTTACGTTTGGTCTTTCAGGTTGAAAGATAGGTGTCGCTCACGATGCGCCCGCTCATGGCATCAGGGCCATCGCGTCTTAATCCCCAACGAACGGTTGATCGATCATTGTGTTGGGTCCTTGATCCCTGCCTTTAGGATGCAGTGCTTGCGGCCAAAGCCGCAACATGACCCTGTTCAACCACTTCTCCGTTCTGGTCGACCCACGTATCGACCGTACCAAGCACTATCCACTGGCATCCTTGGTCTTCCTGTCCATAGCAGCGGTGGTAGCCAACTGCGAGAGCTTTGCACAGATTGCCGATTTCGCAGAGCTGCGGCTCTCGTGGCTGCAGCGGCATGGTCACTTCGCTGACGGTCGCACCCCCTCGCACGACACCTTGGGCAACTTCTTTCGACGGCTTGACCCCAAGGTCTTCCAGCGTTGTTTCCAACAATGGACCGCCCAAGTGTGCCAGCTCACCGAAGGCCGCCTGATCGCCATTGATGGCAAGACCCTGCGAGGTAGTCACGATGCCTTCGCAGGCAAGAAGGCCTTGCACATGATCAGCGCTTGGAGCAGTGCCAACCAACTGGTGCTGGCCCAGATGAAGGTGGATGGCAAGAGTAATGAGATCACTGCCATTCCCGAGCTATTGGCCTTGCTGGACTTGAAGGGCGCTGTGGTGAGCATCGATGCCATGGGGTGCCAAACGGATATCGCCACCGCCATCCTTGCCCAAGGCGGCAACTACCTGCTGGGCCTCAAAGGCAACCAGCCGTCTTTGGAGAAAGAGGTGGAGATGCTCTTCGTGCATCATGCTCCGGCCTCCACCAACGAGGAGATCACAAAAGGCCACGGACGTATCGAGAAGCGCACCTGCGATGTGATCGATCAGCCCACCCTTCTAAGAACATTGAGCGGTTGGGATGGACTACGATCATTGGTCAGGGTATGCTCTTGGCGACAAGCCACAGCCAGTGCACAACCCACCGAGGAAGTCCGCTTTTACATCTCCAGCGCCAAGGCCGACGCTGAACGTTTCAACTCCTGGGTGCGCCAGCACTGGGGCATCGAGAACCAAGTGCACTGGATGCTGGATGTGATCTTCGATGAGGACGGATCACGCATCCGTAAAGGCTACGCTGACCAGAATATGGCCACCATCCGAAAAACTGCACTGAACATCTGCCGTCTCCTGCCGGATCCTAAACGCTCCCTCACTCGACAACGCATGGCTGCAGCACTTTCAGAAGCCTATCTGGATCAACTCCTGGGATTTAAGACGCGATAGCCCTG
>Ga0169931_10014921_pt1 | contig 10451 bp, 11 predicted proteins | sample Kivu_15m_20L_FD_129675 | JGI IMG/M metagenome (GOLD analysis project Ga0169931, IMG submission 129675) | Freshwater microbial communities from Lake Kivu, Western Province, Rwanda to study Microbial Dark Matter (Phase II) - Kivu_15m_20L... | ecosystem: Environmental > Aquatic > Freshwater > Lake... | reverse complement strand
GATTGGGGATTGGGGATTGGGGATTGGCCCAATCCCCAATCCCCAATCCCCAATCCCCATTTGCCAATTTTTACCAGTATTATAAAGTTAATTTCAAAATATTTATAAATATAATAGGACTATAAATTTTTTATAAAAAATTTATTTTAAATTTATTCTTTCCCACAACAACTTGTTTGTCGTATTTTTCCTGTATGGTCTATATTAAAAGATGATGAATTTCTCTTTTTAATCTTTAAATTATTTTTATAAATTTCGTATGAAAGTCTTTTAAGAACCTCAGAGACATTGATATCAAACTTACAAGAGATTTCAAACAAATGAGTATTATATTTGGTGGCTGCTTCAAGAGCTTCAGAAAATTCTACAACCTTATTTTCGATTAGGTCAATTTTGTTACCAACCAAATAAATTGTATTATTTCTTTTACTATTGTCACTGATATCTTTCATCCACTTTGAGACATTTTTAAAACTATCCTTGTTAGTTACATCATAAATAAGGATGATTCCATCGGCATGCTCGTAGTATTTTCTAGGGAGACTTCGAAATCTTTCCTGTCCGGCAGTATCCCAAATCTGCAACTTTATTTCTTGGCCATTAATTTTTATAAACTTAAATTTATCATCTACACCCATAGTAAGCATGTAATTGTCATTAAAATCATCATAAAAATACCTCTTAAAGAAACTGCTTTTACCAACGGTTCCATCTCCAAGTAAAATTATTTTGTAAATATTATTCACATAAATTGAATTTTTCTTGCTATGTTTTTCACTTTCGTAAATGCTATGATCTTTTAATTCGGAGTCACTGTGGATTTCTTTAAACCGATACACATCAAATATACTATGAAGCAAGTCAAATAAATTTTCTCTATTTTTTACTGAGATATCCTTATATTTTATAAAATTAACTTGAGAAGTTAAATACTCCCTAATATTTTCTATTGATACCAAACGTTGTTCTTCTCTGTCGATTTTATTTCCTACAAGGATTTTTGTAATTCTGTTTGATTTATCTTTTTTTCCGATTCGATTAATTGTTTCTTGAATTTTTTCAAATGATGCTGGATTTGTTACATCAAACATAAATAATATGCATCTACAATCTACAATTAGTGAATTGTAGAATGGGATATATTTCTCATCTGCTTCTATTTCGTACACATTTAAATCTAAGTTAAATTCTTTTTCCGTGAAGGAAAGTTTTATGTTCTTTATATCTAAATGCGAATGTTAAAGATGATTGAGTAAATTTAAATATAACTTACATGGAGATGCTACATAATTTGGATCAAAATCAGCCTTACATATTCTCGAGACGAAACAGGATTTTCCAACATTTTTATCACCGAAAATTAAAAGTTTCTGAAAGTTGAAATATTTGTCTTTGTTATCACTCACATGAGCTTCCATGTTTTAATTCGGTATAGTATATTTTATTCTTATTGAATATAAATATATATATATTGTGATATTATTTTATATGCATAAATGCTGTTGAAAAAATAATTTTCCTTAATTGATATTCCTTAAAATTATATCTATTAAAATGAACAAACAAAATTAATGCAATCTTTATGAAAATTTTATATAATTACATTATATGATTGTAATACATTTATTAACATTACCGAATATAAGATAGTATGGCAAGAAGATATATAATATATATAATTAGAAAGGTTTATTCTTATCATAAGGTACATTAACTAAGGCTATCATATCACCCCCTTAATTTGTAATGAAATCTAATCAACGATGTACATGTTATAATATTAGAATTATCTTCTTCCAAAAATAGTTTAGAGTTTCAAGGTAAAATAAACCAATATAAGCTTTAATTTGATCATAAATATTTATAAATAATTTTATGCGACGATTATGTTAATATATTTTTACTTATAATAGATAATTTCTTATTTTAATTATAAAAAATCAAGGAAATTCATAATCATAAGGAAGAACTTGTGACTTAAACAACATATTTTCAGCTGAATTTGAAATCAGCTTAAAGCAAGGAGGTAAAATCACTATACATTCATGCTTTTGTTTTACAAACCCATCTACGGGGTCGTGTTTCATACTATTAAAAAAAACTCTTTGTCCAACAAAATTTATATCGATTATCAAAGGCGGGTCTGAAATATAACAGAAGAAATATATTTCACAATACTTTTTTATAAAATCGAAAATAATTTTATTAGCAGCAGTCGGATCGTCGTCCTGTAATTTTAACTGGTACTGGAGAAAATAGACAATAGCTTCGATTTTATGATCAGACATAATCTGTGAAAGAATTTTTCTCCAATTTGACTGAGAAGATTTTTTTAGGACGTTATCAATCGGCGTCCATAATGTGTCTATACACAAAGTCCGTTTCAGAGTAAGTTCCATCGGTTCAAAATAAAGCTGAACTAACTCCTGAACTTTCAAAAATGAATTTTTAAAAAAAAAGACAATTCCTTCAATATTTAATTCAGGTGACAACAAATCAAAGAAAATATCAAGACAATCGCATTTCAAAAATTCAGAAAGTTTGTTCTGTAGTTCATTTATCATCGGAAAGGAGGATGAGGTGTTCGAACCAAATCCAGGAATCATCTGCCTTATATTAGACTGAAGAATCAAAATTTCGTTTTGCATTTCTTTATTTTCTTTTATTATTTGGTCTTTTTCTTTCCTGGCTGTTATGTATTTAGTTGTTATCAAATTTAATCTTTCCTTCAAATCTTCTACGCTGTTCTCTAATTTTTTAATTTAATAGTACCATTGTAATCATCTCTGTAATAATCTTTATCTTTCAAGCTAGTATTATTTTTCCAATTGTAATTTAATAAGTCTATATCTGAATTATCCATTTTAATTTTTATTTTATTTTGTATTATTTTTATACAAATTATTTTATATTTTATTTAAAATAATACATTATGTAATGTATAATTCAAATTAAACGATGTTTGATGGACAAGAATTTTTTTATGTTGATAAGGACCACCGAAATATTTTAGATTCCATCGGAGGGATACTGAGAGCCCTAGAAAAAATTCAGCAACATTTAAAATTACTGAAACAAAATCAAGGTGAGTTGTCTCTTATGTCTCGATCATGTTTGAAGATAAGACGATTTTTTCTTTTGATTTTATCTCTAGGGATTACTCTATTGAATTATTATTTTTATGTTTATGTAAGTAGTATATTGTAATTTGTTAAAATTTTAATACGTAGTGGAATATCGTTTTAAAATTCGAATCTTCTAAGTGCGGATTTGAATTAGGGATGTGGTCTAGTGAATGCTGGATCGACTCGAATTTTAGAAACGCCTCGATTTATTTCATTGTGTTTAATTTTTTGACTTTCATGTTAATGATTTGTTTTATGAGAGCCTTTTTCAGCAATCCAGGGTATTTACATGATGAATATATAGACATTTACTCTGTTGTAAATGTGATAAAAATGTATTTCGATTACATAAAAAATTACAAAAATCCAGATTTTAAATTAGAAATAAGACGAGGTAGTCCAGACTTATTGAGCGAAATTAATCATATCCTCAGTAATAAAGAGAAACTGTTTGAGATTTTTAAAAAAACAAGGATCGCCTATACCAGCGAAAAATTAGACAAGAGCGAAAACGAAGAAATTTCTGGATTTGATTTTCATAGCTCCTACGGAGATAATGAGGATGAAGAAGAAGAAAAAAAGAAAGAGGCTGATTCGGCTATCATAACATCAGAATCTTTTGAGAATTTATTTGATGATATTTTTGAAGACAAGAAGAACGAAAAACACGATCATATATTCAATAAGATAAACGAAGGGAAATATGATCACATAAATAGTAGATATTGTGGGTATTGCATTTTGATTAAGGTAATTTTTAAATTTTTTATTGTTATGAATTATAATCATAAAGCCAGAGAGAACTCATCATTGCAGAACATGTAAAAAATGCGTGAGGAAGTTTGATCACCACTGTACCTTTTTAACAATATGTATCGGAATCGGAAATTATAAATTTTTCCTTTTGACTGTCTTCTATCTATGCTTGTTGATCTATTTTATAATCATAACTAGTTATGACAACATCGGATTTTACATGTGCGAATATAAAGTAAGAATTTAATACTGATTAATACATATAGAATTCCTCTAAGTCATTTTTTTATCTTTCATATTTTTTCATGAATATCATTTTGTCAATTTACTCTACAAACTTTTTCTACTATCATCTTATGTATATTAATATTCTAAAGAAGATTTTTAGTTTCTAATTTAACCACTGTTGAATATGTAGAAAAACTGAGAGATGAAGAACATCAATACGATTTAGGGATTTGCTTTAACATCGCTGACGTCCTAGGCGGAAATTGCTTGACTTGGTTGGTTCCTATTTGTAAAATTTATATTTAATAATCCTCTAGCCAACATGAGAAACGAATATGCAGGGTACTCCTATGACAGAAGAATTCCAAGAATAAGAAATTAAAAATTTTTCTTTAAAACCAATCTCCCTGTGTAAATTATTAATATAAAGCTAAAAAGCTAAGTGTAATTTATAAACTATTTATTTTTAAATTTCATTAGACTCGGCTTTATAAATTAAGGAAACTTTATAATATTTTTATTTATTTTAAAATTTCAAATTAATTAATTAATAAATGGAAGCAGAACTATTTTCTGATTTTAACTACTCTGAGGATAATGAGACAAACGATCATGCATTAAATCTCAATTTTACAATAGGATTTTCAGCCAATATGATAGGAGCTGTTCACAATCTTTCTCTCCGAACACAAACAGAGAATCACACCGAGATTTTCTTTCCCTCTGCCCAGACAGGAGTCATTTATAATTACGAAACCGGTGAACAAAAATTGCTTCAGGGACATGTAATTTTTTTAATACTTATATAAATTAAATTTAGTGTAATCAAATAACTGCCACTTGTACTGGATACGATCCGATTGAAGGACATAGGTGGATTGTAACCGCAGATAGTGGAAATAATGCGATGATGGTAATTTGGGATGCCACAACAGGAATTCCGGTTGAATATGTATTCAAGCTACCTTCAAATCATATTGTAAGTTTAGATATGTCCAAAAATTGCAATTTTATTGCGATGCTGTGTCATCAATATGAAGGAGATGTTCTAACCGGGCATTTGCTCTCTGTTTATGAGTGGAAAAAAGATCAAAAGGCAGATAGACTTTTTGTCTTCGGATTCCAAGTACTCCCAGGGGAAGTTTTTGATTTATTAAGGTTTAATCCAAATAAGCAAGGGATCGAAATGGAATTATTAGTAAATAGCAAATCTAGAATATTTTTTTGTAACATTAATCTAAATAGTACGGATGATTGGAGGTTTTATTTCCCTGCAAAAACACAAAATCAGGAAAAAAATGGAGAAGAAGCGGGGGATAATACAAATGTCGCTCTCAGTAAAACTAAATCTAATAAAAATAAGAGCGGTGAATCTCCTAAGAAAAATAAGAACAAAGAGATACTAGAATCTAAAAGTCCCTTGAATAACACTCAACTCGCAAACGTTAATATTTCAAAAGCAGGAGGTACAGATGCAAATCTTTTAAATTCTAAAATTAAAACAGTAAATTACACTCAATCAACTTTTCTTAATAATTCTTCTATGGCTATTACAGCAACAAACGCAGGATATGTAATTGTATGGGACACTTGTGAAGCATTATGTAAAGAAGACGATGTCAAAACAGATAGAAGAAAAATTAAAACAGTCCAACTACTGAAATATAAAAAGGACATGATATGTGATAAAGACATTATAAACTTTTTACTAAATTATGAAGAATTTGTTGTAATCGGTTCTGGCGACGGAGCCATAAAATTTTATAATTATAGCTTTATAATTGTCAGATGGTTTGAAAATGTATGTTGGTTAGTGACCTCGATTTCTTTTGATTTAGGGTCCTCTCCTTTAGAAGAAGAAAACTTTGACGATGAAAAAGCAAAGATTTTCGAAAAAGACACAAGCAATATTGACAAGTTTAAATGTATCCCCTTTATTACATCAGATATTTCTGCAGCTATCACAAGAGTCTATCATTCAAAAAATGATACCATCGATTATAACGATGATTTAGTTAGAGTAGAAATCATATATCAAGGAATCGAATCAGGGGTCACATCTATTGCTGTTCATCCAACTAAGCAATATTTAGCATTTGCGACTGATTCTAAATCGATTTTCAAGAAGAAGAAAGAAAAACAACAAAAAGAAATTTTGATAAGAGAAAAGAAATTTGAATTTAAGCCATACGTTGAAATTTTTCATTTTCCTAATCACATGAAGTATATTAAAGAAGAATTGCAAAGAAAAGAGGAGGAGCTTTCGAAAAGGTCCACAATAGAAAAAGATCAAATGAAATCTTATAAAAACAGTTCTGTATCAAGAATTAAATTGGACGATGAAAAATATTTAAATCCATTAAAAAGACATTTTGAATCGGTCCCAAATGTAGTTGAGTTTTCTCTTGATGGAAAATTCCTAATGGTAGGGACAGAAGATGAGAGAATATACGTCTTAAGTACAGACAACCTCTGGTTGAATGTAAATCCCACATTGCAAATTAAGGATATTACAGAAAATGACCTAAAAGGGCCCATCAAAGAAATTGTATTCTCTAGCGATGAGAAACATTTCGCTTCTCGTGATAATGTAGGTAGAATTGGGCTTTTTAAAAATGAAAATCCCTTTGCTAAAATTGCAGCTGAAAAAAAGCAATGGACATTGATAGCAAGATACCACTTCAAAAATGATGTGAACAATCCGATAATTTCCCTTTGCTTTTCAGAAAACTCCTCAAGACTTTACGCAATTAATAAAGATAAACATCTTTATGAATTCGATATTTCTAACACCAGCATTGACAATTTTTCTATGACTTTAAGATCTAAAATTAAGATAGAATACGATTGCAATCTAACAAGTATAGTTTGGAGTCCAGTCAAGGAAGAAAACACTCTATTCCTTTCAAATGATGAGTTTAAAATAAGAACAATCGCAGTACCGGAATTATCAAATTCTGAGCCTTTTATTAAACAAACCTCACTGGGACCTTGTTACGGAGATGCAATTAAGAAACTTATAGTCATTCCTTCAAAAGATAAGAACAATCAACTGCTTGCATTTAGTACATCAGGAAAGATATTTGGTTTGATTCATCTACCTATAGACGGAAATCCTCATCGCTACATGGGGGTGATTGGGCACCCTAAAATAATTCATGACATAAAATCCACAAAATTTACCAATTACATCATAACAACAGGGGGAAAGGACATGACAATAAACGGTTGGAAATTTTATTCTGATCCTCTTTTTGATGCTGTCACTAGCAGTACTGCCAACGGAAAAGGGGATTTGGACCCTTTTTTAAATCTATTAGAGGGGGGTAAAGATGGATTAAAATTTCAAGAGATGATAGATTTCTTCTACTATGCACAGATCAAAAGCAAAGATGAGAATACTACCAAGCATAGAATTCTAAATGACACTGTACCAAAAGATCTTATACACGGTCTCTTTGCAGCTATGGAATTCTATCCAAGTGAGAAAGATTTGAATAACATTAAGACCAATGAGATCAAATCATTTAAATCTTCTGAATACTCTAACAAATCTTTAAATGACGCAATCACTTTTGATATGTTTGTCAGGTAAAATTAACTATTAATACATTCATATAACATTTAGACTCTATTTAAATCAAAGACCTTATCGCGAACTTGAAATGGTCAAGATTGAAAATTCTTTCAATAGAATTAAAAAATATTTGGAGAATGAATTAGATAATAACTTGAAGAATGAAAAAGAAATCGATACCGAAATGTTTTTCAATCTTTTAAAAAATCACGGAGAAGTAATGAAAGATGAAGAAATTCAAGAAATCTTAAAAGTTTTAAAAGGAGATGTACTTGTACCAGAATCCCTCACCTTCCAATATCTTTTCGAAGATATTCTGAAATTTGAAGCAGTGGATTCCAAAGAAGAAAATACAGCAAATTGAAGAATATATATTTTTAAAAATATTAAAACTTTTTATTTAATTAGAAAATATCACAATAAGAAAAAGGTTTTTATTTATTAAAATTTAGAATCAGGGTTAATTACAAATATACTATTTTTATACTTGTAATTACTATTATTTGAAAAGGCATTTACAATAATTATTTTTACCAAATCTTCTTTTATCAACTTTTTACTCTTGAAAGAAGTTACAATCTTTCCTAAAGAACTTTCAATACTAGAATACTCAACAAGATCACTGCTATGATAATACGGAATGACTCCCCTCAACAATCTTAAAAAACTAGCTTCATTTCCGATCGATGAAGGAACTGCTACTATGCAATTAGGACTGAACTGGCTGAGGACTTTTACATATCTTTTATTGTCAGTAAATAAGATTATCAGATCAGCTTTAATCTCATGAGAAAGTCTTGCCGCACATTCCATAAGACAATTAAGATTATATTCTTGCATAGATACTTGATCGATATTTATTGCAAATAGTTTTGAGATTTCCTCAAATTTAGAAATGTTGTCACAGTATGCCTCCACCTGCAACAACATCTGCCTGAACGCTCTGAGCGTATTTAAATATTCGTTTTCATTGAAATCCAAACTCTCCTCGTAAATTAAAATTGAATCAATTCCTTCCTTGACGCAGAATTCGATCGAAGAAATTTTAGATATGATAGGGCGGTTGACATTCATCGATTTTAAAGAATTTAATTTCAAAATAATCGGCTTACTTTTTATTTTACATTTTTCAATAATATACATCATTACCGAACGCAATTCGCTATAATTAATTTTCATTGATCCAACGAAATTTTGAATGATTATACCATCTGCATTTTCTAGGATAGAATCGAAATTTAATATTCCAGTTTTCGTGTCTATTTTCGCAAATACCCTTAAATTCTTTCTAGCCTCTTCGCTTAGGATTTCTTTGATTTCATCGATGTCCTCCTTCTTTTCGATTACTGCTGAGATAATATTGAATCCCATCAAGTTTATATGATTTAGATCATTTATATCCTTTGCAGAAATAATTGAAAGGTCGCATTGTTGAATAATGTCTTTACCAACTATACCTAGAGTCTTATATTCAGTGATGATTCCCTCTTCAAGTGCTTCACAAATGAGCAATTTATTTTTATTTTTAATTGTGTTAAGTAGAACATTCTGTGATGGAAGTAGATAAAGTCTATGTTTATTTTCTTGAGGAAGTGATATAGAATGACTGGAGAGGCTTCCTATAAAATCAAAAATGCCTAATTACCTGATAGATCAATATGAGATATCACACTCAATTTGTCAAGTTCTTTTAGAATTTTGTTAGAATCTGATCCACCATTATGTTCCAAATCCACAGCTGTGTGCTTTCTTTTAAATTTATTGTAACTTTCTTCCAGTTTTTCATGTTTATGCTTAAGTCTATCTTCATAAAAGTTATCGAAATTATTTGGGTCGATTAGATATTCTTCGTCCTCTTCTATTACGTTATCAACTGGATAGTATTTATTCTTCGCTATATTTCCCTCATCCTGTAGATTAATGTCTATGATATTATCCCCTTCTTCGATCAAATTATTATCATGACATTCAGTATCCTTTTCCAAATGCTTGTAAGCCTCTTTGTAGGAGTCGAAATTTTCATAACAATTATGCGAAAGAAGAAATGGAGAGCTTTTAATTTTTTGCACAGTTTTATATTTGTAAGAAGTTTCGTTGCTTATCAGATTCGAAGAAGAAGTTGATGAAATTAAAGTATTCTCTATCCCGACGACCTTCAATCTCAGTTCTGGATAATTAATCATCAAAACATCCCCTACATTGATCCCGTGACAAATCTTTTTGTCGATATATATCACATCTTCCTGATGAGCTTTTTTAGATTCGTATGCTATTTTTATCATCTGACCTTTATTCACACTAAGACACTTCCTATTCCTGCTAATTTTTGTAATCATAGGCATAGGACTTTTTAAATCGAATATCACAGTTGGAATTTCATTCAGCTTAGATTCACAAAAGGCATTTATGTGTGAAAGGATTTTCGTATAAACTTTGCTGTTCAATCTGCTTCCATCAACTTGAAAGTTAATGAAACCATCGTTTATTAGATTTTCCATATACTCCTTACTATACTCATGCTTTAAACTAATCAAAATTTTTGTTTTATTTTTATTCGCAATAGTCATATCTGAATTTAAGAATCAGATTTTAATTAAATAGAAATTATATTTTCCTTACCTTCGATTCTTTCACTATCGTTGATGACATTTTTAAACCAAAGCAGGTCATCGAATTTTCTTTTATTAATTAAAATTTCCTTATGATTAGCACTTGCCATTAAGATAAAAACAATGATTGCTTATTAATTTTTAATGTTATATTAT